>Ga0105163_1000046_pt1 | contig 71909 bp, 79 predicted proteins | sample JNZ110809AmetaG_FD_81531 | JGI IMG/M metagenome (GOLD analysis project Ga0105163, IMG submission 81531) | Hot spring microbial communities from Jinze hot spring, China to study Microbial Dark Matter (Phase II) - JNZ 110809A | ecosystem: Environmental > Aquatic > Thermal springs > Hot (42-90C) >... | reverse complement strand
TCCGAAGTCCGGGTGTCCTAAATCTCAACGTGATATTTTCGTTACATTGGCGGTTTTTATTTACAGGTGTGATTTGTAGGCAGCGGAAGTTTAAAAAAATTGGATCTTTTTTATTTTGTTTTTTCATTTACATCCCTCGAGAAGAACTCCTAAGAGGAACAACGTATTTTTTGTACCTATCTATCATATCGATTTTCGAGTTTTCAGAAATAGAAAGAAGACTAAAGACCCTTATCTTTTTCAACTTTTCCAAGATCTCCTCTCTGGTGCATTTCATAGAATATCTTCTTTCGAGGTTGATTTGAAGATCCTCCACTCCTATTGGTCCAGACTGCGCAATCTCTTGCAGAATTTTGATGGATATTTTGTCATTGCTGAGAGCCTCCATACACATCTCAACGTATTCCTGCGCAGGGGTTTTCTCCAGTCTGATCTCGAGCGCTTCCTCGAGCATTTTTCTTACTTTTTCATTTTCAAAAGTTTCTTCAATGGTATCAACCAGCTTGAGAAATGTTTCTCCGAGGCAGTCTTTCTTGTAATTGATTGTGTCACGTAACTCGATCCCAAAAAGCTCGATGAGCACTCGAAGAGGTCCGTATTTAAGCAGTTCCGAGTGGCATGTTATCGCATCTGCTATTGAAGCGTTTTTGAGACTCCGCAACCAGTAGCTCACAGGACAGTAAGCAGGACAGAGGGACACAAGTGAGTTAACGATATTTCTGAGGTGGTCGTTTATCTTCAATTTTTCCCCCACGAATGAAAAATCATTTTAATGTATAAAAGTTTTTGCTCGATGTACAGAAAAGTTCAAAGAGAAGACGATCTCAACCGATCTGAGAAGTCAATAAAGTTTATCTTAACTTATTTTGTTAATTTTTCTTGAGCTCCGGTGGTGTAGCCCGGTCAAACATGCGAGCCTCTCGAGCTCGCGCCCCGGGTTCAAATCCCGGCCGGAGCACCATTTTCGAATTAAAAACTTGCTTTCTTCAATTTCCTTTCAGAATTTTTCAACTTTTTCGTGTTTCTTCTTCTCTATGTATTCCATTAACTCATGCAAACTTCGAAGCTGTTCAACAAGATTCGTGGGTTATGAGATGCAAGAAGAACCGGACTCCTGAAGATTATCCTCTGAATCAGATAGCAGGAAATTCTTTGGTTTCTCCCACTCTGCTACCGGACCATCGACAATGTAGAAGACTGGGTTTGGTTCTACGTCCTCCAGACCTCTTATCCGATGCCACCACTCAGGGTCTCTGGTCGAGAGCTTGTGTAGGAGTAGTTTGTACTCATACTTTATCTGTCCCGACGTCACAGGTATTAAGTCGATGCTAGAGATATTGTACACCTTGATCTTGCCGAGGTTAAATCTATATCCTCTGTCACGACCCTCGAGATAGACGTAGTAGAGATAGGTTCCAATAGCAAGCATGGGGTCGAACGCTTTTTTAAATCTGATTAGCTGTGGGTGGTTCGTATAACCTTTAGTATGTCCGCTAAGAACCTTCTGAGCTAGAAGACCTTCTCTCCAGAGAGCAATTAAGCCTACTCTGTCCAGATACTTCGGGTGAATAGACCACAGTCTCACTCACGTACCCCGCTATGCTAGAGCACACCTCCAAAATAAGTTTATCCCATGTCTGAAATCTACATTTCACGACATCACCTTAACTTTAAAAGCATGTGGAAAAATCTAGAATGTAATGAATGTTCAATTGCTGTGGCATGTGATGGCTGCAGAAGCCAATAATAGTCGGTATGGGGTGATTTTTATTTGGCGGGGGTGCCTGAGAGGCGAAAGGGCAGGACTTAAGATCCTGTGGCCGTAGGGCCCTCGAGGGTTCGAATCCCTCCCCCCGCACCAGCATTTGAGGAGGTTGGGACGATCACCAATGAACATTTTTTCGAGTTTTCAGTTTTTTAGCATCAATCTGTTTTTGAGCCGTATGCCCTTTCCACAAGCTTAATTTAAGAAACAATCAAGCCAGTAGTGATGGCTCAAAAAAGAAAGTTGAACCAGTTGGACATTCTTAGGAAAACAAAGGTTGGAGACGTGATGGACAGATCGCCCATTCTAATCACACCAGAAACACCGCTTAAGAAAGTGATGGCTCATATCCGCAGGGGTAAGGAGTTTTTCCCCGTCGTCGATAAAGAGAAAAGATTGCTAGGGGTTCTTAGCGAAAGCGATATTTTTAGACTTTTCATGCCTCGACGCAGGATAGCTACAGTTGGCGCACCAGAAATCAAAGAGATAAGCGTGGTGCAGACCGCTGATGATGTGATGACGAAAAAGCCAATCTCAATAGACCCAGAAAGCACACTACTTGAGGCGATACAGTTGATGGCGTTTTATAAGTTCAGACATCTCCCCGTTGTTAAAAAAGGCAAGATCGTGGGTGTTCTTTCTCTCAGAGACATCCTAAAGAAGATTTAAAAGGTGATGGATCTTGGATCTCTCCATCCTTTTGTTTTACTTAGCCATGTGTTTGCTCCTAGCTAGGATTGGAGGAATTCTAGCCACCAAATTGCGACAACCTAGCCTCCTAGGAGAAATATGTGCAGGGATTGTCGCTGGACCATCGGTCGCCGGTCTAATTTCTTCTCACCTCATCGGCACAAGACTATGTATAGATCTGCAAAGCCCGGCGGGCGAGTGGATTTCTTCTCTGGCAGAAATAGGAGCCTTAATTCTTCTTTTTCTTGCAGGTCTTTCGCTTGAATTGAGGGAAATAAAGAAATACGCTAGGCCCTCTCTCACAACGGCTGTCTTTGGGGCTCTCTGGGCCTTTCTATTGGGTTTTGCAACGATCCACGTTTTGGGATGGTCATTTCTTACAGCTGCTTTTGCTGGAGGGATCTTGGTGGCAACGAGTGTCGGAATAACCGTCGAGACTCTAATGGAGCTGGGAAAACTACACTCACGCAGCGGCGTAACAATTTTGGGAGCAGCAGTCATAGACGATATCATCGGAATAATCTTCTTGAGCGTTCTTTCAGGGATCGCCTTGGGAACTCTGTCTGTCGTTGGGGTTTTCGAGACACTTCTTCTAATGATTATATTTTTTGTTGCCGTTATCATTTTTGGTCTGAAAATCATTCCCAAAATTTTCTCGCGGGTTTCTCTGACGTATCAACCTGAAATGTCTCTTTCTCTGGCACTAGTCCTCATCTTTCTGATATCGGGCATAGCACAAAAGGTCCAAATCGCAGCGATAACAGGGGCTTTTTTAACAGGTCTTTTCATAGGCAGAACTCCAGTCTCCCGCCCGCTCAAAGATATAGTTTCCACTCTAGGTTACGGATTCCTCATCCCCCTGTTTTTCTTCGAAACAGGTCTCCGAATGGACATATGGGTGCTGGGTAAAATAGGGCCAGCGGTTTTGCTTTTCTTGCTTGCAGCCTTTGTGAGCAAAATAGTCGGTTGTGGATTAGGTGCGATGGTGGGCGGTTTAGGCAGAAAGGACGGTCTGAGGATAGGAATCGGCATGTTGCCTAGAGCGGAGGTTGCTCTCATCATCGCCTCGATCGGTATAAAGATCGGAGCGGTTGGTCCGGACCTCTTCTCCATGACAATCGTGACGATTCTTGTGACAAGCCTTCTCACACCATTTCTCCTCAAAACGGTTTACGCGAAGAATTCTAATCAACATGCTTGATTTTAAGAACGTAGTCGCAGCTATCGCAGCGATAAGCTATCCATGTTGCGTCTGAAGCGATTTCATCACCTTCCACCCATCTTTTGAGCCTACCTCTTCCGCACTTCGGACATTTCATACCACTGAGCTTCATTCCGATCTCCAACCAGATTGGAATCGGCATCGGAAGGCTTTAATCCTCACCTAAACCATCACTTATTTGAGGCTAGACCCGAGGGGTAATCCCGAGGGTCGGAAGTTGGCGTACATAAAAGAAATTCAGATGAAAGGCTTCAAGTCCTTTGGCGTTAACAAGGTAGTTATTCCTCTTGCTCGTGGCCTCAATGTCATAGTCGGCAGGAATGGTCATGGCAAGAGCAACATCGCTGACGCCATCGTCTTCGCCTTCGGAGGAAGGAGCACAACGATGATGAGAGCGGAACGTTTTCAAGATTTCCTTTATATGAGGGATGGCAAGATAATCGCCCCATACGCTGAGGTCACACTGGTAATCGACAACTCCGACGGTGCGCTCCCCATAATGTCCAAGATGGTCGAAATATCCAGAAGGGTCGACAAATCCGGTAAATGTGTTTATCGGATAAATGGAAAGCGAGCCGATCGCCATGAAATCGTGGATATTTTATCTCCAGTGATGGGATCCCCCGACGGGATGAACTTCGTCCTCCAAGACCAAGTTAAGAGGATATTTTCTCTCACGCCGGAGGAGCGCAGGGAAATCATAGAAGATCTTGCCGGTGTAAAAGAGTACAACGAACGGAGGGAGAAGGCAGAAAAGGAACTCTTGGATGTTGAGAACAATATGCGCGTGCTTGATATTCGCATCAAGGAAATTCGATCTAGGGTGGAAACACTCAGAAAACAGGCTCAAGACTGCATAGCGGCAAAATCGATAGACCGCGAGCTTCAGCAGGTTCGTGGCGCGCTTCTGTTTAAAGAATTGAAAGAAAAAGAGAGGGAGTTAAAGAGGCTGGAATCCTCTCTGCGTAAAATATCCTCTGCAGACAGAGAAAGCAGAAACAAGCTAAACAAAATAAAGAAAAAATTGAGTGAGCTGGAGAGAGAAAAATCCAGAATTCAAGCGAAACTCGATGAGCTCGAGCACCGTGGAGTACTTGCGAGGTTCAAGGAACTTGAGATAAAAATCGAAGAACAAAAGCGTCAGCTTGAGGAAATATCTAGAAAAAGTCGCAACGCAGAGGAGGAGTTACGCAGGCTGGAGGAAGAGTTAAACGCAAGGGCAGATTCATTTGCTTCCAGCATAAAAAATGTGCGCGAGTTGTACGACAAATTCAAGCAACTCCTTTCAGAACTCTCCGGACAATCTGAGCTCACTTGTATCAAAGAGACCCTAAATCAGATTTCTAACGTGCTCAATCAAATTGACAGATTGCTTGAAGAAGTTTTGTCGGAGATCCCCTCCGTCACTTCAGAAAGCTCCGAGTTGGCTAGACAAGTTCTCAACCTTCAGGGTAAGCTTTCCGCATATAGGGGAGAGGAGGAGAGGATAAAAAGTGAGATAGACGGCAACATAAGAAAGCTCGAGTCGATGAAATCTGCTAAGGAGAAAACGGAAAAAACGATCGAGCGGCTGAAGAAGCGTTTAAGTGAGATAGAGGAAAAGGTGAGGATACTAAACGCACAGAATGAAAACATCCGCGACAAGCAATCAGCGATTGCGGAAAAGAAAGGTACTCTCGAAAGTCGCAAGGTTTCCGCACAACAGGAGATAGTCAAGCTGCAGGAAGAACTATCAAAAATCAAGGTCGACTACAGTCACCTTCTCGTGAAAAAGCTTGAAACCCTTAGGAGGATGGAAGCAGAACTTTTTGAGCGTAAATCGCAGATAGGTGAGGTGAACCCAAAAGCGCCGGAGGAACTCCAACAGGAAGAGAAAAAGCTTTCTGAGGAGGAGGAAAAATACCGCAGACTTGAGGAGGAAAGACAACAGATACTCTCGTTCATGGCAGAACTCGATCAAAAGAAAAAAGACGCTTTCTTCAAAGTATTTAACGTCGCGTCGCATGCTTTTTCAGAAATTTTCAGGGAAATTTCTGGAGGAGCGGATGGAAAACTCATCTTGACGAATCCCGAGAACCCATTTGAGGGTGGGCTAGATTTTGATGTAGACTTTGGCGAGAAGACGAGAATGCTTTCCGGCGGACAGAAAACATTAACCGCGGTCACATTTTTGCTAGCTCTTCAAAGATGTCGTCCGTCAACCTTTTACGTCATGGATGAGATTGACGAAAGCTTGGATCCTTTTAACCGCCAAAGAGTCGCCCGACTTCTGAAGAAGTTCTCAAGAGAATCTCAAATGATCGTCATCACGCTTCATACTTCTATGGCAGAGGTTGCGGACAGAATATTCGGAGTCGTCAAGGAAGATAAGGTTTCAAGGGTGTTTTCTGCAGACCTTTCAATGTTAAGGGAGGAGGTAGCAGATGAACCTCAGTGACCAGCCAGTTCAGGAACTCGTGGAGCTCGTTCGATTGCACAAATTGAGTCCCTGGGACGTTGATATTTCAAAGCTCATATCAATCTACAGAGCAAAACTCAAGCAAACAAACGAAGTAGATCTTCGAGTTCCGAGCAGAGTAGTACATTCTTCGGCAACTCTTTTGAAAATAAAGTCGGAAATAGCAGTCCGTGGCGAGTCCGAGGTGACGAGCGAGGAAATCGAAGAGATGTTAAACATAGAGTTACCGGAGCTTGGCGAGCTCACGATAGAATTCTTTGCTCCCCAGAGGATAACCTTGGAAGACCTTTTGGGTAGTCTCCGCGAGGTTTTGGCAACCATCCCTGAGACCAAGGAAAAGAAACCGGTGAAAAGAGAGGAGCTCAAAGTTGATATTCAAAGGGACATAGATGCGATGCTTTTGAGGTGGATGGAAGATCTCTTACTCAAGATAAAAAAGATGGTCAATGAGGGAAAGACTCCCACCTTTTTCTCCCTACTCTCTGAGAAATCTCGCGTGGAGTTCGTTAGGGTTTTTCTAACCCTGATTTTTCTGAGTTCAGACGGAAAGATAAGATTGGAGCAGTCGGAACCTTTCACAGATATAAAGATCGAACTTCTGGATGGTGGAAAAGATGGGGATACGGGAGGATCTAGTGGTTCTTGAAGGCGCGCTTTATGCAAGCGATCATCCTCTTACAATCGATGAGATCAAAAAAATTCTGAGCACAGAATCGGACACATATGTTATACAACTTTTGGAAAAGATAGAGCAGAAGCACAAAAAGGTGGATTCTCCCTTTGAGCTTCAGAAGTTGGGAAATGCTTACGCTATAAAGCTGAAAGGAAGGGTTAAAGAAAAAGTTGCCCCTCTAATGCCAAAGATAAAGATCTCGACTGGTGCGCTGAGAACACTCGCGTTGATCGCATATAAGCAAAATATAACGCTTGCTAAACTCGCAGAAGTGAGGGGGAACAGAGCTTACGAACATGTGAGACAGCTCGTCGCGGCTGGCTTCGTCGAGTCCAAACCTCTTGGAAAGACACGCGTGCTTCGCACGACCAAAAAGTTTGCGAGTTATTTTGGCCTCGAGGATGACATGGATTTGATAAGAGAAAAACTAGAGGAACTGCTGAAATAGGTACCCAAGACTTTTATATCCAGTGGATTCTTTCTTTTGGGAAGAAGATGGTCGTTTGGCATGGAAGATCCTTAAAGAAGCCGACGGGCGGAATCCGCAGGATGAGTAGAAAGAAGAGAAAGAGAGAAATCGGCCGAGAGTTTTTAGAACCCACGATTGGTCCGAGAAAGCTCATAAAAGTAAGAGTTAGAGGAGGGAACTATAAACTCAGGCTTCTCTCTGCAGACTATGCCAACGTTTTTGATCCGAGGACGGGGAAGGCGAGTAAGGTCAAAATAATCTCCGTTGTAGAAAATCCTGCAAATCCGCACTTCTCCAGAAGAAACATCCTAACAAAAGGAGCTATAATAGAGACTGAAATAGGCAGGGCGAGGGTGACAAGCAGACCAGGCCAGAATGGCGTTGTCAATGCGATTTTGATCGAGCAAGTCTCCGAGGCTTGATGTGAATAACCTCCCATCCCTCTCGCTTGAGTTCTTTCGCTATGTATCTTCTGTGGCACCAAGCTGGATTTTCCTCCACGCAAATTATGACGGAAGTCTTTCTCTCGGCCAGTTTCTTCAGTTTTCTCATACCCTTTTTGAATTCTTCGCTTTTCATGTGGCGCTCGTAACCTCCTCGAAAACCTCCGAGTTCTTCGATGTGTGCGTATGCGATCCCAAACTCTTTCAGTTTTTCAGATAGGCGCTCTTTACAGAAATCTGGGATCTTAGAGGTTGGAAATCTTCTGACATCGATGACAATTTTGATTCCTTTCTCCTTCAAGATCTCCAGAAAATCTTCAAAGGAGAGTCTGCCGTAGCCAAGCGTGTATATTTTCATCTCTTTACTCATTCCATTAATAACTCCCTAGGCAGTTATTTCTTTGATGGCGAAGGCTCAGATAACCCTCACACCGCCCGAGTCCAAGCGCTTAATCGCAATGGCAGTTGTCAGATTGTCTGAGGTGAAAAAAGCGCTGAAAGAGGGGATTGTTGTTGTCTGTTTGGGCACGACGAACGCTTTTGTCGCTCAAGAGCTCTGCAAAAAATCCGTGGACCCGAGCAGGTTTGCAGCAGGAGTTATTCTCCCGCAAGGAACATGTGTTATCCCAAAAGAGCGAAGGATGAAAGAGTTCGTATTTGTCAAGGGAAAACTGACGGAAATGGGTTTGGACGATGTTCTTCCGAAACTTGGCCCATCAGATGTTGTGATAAAGGGAGCGAATGCGCTGGACCCAAGCTGGACAGCTGGGATTTTTCTAGCTTCCGAGACGGGAGGAACCATCGGGAAGATCCTCGGAATCGTCAGCTCAAGAGGGGTGAAACTAATAATCCCAGTTGGTCTCGAGAAGTTCATACCAAGCTCGATAAAAGAAGTTGCTCCGGAGACAGGGATATTCGGATTCGACTACAGCACGGGAGTCCCCGTTGGTTTAATCCCCATATCCGGGCGCATAGTTACGGAGATTGAGGCCGTGAAAATTCTGACGGGAGCGGATGCGAAAGTGATGGGCGCGGGTGGTTTGAGTGGCGCAGAGGGAAGTGTCACCTTGCTCGTTTCTGGCTCAGAGGAGCAAATCGTCAAACTTCAAAAGATTGTGGAGAATATAAAAGGGAAGATTCGCTTTCCCGAGATAACGGTGAACTGTGAGGAATGCTGGCAGGAGAGGTGCGGAAAGAGGAAATCAATGAGATGATTTGTCAGACCGATAGGAAGAAAAAAGGGGGGAGAAATCCCCCCAAGAAAAATCAAAAAGCTTGCTCAAAGAATCTCTTCTGTTTCCTCTTTCTCCTTTTTCTTTTTCTTCGCCATGGTTTACCTCAGTGGATACAGAATTGAAAGCGATATAAAAGCATGATTTTTACCGACAAGTTGGGGAAAACCTTTTAAGAAGATCTGAGGATATATTTCTCTCCAACCAAAAAGTATTTATACCAGTGTTAAATCAACATTTTTATACCATGAAGATTTTAGGAAAAGTTCTGCATAAGGGATCTAAAGGTCTGATAATCAAATGCACGTTCGTTCCAAAGCTCGGCAAACCGGTTTTCGATAGCAGAAAGAGGCGGGTAGGCGAGATTAGCGACATATTCGGACCTACCACAGAGCCATACGCCGTCATTAAAACAGCTTCAGAAATCGATCCTTCAAATCTTCTCGGTTCAACAATATATTATGAGGAAGAGGGGGTGGAAAAACGGAGGAAATAATCCCATGCCCCGCCTGTGGTTCGAAAAAGAATATCCGGGATTATAATCGCGGGGAGATCGTCTGCGCAAATTGCGGTTGTGTGATAGAGGAAAAGCTCGTGGATCTCGGACCAGAGTGGAGGGCTTTCGATGAGGAGCAGAGGGAAAAGAGGGGGAGAACGGGGGCTCCAATGACTTTGACGATCCATGACAAGGGGCTTTCGACCATGATTGACTGGAGGGACAAAGATTCTCACGGGAAATCTTTAACACCGAAGAGAAGGGCCCAGATTTATCGTCTTAGGAAATGGCAGAGAAGAATAAGGGTTTCGGATGCAATGGAGCGTAACTTGGCTTTTGCTCTCTCGGAGATAGACAGGATGGCTTCCCAGCTAGCTCTGCCGAAGAACGTCCGTGAGACGGCTTCGCTAATCTACAGGAAGGCGGTTGAGGAGCGCCTCATAAGAGGGAGGTCTATCGAGGGCGTGGCCGCCGCCGCCCTATACGCCGCATGTAGAGAATGTAAGATTCCCAGAACTCTCGACGAAATCGCGGAAGTAGCCCGAGTGGGTAAAAAAGAGATCGGGCGCTGTTATAGATTCATAGCCAGGGAATTGCTTATCCATTTGAGACCGACAAGTCCGATCGACTATGTCCCACGTTTCGTTGCAGAGCTTGGTCTCAGCGGCGAGGTTCAGACGAAGGCGATAGAGATCCTAAAGGAAGCACAGGCGAAGGGAATAACGTCTGGAAGAGGTCCGACGGGGGTTGCAGCGGCAGCAGTTTACATAGCCAGCGTTCTTTGTGGTGAGAGAAGAACACAAAGGGATGTGGCAGAGGTTGCGAGGGTCACGGAAGTCACGGTGAGAAATAGGTACAAGGAATTAGCGGAGAAATTAAATCTCGACGTCGAATTGTAGCGTTTGCAACATCGAGTTTTATTGGGAAACTCAAAAGCCGCAGGTTCGGATTAAAGTAGAAACACTTGTTCAGATTTTTATATGTGCTGCTTTCAACAGTACATCGATTCAAATGGAGATAGAAGAACTGCAAAGTTTAAGCCCTTCTGTGGCAGAAAAGCTTAGAGCGGCCGGTTTTTCAACAATATCCCAGCTTGCAACCGCAACCGCAACCGAGCTCATGCATGCAGCTGAGATAAGCATGCGTTCAGCGATTAAGATTATAAACTCGGCGAGGGATGCGATCAAGCTAGACTACCAGCTGGCGAGCGAGCTATACGAGAGGAGAAAGAACATTGACAGGCTCACGACAGGGAGTACAGCTCTTGATAAAATCCTTGGAGGAGGACTAGAATCCGGCTCCGTTACGGAAGTCTTTGGAGAATTTGGTAGCGGAAAATCTCAACTTGCCCACCAGCTCTGTGTGAATGTTCAGCTTCCGCGCGAACGAGGAGGTCTCGAGGGTAACGCTATCTACATCGACACTGAGGGTACGTTTCGCCCGGAGAGAATTGTTCAGATGGCTTCAGCCCTCGGGCTGGATCCAGCGGGAGTCTTGGAGAAGATCCACGCAGCCAGAGCTCTCACGACAGACCACCAGATTCTTCTAGTTGAAAGAATCGGAGAAATCTGCAGAAAAGAACCCGTTAGACTCTTGGTTGTTGATTCGGTTTCTGCGCTCTTCCGAACGGAGTTTTGTGGGAGAGGCACTCTTGCTGAGCGACAGCAAAAGCTTGGACGCCATATCGCCGCACTCCACAACATCGCAGAAAGACACAATGTCGTTGTCTTTGTTACGAACCAAGTGCAGGCAAGACCTGACGTGATGTTCGGAGATCCGACTAGGCCAGTTGGTGGTCATGTTTTAGGTCATGCGGTCACTGTGAGAATATACCTCAAAAAAGCGAAAGACGACGCGAGGATAGCAAAACTTGTGGATCATCCCTGTCTTCCCCCAGAGTCTACAACGATAAGAATAACGCCAGAAGGAATAAGAGATTAGTTTATCTTGCCTGCCCGGATGCTGGGCAGGCATCATTTTTCATCGGGGGGGTGTTGTTTAAATTACCCCCAAACAAAAAATTTAGAAGACGAAAGTGGTGGGCAAATGAAGTACATTGTGATTGTCGGCGACGGGATGGCTGATTATCCGGTGGAAAAACACGGTGGAAAAACTCCGCTTGAAACAGCGAACAAACCGAATATAGACATGCTTGCGAAGCTCGGAAGACTTGGTATCATAAAAACAGTCCCCGATGGTATGCCCCCGGATTCCGGTGTGGCGAACCTTTCTATTCTTGGTTATGACCCCGTCTTGTATTTCACTGGGAGAGGTCCACTTGAAGCTGGAGCGTTCAACGTTCCGGTCGGGGATAATGACATAATTTTCCGATGCAACCTTGTCACGGTCAAGGATGGCATTCTCGTAGACTATTCAGCAGGGCACGTGACGAATGAAGAGGCCAGGGAACTTTTGAACGCAGTTTCCCAACTTGGTGTTGGAGAGTATTTTGTTGGCGTCAGTTATAGACACATATTCTTGCTCAAAAATCAGGAGATAAATGTCGGCTGCAGTCCACCACACAGCATAACAGGTCAACCAATTAAGGAACACATGATTGGCCCGGACGGCGGAGAAATCGGGAAAAAACTCAATGAACTTATGCTGAAGTCTTACGAAATTTTGTCAAAACATCCTATAAACCTTAGGCGAGAGCGTGAGGGAAAAAATCCGGCGAACATGATTTGGCTTTGGGGGCCGGGAAAGAAGCCAAAGCTTGAGCCCTTTGAACAGAAATATGGTTTAAAAGGAGGCGTGATTTCGGGCATCATTCTCATCAAAGGAATAGGAAATTATGCGAAGATGAGAGTTATAGAAGTCCCGGGTGCTACCGGCTATTATGACACAAACTATGAGGGAAAGGCCGACTATGCTCTGAAAGCACTGGAGGAGGGACTAGATTTGATCTACATTCATGTGGAGGCGCCGGATGAGGCTGGTCATGCCGGAGACTTTGATCAGAAGGTCCGAACCATCGAGGATCTGGATAAAAGGCTTTTGGGGAGGATTCTGAACAGGGTTGACATGGAAAACGTGAAGATCATGCTTCTGCCGGATCATCCGACACCAATTGAGAGGAGAATGCACATGCCAGACCCGGTTCCAGTGGTTGTTTATTCTCCGAAAAAGAAAGGGGACGGACTTCGATTCTCCGAGACGGAGGCGAGAAAGGGGTCCCTTGGCTTTATTTATGGCCCAGATTTGATGCGATTATTTATCTCTCGGCTTTGATTTTCTCCAACTTTCGTTAAGTAAAACGATCCCAATAACGTTTAGAAAGAGAGAATAAGCAAAAACCGCTAGCCAGTATGCCCCTGCTTGGAGTAGGGCTCCAAAGATCAAACCGCTTCCTAGAGCAGAGAATCCATAAACGGAGTTGAAAATTCCGTACGCTCTACCTCTTCTCTCGAGGGGTACGATGTCTGCGACGAATGCTCTGTAGACAGATTCCTGCATTCCTAGAATGAATCCAAATATGATGGCAGCTGCAATAAGATTGATTTTCCCACCCAAAAGGGTAAGGGGCGCAGGAAGAATAGATAAAACGAAGGGAATAATCAGCATCTTTTGCCTTATTTTATCGTAAACGTGTCCAGCAAGCAGTGCGGAGGGGGCGTCGACTAACTGGATCAATGCGTAAACTAGCGCCACGGCCCAAGCCCCAACCTCTCCAGATATCTGATAAAGAATTAGAGAGGCAGGGATTAGCGAGAGAGTGTTTAAGCCGACCGCTGAGACGTACATCGTAAACTCTCTGGAACTGAATTTCTCTTCCTTTTTCTCGGCTCTCCTTTCAACTTCTCCCAAAAGTCTACGTGCTCTGGCAAGGAAAAACAACATCGCAAAGAAAGGTATGAACATGACGGAAAACGCGAAGCGATAATTACCGTTAGATATTAAAAGAACAGCCGATATCAAAACCGGTCCCAAAACCGCGCCTATTTGGTCAAGAAACTCGTGAATTCCAAAAGCCTTTCCTCTTCCTATTTCCTTACAGCACTCTGAAAGGATGACGTCTCTAGCTGGAGATCTAAGAGCTTTTCCTAAACGTTCTGTGAGAATCAAAATCGCGGCTATTTCCCAACGTCCAGTGAAGGCTAGAAGAGGTATGGAAACAATCAAAACATAACCGATTATCGTTAGTGACCAATATGCTCCGGTTCTGTCAGCCACGTCTCCGCTTACGAATCTTAGAATCAGGTTAAAAGCTTCACCAACTCCGGAGATTGCTCCAACAACAAAAGCGGATGCGCCCAACCCGCGAAGGAAAGCCGGCACAGCTCCTCTCGATCCCTCATAAACAACATCGCCCAGGAGACTGACTAAACCAAGCGCAATTAGCGCTGTATATGCTTTTCTCATTTAACCACCGAAAAATATCGGTCGTGCCGAAAGTTTTCTCGGAAGCGGCAACGGCTCTTGCGGAAAACCAACCGTTTTTCTCTTTATTTCGGTACAGAGTTTTTTGAGAGCAAGGCTCTTTAGTCTCTTTTTCCCTCTTATTCTAACTTTTAACTTTTTGGTTTTCATCTCCTCATCTCCGACTACGAGAATGTATGGAATCCATTCTCTTTCCGCGTCCCTAATCTTTTTGCCAACAGTTTCTCCTCTGTCGTCCAGATCAACCCTTATGCCTTCTTTTTCGATTTCTTGGGCAAGCCTTTCGCAGAACTTTTTATGTCTATCCGCCACTGGTATTATCCTAACCTGGGTGGGCGAAAGCCATAGTGGGAGGCAGGGAGTCTTCCCATTCTGCATATCCTTGTACGCCTGCTCAAGCAGCGCGTATATGACTCTCTCTAGACTACCCGAAGGTGAGCAGTGCAGAATTATGGGATGTTTTTTGCATCCGTTCTCATCCACGTAGGTTATTCCATATCTTACCGCGTTTTCATGGTCCATCTGAACGGTAGAGAGCGCAGAAGCTTTGCCTGTTGTATCCACGAAGTTAAATTCGAATTTCGGATCAAAGTAAGCATACCGCTGGCTCCACACTTCTAGCAATACTGGTTTACGCACGAGTTTTGCGAGAGAGATGATGAATTCCTTGTTTTTCTCGAGAAAATCTTCGGTCATTCTTATTCCAGTTTCGTAGTTTTTGATTCCCAGATCTCTCAGGCATCTCATGCAGAGTTTAAACTGTTTTTTAAATTCTTCTTTTGCTTGCTCGATGTCCGCGCAAATTGTGTGCATGTCTGGCATAGTGAAGGTTCTCAGCCTGCGCAGGCCCGAAAGCTCTCCGCTTTTCTCCAACCTGAAAGAGTAATGTGTAATCTCGTAGAGTCTCAGTGGAAGGTTCCTGTAAGAGATAACCGCTGAAGATGCTAGGAGAAACTGTCCGAAGCAAGCGGAAAACCTGAGGAAAAATCTCCTCTTCCCGGATTTCAGAGTATACTGTCTTGCCGGAAACCTTTCTAAATAGCTCTTAAGCGCCGGATGATCATAATCATACATTATGGGAGTCTCTATCTCCATCGCTCCGTATTCTTTTGCCCTCTGGCTTACCCACCTCTCCAGCAGGAATTTCATGAATCTACCTTTCGGATAAAAGCGGAAATTGCCCGAATCGCTCCCCGGTTCATAATCCACGAGTTCCAATCTACGCATTAGCTGGATGTGAGGAGGTTCCTCCTTTGCCTCTCTGCTTCTCGAAATCTCATGGATGGCAAAGAGTTTCAGCTCAGGATATCTGGAAAAATCATAGCCCCGAATTTCTCCATCTTCCATTGTTATTTCATGAAGTTTTCCATCAGGTTCGAGAATAAACCAGCGAGATTTTATGGTTTCCTCTTTAGTTACGGCTTCTGTGACACCAACGGTTGGAGAAATCTGCCGGGAGAGTTCACTCAGTGGATGTCCCTTACAGCTGATTTTAAAGCTTTTATACCATCCAAAAGGTAGACGTTCTGTTTCAATTCCTCTAGATCTCAGCTCATTAGCCAGCATTTTAAGAGTCTCCACTGCACTTTCCGCCGGGGCAAGGGAAGAACTGAGATGGGCGTATGGATATATTACAACAAGTTTTGCGTTAACCTTTTCTCTAACATCCGAGATCTCATCCGCGGCTTTCTTCACGATCTCTTGAACATTTTCTATATCCTCTTCCTCAACGGCCGTGAAAACTACCAGTGGTTCTTCAAACCTTTTGGATCTTAGCTCCTCTGGAAGTTCCTCAGCTATCGGTGTCGGTTCTTTCGCTTCGAATTCTAGATAATCCGCGTGGATGAGTAGCAGCCTCATCTCATCATCTCCAAAACTCTTTTCATGGTCGTTTAATCCTTGAGGTAAGAAGTATATCTGTGAGGAGGTTCTGCTATAAGTGCGGGGCATTGGAAAAAGACGCTGGACCTCTTGTTGAGGGCCTCTGTCAGCGCTGCTTCAGGGAGAGCTTTAGATTAGAACTCCCGGATAAGGTGGAGCTGACTTCATGCAAAATCTGCGGCTCCTTTTTGATCCGCGGCGAGTGGATGAAAGTCACAAAAGAAGAAGCGGTTATGGCGGAGTTGAACAAAAAAATGCGTCTACCAGATGGTCTAAAGTTTGAAGTGAAGACGAAAGATGGTACAGAAATGATTTGCGTCTTTGGTAGTGTGGGAGAACCGCGAAAAATTCCCATAGAAATCGAGAAACCTGTGAAGATAGAGAAAAGATTCATGACTTGTAAACTTTGCTCGCTCAGGAAAGCAGGATATTATGAGGCAATCGTTCAAGTTAGAGGAATTCCATCTCAAGAGATATCAAAAATTCTGCGAAAGTCGAAAGACGATCTTTTGATTTCCGAAGAAGATTTCATCTCGGAATTTGTTCCGCTTGAAAACGGGGCAGACATATACGTGAGCAATATTTCGCTCGGCAGGAGGCTTTCGTCCGTTTTTAAAGGAATGGGTGCGAGAATAACTTCTACTTCAAAGTTGATCAGTCAAACGAAGGACGGAAAAAAGAGATACCGTGTAACCTTTCTCGTCCGTTTTTAAACCCATCCGAGAAAATACGTTATAAGTCTTTCAGGAGAATAAGAGAGGGTCAGAATGCCCGAAATGACCGGTGCAAAGGCTGTTTGGGAGTGCCTGAAGTTCCATGGGGTTAAGCATGTTTTCGGAATCCCAGGAGGTGCTGTTATTCCCATGTACGATGCTTTATATGACGAGACCGAGATCCAACACATACTCACGAGACATGAACAGGCGGCTGCTCATGCGGCCGATGGTTACGCCAGAGTTTTGGGTAAACCAGGCGTTTGTGTAACGACTTCCGGTCCCGGAGGGACGAATTTAGTCACTGGTATTTTAAACGCTTATATGGATAGCTCACCGGTCATCGCAATATCTGGTCAAGTTTCCAAGTCGAGCATCGGCACGGATGCCTTCCAAGAGGCAGATATGTTGAGCATAATGCTACCGATAACCAAGCATAACTTTTTTGTCCGCTCCGTCGAGGAATTGCCATTGGTAATCAAACTCGCATTTAAAATCGCCACGACGGGGAGACCCGGTCCAGTTCACGTAGACATTCCCAAAGATGTTCAGCAGAGCAGCGCGAATATCGATCTCACTAGAGACCCTCCCTACAAAAAATATATGAAGATTGATCCAACACCGTCGGAGATACAGCTTGCCGTGGAAATGCTTGTGCATGCGAAGCAACCAGTCATTTACGCGGGAGGAGGGGTCATCTGGTCTGGAGCATCTGAGGAGCTTGTAGCCCTCGCGGAGACGTTGATGGCTCCGGTTGTTACATCACTCATGGGAAAGGGGGCAATTCCAGAGGATCATCCGCTCTCGCTTGGCATGCTCGGAATGCATGGAAGGATGGCAGCCAATCTCGCTGTGAATGAATGCGACCTTCTCTTTGCTGTGGGCGTAAGATTCAGCGATAGAGCTACAGGCGACGTTCGTTATTTCGCTCCTCGCGCGAAGATAATTCATGTTGATATTGATCCGGTTGAAGTCGGGAAGAACGTGAGGGTTCACCACGCGATAATTGCTGATGCTAAAAAGACCCTACGGGCTATATTGGGAGCTCTCAAGGATCATGTAAGAAAAGATAGAACCAGCGAATGGTTATCGCGCATCAAAAAAATGAAAAAAGATCTAGCTCCGAAGATGGATTACGACGAAGTCCCGATTAAGCCACAGAGAGCAATCAAAGAGATAATGAACGTTCTTGGACCTGATGGTATAGTTGTAACGGAGGTTGGGCAGTGTCAGATGTGGGCAGCTCACTTTTACGAGGTCAAGAAGCCGAGGCATTTCATAAGCTCAGGAGGTTTGGGAACAATGGGGTTCGGATTTCCAGCCGCGATCGGGGCGAAGGTCGCCAAACCAGACCATGTCGTCGTGGATATAGCCGGTGATGGAAGTTTTCTCATGAATTCACAGGAACTCGCAACTGCTGTTGTGAACGACATAGACGTTATAGCTTGCATATTCAACAACAGGTATCTCGGAATGGTCAAACAGTGGCAGGACCTCTTTTATGGCAAGCGTAGATCACAGGTATATCTCGGTGAATCCCCTGATTTTGCAAAGTTGGCTGAGGCGTACGGAGCCCTAGGCTTAAAGGTGACCAGACCAAGCGAGATTGCTCCAGCTCTAAGGCAAGCGATAGAAAGCGGAAAGCCAGCCGTCATAGACATAATCATAGATCCTGATGAGCATGTACTGCCCATGGTTCCAGCCGGAGGCAGATTGGATGAGCCGATCCTAACGTGAGGTGGGAAAAAATGAAACAGCACATCTTTTCCATTCTTTGTCAGAATGTTCCAGGGGTTATGATGAGAATAACCAGAGCTTTCACACGCAAGCAGGTGAACTTGGACTCGATAACGGTTGGGATAGAGCCATCTGGTTTGGCGAGAATAATTTTACTTTTCAACGCGGACGACCGAACGGCAAACTTGATGCGGAAAGTTTTGATGAGGCTTGAACCCATAGAGTCTGTGGAGGAGATAGATCCTGAGAATAGTGTTGTAAGGGAAATCGCCTTACTGAAGACGGTGAAACTCTCCGGGGAGGATCACTGGAGAGTTGTCGAGCGAATAGAGAAGGCTGGAGGGAAAATAATAGAGGCAAAAGATGGTGCGATAATAGCGGAGATTTCCGGAACTAGGGAAGAAATAGACAGACTCATCTCCCAATTAAGTCCAGATATCCTAAAGGAAGTTGTTCGTTCTGGTCAGGTTTACTGTCAAAGATTGTGAGTTTTCGGAGGTCTGCGAATGATCAGGGCTGTTTCCTTCGACATGGATGGCACAATTGTGAACAAAAATTTCGCCAACTCTGTATGGTTTGAGGCAATTCCGAAACTGTATTCTCAGAGGTGGAAAGTCCCCTTTGAAGTCGCAGTAGAGAAGATCAAGAGGGCATACGATGAGGTCGGCCCGAGGAGACTTGAGTGGTATGACATAAAGTATTGGTTTAGAAGATTTGATTTGGGGAATAAATGGGATGAAGTACTTGCGGAGTATAGAAATAGAGCACAGCTATATCCGGATGTTGAACCGGTTTTGCAGAGACTTGCCGGGAAATACAAGCTTATCATTGCCACGGCGGCCGCCAAAGAATTCGCTAATATGGCTCTGAACGGTAAACCGATGATGAGGTTGATATCTGGTGTATTTTCATCAATTTCAGATTTCGGTCAAATCGGAAAAACGCCGGAGTTTTTCAGAAAAGTTTGTGAGAAGATTGGCGTGAAACCGAGTGAACTTTTGCATGTTGGAGATCATTTGGAGCATGATGTCATAGCTGCCAGAGAAGCCGGCATCCACGCTATTCTGATAGACAGAGATGGAAAGAAAGGCATAAAATCTCTTTTCGAGTTAATCGACATACTTTCTAGGTTCGATTCCAAACTTCTTTGATGCAATTTTCTCAAGTTTCTCGATCTCGGCTTTTCTAAAGCCTATGTATATTCCGCCTTCTTTTCCGCCAACCCAAGTTCTAGTTTTTTCGCCGGATGCAAGTACCTCTTTAAGGAGTTCGCATTCAATGATGAGGAATTTTTCTTTTGTTCCTTCGAATTTTATCACTATCCCCTCGGTTGTTCCCGTTATGTTCAAAAATTTTCCGCTTTCCGCCGGCAGAAGTTCGTTCAGTTTCTCATGCTCTATGTCGAGATGGGTGACTCTGGCGAGCGAATATCCTTTGACATGTATATATACTTCGGCGTCTTCTAGTTCTAAGGTTTTTTCGTTCTTCAATAGAACCTTACAGTCCAAAGGTATCTTTCCTGGAGCTGGACCAGTCAGTTAATCACCCTTTCCTTATCTCACCACCTAATTTCAAAATCATCAAATTCTCCACTGGGCTTTTCCCATATCACTTTGACATCGTCGACCCTTGCAGCGGGCGGACCTCTCTTGCAAAATTCGATCATTCTTTTTACATTTTCCTCATCACCCTCGAAAACAGCTTCTACTCTTCCATCGGGCAGATTCCTTACCCAGCCGACTACTTTTAGCTTCCTCGCGAGCCTTTGAACACTATCTCTAAAAAAGACCCCCTGAACTCTTCCAGAGATATATAAATGTGCTCTAACAACCATCAATATGTTTTTTGACACAAAACGGGTATTATATTTGCGTTTTGAAAACAAGCCCCGCGATCCATTTATTAATTTCATAGAGCTCTTTTGAATGGCTTTTGTTTGGAGATATAGGGATTCCCGCATACAAAAAATCTGAGTTTTCTCTGCAAATCTTTCTTCACACCGATTCTATGGGACGAACAGATTTCAAGGTTCTTCAAGCCGATTTCGCAAACAATCAGCGGACTTTCAGGCAAAGTTAAATCCACTCCATGAAGTTCTTTCGTTATTTTCATCGCCTCGGTGAGTTTTCCTGGTCCTGATGTGAGTTCCAAAATGTTTTGTACTTGTCTTCTCTTAATCATCAATTCGATACCGATTGTAGGTTCGATTGCCCTTATGAGAACTGCTCCGGGGATACCCGGTTTTTCTGTCGTTATGTTGAAAAGCCATTTTCCATGAACCATATAAATAAACGCTAACCCTCCCCTGCTCCACATTATCTCGTTCAGTTTTGTTTTCTTTTTCGAAGCTCTCGAGGCCGGATCTCCCTTTCCCAAATAAGCTTCAGTTTCCACGATTATTCCTCCAGTTTCTCCTTCATCGTCACGATGAAGGAGAAGTTTTCCAAGCAATCCCCTTGCGACTTCCGGAGTTTTCCTCTCGTAAAATTCTCGCGGCAATATCTTCATACCGCAAGATACTTGTCAAGCGTTTTTGATAATTTTTTAAAATCTTCTTCAAGCTCAGATCTAATCTGAGCTCCGTAAAGTCCTGCGGCGGGATGATAAGAGAGAAAGAGTTTGAAATCGACTCCGGCGTATTTGCATCTGACGATTTTTCCGTGTTCTTTACTTATGCTGACTGGATATCCCAGGAGTTCAGAAGCAGAGATTCTCCCGAGGCTTATCACAAGCTCAGGTCTTATTATCGCAAATTGTTTTTCCAGATATTCTTTTGTACACACGTCGATCTCGTCTGTCATAGGCTCGCGATTTCCCGGAGGTCTGCACTTTACGACATTCGTGATGTAAACGGAACTCCGTTCTATCCCGGCGAGTTTGAGGAGCTCCGTGAGCAGCTGTCCGGCAGCCCCGACAAATGGTCTTCCTTGTTTATCTTCATTGAACCCGGGTGCTTCTCCTACCAGCATTATCTTGGTGTTGATCGGGCCTTCTCCTGGAACTACGTTTGTTCTTGTTTTGTGAAGCCTGCAGAGTCTGCAGTTTTTCATTCTTTGTTCGAGTTCTTCCGTAGGAATCCCCCGAAGATCTGCTCAAGCTTTCCGTGAACGCGTTTAAGAGCCAAAAGATCCTCTCTGCAATGCTGAACGATCTGTCTGCGGGCCTCGAAATTTCCCTTACTTGACATTTTGAAGAGTGTCCCAACGTCTGCCCCTGAGAAGTTACCCGCTTCCCAAACTCCGAGAAACTTTGCCACAGCCTGCAGACTATTGCTTGAGAGCAGGAGTTTCGCCTTGCACCACTCGCAAAGATCAAGCATTGGGATCTCCTCAAGCTGGCTCATGTCTAGACCGTGCACAATCCCGCGGGTTATCAAGAATGGAATGTCAAATCCAGAGCCATACCAAGTGATGATCAGCTCACAGTCTTTCAGCTTATCCTTTAACCAAAGCAAAATTCTTTTCTCTTCTTCTAGAGTCTCCGCAAACACAACTTCTGGTTCGTCTCCGGTCAAAACCCCTATGGCTATGATCATCCCTTCATCGGCTTTCCGCGAAGTAGTCTCGATGTCAAGATAAAGAGTCTTCATCATCTCATTCTCCTATGACCATAACAACACATCTTCTGGTTCTTGGTCCGTCTTCCTCGATCACTAGAAAGTTTTGCCAAGTTCCTCTGACAATCTCTCCGTTGATCACTGGAAGAATCTTGGACGAGCCAATCAAGGCAGATTTTATATGCGCATGAGCGTTGTCATCTATTCTGTCGTGTAAGTAGTCGCCTCTTACGGGCACGATCTCGTCCAGCTGGTTGAGAATGTCCTGCTCAAGTCCACTTTCACTCTCGTTGAGGACGAGTGATGCCGTTGCGTGAGGAAGCTGGACTATCAACAGTCCGTTTTTTATTCCAGATTCTTTTACGAGTTTCACGATTTCGTGGGTTATGTCAACAATTTCCCGCCTTTCTCTGGTTCTAAATGAAAATTCTTTATGCCACACCTTCATGCCACTCAAAACGAAAAATGCTCGTATCTTATTTAATCCTTAAAGAGGAGGGGAGGGGTGGATGAAAGTATTGGTCACTGGTGGCGCGGGGTTTATAGGTTCCCATCTCGTCGAGGGTTTGTTGAGTAGGGGATACGAGGTTGTTGTCTTAGACGATTTTTCATCCGGAAAGATCTCAAACCTTCCAGTTAACATCGGTGAGGATAAACTTCGAATCATTCGAGGAGATGTCAGAAATCGGTTGGATGTGAGAAGAGCAATGGGGGGAGTTTTCGGGGTTATTCACACAGCAGCGATTGTGAGTGTCCCATTCTCGGTAGAAAATCCGGAAGTGTCGTGGGATGTCAATGTCGAGGGTACCCGCAATGTTCTGGAGGAAGCCGCAGTCGAGGGTGTTGAAAAGTTTGTTTTTATATCCTCTTGTGCAGTTTACGGAGAATCTCCAAACCTACCGATTCCCGAATCTAAACCACCATCTCCGCTATCCCCCTATGCAAAAACAAAATTAGAAGGGGAGAGGCTCTGTATAAATTTCAGCAAGGGCGGTTTACCAGTTGTAATTCTTCGTTATTTCAACGTTTACGGGCCACGTCAGCCACCCGGCGAATATGCAGGAGTTATGGTGAAGTTTGCAGAAAAAATAAAAGCCGGAGAACCACCCGTGATTTATGGGGATGGTAAACAAACAAGAGATTTCATTTTTGTTTCAGATGTGGTTCGTGCAACACTTATGGCGTTTGACAAAATGCCGAAAGGAGAAATAATAAACATCGGAAGCGGAAAGGCGATAACGATAAACGAGTTGTGTCGCATCTTTCTTAAGTTGTCAGGCAAGGAAAACCTCAAACCGATTCACGCTCCTCCTCGTCCTATGGACATAAGACATAGCTGGGCAGATATTTCGAAGGCTTCCGAATTGTTGGGTTTTAAACCGGAAATCGAAATTGAAGATGGTGTTCGCCGCTTCCTCCGGGAGGTTTGTTTGTGAATATCTGGATAGTCATTCCAGCTTACAACGAAGAGAAGACGATTGGAGATGTGATAGATTCTCTGAAGGAAAAGGGTTGGAAGAATATAATAGTGGTGAACGATGGTTCAAAAGACCGTACCGCCGAAATTGCAAAATCGAAAGAAGCAGTTGTTATCTCACATCCTAAGAATATGGGACTCGGGGCAGCCTTGAGGTCCGGTCTATCTAAGGCACTTGAATTAGGTGCGGATATCGCCGTGACCTTTGACGCCGATGGTCAGCATGACGTATCAGATGTGAAAAAGCTGGTGGAAGCAGCGAATCATGCAGATCTCGTCATAGGTTATAGACGGATGATAGACATCCCGTTGAACAAGAAGATTGGAAACTTCGTTTTAAACGTTGTCACGAGGGTGCTTGGGGGACCCTTCACGGATTCGCAGTCTGGTTTGCGTGCCTTGAACAGGCGGGCTCTTCAAAAGATAAAGATAACCTGCGAAAGATATGCAGTATCTTCCGAAATCCTGATAAGGGCAAGAAAGTCTGGGCTTCGAATATCCGAAGTCCCAGCGATATGCAGGTTTTCTGAATATTCCAAGAAGAAAGGGACGACCATCGCCAGTGGCATAAGGATTCTCCTTCATCTGCTTAGGCTAAGGGCTTTCATGATTTCCGGAGGTTAAACGCGATCAAAGGATGTGAGGTAGAAAGAGAAGGGCGGTCATAGCCATTAGCTTTATCAGAATGTTTAAAGATGGTCCAGCAGTATCTTTGAAAGGATCCCCAACGGTATCTCCGACCACGGCGGCAGCGTGGGCATCGCTTCCCTTTCCTCCAAAGTTTCCCTCTTCAATGTATTTTTTCGCGTTGTCCCATGCTCCGCCGGAGTTTGCGAGGGTTAAGGCGAGCATGAGTCCCACCGTCGTGCTCCCAGCCAACAGCCCAGCCACGGATTCCGGTCCTAGAAGGAGACCAAGTACGATGGGCGAAAGTACGGCGATGGAGGCTGGAAGCGCCATGTTTCTAAGAGCCACACGAGTGCTGATCGTTATGCATCGGTTATAGTCTGGTTTCTTCTTTCCACTCATAATAGCCGGATCTCTGAACTGTCTTCGCACTTCTTCAACCATCATATATGCTCCTTTACCAACAGCAGACATTGTGAGCGCGCAGAAGAGGAAAGGCAGGGCTCCGCCAATGAAGAGTCCAGCTACCACATCCGGTTCTGTTATTGTCAAAGCCAACTGGAACCCTTTTTCCCTCATCGTGTGAACATATGCGGCGAAGAGAGCGAGAGCCGTGAGGGCGGCGGATCCTATCGCGAATCCCTTTCCTATCGCTGCCGTTGTGTTCCCAACGGCGTCAAGCTTTTCCGTTCTATCTCTCACCTCTTGTCCGGCTCCGGTCATCTGAGCAATTCCAGCAGCATTGTCTGCAACGGGACCGTAGCAGTCTGCTGCTAGCGTGATTCCGAGGGTGCTGAGCATGCCAACACCGGCGATCGCGATCCCGTAAAGCTCTTGATATTGATAAGAGATGAGCAGCGCGGCGGATATCGTTATCACGGGAATGAAAACGCTCATCATTCCCGTGGAGAAACCGGTCAGAAGGTTTGTTGCAGCCCCAGTTTTGGAAGCTTCTGCTATGCGTCTGGTCGGACCAAATCTGCTTTCAGTGTAATATTCGGCCGTCAATCCGACGATTATTCCAGCAATTATCCCGCTAAGAAACGGAAAGAAAGGCCGAACGTTTTCCACGATTCTCAGAGTGAGGAGAAAAGCAATAGCAGATGTTAAGATAGCGGCTGTGAAGATACCTCTGTTCATCGCTGAATGTAGAGCCCCTATATCTGCTTTTTTTCCTCCCCTCACGAGAAATGAGCCGATGATCGAGCATATTATTCCGACAGCCGCATAGAGGAAGGGAAGCGATACATACTCGTGCCCCAACACAAACCCAAGCGTTATCGCACTTATGATGGACCCTACATAAGACTCAAAGAGGTCTGCCCCCATTCCGGCAACATCCCCAACGTTGTCTCCAACATTATCTGCGATGACTGCAGGATTTCTTGGATCATCTTCAGGAATCTTTTTTTCGATTTTTCCAACGAGATCGGCGCCCATATCTGCCGATTTGGTGTATATGCCTCCGCCAACACGGGCGAAAAGAGCAATCGAGCTGGCTCCAAATCCAAATCCAACGGCAGTGCTCACATTTTTAGTTAGGAGATAGATGATGCCTAACCCAGTTAACCCAAGTCCTACAACACACATACCCATGACGAGTCCACTTGCAAAAGCCATGCTTAATCCTTCTCCGATGCTTCTTTTTGAGGCTTCTGTTGTTCTCGCGTTAGCTTTCGTTGCTATTCTCATTCCTATATTCCCGGCCAAGGCAGAGCAAAGGCCGCCAAGCAAAAAACTCATGGCAATTTTTATGTCTATCCATGTCAAAACAGCAAAAACCACAATCGCGTAAGCAACGATTATTTTATATTCTTGATTAAGGAAAGTGAGCGCTCCTCTATAGATTATCTCGGAGATTTCCCGCATTTTCCAGTTTTCAACTTTGTGTTTGAGAATGATCAACGCCCGTATAGTTGCATAAACCAAAGCAACAACCCCAGTTAGAACGGAGAGAAGAATGTAATCCAAATTTCATCCCTCCATATAACCTTCAACTTCTAAATGGTTCCTCTGGCGTAAAAATATTGTAGGAATACCCATTCTTCTCAATTTTTTTCTGAGTTCTCTGTCTCCAGTACCTACTGCTCTTTTAGCGGCTAGTTTGATTATGACCTCATCCGCCGGACCGTCAGCCTTTATCACCTTTCCCCACTTTTTCACGATTTCCAGAGCGATTCTTGCTGCGGCTCTTTCTTTAGCGCTCTTCTTTTCAGCGATTCTCTCCAACTCTCCGACCACCGCTGTCGGAACCAAGAGTACAAACTTGCCCTCTGTCACTCTTTCAAGTTCATCGATTATGTTCACCCCATACATTCCAGGAATCATCAAAAAGCTCGTGTCAGCAACGACTTCGATCTTCCTTTTGTTAGATAATGACGCCATACCCTATCAAACGCCACTTGTTTGCAACTCTTCTGCTGATTGCTACTCTCCATCCTCTTTCCGCGCATACCGGATATTTCAGACTGACGGTGATCCTTTCTCCTTTGATGTGTGTTATTATACCACTCCTAGTGGCAGTTCCGATGTTTACCATCAAAGGCTCGTTCATCGTCAGTGGTTTGACCTCCATCTCCTCCGACAACCCAACAACTCTTTCAAGCAACTTGACTTCGAATTCGATTTTATCCAAAACTTCAGGCAAGTGTTCGCGAGATCCAAGGACAGACCCCACCAAAGCATCAGCTTTTGTCAGTGAAGGATCCAAATCGGTTCCAACTCCAATAAGCCCACCAGGCCCCGCTTCTTCAAGTGGTTCACCCATCGCCTGAAGACTTACGACATTTGTCTCAAGCGGCTGCCAGTATGTTTTTCCACTCTTGGTTATTTCAATACCTGGGGCGATCTTTATTTCGTCTCCAATTTTTAGCTTTCCTTGGGTAAGACTTCCTCCGACAATCCCACCAACCAATTTCTCCGGTGGTGTACCAGGTTTGTTGACATCAAATGATCTTGCCACAAACATCAGCGGAGGCTTAGTTGGGTCTCGCTGTGGAGTTGGTATATATTTTTCTATTGCCTCAATGAGCTTATCGATATTCGCCTTGTGTATGGCGGAAACTGGAATTACTGGGGCTTCCGAATACCCCATCTCGTCCAGGAATTTTCTTATTTGCTGGTAATTCTCTATGACCTTTTCTTTTGGCACAAGCTCGATTTTGTTCTGTGCCACAACTACATTTTTTACTCCTATAATTTTCAGTGCCATGAGATGTTCTTTGGTCTGTGGTTGAGGACATTTCTCGTTTGCAGCGATCACCAAAACCGCTCCGTCAACTATCGCGGCTCCAGATAGCATCGTCGCCATCAACATCTCGTGACCTGGAGCGTCAACGAAGGAAACTCTACGTTTCTCAACAGTCTTTTTCCCGCAATATGGGCAGATTTTGCTCGTAGAATACCGCTCACAGGCCAGACAAAAGTAGAAAATGGTATCCGCGTATCCGAGCTTTATCGTTATTCCCCTCTTCAACTCTTCACTGTGAGTATCCGTCCATATTCCTGTGAGCGCCTCCGTCAGCGTTGTTTTGCCATGGTCTATGTGTCCAACCATCCCTATGTTTACCTTAGCCTGCGGCATTTACCTTCCCCTTTAACAATACGCTTGAGCTATCCAAAAAAGCAAGATGTTATCCCTCTTTTGGTTTGAATATTTCGTCCAAGGGTTTCTCTCCATATTTTGTGATTTTTGTGTTCACTTGGACGATTGCCTCAGAGATCTGGTTCCCTCGGACATATTTCCTTCTTCTTTCACCTTTTTTCTTAGGTCGAAATCCTGGCGGGCCCGAGAGCAAAACTTTTTTTCTCCCAGCTCCCGTAACATCTCGTCTCATCGGGAACCCGTCTTTGTCGGAGCCACCGGTAATCTGCAACTCATAACCTGGTAAACCAAGCAGATTCCCGTCTATTTTATCACCTATCTTCATTCCGATCAACTTTTTGCTCTCCGCCTCTCCAAGCTCAATCTGGTAGCTCTTGCCAGTTTTTGGATCAGATATGACGATTTTCATAGCTTCTCTCCGTTCTTGAACCTCCAAGTTTTTATATTTATTACATCACGCCGTAAGTTTTGTCTATTTTCTGCTTTATCGCGATTATCTCTTCCAGAACAGCCAATTCGTCGCCTGAGAGAAGGTCCTTCAGATCACTTTTTAGCCTGAGAACTTGTTCTGCAGGTATTTCTGTATATAGCACGTCACCCTCATCGAAGTTTCGTCCAACGATTCCCCCTTCGATGGAAACTGCCAGCTCATCCCCCATCTTCGCTTCAGAGAGCTGCTGTTTTTCCTTCTGGAGCTCTTTTATCCTTCCAACATGTTTACCATCTTGGCGCATAACCGGAGATTTCGGCAGAAGAACTCCACCGAGAACGGAAATCCCAACGATCGCCGGTTCGCTCCTTCTAAAAACATAGCCAGCTTTAACAACGAACTTGGCGGGTCTGACAAAACCCTCCAGTTGTTTTCTTTTTATTTCCTCTTTTTTCTTAGCACACCACTCATCGTACTTCTCAATCAGACGATAAATCACGTTTTCTTCGATGATATCAACACCAAGGTTGAGCGCGGCTTCTCTCGCTTCCTCGAGAACTCTCACATTAAAAGCCAGAATTACTCCGAACAGCGGATGGGTCTGTTGAACTGATGATGCTTCGATTACATCCCTTCTCGAGACTTCTCCTATATCGGCAATTCTTATTGGAACGTTTTTCTGACTCAAAACATTTTCAATTGCTTCCAGAGATCCAAGCGCATCCGCTTTAACGACCAATCCAACGGTGTCCTTTCTTATCCTTATTTTTTCTATTTCCTGTTCGATCTCTTTCCAGACTTTTTCGGCTTCCTGAGGCGTAGACAGTCCAACAAAGGGCACACCTGCAATGGCATCTTCCAGACCAGGAGCCGCGATTTTTATACCAGCCGCCGCGTGAACCTCCTTCACACTTCTAAACTTGTCTTCCGGATCTCGGATCTCGTCGAGAGGTTTCGGTCTGAGAATTGCCCGAACCCTTGAGATTATCGGTCTGCCCACGCCACCAACTAAAAACCAGTCGCCAACCCGCAGACTGCCGTCATAGAGAATAACATCAAGCGTTTTTCCAAGCCCGATTTCCTCCTTCACTTCGAGAACGGTTCCTCGCGCATTCCCGGAGACCTCCAGTCTGAGATGCTCTTCCAAAAACCTTTGAGCCAGCCCGAAGAGAAGCGCCAGTAGCTCGGCTATTCCTTCTCCAGTCTTTGCGCTCACGGGAACTATACAAACTTGTCTTCGAAAATCCGTGATTCTATCAAACCGTTCCGACTCGAATCCGAGCTCATGAAGCTTTCCAACGATTTCGTAGATTTTCTCGTCCAAAACCTGCAACGCGCGTGTCGTCTGCTTAGAACAGCTTTCAAGAAAACAAGGAGTATTAAAAGGTTGCCATCCAGGAATCAGGTCGATTTTGTTTGCCGCCACAAGAAAAGGGGTTTTGTAACTTTTCAGGATAGTTATGGACTCAAGGGTTTGTGGCATAAAGCCTTCTCTGATGTCGATGACGAGCGTCACGAGATCGGCTAAAGCTCCCCCACGCTTTCTGAGATTTGTGAAAGCTTCATGTCCGGGAGTGTCTACAAAAAGGACTCCTGGCAGTTTCAGGTCGATCTTAAACTTTTTGAGTAGAGGTTCGCAGATTTTTTTCACGACATCTGCTGGAACCTCCGTTGCCCCCACGTGTTGCGTTATAGCTCCGGCCTCTCTGGCAGCCACAGAAGTTCCCCTTATCCTGTCCAGAAGTGTGGTTTTTCCATGGTCAACATGGCCGAGTACTGCTATGATTGGCTGTCTTATTTGTGGCATGCATACCCAAAAAATACTAGTTTCTATGTCCTCATAACTTTGGATTTTCCGGAAAAAGAAGGGATATTTCGTATCTCGCGGACTCTGGGGAATCGGAAGCGTGGACAACGTTTTCTCTTGTTGAGGTCCCGAAGTCGCCCCTTATGGTTCCTTTTGGCGCGTTTGATGGGTTGGTTGGACCAACTATCTGACGAACAATCTGGATGGCGTTTTCCCCTTCAACGATCATCGCAACGATGTCTCCAGAAATCATGAAGTTGATAAGAGGCCCGAAAAAGTCCTTTCCACGGTGAACCTCATAAAGAGCCTCAGCTTTCTCCCGCGTCAGACGCATTCTCTTTTCCTTCACGATTTTGAGCCCACTTTTTTCAATTCTTCTTTTGACTTCCTCAACCAAGCCACGCATGACACCATCTGGCTTTACTATCAGACATGTCCACTCCATCTCTTCCGAATTAACATTATGTTAAAGGAATATTTATTTTGAAAATCGGCTTGATTGTGTGGTTTAGTTATTGTTTCCCACGAGCCTTTATCGATTTCTCCGTCCATCTAACTTTCTGAGGCTTTCTCCCCAATTTATGATTTCTTTCACATTTGCTTGAGCAGAAAAAGAGCACCATTCCATCATTTTTGACGAACATCACTCCAGCCCCTGGTTCGAGTTTCCCGCCGCAGAAGCTGCATTTTCTGATAATAGGCATTTCACGGCACCTTTATCTCTCTGGCTTCTCTCTCCGTTTCTCTTAAAATCAGAATGTCTCCGATCTGCACGGGCCCCTTCACATTTCTTATTATAATCCTTCCTTTATCTCTCCCCTCAAGGATCCTGCATTTCACTTGTAGAATCTCACCAGTGACACCAGTTCTACCCCTTATCTCGATGACCTCGGCCGGATAGCCGGGTCCCTCCTCCTCCGGCATCGCAATCACTTCTTGATCTCTTTGATTTTTTCCAAGATTTCGCGGAGAAGACTCTCGTCTCCAGGCTCCAACACAGCAACGGAAGCGGCTGCCACTTGTAACCCGGCGGCAGTTCCAAGGTCTTTCTTGTTAGGAACGTAGGTATACGGGATGTTCTTTTCCTCGCACAATGGTGGCAAGTGGGCAACGATTTCCGGTGGGTCAACATCCTCCGCTATTATCACAAGTTTTGGCTGCTTTCTCTCCACCGCTTTTGTAACCTCATTTGTTCCCCTTTTGATTTTTCCATTCTCCCGTGCTCTTTCGACTAATATGTAAGTCTTCTCCGCTAGGTCTTGCGGCACCTCAAACTTTACGTGAATGGGTTTTGCCATTTTCGCACCTCCTTCAGGTTTCACCATCATCATTCATGGGCTCTTTCTTAAGGTTTTCTTCCAAGACTTAAAAAGTTTGTTTTGATCCAAACTAGACAACGGATTCGGAGTAATTCAAGACTTTAAGCTTTTCACCGACGATTTCACACGCTTTTTTAAGGACATCCCCCCACTTTCCATCGTCGAAAAGTATGATTTTTTCGTAATTTCCGGCATGCCTTTTTAAAAACTCCTTAACAGCCGCCATTGCGATCTCGAGACCCTCTGCATCCACTTCTGGCGGAATCTCGTTTTGCATGAGGGGAAAGATTTCCTCCAGATCCTCTGGCACCGGACCAAACGGGGGAAGGATTTTGACAACATAACTTGGTTCCTCAAGCTCATCTCTCTCAAATTTTTCAGTCAAGTAGAATGGTAGCAGCACAAGAACCTTTGCTGGTGGTGGAGAAATCCTTTTGATTCTCATATGATGTCTGACAACTTCTGGTCTGTGTGCCGATTCGGAACCGAGGTAGAAAAATGCGGATTTTTTTGTGACTGGGTCAAATCTCTCCACGAAATCTTTGTATTTCAAAAATCTTCTCAATCCTTCAAGTAGTTTTGGATGCGCACGACATCTCTGCTGGATGAGGTCAAAAAGCCAACCCTCTGCAATCGCCTGTCTTATTCTTTTTATCTCCTCAAAAGTCACATACAGATTGTGACGAGCTAAAAAAAGCATTCTATCATTTTTCTCCATTTCTTTCAAATCTCGAGCGTTTAAATCTGAACACGCCGGGCAGCTGCAGGGCAAATGCTCTAGATTTTCAACTCTAATGGTTCCGTTCTCTGTCAGATATCTATCATCGCGGGCATAGAGCGCATAGGCTGCAGAATCAAACAAATCACAGCCCATCGCCACTGCCAGTCCGAGAACCATTGGATGTCCCACGCCAAAAAGATGCACCGGTTTACCGAAGGGAAGGTTCATCTTCGCATTCATTGTCAGTTCAACAACCTCAGCAAATCTGTAGGTTTCGAGCAGTTCGACCGGACTGCCAATGGCATACACAGCGAAGTCGAGATCTGCCATTTTCCTTGCACACTCCCTCACGAGATCTGTGAAGAGTCCACCCTGAACGGGACAACACCAAAGAATGTCGTCTCGGCTCTTGATTTTCATCAATTGTTCGGCTCTTTCAATTGTGATTTTCACGGTTTCCTCAGCCATTCTTCTCGTCGCATTTGCACCGGTCGGAACGTCTAGAATTGTTGCGATGTCGCTTCCAATCGCCTCCTGATATCTGACGATCTCTTCCTGTGTTGTATCGATGACGCCATATCTCAAAATCTGATAGCCCCCGCTGTCCGTCATTATCGGTCCATCGTAACCGATTACTTTGTGAACACCCAACTCTGCGGCTTTCTCTCCGTAATGTTTTTTCATGAGATAGGCATTTGTTATGAAAATCTCTGCTCCACATTTTACCATCTCAGAGGGAGACAGAAAGATGTCGATGGGATTTATGACAGGCATGAGGGAAGGTGTCACGACCTTCCCATGTCTAGTGTAAAATTTGCCTATCCTTGCCAGCCCATCTCGTTGTATGATCTCAAAGCATCCAATCTCGCTCATCTAGCACCCTAAATTATCTGAGTTTGTGAAGAAAAATCAGCACACGGAGTATTTACCTTCAGCCAGCTCCATGCAGAACTCTTTTATATTGTCGAGCTCTGACTCGATGACGTCAACGATTTTCTCTCTGATGTCTGAGATGGAGACTCCTCTATCCGGGATTACCCTGGCGGCTGCAAGCGCTGGCAGGTTGATTGGTTTTCCAATTTGGCTCACCAGCCAGACGTAAACCTCTTTCAATCCGTTAATCTTCTCATATATCTCCCCAGCGATTTTGTGGGTAAGTATGTTGTAAATCTTTCCGACATGGCTAACAGGATTTTTGCCGGCCGCTGCCTCTGATCCAACGTGTCGGTTTAACGGAATCACACCATTTGGTCTGTTTCCCCTGCCGACTTGCCCCGAGTCTGCTCCATCCGCGCTGGTTCCTAAGACTGTTAGATATATCCCGTCGACGCCCCTTCCAGGCACGTCCAGTGTGTTAAGTTTGATGTCGAACTTGAGATCAGTTTTTTCTGTCACAAATTTTTTAACTTCTTCGAAAACCTCCTCTTTTCTCCTGAAATACTCTTGTTCGCTTTCGATGAATCTGTCAACGAAGGCGGCCCCTATAGTCAGGGAAAGGTTGTTGTTTATTCTGAACCCCATAACCTTTATATCTTCTCCAACCTCGGGAAACTCTTTCTTGAATTTTTTAGAATTCATGAAGCGTTCGACTTCGAGGACTATCTTTTCCGTTCTAGTCATAGGGGCGTAACCAACCGCCGCAGAGGTGTCGTTTGCGCTCAGAACCTCACCGCCCCTTCTGAATATGTCAGTCAGAGCAGCGGAACCAGGTTTGAACTCGACTTGATATCTGATGTGTTTTTCTGGATCAACAAATCTCAGATTTTCTTTTATCCATTTCTTGGCGGCTTCTATTGCGATTTCTTTGACCGGTATGATCTCATCTCCTACTCTATCAGTGGCTCTATCTCCGAATATCAAGAGCATTGGCTGCTTGATGGTTCCCCCTCCAAATCTTGTCTCCACCTCTCCAGCAACTAGGAGAGACTTGTCAGCGTTGTGATGAAGGATTGTGTTAAATCTTCTGAGGTATTCTCTGCTCAGCTCGACAGATACTCTATCAAGTATGGCATCACAAATCGTGTCCGGATGACCGATTCCTTTTCTCTCCACGATTTCCAGCTTTTGTTCCTCAAGTGGTTCCTGTTTGAATTCCTCAACTATTATGTTTCTCGCGCTCATGCCCCCCGTCTTTTCTTTTTTTGCCCTTATTAAATCTTATTACAAAAATAACTGGGGAGAATATGCCGATTCTAACACCAGAAGAGATAAAACGGATGAGGAAAAAACTCAGGATAACTCAACTCGAGCTGGCTAGACTTGCCGGAGTTTCTCAGGCATACATAGCGAAGATAGAAGGAGGGAAAGCGGATCCAAAATTTTCAGCCCTTCAAAAAATTGCACGGGCTCTCGAGTCCGTCAGCAGCGGGGTTTCTAAATCGGCGAAAGAAATAGCAACGATTCCCGTAATCTCCGTTAGACCATCCGATAGAGTGAGTAAGGCAATAAAGCTGATGGAAAAGAAGGGAATTTCTCAGCTTCCCGTGATCGAAAAAGGGAAGCAACTAGGCTCGATATCGGAGGGAATTGTTCTTAGGCTTCTCTCTTCGAGTTCCAATCCCCTTTCAATCCTGAGCAAAAGGATTTCTTCTATAATGGGTGAGCCATTCCCAATTGTTGATTCATCTGTTCCAGTTACTTCTGTTATTTCTCTTCTTGAACACAGCCCAGCGGTACTAACGGCGGAGAGGGATAAAATAGTTGGGATAATAACTAAGGCAGACCTCTTTAAACTTTTGACGAGAACGTGAACGTGATGGAAGTAGATGAGCTGAAAGAGCGCGCAATGAAGTGGGTTCTGGGTGAAATCGCCTTTTCCCCAGATCTTTCGAATAGTCTGCGCACTTGGAGGGAAAGGTTTGGGATTGGGCAAGCCGAGCTGGCTAAAAGGTTAGGAATCACACCCTCCGTCATAAGCGACTACGAGTCTGGCCGCAGAAAATCTCCAGGTCTTCCAATGATAAGGAAAATCGTGGAGGCTTTCTTTGCCATAGACGAGGAAAGAGGAAACGTGATGTTAAAGAGTCTCTCCCACCTCTTCAAAGGGAGATTTTCATCGAATGTGGTTCTAGAGATAAAGGAGTATTCTAAGCCGATCGAGGCGCGTGAGATTGTTGAGGCAGTGAAAGGAGAAGTTTTTGCGAATGAAGATCTGCTTGGACAGAAGATATTCGGACATACGGTAATCGACAGCATACAGGCGATTCTCTCGCTTTCACCGGACGAGTTCCGTTATCTATATGGATTGAGCACAGAGCGAGCACTCGCTTTCACACAAGTCTCAACCGGACGGTCTCCAATGGTCGCGGTGAAGGTTATCGGCATAACTCCAAGTCTCATCGTTCTTCACGGATCTCTCAAACAGCCCGACGAGCTTGCCATCAGGATAGCGCAGACTCTAAGAATTCCTCTCGTAGTTTCTCGTCTGTCAACCACGGAAGATTTGATAAAAGCATTCAGAGGCCTGAAATAGTCGACAAGTGTCGAAAGGGCAAACGTCAACAGGCAAAATTTTTAAAGCCGTGAGTTTTTTACCTTAACCGATGAGCCATCTAGGAGTGGGAATAACGGGCTATGGAGTCTACATACCGCGCTATCGCATAAAGGTGGAGGAAATCGCGAGCGTCTGGGGTGCAGACGCGTCTCAAATAAAGAGAAGTCTTTTGCTTGAAGAAAAATCGGTTCCCGGGCCAGACGAAGACACGGCAACAATTGCGGTTGAGGCTGCTAGAAATGCTGTCGCCAGAGCCGGGATAAATCCAAGAGAAATAGGTGCGATTTATGTGGGTTCTGAATCGCATCCTTATGCGGTGAAGCCAACGGCGACAATCGTCGCAGAGGCGATAGAGGCTACTCCAAACTTAACTGCCGCCGATTGGGAATTCGCATGTAAGGCCGGGACAGCAGCGATGCAAGCGTGCATAGGCTTGGTGAAGAGCGGCATCATAAAATATGGTATGGCTATTGGTGCGGACACTGCGCAAGGAGCTCCGGGTGATGCTCTTGAGTACACCGCTGCAGCAGGAGGGGCAGCGTTCATCATAGGACCAGCTAACGGGGAAACTATAGCAGTCTTTGAAGGGACTTTCTCGTTTACAACTGATACACCGGATTTTTGGCGTAGGAACATGAGACCATACCCGAGACATGCCGGCAGATTTACAGGAAGACCCGCATATTTCAAACATGTTATTTCGGCGGCGAACGGACTCCTCCGCAGTCTTAAGCTCACACCTCAAGATTTCACTTACGCTGTCTTTCATCAGCCGAACGGAAAGTTCCCACTTCAGGCAGCAGAGGAGCTAGGTTTTGATAAAAAACAAGTTATGCCTGGTCTTCTGACCCCTAAAATAGGTAACACTTACTCTGGGGCCTCAATGCTGGGGCTGGCGGCGGTTCTAGATCAAGCGAAGCCGGGCGAGAGAATTCTTGTTGTTTCTTTCGGATCCGGAGCCGGAAGCGATGCGTTCAGCATCGTTGTTACGGACGCGATCGATAGGAAGAGAGAGCTTGCGCCAAGCGTTGCATATTATCTCGAAAGAAAGAAATATGTGAGCTATGCTATGTATCTAAAGTTCAGGAGGTTGCTGCTGAGATGAGAAAGGTTGCAGTAATCGGTGTTGGACTGACGAAGTTTGGCGAGCTTTGGGATGTTTCATTCCGTGAAATGATGCTTGAGGCCGGCATAAGGGCTATCGAGGACGCCGGAATAGATGGAAAGCTCATAGACGGGATTTATGTCGGAAACATGTCTGGAGGTCAGTTTATCCAGCAAGAACACATAGCATCTCTTGTCGCGGATCATGCCGGTCTTTGTCCGATTCCCTCCACAAGGGTTGAGGCGGCATGCGCGTCAGGTGGTCTTGCCTTTAGGCAGGCTGTTATGGCCGTCGCGTCCGGATTCCATGACTTCGTTGTTGCCGCAGGTATAGAGAAAATGACGGATTTGCTGACCGCCGAAGTTGTTGGAGCGCTTGCCACAGCAGCGGATCAGGAGTGGGAGGTGTATCAAGGTGTAACCTTTCCCGCCCTTTACGCTTTGATGGCCAGACGTCACATGTATGAGTTCGGAACAACAGAAGAGCAAATGGCAATGGTGGCTGTAAAAAATCACGCCAACGCATGTTTAAACCCGTGTGCTCAATATCATACAAAAGTAAGTGTAGAGGCCGTGCTGAAATCTCCTCCAGTCGCCACTCCTCTGAAACTTCTCGATTGTTCCCCGATAACGGATGGCGCAGCCTGCGTGATTCTTGCGCCCCTTGAGAGAGCCCGCGAGTTTACGGATATTCCGATAGTCGTTGCCGGAAGTGGTCAGAGCAGTGACAGGATATCCCTACACAGTAGGGAGTCTCTCACTGGTCTGAAAGCCACGACGGAGGCGGCGAGAATGGCGTACAAAATGGCCGGAATAGAGCCCGAGGATGTCGATTTGGCCGAAGTCCACGACTGCTTTACAATTGCGGAAATAATGGCGATCGAAGATCTCGGCTTCTGTAAGAAAGGAGAAGGTGGAAAATTCACGGAGGAAGGAGTCACGCAGATTGGAGGGAAAATACCGGTAAACCCGAGCGGTGGTCTGAAGGGAAAGGGACATCCAGTGGGGGCTACAGGTGTTGCCCAAATAGTTGAAGCAGTTCTACAGCTTAGAGGAGAAGCTGGAAAAAGACAAGTAGATGGTGCGGAAATTGCCTTGACACATAACGTTGGAGGATCTGGGGGAACAGCTGTGGTTCACATACTGAGGAGGGGTGACTGATGGCAGTAGCTAGATTTTGGAGAGAAATTCCTAGCAGGTACAATCTGATTGGTGTCAAATGTCTCAACTGCAATAAGGTAATTTTCCCACCTCGTTCGATATGTCCATATTGCAGGAGAACGGGTAAGCTGGAACCATATAGGCTCAGCAGAAGAGGAAAAATCCTGAGTTATACAGTCGTTTACAGCGCCGCAGAAGGTTTTGAGGATCAAGTCCCTTACGTGCTTGCGATTGTGGAGCTCGAAGATGGACCAAGAATAACCGCACAGGTTACAGATTGTGATCCCTCTGAAGTCCGTATAGGAGACGAAGTCGAAGTGGTTTTTAGAAAAATGAGGGAAGAGGGAGAAGACGGCGTTATATATTACGGTTATAAGGTAAGGCGAGTGCTTTAGACTTTTCTAGCCACAGTTATATAACCCGTATGCCCGATAACTCTCGTGCTTGGACGGGTAGCACCTGGACGAACTTCAATGTTTCTGACCAAACATTCGACTGTTTTCATCTCGCGGAATCCATTCGACCGAAGAGCTTCGTAAACTTTTTGGACTGGTTCTATGCAAGGCGAGAAAATCGCAATGTATCCTCCCACCTTTAAAGCTTCTTCCGCTTTTGGAACCACGAGCTCGGGTCCGCCCATGTCAATCGTAACAAGATCCACACCCCGTTCGTCGATCCCATCAGTTATGACATCCTTTAGCTTCACGGTCACGATTTCGCTCAATCCGGCGATTTCCACATTTCTCCGGGCCAGATTAACGAACTCTTCACGATTCTCATAAGAGTAGACGTGTCCATCTGGCTTCACAAGAGATCCTAAGAATATCGCAAGGGCGCCGGAACCCGTTCCGCAGTCAACCACGATACTGCCCGGTCCTATGCCGGTCATTCCAACTATCTGTGCGGCGTCCTTTGTGAGAATGATCTGCGGAGCTCTTCTTATCTTCTCTAAGAAGTCAACCCTTGAGGGGCGCAGAGCAATAAATTCCTTGTTCAGGTGTGTTCTGACTCTTACGCCAGGCTCTTTCCCCACGATCTCCCCCAAATCGAGAATCCCAAGATCTGTGCTGAACTTTCTGTTTTCGAGCTTTACTAGGTATTTCCGGTCTTTTTCATCCAGAAGGATGATATATTCTCCCAGAGAAAACATTCTCCCCATCGTGTTGTTATATATGGCGAGCATAAAAAAGGTGAGGGAGGCGAATGAAGCTCACATCGCTCATAGGGATAATCTTGGCGGTCTTGGCTATCTGTTGCTTAGCGGTAACACCAGTCGCTCCGCTAAATTTCGGAGGAGATTTCTCACAGAAGACGATAATCCGCGTTGTTGAGCCGGAAGGGGCTTCAATGGATGAACTACTATCTATGGTCAAGTCCGTTGCAGGAAGTCCCAAAGTTTTGCTTAAATCTGAAAATTTCCTGCTTCTCGAGATTTCAAAGCCATATTCTGAAAACTTAGCGGAGACCCTACGGCAGTCATTCTCCGACTTGGGAGTCGGTTCTGTAGAGATCTTTCCAGTTTCAGCAGTGTTCTCTTTATCTTTTGGTCGAGTGCTGATTTGTGGAATAGTTTCCTTCATTTTAACCGGAATAGTAGCCTTCATTGTGAGCAGAAGGAAAAGAACGATCATTCTTTTTCCGCTGGTGTCCTTATTGACGTTTATCGAAACTGTTGGGATTCTCTCGCTCTGGATTCCCATAGATCCAGAGGTGCTGCTCACCTCTGTGTTGATAGCTGTTCTCTTCCCTCTCACGTCGGGAATTTTCCTCCTTAATCCTATCAAATCTCAGGAAGGGATGCGCAAGCTGAAGATTTCGGCTCTTATATTCTTTGCCGGAATAATCGCAGCAGCAGCATCTCTCTCCACGCTTTCCTTGATGGTCGGTGCTCTTGGAAATTCTCTCATTGCTCTGGTTCTCGGAGTCGTGGTGGGGATAGTGAACCTGTATTGGCTCGCCGGCGACCTGCTTTTCCAGCCGGCTCCAAAGGAGGCCGTGACTTATTATGTCAGCTTCTAGAAATCTTCTCATCTTTTCGCTGGTGGTTTTTGTCTTTCTGCTTCCAGTCTGGCGACCATGGACGGGGCTCTCGCCGCAGGTGAGAGGTCTTCAATCAGGGGTTGGCACAAAATCCTACTTTTTGATTATCCTCGAGTCAGAAACTTCGATTGTGACATTCCGTTCTTACGACAACAATTTGAAGAGCGTGTGGGACAAGATTTCGAAGGAACTCTCAAAACAGTGGGGAGTTTCACTGATTTCAATGAACCAGGAGAACAACACGATAACCTTTGAAGTGGGGTCTGCCGTTACCTCCACACAGCTCAGGAACATGCTGCCTAACGGAGAAATTTTAGAGATCAAAAGTGGGAAATCAGAAAGGTTAACGGAAAGAATCATCAAGATTTTGGAGCGCCGTTTAGATCCATACGGTCTTCTCGGAGAAAGGATCAGATGGGCAGGTGATAATCTCATATTGATCGAGACTAGCAGAGAAATAAAGCCAGAGTTGCTCACAGCAAGGGGAAGGCTCGAAATATTCGTGGATGAAGACCTAGCGGCCACACCTGCGGACATTTTGGGATTCGGCAAGACGTCTCATGAAGGCAGTGTCGGTTTGATTCCAGTTTACTTCACATCAGATGGCAGAAAGAACTTTAACTCCTTCGTAATTGGCAGACGATATTCATACATTTTCTTTTTCCTTGATAGACCACACGATGGAATTGTGATTTTCGATCCCGAAGACTTGACCGACTTGGAGGAATTTTTCTTCGACAATGAGAGCGGATTTTTCGTGGAAAATACCTCAAAAGTTGCGATAAGGGTTCAAGCTTTTCCAAGTCCAAAGGATTGGATGAGCGACAACCTTGCGGATTATCTAGTCAGTCACTTTGGTGAAAAGGTGAGAGTCATTCTTTTGGGGAGCAAAGAGGAATTCTCGGACGAATTTCTGATGAGGATTCCATCATCTTACCGGATCGAGTTTTTGGAGAGAAGGAATGGTGAAACGTCGGATGAATGGCTGAGGAGAGCTCTGGGTTTCTTGATCGGAGTTCCGGTTAGTAGCTCCTTAGCAGAGAATGGTGTCGCCGAAGGTTCGGGAATAAATCTACCAGTCCCGGCCGGGATGTCGAAGGCAGTAGACCTCAGACACATACTTCTGAATCCTCTGCCAGCCGTTGTCCATGTTTCCTCTATCGGAACTGTTGAAGAGGAGAAAGTCCTTACTCCCAATAAATACTTCTTTGCATGTTTTGCCCCAATTGCGCTGTTTTCTCTTGTCGTTCTCTTTCTCTCGAGATCTCTAAGGTTGACATCAATATTTTTCATCTTCAATTTCTGCATGCTCATAATATCGCTGGGTCTCTTCTCACTCCTAGGAATGCGCCTCACTCCAGAGTCGCTGATTGCGGGAGTGATAATAGTTTCTCTTTCGATTACATGTTCGCTGCAAATACTCTTCGAGATGCTTGGAGGCTTCAGACTAGCAGAGGGAGTTCAGATCGGGTGGAGGAAAGAAAAAGCCTTAGCTCCGGTTTATCTCTGGGCTCTGATCATCTCACTAGCATTGATAGTAGTTTCTTTATCTGGTTTTAGATTTCTCCTACCTTTTTCCATTTCATGCCTTCTCTGGCTGATAATTTTATCCACATTCGGACTTCCAGTTTTAGCCTCAATGATTGAGCGGGCAACGACTTTAAAGAAGGAGAAGACTTAAAACACCAAATATTCCCGTGATCACCAAGAAAGCAATGAAAATAAACTCTAACTCTAATTTTTGCAGGATCTTTCTGCCGGCATGGAAAAGAAGAAGGAGACCTGCAAAGAGAAACCACCACACCACGCAGGAGATTTCCAAAACTCCGACTTTTAGTATCGAAAGCACGAAGGCTAAGAACCCGGCGGCTAAAAGAAGTATACAGACCGGATATAAAATAATCATTAGAATTGCCAGATTTCTTCTCATGTTATCCCGCTTATGAAGACGTAACAAGTTGTGGTCGGAAATCTTCTTCTCAGCTCCGCGATTTCCGGACGGTAGATTAACAATTCATTTGCAGGTTCCCTCTTCAAGATACTGCTGATAACCTTGGACTCCAGGCTCCCAGAAATCCTTGCTGTCCCTCTCCCCAAACTAGGATTTATCTCGATCAATATGGGAAGCATGAGCTTCTCAGCCTCTTTATCATCAACCAACTTCGCCAGCTCCTCTAACTCTTTCCTGTCAAATGAATGGATTTTCCCGCTTTTGGTTATGACAAATGGGTTTTCGCTGCGGAGAGCATCCATTAGCGAGATTCTGTTTCTTGGCAAGTGCATGTTGAGCCTGTTTAACTCTACTTTTACGAGCTCTTCATTCATCTTCTCTCCCTTAGGGTTTTCATTCTTTTCAATCTGACAAAGTTATCTCTTTCAATCTCGCCGAGTTTCATCTCTATCATTCTTATAGTCTCCTTTACTTCGGGAATTATGACGTGTTCGAGCGCGTTTACTCTTCTTTTTGTCTTTTCAAGCTCCTCTGCGATCGCTAGAAGGGAAGATTCTAGCTCTGCAAGCTTGCAGAGATACTTTAAGGTCTCTTCAAACTTTTCTGCAACTTTGTCGAGCAACGGATTACTCGTGTAGAGCCCATAACCTCTCTCTGTAACCTTTTTCTCCCTCGCATGAACGGTTACGAGCGGAGTTTCCACACCCATGATCAACTTGCTTGAGATTTCTACCTTGAAATCTTTCTTCACCTCCCTCATATGCTGAAGTGTTTCTAAAGTACCGTTAACACCAAGACAAACGGTAAGCAGTCTGTGAGCTTCTTCTAGGCTTTTAAATGCAACTTTTTTTGCATACGTTACCTCTCTTGCGATGTAGAAGAATTCCATGACTAGTGCATCCATCTTCTCCTGAAGCAAATCTTTTCCTCTCTGGGCCAAGACAAGCTTTTTTCTGAGATTTATCAATTCCATTCTAGTTTGAGAAGTCGCTGAAGGCATTGCCATTTCATTCCTCCCTCCTTATCACAACCTTAGTTCCAAGTGTTCTGGTGACGGCTTTTTCTGTGAGATCAACTTTTGGTTTTCTACCCCTGCTGTCCGGTATAGGAATTACTATTGGGAAAACTTCTTTTTTCATCCTGTCTAGTTCGAGTTCTTCGGCCACAGAGGCGGTAACGAATATTATCCCCATCTCGGGGTCTTCCATCATTTTCTTCAGATTTGCTAGGTTTTCCTCCATAGTTCCAGCTGTGTAGAGTTCCCCAACCCCAGCCAATCCGAAGCCGATAATGGTTTCGAGATCTCCGATTACGCCAACCTTTTGCCTCACACCATCGCCTCTGTGGCGAGAATCTTGTTTATTTCATCCTGCGTAAATCCGGCGCTCTTCATCCTAAGTAGCACACGAAGATTCTCCAGCTCTCTTTCTTTCATAAGGATATACACAATGATTGGGCATATCGAGAAGAAGTTTTTCATCGCCATCCACTTGGTTTTAGTTATGAGTGCACTTTTTAGAATTTTCTCCACATCTTCCACATCTCTTATTCTCTCAAGCTGTTTTTGAAGAGTCTCACCAACAGCGGTTATTCTTATCGCATGTATAGCCGATTTCAAATCTTCGGCTAGCACAACTGCTCTGAACATCTCCGGTGTGAGTTCATGGCTAGGCAAAATCAGATACCTTTCGATCTCATAATATGAAAGCCCGGATCTCTTCATCCTAAGGGAAATGACGAGGTTGATGGAATCTATCCAAAATCCAAAAATCTCGCGTAAAAGCTTCCTGTCCTCCTTTGTCTGGTTAACGGTTTTCCAAAGAGAGTCCCAGTAATGCTTCTCGACTGCCGAGATGAGTGCCACGACGCCATATCGTCCATAATCATCCATAGCCTTAACAATAAGATCGTAGTATTCTTCTCCTTTCAGAAACTCCAAAAGGCTCTCGATCGATTGCGCTGAAGCAAGCAATTCGAACCTTTGAAGATTCTCTGTCGGACATGGCAAAAGTCGAGTCACCATCTCCTCTTTTGGGATTCCATCGTGTATCCCGAGAATCACAGTTTTTAAGTTCAGCATGGCTCGATAGCCCAAAAGTCTCTTGATGATTGGTTTTGTAGATCTTGGTATAATCTCCAATATTTCCGAAAACTCCCTGCAGACATTCTCGTGCATTTCCCTTTCGGTCTTCAACCAATCTAAGCTACCGTCTGGTTCTAATGTGATTTTACGTCCAATTTCCTCGAGTTGTTTGACTACATTTGTAACATCCGGAGCTCTGACGAACTCGATGAGCTTTTCTCCCGTCAGGAGAGTCGTTTCTCTGCTGCTCACAACCGTGTTGCAGAAAGCATATGACATAATCTTGCTTACCCATCTGCCGAACCATATCAGAAAAACCAATATGCCCGCAGCTGAGAGGATGAGTAAAATCAAAATGTTCATGCCTACCCTCTTAAGAGTTGAGCGATCTTCATTCTGATTTTTTCTCTGTTTTGTTCAATTATGCTTTCAATCGTTTGATCAACCGCAACTTTTCCATTTTCGGATTCTATTCTTATGCCGCCTATTGCTTGGATTGGATTCCCGAGCATCACAGCTTTTCCACTCTTTTTAGAGATTTCACCAACTTTAGTGTTGAGGAATTTTAGATCTCGTCGATTGGCGCGTAAAACGACGCTCCCATCTTCGAAATCCGCGCAGGATTTTATGGAGATCTCTAAAAGCCATTTTTGATATTCCGATCTTTCACAAAGTTTTTCCATTTTTTTCACGATTTGTTTGAAAATTTCGTCAATTATTTTTTCCCTTTCCGAGAAAAAGTTCATTCTTGCTTTGAATTTCTCCTCAGCAATCATTTTTTCTTTCAGAGACTTTCCCTCTTCTTCGGCTTTTCTCAGCTTTGCAATTTTCTCCTCCTCAGTTTGGATTTTCGCCGTGCTCAAAATGGCTTCGGCTTCCTTTTCTGCTTTTTCGATTATCTCGTTTGCCTTCTTCTTGGCTTGGTCTAAAATATCCTTCACTACGCTTTCGATATCTTTTTTCTCCGTTTGCCACACCTCCGAGGAGACTTAGGGAATTATCGCTTTGCTCGTCAGCATCAAAATTGTTGCCAGCAAACCCAGAATCGCGTAGAGTTCTACCATCACTGTGTACATCATACCCGCCGTGAACACCTCAGGTTTTTTTGCGACCGCTGCCACGCTTGCAGTCGCGACTTTTCCCTGAAATATCGCTGTGAAACCTTGCAATATCGCCGGGAGTGCAGCGGCTAGGATAGCGAATCCGACAACTCCGGCCTTTAAACCAGTGCCCAAAACTCCGGTAAAAATGAGTATCATAAATCCCGCGATGAATCCATATATGCCTTGGGTTCCGGGTAAGACCTCTAGAATGAAAAGCTTGGAGAATTTTTTGGGATCTTCGGCAGTTGCTGCAGCTGCGGCCATTCCAGCCATCGCTACTCCTATTGCAGACATTATCCCAGGAATTGCTACAGCAAGTCCAGCGGCAAGCACCACCAAAGCCAAGTCATTTACCACTGTTATCCCACCTTCTTTTACTATTCACTTCCCTTTTTTTTAGTTTTGTGTATTTCCTTTTTGCCTTGAAGGGGGAAAACTTTCTTCCATCGCCTTCATAGAATTTCCCGAAAAATTCCATGAAATGTAAACGCATTGTGTGTATGAAACCACCCAACGTATTTATGAATATATTAAAACAATGAGCAACGAAGAAGATGAATGCCAGAAGACAGGCGGAAATTGCAGCGACTAGGATGTTCGGAAAACTATTAGCGAAAGGGGTAACCATCCATCCCCAGAAGACCGAAACTATGAAATTTATGGAAAATGCTATAACACCACTTGCTATTGCGAGTGCCATTAGTCGGGTGTAGGATGCTACATCCGCAACAAAGCTCGTTATTCCGTAGACTGTGTTAATGGCTTCTCCGATTTTTGATCGAATGGTTTCTCCCTTTAGCAGAGCCCCTACAACACCTAACAGGACCCCACAGTAGAAAATAGCTCTCAGAATTCCGACGGGTTTAGGTGACGTGGCAAACGGATTGAACGCCTCGAACATTTCTATCTTTGGAAAAGTGTATGCAATCCCCAAATCTCGGAAACTTACACCGATAATGCAGAAAGCTAAGCCGAAAAAACCGAGAACAATCAAAACCCTCGAAATCCGCTCAAAGAGTAGAGATCTCCAATCTTTTCTGAGGAGATCTTTGATCACACCGGCAATTCCCAGTCCAAACAGTATGTGTAGAATCCCGATAAGAACAACGAGTTTTAGAAAAGGTATCGGATTCTCAATCGGATTCACCCAAAATCCGCCTCCAAATCCAAAACACCCTCCAACGAAAATCCCAACGATCACTCCTGTTAGACTGCAGACTGCAAGCATCCGGCGAACGTTTGTTGGAAAGATTTTGGCTATCCAGACGCCAGAAAGTAAGAAAGCTGCAAGCGCGAGTCCATAGCCTGCATCTGATAGGGTTATTGCGAAAAATATCGGAAAAGTTAGGGAGAGGAATGGTGTAGGATCCACCTCATCATATCTTGGGACGCCGTACATTTCTGTAAGAAGTTCGAAATCTTTGACGATTTTTGGATTTTCTAGCTCGGTAGGTGCTTCTTGACTTTCTTCTTCTCTCAGGATACATATGCCATCCGTCGCCGTTTTTAAGGTTTTTTCAAGCATCCGTATTTTTTCGCGAGGAATCCATCCCTCCATCACAACCGTTGCTTCTGTGAATCCGAGTAAATTGTTTGTTTCTGCTCTTTCCAAGACGTTCACAACCATTTCCTCGACCGCGCAGATTTCCGGAGAAGATTTTTTAGCCAAGGTTTGTTTCGTGCGTTCAAGTTTCTCTTTTTCGTCATTTAACTTTTCAAGCTCCTCTTCGAGTCTCTTCAAGTTTTCGTCTATTTTACCCTCGAGTGGTGGGATTTCGATTAGCTCGAACTCGTGCCTGTAAAAGATCGGAAGAAGTTTTTGGGACTCTTCAGAGGGTACAAGAACAAGAACGTTTCTCCTTTCTCCGGCTTTTGAAGCCAAGATAAAGATTTTACCGGCGAAAGTTTCACGCAAATCCTCCCCAAAGGATTTCAGTTTTTCCTCCGGGATTCTTCCAAAGAAAGCTCTGAAGTATTCTGTGGAGCGCAAAAGACTCAGGTCACACTCCGGGCATATCTCACCAAGCAACTTTAACTTTTCGATAATGTTTAAAATCTCCTCTTTTTTGCTCTCAATTCTCTCCAGTCTTTCGGCAAGTTCAGAGGTAATAGGTTCAATTCTTCCAAGTATTTTTTCCGCTCTTTTTATCACGTAGTCAAAACTTTCATTCCTGATCGACATCTTTTTTGCGGAAATCTCTCCCAAGAATTCCCTCAATTTGGACAGCCTTTTGGCGAGATCTCTCAACTTTTCTATTTCTTCCTGTGCGATTTTCTTTGCAAGTCTTTTATCTTCTGTTTCCTTAAGCTCCACGATTCCTCTTTCGTGGAGCTCCAAGATCACCCTATTGTGATATCTTGCGGGGTAAATCGCGAAGAGTTTGCTCATTCTTTTTGGCCTAAGCATTCAAGCCCTCCAAAATTTCCTTTACGATGAGCTCTGCTATTTCCTCGCTTCTTTTTTCAGCAATCTCTCTGAGTTTTTTCAACTCTCGTTCAAAATCTTTTTTGATTTTCGAAACTTCTTCTTCCACTTCTTTTTCATATTTTTTCCTCAAGTTTTCTTCAGCTTTTTTGACTTCTCTATGAGCGTTTTGTCGGATTTCATCAGCTCGCTTTCTCGCCTCTTCAACGATTTTTTTTGCCTCGACCTCTGCTTCTTCCACTAATTCTCTGGCTTCTTTCTCAGCTTTCAAAATTTTTTCGAGGTATTCCATTTCTACCTCAACCCTATATAATTCGTCCCTCGAATATTAAGATTTGATAAATCAGGGTGAACATGATGGGAAAAATCCTCAGAATAACCGGACCAGTTGTCATCGCAGAAGGCATGGAAGGTTCAAAGATGTATGAAATGGTCAGGGTGGGTGAGGAGGGTTTGATAGGAGAAATAATCGGTCTTCAGGGCGGAAAGGCGGTTATTCAGGTTTATGAGGAGACTACCGGCATCCGACCGGGTGAAAAGGTTGAAGGAACCGGCTCACCGCTCTCGGTAGAACTGGGTCCTGGACTCGCTAGTTCAATATACGACGGCATACAAAGACCGCTGGAGGTCATCAAATCCCAGGTCGGAGATTTCATCGTTCGGGGAGTTTCAGCTCCAGCTCTTCCGCGGGATAAGAAATGGGAATTCGTGCCTAAAGTGAAAAAAGGTCAAGAAATAAAAGAGGGTTTTATAATCGGAACCGTAAAGGAAACAGAAATCGTTGAGCACAGAATTCTCGTTCCACCCGGGATAAGCGGCACCGTCAGGGAGATATATGATGGACGTTTTAGCGTGGAAGAGCCCATTTGCATTTTGAAGACAACAGAAGGGGAGACAGAGCTTAAAATGATGCAAAAATGGCCAGTCAGGAGACCGAGACCCTACAAGAAGAAACTCGAACCGGAAGAACCGTTGATAACTGGTCAGAGAGTTGCAGACATTTTCTTCCCCGTAGCCAAGGGAGGCACCGTTGCGGTTCCAGGAGGTTTTGGGACGGGCAAAACTGTGTTTCTTCATCAAGTGGCGAAGTGGGCCGCCGCCGACATAGTTGTTTACGTTGGTTGTGGTGAGAGGGGAAACGAGATGTGTGATGTTCTAGTTCACTTTCCAAAACTGAAAGATCCGAGAAGCGGGAGATCTCTAATGGAGCGGACGATTCTTGTTGCGAACACCTCAAACATGCCGGTCGCCGCTAGAGAGGCAAGCGTGTATACTGGAATAACGATAGCCGAATATTTCCGAGACATGGGCTACGATGTTGTTCTGATGGCAGACTCGACCTCACGATGGGCGGAGGCGATGAGGGAGATATCAGGTAGGCTTGAGGAAATGCCTGGAGAAGAGGGATATCCAGCTTATCTGGCTTCCCGTCTTGCAGAATTCTACGAGAGAGCCGGACGCGTGATAACACTCTCCGATATAGAGGGCTCTGTCACGGTTCTCGGCGCGGTTTCCCCGCCTGGTGGTGACTTCTCCGAGCCAGTCACACAGAATACGCTCAGAATCGTAAAGGTTCTTTGGGCTCTGGACGCTTCTCTTGCCGACAGGAGGCACTTCCCCGCTGTTCATTGGCTGAGGAGCTATTCTTTCTATGTTGACCAAGTGGCAGACTGGTGGAAGAAAAACTTCGGGGAGGATTGGAGAGTCATGAGAGAGGAAGCAATGGCGCTTCTTCAGAAAGAGGCGGAACTCCAAGAGATCGTTAGGCTTGTTGGCCCGGACGCTCTGCCCGAACACGATAGAGCTCTTCTCGAGTCTGCAAGAATGTTGAGGGAGGATTTCCTTCAACAATTCGCTTTTCACGAAGTAGACAGCTTCTGTATGCCGGAGAAGCAAATCGGAATGTTCAAAATAATTCTCATGTTCCATCGTTTGAGCCTTGATGCGGTTTCACGCGGAATTCCGTTGGAAAAAATATCATCTCTTCCCGTGCGTTTGAGAATCGCAGATATGAAGAGGATACCGATTGACAAATGGGAGACAGAGTTCAGGAAGATTGAAAGAGAAGTTAAAGAGCAGTTCAACAGTCTGTTTGAGGGTGTGAAATCTTGAAAAGCATTGAGTATGCAACCGTCAGGGAAGTTTCCGGTCCTCTGATAGTCGTAGAGGGAATCAAGGGCGCGGCTTACGGAGAAGTCGTTGAGATCGTAACGCCATCTGGTGAGGTGAAACGCGGACAGGTTCTCGATTCCTACAGTGACAGAGCAGTTGTTCAGGTTTACGAAGGAACCTCCGGAATAGACACGGTTAAAACGAGGGTGAGATTTACAGGGGAAACGATTAAACTCGGTGTGGGTCTCGAACTCTTGGGAAGAATCTTTAACGGAAGAGGAGACCCGATAGACGGTGGCCCGAGGCCAATCGCTGAGGATGTGTGGGATGTCTACGCTCCACCCATAAATCCGGCCTCACGCGAATATCCGAGCGAATTCATTCAAACCGGAATCTCCGCAATAGACGGGATGAACACTCTGGTCAGAGGACAAAAGTTGCCAATTTTTTCGGGTTCCGGTTTACCGCACAACCAACTTGCGGCGCAGATAGCCAGGCAGGCCAGAGTTTTGGGAGAGGAAGAGAGATTCGCCGTAGTTTTCTGCGGGATAGGGATCACTCATGAAGAGGCAGCCTTCTTCATCAAAGAGCTCCAAACTAGTCTCGAGAGATCTGTGGTTTTTCTGAATTTAGCGAATGATCCGGCGATTGAGCGTATTTTAACACCGAGACTTGCTTTGACCGCCGCAGAATATCTTGCTTTCAAGCAACAAATGCATGTTTTAGTGATTCTTACAAACATCACAAACTATTGTGAGGCTCTTCGTGAAATTTCCGCGGCAAGGCATGAGGTCCCTGGCAGAAGGGGGTATCCAGGGTATATGTACACGGACTTGGCGTCAATTTACGAAAGGGCAGGAAGGATAAGAGGAAGAAAAGGTTCTGTGACCCAGCTCCCCATCCTCACGATGCCTGGTGATGACATAACCCACCCAATCCCAGATCTGACTGGATACATCACGGAGGGCCAAATAGTTTTTGACAGAGAACTTCACCATAAAGGGATATACCCACCAATAAACGTTCTTCCCTCTCTTTCGAGGTTGATGAAGGATGGAATTGGTAAGGGTAAAACAAGAGAAGATCACGCAGATCTCTCAAGTCAGCTATACGCGGCCTACGCGGAAGGAAGAGACATAAGATCTTTCGTGGCAATTGTCGGGGAGGAAGCCTTGACGGACAGAGATAGAAAATATCTTCAGTTTGCGGATAACTTCGAGAGGAAATTCGTTAATCAGGGAGTTTATGAGAACAGACCGATCGAAGTGACTCTAGATCTCGGCTGGGAACTCCTTCGCCTATTGCCTGAGAGCGAACTCAAAAGGATAGACCCAGAACTCAGGAAGAAGTATCTTCACAGGTTTGAAGAAAGCGCTCGGAACTCAAGATCTTCATCATCTGGATCAGACAAGCCAAGTTCCTCATCGCGCACTTAAATTTCGATTTTCCAGATTTTATCCCTTTCATTCGATGTTTTCGATCAGTTTGGCAACACGTTCAAGAGAACTCGCATATCTCTTTCTGTGCTCCTTCAGAAAGTCGAGGAGGAGTTCTATAGCCATCTGCTTGCATTCCCCGCAGATCATTTTCCCGTTCATGCACATCTCTCTGATTTCAAGAAGTTTCTCATCGCTGGGTATCAAGTGATAGAAATATAGATCGAAAACTCTACATATGTCCGGATTTCCTCCTTTTTCTCTTTGTTCTCTGGCCGTTGGCTTTCCACCGGTGAACGCATTCATGATCTTTCTCCTCACGGTTTCGTCGTCGTCTGTGAGAAACACAGCGCTTTCTGGTTTACTGCTCGACATTTTCTCCTCGATCAGCCCCGGCAAGAGTTTGTGATAGGTTGCTGATGGAGGAATGAATCCAAAATCTCTCTGGAATCTATTTGCTATATCTCTCGCCAGTCTTATGTGTGGGTCTTGATCGATTCCGACCGGAATGACCGTCGGTATCGGTCCGCAGAATTCGGGTAGTTGGGGGTGAAGGATGTCCGCCACGTCGATGATCGGATAGTATATCGAGGAAAGGCTGGATTCTCCGGAAAATCCGTAGATCGCCCTTAACTCGCTGAAGTTGACTTTTTTGGAGAGGAGGAAGGCGAGTTTCTTGACATGCTCATCCGTTGACTGAAAGTAAACGCGGCATCTCGAGAGATCAAGTCCTAAAGCATCGTAGTTGGCCAGATATTCTTCGATCGCTATTTTTCTAGCTTCCTCAAGCGATAGATCTCTCGCAGAATATGCCTCTAAATCGGCGACACAGAGAAATATCTTTGAACCTTTTATCTTCGAGTACCAGATGAGCTGATCTATCACCATTTTGTGGCCGAGGTGCATCTTTCCGCTCGGCATCAGACCCGTCATGACCGCGAACTCTTCTCCGCGTAAGATTTTTTCCAAAATTCTTCGAAAATCTCTGTGGCCGAAAATTATCTTTCTCCTCATTATAGTCATTGGGTTTGGGATATCTGGAAGGAGTTCCTCAAATGGGGATATTCCAAACTCCTCCATTAGCCTCGCATAGTTCTCCGGAAGTGTGGCCTGCCAAGGATCGATTCTGACTGGCATTCAGAGCCGCTCCCTGTTTAACGAATAGTATGTTACGTCTCCCTCATCATCGACGATGGCATATAATATTTTTTTACGTACGCTTTGCGCCACTCTGACGTCGCCAGAGATATCGCTTACACTAAACCTGGCGTGCTCCGGGACTACTCTCACCAAGAATTTCGAGTGAGATTCCGGCGGTTTTTCTCCTTTCTCATAAACTCTGAAGTGTGCTCCAAACTTTAAGCCTGTTCTTACTATGTATCCTCTGCCGCGCAAGTCTGAGTATGCCGCGTACTTAAGTGGAAGTAGTTTGTCTTTTTTCGAAAATTTAGCCATCAGCTGATTGAAATCTAACTTCTCTCCGCGTTCGTAAACTTCGAGCTTTCCCTTCTCAACGAGGAATAGGGTTTCAACAGGCGCGAGCTGTAATTTTCCATCTCCAAGAAGTTTTCCGAAGAATCCCTTCTGATATATCCTGTTTGCCGCGAGGTTATCCGCAACGATCACGCGGTCGCCACAAAGTTCTCCTTTCGCGATTTCCTCCATTTTTCATCCCTGAGCGGTTTCCTTTTGTTTGCTCGTCTCGCTCTTTAACGTGTTCCAGTAGTACAGATTATATACGCATCCCGGATCGGGCCCGCTAACGTCTCCGTAATATCCGTACGCTCTTGCCCGACATCCACCGCAGACAAACCTATACTCGCAGTTTCCACATCCTAAAAGGGCATTTCTATTCCTGAGTTTCCACAAGACTTCGGATTTTTCCCAAATCTCCTTCAAATCGTCAGTTTTTATGTTTCCAAGCTTGATTGGCATGAAAACACAAGGGGTAATATCTCCGTTCGGCTCTAGCCCGCAGTAAAGTCTCCCTGCTCCACATCCTCCGAGGAAGTCTGCGAGGCTTTCGGTTTTTCCGCGCAGAGCTTGTAAGAGTCCTTCTGATGTGAAGTGGGTTGCGACGATCCCTCCATATGCTGAAACAACATTTCCGTAGAGTCCGCAAGCAAATTTTAGAGAGACGACGGAGTACTGCGGTGCGGTTGAGTAGCAAATGAGTCCATCATTGCTGTTTATCATCTTCAGGTAGAGGAACTTTAGGAGTTCTTCCCTTTCTTCCGGTTCGAGGTCCTGCTCCACGATTTCTTTTCCTCTGCCAACCGGGACATAGTTAAATATTATCACCCTTTTCACGCCCAGCTCCTTTTCTGCGAAATCAACGAGCTGGGGGATCTCCCGATAGTTCATTTTTGTTGCCGTGATAGCTACGCAGGTGTCAATGCCCTCCGCCACACAATTTTTTATACCCTCGCATGTCTTCCTCCAAACGCCTGGAATTCCGCGGAACTCGTCGTGGGTCTTCTCCATCCCATCAAGCGAAATCTCCACGTAGTCAAAAATTTCTTTGACTTTTTTTGCAACGTCCGGCGTTATCAGAGTTCCGTTCGTTGCCATAGAGACGAAAAATCCCTTTTCCTTCGCGTAGCCAGCTACCTCCCAGATATCCTTGCGAACGAGTGGTTCTCCACCGGAAAATGCTATGGCAACGACTCCGGCTTCCTCAAACTGATCGATCACTCGTTTTGCTTCCTCTGTCGTCAGCTCATCGCTCGCTTGACCTCCTCCCGCGTTCTCATAGCAGTGCTTACACCAGAGGTTACAGGCGCGCGTGTAGTTCCAAACGACAAGAAACGGGGAAGCAGATGTGAAGGGGCGCTCTGCTCCAAATTTCGCTATTCCCTCGAGAACGTTCACCATCCCCCGTCTTATCACGGGGTCTCTGAGATGTTTTTTGAGCTCTTCCTCCGGATATCCGAAAGCTGTGGCTCCTCTCTTTATGACGGTTTTTACAACAATCGATGCCAGCCTGTCGCGGATGTCTGCGTCTGTTTTCTCACCAATGTATGCTCTGATAGCCTTGTCCAGCCTACTACCACCTTTTCTACTTTTGCCGCAAACGAATCGTAGGGCAAATCTGGAAAGGGGATTGTTTAACCACCTCTGGACGGATTGGACGATTACTTCTTCCCTTCCAACTTGCGATTCCACGGACCCCATCGTTTGACTTTTCTCCGGCAGCTATATAAGCCCGTTCGTGTCTAATTGTTATTGGGGCGGTCACGCTAATAGAGCGGCGAGCCGAGACGATGAGGAGAATTTAAAAGCCGAGACTCTTTTGCTTGTCGAGGAAGAGTCACCTCCAGCCGAGTCGGTGTGGCCCGTCGCTCAAATCACATTAGTTTTTTATTTAGATTTTCTGCGGAGAAAAATATGGGGTGAGGAGGGTGCCGAAGTGCTCTGCTTGCGGGAAAAACGTGAAGGATCCGGAGAAAATAACAACTTGCTCTGGATGCGGAAAAAGGCTTTGCATATCCTGTTTTTCCAAACACAAATGTTGAAAGCCACAGATGTCGCTTATGGGCAAAAATTATCAGAATAGGTCAGGAAATATTCTAGTTTTTCTTTCTTTTTTGGTTTATTGAGAAAATCTTTTTAAGTTTCGCGAAAATAAAATAATTCTGGCGTGATGGCGTGAAAGCGGTAATGTGGGGTGGTGGGCATGGGGCTCCACATTATCGCCGAATTCTTAGGGGTGAAAGAGGAGAAAATTGCAACAATAAAGCAATTGAAGCCGATAGTAGAGAGAGTAGTGAAGAAAAGCGGTTTAAACGTGGTTTCTTCGGCATATCATCAGTTTAAGCCGTATGGAGTCACCTGCGTTTATCTTTTGATGGAATCGCATCTGGCGATTCACACTTGGCCAGAAGTTTGCTACATGGCTGTGGATATCTTTACATGTGGGAAAAATCGGAAAGCAAAGGAGACGCTCGAGTTGTTGAGAAAGGAGTTTTCTCCGAAAAAGGTGAAGATGAAGATCATAGGGAGGCTTGAGTATGAGAAGCTACTCGAGAGAAAAGAAAATTCTGCGAGAGCTGGCGGGAGGTAAGAAGACTCTTTGGGAGCTTCTCGCGTCGTATCATTGGACTCTGCGAGACTTCATCTCTGATATAAACAGACTCTATGACGAGGGGAAGATCTCGACGGATGGGAAGTATATATATCTCAAGGAAAAAATCGAGGCAGATGGTTTTAGCTCGATTGTGTGCCCGAAATGTGATGGAAGACGTGTTCTTCCAAAAAATCATGTTTTTATAGAGAAAAGATTTAAACGGTTGCTCAGGGATAGGCCTAAACCGGAGGTCAAGTTTTTCCAAGGATATATGCGCCCCGAGGATGTTCTAGCCCGAATTGCTTTGATGGATATGTATGGTGACGTGGAGGGAAAGTCAATAATCCTGATCGGAGATGACGACCTTGTGAGCTTGGCCCTGGCCCTGACGGGACTCCCAGAGAGAATCGTTGTGTTGGATATTGATGAGAGATTGGGAGAATTCATGCGGAAGGCTTTGCGTGAGGATGGGGTAAAGTCGGTGGAGTTTATACATCATGATGTCGCGGAGCCTCTTCCAAAAGATTTGAGACGGAAGTTCGATGTTTTTGTCACAGACCCGCTCGAGACGGTTTCTGGGCTCGAGGCTTTCCTATGCAGAGCCGCTTGTGCTCTCAAACCTACGGATTCAGCCGGATATTTCGGTTTGACAACGCTCGAGGCTTCGCCAAAAAAATGGCTTTGGGTTCAGGGACTTCTCTACAGAATGAATCTTGCGATCACAGATGCCGTGAGGGAGCACTCGAGCTATCCTACCCAAGATTACCACATAGGTTTTCCGTACGAGGAGCCAATTCTGAAGAAGTTGAAGTTTAAGTATGAGCTTCCGCCGGATGTCTCTTGGTATAAATCGACATTTTTCAGGGCTGAGGCTGTCGGAAAAGTTAGACCGATTCATTGTTCGAAGCACATCCGCGTGAGGGTTTGGGACGAGGATGACATAACCTGGCCGAATCGTTAGCAAGTTTCGTTTTTTGCTGGAGATAATTAGACGCAGGATGTGTTGGGAGATCCACCCTCTTTAACTCGCTTTGCCGAAACCATACCTCCAGAATACTCAAAAAGATGATAAAGGGGAATTCAATGCCGGCAGTGGTGGGGCCGCCAGGATTTGAACCCGGGTTTGCGGGTCTCACCGGCTCCAGTGGGTCATCATCTTTTCGTCAGCAGACCCACCTCATTCCACTGGAGCCCGCCGTGATAACCAAGCTACACTACGGCCCCACCATTCCTATACTCTGTCAGACACAAGTTTAAAACTTTAAAGAGATGGTCCAAGCCAGAACAGAAATCCGAACAGGATAAAGATGACGGAAATTCCAAGAATTCTGAGTATAAGCGGTGGCTTCGGCACTGTTGGCACAAACAAATCTTCATCCGGTTCTCTTTCCTCTTCTGCCACCGCCGCCACACCAGCCGTTGCAGGAGTCGCAACTTCACCGGCAGCTGCTCTTCCCCTCAGCCAGAGATAAACAATCCCTATTATCGACCACGGAACGCAAATAACGAGCAAAAGGTAAATCGGCAGTCCGAGCCTTAATATCGCAGGTACGGCATACGAAGAACTCACCAAAGCATTGTATTTGTTGAGATTCCAGAGGATTATCGCCATACAAGAGTAAACTATGAGAGAATTCCAGAACGGATCGGAAGCAGAAACCAACTGAAGACCACCCAATCTCTTTTTCGTAAATGGCCAGAAGAGATTCCCACCCATATGGCCATAAGAATCAAAGATGATATGCCCAAGCCAACCCAAGAATGCGACGAGCCATGCTATCCAGTTTCTCAAAATAGCTCCGACCACAGCGGAAAGCAAAAGTCCGAGCGTTATGCTGTGACCGGCCCGTCTGTGGAAGGGAATGAAGATTATTTCGACGGATCCGTCCTCCCGCTTGAGAAATCCGAAAGAAGGTCCTCCAAAACCTTTTATCTCCGTCGGCTTTCCGTACGTTTCGATGATGTTTGGCTTGAATTTCGCGGAAGCGTAGGCCTTCTCCTCCGGAGGTTCTGTTCCGGGAATGGGAACGCCCGACGTTGTCACATGCGGTCCAACCCTAACCTCAACTTTCTTCTCCTTGGCGTTAAAGAAAACAGAGTACTGCCTCCAGAGATCTGGTCCAAGTCTGATCGTATGAAGTTTTATTTTATACATTTTGCCAGGTTTCATTTCCGCAGCCTTGTTTATCCCCTCCGCAACCTTTTCCGCGATTTCTTTCGGGTCGATCTTATCCGGATGGGGATCTATCACCGTGTCGTGTTCCTCCATGTAAATGAGAAATTTGAAATCGATCGTATCCGGGAGAAGTCCAAATATCCCACCAAGCAAAATTATGAGGGAGTCCTCAGCAGCTGCTCCGAAAACTAGACTCTTGAAGAACGTGGCGATCGTAAGTCCAACTATGAAGTGGGTTAAGCCGCGCATCTCAGTATCCCCCAAGCCAGCACGCTATCTGCTCACCCAAGCCAGCCATGTTGAGGAAAATCGGGAAGAAGAAACCCAAAACCAAGTTCAACCTTCTGGTTCTAAACATCGGCGGAATAAGCCCAAGTCCAGTTGTGATCACCAAAAGTAAAAGACCTGTGGCTCCAGCGAAAATGAAAACTATCGCAAGGATTATCATCATAGCCACAATCGAAATCTTCCTGTAGCTTATTCTTGTGACCATTTTTGAGAAGACAAACCGCGAAAGCAAGACGAGCAGAATGAATGCGAAGAGGGTGGTGAACGCAATTGTTGCAACGAGAAGCCAGAAATCCGAAGATGATCTTGGCTGATAGACCATGCTTGTGACCCACGCCATCCCTCCGCGTGTGAGGTGGAGGAGCGGAACCCAAAAGAGGAAGAACGCACCGACGTAGTATGCGAATCTTCCAGCAGATCCGGAAACCATAAACGAAGTGTCCCCCCTTGTTGACGTAGCATGCCCGGCTAACACTCCCCCAACCCCAGCCGTTATCACGGGCTGGAAGGCTGCGAAGGTTCCGCCGAGAAAACCGGCCATTGTCCCATGCGCAACTTCCTGCCATCCCGCGTATATCCCAGTCGATTTTGACTGCTCAGGCACCTTGGGATTCGAGAAGATGTTCATGAGAACCCATGGCATTGCGAAAAATCCGACGAAAACCGGGAGGATGTTCTGGAAGGCTCTGTCGGGAGGCATCACCGGCACGTTGAGAACGATGAAGCCCAATATCATCGAGAGGAAAAAGACAAATATCCCGGCAACGAGGCTAGACCAACCATCGGCTAATCTCCCGAGCCTCGTCTTTTTTCTGCTCCCCCAATCTTTTGGCCATTCAGACATCAAAAGATAAACCACAACCCCAATGAGTATCCATGCGAAGTGTGGTGTGGTTAACCTACGGAAGACTTGGAATAAATATGGTGCGGCTGGCGAGATGGCAACGAGAAGGATTGCTGCCCCAATTGCACCAAGCCCAGAAAGAAGGCAAGCTTCCTCTCCCCTACCGTATAGCAAATATTTCTGGTTCGGGAAAACCATATAGAAGGTACTGTCGTCTGGCGAACCCATGTATGTTGTTGTTATTATGCCTACAACCGAGTAGGCTACCAGCATTCCTATGAGAAAGAGCGAAAAAGCTAGAGGATTGAAAGGATACGCAATGTAGATGACGACGGCTAGTCCAGCAAAATTCAATGGATGCAGTCCCGGCAGGATGGACAAACAGCTCCCGGCGAGAACGCCAAGCATACCCCAAAGGAGATAGGCTAAGCTTTCCATCTTCTTACACCCTCCATATGTCTTCTATCGAGCAAACATGGAGCACTTTTTCTCCCCCAACTACGGATATTTTTCCAACGGTGTTGATGTTTTCTCCAGCTCTGGGTGGATCCGGCAGTCGCTCATAGACGAAGTTTGGAATCAAAACTTTTTGAACCAAACCTGATGGAGATTCGACCATGAGAATTCTGTCGGGTGGGAGAAGACCTTTTTCTCTCGTCGAGATCTCGACAATACGACCCGCAACCGTTGCCAAGATGTCGACCTCAAGAGTCTGGAGATTCTCAGCAATGGGAGGAAGAAATTCACCCTCCAAAACATTAGGAATTTGTGGTCCGACGAAAGTAACCACAAGCTTGCCCTCCCTTTTTTCAACTTTTCCGACGAATTCGATCGAGCTTCCCCTCCTCACAAGCCTCTTCGTTTCAGGAGGAAGAGTCTGAAAGATTTCCTCTTCTATGTAGGCCTTCGGCATGTTTACATCATCCAGCCACAGGATTCTCCTTGTGATCTTTAGACTGGTGGTGGTCCCAACAGCCTCAGAGAGTGTTATTTTTCCAGATGTCTGGATGTAACTTCCGATGAGGTTTTCCGATATCTCAGAGAGTCGGACCAGTTTTGGTTCTTCTTTTCCCAACACTTCGATATCTGAGAAGAGTCCAACCATGAGCTGAGGTGTCCCCTTGTAGGAAGAAACGCCTCCAGTTATCCTGACTCTATCTAGAACTTCCAGCCCGAGCGGTCGTTTTTCAACATAAACTTCGAGACCAAGGGGAACGTAAAGCTGGATTTCAGAGGAACCATCCGAGATGTAATAGATGTTTGCAGAGCCGAGAGCCCGCATAGAGGTTACCACCCCCTCAATCGTCACCCTCTTGTAGAGCAGGGCAACATTTCTCAAGACGTCAGAAGGTGTGGAGACGACGGGTGAAAGGGGCTGGATTTTTATGTCACTGGCGAGGGAAACAGTCATCATCTTATCCCTCTCGGATAAAACTCGCGTTTGACCGAAAATCTTCACCCTGTCGCCAACACGTGGAATCCTTCTTTCCATGAGTAACTCTTCGAAAGCCGGAGAGTAAACCCTCACCTCTATGGTGGATATCTCTGGATCGGTCGAGCTAAAGTCTGAGACGGAGAAAGATATGTAGTTTCTCCCATAGAGAGGCCCGGAGGTTACAGTACCCTCAATCAGGTTGTGAGAATAATCCATCCACGTGTCGATCTGCGAGATGCTTATCGGCTCTTCCCCAGATGCCTTGACGTGCATGAGGAAAGCCCCTACACCAAGCACCGCCAAAATCACACATATAACCCACAAATACAGAAGCCGGATTTTTCTAGTTGTATCGGTTAGGCAGTGTGGGCACGGAACTTTACCTTCTGTTTCCTTTCCGCAGACCGGGCAGATTTCATTTTTCTTCAAGGAATCACCTTTATGTCCTCCCAAGAAGCTACCCAAAGCTGGGGTGTCCCATAGTAGCTTTGAAGAGCCCCGGAAACGGTTATCTTGGCACCAATCGCTGGGTACGCACCCCCAAACCTCTCGAGGAACTTGGGGATCATGATGTTCATGGATTCCTGCGTTTCGACCTCATACAGCGTCAGATTTTTTGCAAAGCCGAGGTCGTCTATTGAAATAACTTTTCCTGTGACTTCGAGTCTTTCATACTCCGTGAAGTTTTCCGGGAAGTGAACGACATCATGTATCCTGACTTTCCTACCAGTCGGACGTTCTATCTTCAAGAAACCTTCAGGATATTGAACGATCAGCATCTGGAACTGATTGGCTTTATCTCCGACGGCTCTGACCCTTAGGCTTCCTCTGACCGTCACGATGTCTCCAACAGCTGGGAAAGCCGGAATCGGAGAGCCCTTGGCGAGTCGCTCGCTTTCAAGCCTGATGAGGGCCTTCGTGGTTGCGTCGTATGCCCTGATGAAAATGCTCGCCTCCGAATTTTCCGGATCGACGAGATACATGCCGAGAAAATTCGTATCCTCGTAAAATTTCACGAAAGTGGCTTTTCCCGTTAAGACGGCTTGCCCCATGTTCATAAGAGTCGCGTTTTCTTTGAAGAGATCGGATATTGCGATTTGATAAGGCTGTTTTGCGATTATGTGCAATCCTCTGACGTCCGCGCAGAGGAAAAGAACACCCAAAACGGCGACCGAGAGCCCACCCCACTTGAGCAACCTGAAGGAAAGCCTTTTTGGAACTTTACTTCCGCAATAGGGACACTTTTCCAGAGTTCCGACGTATCTTTTACAATTTGGGCAAAAGACCTCCTCGGAGGGCCCCACCGGTTTCATGTAAAGCAAACTCTTTTAGAAGTTCTAACAATAAAAATTTTTTGATTTTTGTGCGGGTTGGGGGAATAGACCTCTCGGGAAGTGAGAAGAGACCGACAGGAATGGCATTCCTTGAGGGTAAAAGATGTTTAACGGCAACGGTTTTCACGGACGATGAGATTCTCGAGCAGTGCTCAAGGCGAAAGGTTTCTCTCATCGCCATAGATGCACCTCTCAACTTTCCCAAGGAAGGCAATCTCAGGCTTTGCGATCGCATATTGATCTCGCGAGGTCTACGCGTCTTTCCGCCGACTTTCGGTGGAATGCGTAAGCTGACCGAAAGGGGCATAAGGATTTCCTCCCTCCTTCGTTCCTCGGGCTTTAACGTCATCGAGGTTCATCCGAGAACTTCCGGAATCGTGATTTTCGGCACTCCGGATAGAGAAAAATGGTTGATGAGACTCAAAAAAGCTGGTTTCAAAATCTCACCGAGTTCTGATCACGAGATCGATGCTATACTCTCCGCTCTCACAGCTTACCTACACCTCAGAGGTTTCACAGAGACCGTCAGTGGTGATGGGGCTATTGTTGTTCCTGGAGAAGCTTCTCAACGAATTTTGCTCCAGACGAGATGCTACTCACGGAAACGCCAGTGATTCTGGATATCTTGCGGATGCTCATTTTTTCTCCAGAAATCTTTGCAGCGAGATATATGATGGCAGCCGAAAGATTGGCCGGCGGTCTGGCTCTTGCCCTAGGTCCAGATTTCTTGAAAAGTTTCATAGCAATTTCGCTCGTGCTGCCGGAAGCATTCAGTTGTGTGAGAAATCTCCCTAAATAATCTTCTACTCCGACTCCGTCTTCTATTTTCATTTCCTTCTTGAAAGCGAAGAGAAACTTGCGGAAGATCTTCTGCACAAGTTTCTTCTCGAACGGGTGCCTCTGGGCAGCAATCTTGAAAATTTCCTTTTCACTTCTAGGAATCTTTAGCCGCCTGCAGGCGAGGAGAACGACAACCGGAACAACGATTCTGAGATCTCTCCCCTTTGTCAGTTTCATGCTCCTCGCCTTCCTGTAGATCACACATGCCTCAACCTTCACGCTTCTCGGAAGAGAGAGGCTTCTGCAGAGATTGTCGATTTCGATCAGGGCATCCCTCTCCCCACGCTCTTTCCAGTTGGAAACTTTAGAAATCCGGTGTAGATATTTGAGTCTTCGCATCTGCGAGCGGAAGGCCGGAGAAGGATTATCGGTTTTTCCAATCTCGCTCCCGATTCCCAAGTCATGTCTAGTCTGATCTACCCATGTGATGTTCTCCTCTTCCCACCTTTTTCCAGAACCTTCAGCCGGCATCCTGTCGTATATCACCAACCCGCAGGAAGTACAGATGAGCTCTCCACGTTCTCTATCATAAAAGATTCCTGCACTTCCGCACGACGGACATATCAAACAATCACCCTAGTGGGTCAAAATTGAAGATATCTCGCTATTGGATAGGATATTCGTCAGCGGGACATGTGGAGTTTCGGCCAGCAGGATCTTGACGAAATCTCTAAGAGTGTCCTCATTCTTGCAAACAATCTCCAAGAATCTGGAAACCTTTTTATCCTGCATGGTTCCGAGTCCCCTCCACAACTTGGAGTATTTCTGTATCTCTTCACCGAGTGTTTTTCTCCACTTCGCGTCATATTCTGAAAGAGCTTCTGAGTCCCCCGCAGCCGCCAGACTGGCAGCATCGCCAGCCAATCTCCCACATTCGATTTCATACCTTAGGATGTTCGCCGCAAGCGGTGGGACTTGTCCTGCAGACTTGCCTGCCGCCAAAATGCCTTTTTCCCAAAGCTTCGTGAGCGGCCCAGACATGGGTTGAGAGGTTTTAACGCTAACGATCGGCGATGCCCCTTTCAGACAGGGATGTGCAACTCTTCCGATGAATTCATCCAGCGCTGTTCCGGGATGTATTCTCAGGCCGAGCACACCGGTGGATGCTAAGCCCTCTTCAACGGGGAAAATCCAGCCGAATCCTCCCGGAGCAGAATATGAGGATAAATGAATCTCAGCTTTTTCGCAGTTAGCGTTGGCCATTAAGTATTCGCAGCGAAAAGCTAGGTTCTCGCCTGACCATTCGTGACTAGCAAATTTCTTCATAAAAAGACCAGACCAATCTCCCGAAGATCCTGAGGCATCTATCACTACTTTTGATTTGATTTCCTCGACCCATCCGCCGCCAGCCGCTTTCACGCCGATAACCCTGCCTAAATCGACTAGCAGATCTTTGACCGGAGCGCTTGTCCAGATTTCTACCCCGGCTTTTGTTGCCTCAACTGCCATACTACGAAGGAGTTTGGAATAATCGAGAACAGAAAATTTCCCCTCAATTTCAATATTTTTCGAGCTACAAATGATTTTAAGATTTCTCGTCTTGCTGGTGACTGATTGTTTAAATTCCTTTAGGACTTTCTCGCAGAGCACATGGTGCGATTGCCAGCCAATCGCAGCTCGCATCTCGAGAAGAAGAACTTTTTGGTTATGCTCAGCAGCTGTCTTGGCTGCCGAAAGTCCAGTTGCTCCTCCACCTATAACGACTATATCGTATTCTAACATTGCTCTCCTCAGACTTGTTCTGAGGAGGTTTAAAAAGCCGAACTCTAAGCCTGCGCAGGTTTTTTCTTCCTAAGCAGAGCTGCGGCAACAGCGATACAGATGATTATTACAGCAGCTCCAGCGATTATTGGCAGATTTGACATGGGAGCCGCCGCAACCGTTGGCCAGTCGGGTATGTCTACTGTAGCGGAGAAGCTACCAGTTGCCGGTGCGGTTGCGCTAACAACTACGGGTGTATCTACATCGATATCGAGCTCGTTGGTCGTTACGTCGAGCTTTCCTCCACCCTTGAGATAGACAGTATTCCCGACCTGACGTTCGACTTCAGGCCTGTATGTTTTTCCTCCCATCTTGAACTCCACGTAGTTGTCCTTTCGCTCGAACGTCATATTCTTCAGACGCAGCCTGACCCGCAAAGTAACGCTCTCCCCTTCCACCGGTGGTCTCATCACGTAATTGTCTATTTGTGTGTTCTCGGACAACACTTGGATGACTAGTGCTGTTATGCTTTTTTCATCAGGACTGACCCAAGCCTCCGAGTATTTTGCGCCATTTGGTGGATATCTTGGCGTCCACCATCCAGTATAAAGATATTCAGTTGATCCAGTTGGCTGCCACCATTCTCCAACGTTGAAGCAGTTTGTTCCGGAATAGAAATACGCTCTGACTTCCCACGTCCCTTTGTCGAGCGACATTCCAGGAGGCTTACGCAATGTCACGTGCACAGTGTAGGTGCCACCAGCCTTGATCTGGTCGGTTGCGCTTACTAAGGCAGAGCCCAAGAATAAGAGCAGCAAACTTCCTGCAATGATTCCGGCTTTTTTCATCCAATCCAAATAAAATTTTTGCAACGTTTGAGTAATTAAACCTTATGATGGGAATTTCGGAAATGACTCCAAAAATCCAGTTGGTGGCCAAAATTTTCGTTTATGGCTACCCAAACTTTTATATAGAATCTGGTTCTTGGATTTCGAGCATTTTTGAATACTCGCCAGCCGAATTCTATCAATTTATCGAGATAAAGGAATGCTACGTAGTCGGAAATCTATTATTCCTTCGCTCGCTCAGGTGGAGAAGTAAAGCTCAGGACACCCTGCTTAGGCTCGTAAATATTTCCGGCTTCTTTCTCACTCTTCAGAATTTCCTGAACTTCTTCTTTGCTCAGACCCACCTTTTCCGCTATTTCCAAGATTTCAGAAACTTCGACCATCCCGGTTGGATCTTTGCTTGCCAGAGCTCTCATAGCCCTCCTTATAAAGTCTACTTTTGCCTCATGTCCGCGTAGAATGAGAGGTATTTCCCTCTTCTTCGCAGGGGAGGCACTTTCCACAGAGACGTAAGTTCCCACATCTATCTCGAGCGTGAAGGTCTTTCCGCAAAGCGGACATGTCACCTGAACTCTATGCCTCATACATTCACCCTTTGGAGCCACTCCGTATATGAACTTTTTCTTATTAGTTTGGACAAGTTAAGAAGATAAGTGTGAGATTCGCTGTCGACGGCATGCTCGGAAAATTAGCCAGGTGGCTTCGAATAGCCGGGCACGACACGATTTATGCTAGAGATCTGAAGGTTGAGCCTGATAAGGAGGATGAAACCCTTCTCCAGTTGGTCGCAAGACAGAGGAGGGTTCTTCTTACAGCTGATAAAAACCTTTACACAAGAGCACTGGGTTTTGGTTTTAAAACAGTTCTCATAACGAAAAAAGACGTGGTTGATCAACTACTGGAGATATCAAAGGCGCTCGGTAGACGCGTGAAGTTGGATTTTGAAAAGTCTCGCTGCCCAGTTTGCAATGGCACCTTGATTCAGGTAGATCTATCGGAAGTCTCTGAGGATCTGAGGAAGAAGAACAAAGATTTTTGGAAATGCTCATCTTGCGGAAAAGTCTACTGGGAAGGAAAACACTGGAGAAGTATAATAAAGACCGCTGAGAGGTATGAACGTGAGGTCGGAAAATCTCTCCCTAGAAGAAGGTAAAATTTTGGTAAAAACAGCAAGGACGGTGATAGAAGAATACGTCAAGTACGGTAGAATTCCTCCCAAGCCTCAAGTCCCGGAAAGTCTTAAACAACCCCGGGGAGTTTTTGTGACTCTCGAAAAGAGGGGAGAACTCAGAGGATGCATAGGTTATCCTTTCCCTTCGATGCCTCTGATAGATGCTCTTGTGGACGCGGCGATCAGTTCTGCTACGAGAGACCCCCGTTTTGAACCGGTCAGTCCTGAGGAGCTCGATGAGATCGAGATAGAGGTGAGTGTGCTCTCAAAACCCGAGGAAATTCGCGTGAAACATCCTAGAGAATATCTCGAAAAGATAGAAATCGGACGTGATGGTCTCATAGTTCAATATGGTGGATACTCGGGTCTCTTGCTCCCTCAAGTTCCGGTCGAATGGGGATGGGATGTCGAAGAATTCCTCTGTCAGACGTGCATGAAAGCTGGCCTTCCTCCAGACTATTGGCTGAAGAAGGATGTCAAGATAATGAAGTTTACGGCTCAGATATTTCGCGAAAGGTCTCCGGGCGGGGAAGTCGAGGAGAGGAGACTCATCTAGTCTCTTCCTTCTTCTCCTTTCCAAGCAAAAGAGAAAGAAGGGTTTTTTCATCAACTTCCGCTCTTGTCCTCCAGCCCAAGTAAAGAACCCCCTTTTCGTCCTCCTGTAGATATCCCATCCTTATGAATCTGTCGATGGCGCTCTCTACTCTCCACTTTGGGAATTTCTCCTCCAGGATCTTCTCGATTTCCTTGCCTGCCACCTTTCCCCCCCTTGCGAGAATTGTGGCGAGCGTCATCGTCAAAATTGCCATGTCATCTATTCTCCATCCAAACGTTCTTACCTCTGAGAACTCCGGGTGTCCTCTGAAAGTTACAACAAACCTATCAGACTCGGAGTCTCCCTCTTTAACGACCTTCACGGTTAGCCCGAGCTTCTCGAGCTCAGCATCCAAAGCTTTTATCACATCCTCATAGTTTCTTCCCAAGGCTCTCCTCAATTCCCATCTTCTCGCCCCAGGTTCTCTGTGATGCTTGAAGAGAAGAAGCTGTGCGGCTCTAGAGAGTTTCTGCCTGATTTCGACTTCATCCTTTTCTGGCATGCTTCCTCCACTCCTCGTAAGTTATTGGTATGACGAGAGTTCTCGGCTCAGCTTCTTGAGCGGGTTTGCTTCTCGGTCTGATTATTATATCCTCTTCAAGAGGCCTGACTTCGACATCAACGTAGCCATAAGAAATCAGAAAACTCATGATCCAGGAACGTCTCACGGTTTCCTCAAAAGTTTTTGCGCATACCCACTTCCAGTAAGAGATTCCCCTTTTCCCCACATTTTGCAACATTTTTTTCCACTCTTCTTCAAGGATTCTGCTGAATTCTTCTTCCGAGAGGATTCCCATCTCTCGCAGTTCTTCCTCCGTTATCCTACCGGTCTGAAGCTCCATTCCGCCGAGTTCAGCTCCTCTTTCGCTGAGGGGCGGCAGCTCCGTCCAATAATCTAGACCGGTTCGCAGCACCGATGGGGAAATGGATTCCATCTCCAGGATTGGATGCCAGCATTTCGTGAAAATTTCCGCAAGTTCCGCAGGCTCCATCACTTGCATCTTGAGTGTTATGAGGAGAGGGTCCAAGTAAAGCACAGAAGACCTGTGTCTGAGCCACTCGCTTTGGTGAAGTATGACATCCGCGAGTCCGGAAACTGCCCGCATGTCCAGGTAAAGCTCTTCGAGCTTCTTCAACTCCGGGAAAAGTTCACGCAGTTTTTCGAGAAGCTCTTTGACCTGCACGTCAAACGGATCCAGACCTCTTGATCTAACACTCTCGCATAGGTCGATTATCCTCTCGATTATTTCTCTTTTTTCCTTCACTTTCATCCGACTACCTCCACTCTGGATACTCCGCCGATTTTCTGCACAGTTATGACGTTTTGGATTCCCTCGACGTTCGTTATCTGTCCTGGCGTGATCAAAACGTACTGCGCTTCTTCATCTCTAGTGACTTCAATGAGGCCACGGAGGAGCTCCTCCCTATTTTTGGGATCTAGATGGGCTTCGAACTCGTCTATTGCGCGGAATGGCGATTTTATCTTTCTCTGGAGGGCGAGCAGGAAGCACATGATCGCAGAGGTTCTTTCACCCCCGCTGTGAACTTGTGCGTCCAGCAGCGTCGGTTCCATTCCCCTAAACCCGACGGATATCTCAAGTCCAGCCCTCTCGATATCTTCTGGATTGGAAATGAAAAGATCTCCGGTTCCTCCGACCCTCTCCAAGAATCTTAAGTAATCTTTTCTGATTTCATCCAGAAGTCCTTCAATCTCTTTTCTCCACCTCTCTTTTCTCAGTTCTAACTCTTCCAAGGCTTTTCTTCTGTTTTCTTCAGCGATCGTTGCCTTCTCCTCAAGATCCTTCACTGTCTGCTGGTAGCTCATGAACATCTTTTCCACGTCGGGTGAGATGTCAGCATAAACGGCGAGCTGTGTGTTAACGGCTCTAAGCTCGTCAAAGACATCCTGGGGTTTTCGTCCGCTCTTTATTCTTTTTCCAACCTTTTCAGCCTCTGCGATGAGCTCCTCCAGCTCTCTCCTGGTTCTCCTGGCCGAGCTTTTCAACTCTGAGAGTTTTTCGGCTAGGATGCTCTTTTTTAGGTCGGAGACAGCCAACTTGATTTTAATCTGCGTCCCCTGATCCCTAGTTTCTCTGATTTTCCTCTTTATTTCAGCGATCTTTTCCTTCAGCCTCTCGATTTCTACCGCTTCCCCACCAATTTTGAGTTCCTTTTCGATTTTTCTAAGCTCAGTCTTATCAGAAATCAGCCTGCTGAGTTTTTCCAGAACCTCCAATCTACCTTCGGCTCTAGCCTGAATTCTTTCACACTCGATTAGCCTGTTGTAACTCGCCTCGAAATCGAGCTCAAGCTTCTCGAGCAATCTGTCACAGGCATCATCCTCCTTTACCAGTTTCTCCATCTCTCTCGAGATCTCTGCTAGCTCCGATTCCTTTTCAGAAATTTCCGTTTCGAGTGACTGTAAGGCTTCCTCTTGCTTTTCGACCTTCGCCCAGGCGTATTCGAGCTCCAGTTCCTTTTTCCTCCTTTCAAGCTCGATTTTTCTTTTGAATCTTTCATACTCCTTCTCCCAATAGCGCAGGGTTTCTCTGGCCTTCTCAAGCATCGCTGTGATCGACTGTTCTTCGCTCAGAACGTGTGAGAGTTTTTCTCTTGCCTCGATAATTCTTTCCCTGTATTCCCTGAGACCGACAGCTTCCTCGACCATTCGAAGTCTCTCGGTTGGGTCTACAGCACCGAAAACGTTTATCATGTTTTGATGCATTATGATGAGCATATTCTCTGGATTTATGGAAAGTCTTTCGAGGAGACGGAGGACCTCCCCTTTGCTGACCATTCTGTTGTTTATCTCGTGCCAGTAGTTTCCATCCCTGCTCAGGTAACGGGATAAAACCACCGTATCGGCAGGTATGCTCGGAATCGGCCGTTTCCCATCTTGTGGGCTATTGTTGAAAACTATGCTCACCCGTCCGAGTTTCTCACCTCTCCTTATCAAGTCTCCAAGTCTTCTTGACCGTTCCGTGTATGTCTGCCCCAGCGCAACAGATATTCCTAAGAGAATGGAGGACTTGCCGGCTCCGTTTGGCCCGCAGATGAGGTTGAGCCCCGGCTTCAGCGGGACCCTTGTGTACACGTGGCTCATGAAGTTCTCCAGGATGACTTCTTTTATTATCGAATTTTCTGCCATAGCGTTCCCCACTCTTAGACTCTACGCCAACTTTAAAGAGCAAGCGACGCAAAAAATCTTAAGGTGCAAAGATGGTCTTGGTAGCCAAGATATTTGACGTGATAGGGAGAGGAGATCTTTCAACCTTTGCCCAGAAGTTGAAGAATTTCAGTGAGGAAATGCCATATCAAGGAAGCAAGGGTGAGCACGTTTTGACGACCGAAATCGTTGATCTGAAGCTTGAAGGTGATGCTCTTTCAGGTATTTTCAGTAAAGATTTTGTTCTCACGAGATATTACAAGCGCGGACTCGTTGAGACGCCGGTCACGGAGGAAGTTCCGTTCTGGTTCAAGAAATATAAAGGGAGGACGTTCTTAACCGTCTTGGCTCCCTCGAAAGCCCGAGGGGTCAAGAAACTCCTAACAAACTATGTGGCGAACAAGCTCAGCGAAATTCTCTTCATAAGAGCGGGCGGAGTAGTGGAGGCAAGAATTCCACATGAGACTCTGAGAAAACTTCACGAATCGAATCCTCAGGCAACGAAGTTGATATGGTTTGACAATGTCGACTATCCTGGGGTCGGAAAGTTAGCCTTGGCTGGTTCCGGTTTGGCGGACACAAAGCTGTATCGGGAATATCTTCAGCACGGAAAGATATGGTATGTGGTTTTTGAAACAAAGGAGGGACTCGTCGTTGGAATCACCAGGAACTGTGTTGTCACGCTTTTCAGCCGCTCCGAGCTTAAGGATTTCATTTCTTATATCTTCAACGGGATTCTCCCTCTGATTTCCGGAAGAGAGGAAGCGGAATAGTTGTAGTTTTATGCCAGAAATCTACAAGTAATCTCGGAGGGAGTGCTTGATAATAATAGAAATCCTTGGAACTGGGGACGCAAAATGCAGAAGGGTGGAGGACAATTGCAGAAAGGCTCTCGAAGAACTCGGGGTGAAAGGTAAGGTCGTACCGGTGTATGATGTGGATGAGATGGTTAAGAGAAAGATAACCACTTCGCCAGCTGTTCTGATAAACGGAAAGCTAGTTTCAAGCGGATCTGTACCAAGCATACAAGAGATAAAATCTTGGTTGCGGAAATAATCCCTTAGAAGAATCTTCTCAGGAATACCACGATAGTGATGATTATGATTATCGCTGCGAGTACGGCAAGAGGCATAACAAGCTCTCTCGGCGGGAGCGAAACCGGTGGAGCGGAGTAGACGATTGTTAGGATTCTCTCCGTCACATTTCCTGCAGGATCAACGATTCTGATGCGGAAGACGTTTGTTCCCGGAGAGAGCATGAGTGTCGTGTTGAAGGAGCCGGCGCTCACCGACACTGGGTTTCCGTTTATCGTCATTCTTGATCCGGGCTCGAGTCTTCCGCTCAGGGTAATGGTGTTCGTGGATGATTCTCCGAACCAGCCAGTTGCTGTCTCTGTCAGGGCAATTCCAGTGATGGTCAGCTCAAGTGTGGACGGCGTTGTGTCTATGATTATGCGGTAGATTGCGGTTTCACTTTCTCCTCCAGTATCAACAGCTCTCACTCTGAAGATGTATTCCCCGTCCGGTAGATCGGAGTAAGATGTGGAAGTTTCTGTCGTCGCTTTCCAGCTTTCGTCATAACCGTCAAGGCGATAGTAGTACATCACTGGGCTTGGTCCGCCTACAGATGTCCATGAGAATGATGGAGAGTTTCGGGAAGTTGGAGTATCTGCTGTAATGTTGCTTGATATTTCGGGCTTCTGCGGAGGATAGAGGTCTAGCTTCGCCTGAACGGTTGAGTGTGCGGCAGGGTTGGCGTTCCCGACTCCATCCTCCAGCCATAGATATATTGTTCTTACACCCTCTCCTGGCACGGACAGGTTTGAAATAATACCCGTTGCCGGTGCGCTCCCGTTGTAGTCCGATGGACTGGTCGGCGGGGAGTCGAATTTGTAGTATGCCATGACTACACCGGACGGATCAGGAGGATTAGTCCAAGTAAGTGTGAATGAGTTGATTTTTGTCCAGTTGTCTGGGGATATTTGGAGATTGATCGGCGCAGCTGGTGGAATCGTGTCAACTCTGAAGCTCCAGACAGATGACCATGGGCCATCGTTTCCGGCATTGTCCCTGGCTCTCACCCTCCAGTAGTATACGCCGTCCGGAAGGACGGAGGTCGTGACGCTAGAGGTTCCGGTTGTTGACCAGACCGTAAGGGTTGTTGTGAATGCGAGTGGGGCTGTGAACGCGTTTTCGTTGTCAACCTCTATCGTGTATACAACGGGCAAGGAGTTCTCAAAGACGTTGTTCCAGACGAGGGTCGGTGTGTTGTCGTTTGTGTTCTCTCCATCGGACGGCGAGACTAGGGTAGGTGCAGCTGGTGGAATCGTGTCAATTCTGAAGCTCCAGACAGGCGACCATGGACCAACATTTCCAGCGTTGTCTCTCGCGTAAACTCTCCAATACCAGACTCCATCTGACAAAGGCGGTGAAGGCCAAGTTGTGAATCCAACAACGGAGGGATCGCTTATGCTAACCTCAATCGACCTGTTTTCGTATGGGAAGCTGGAGTTGTCGCTTATTGCTATGTGATAGATGACCGGGAAGGAATTCTCTGGTACCGTCCACACGCCAAGGGATGGTGTGTCATCGTTTGTGTTTTCTCCATTCTTCACCGATGTTGGATAGATCTGGGTGGGTGCAGCTGGTGGAATCGTGTCAATTCTGAAGCTCCAGACAGATGACCATGGGCCATCGTTTCCGGCATTGTCCCTGGCTCTCACCCTCCAGTAGTATACGCCGTCCGGAAGGACTGGAGTTATTACGCTGGAAGTACCTGTTGTTGACCAAACCGTAAGGGTTGTTGTAAAGACCAGCGGAGCTGTGAACGTGTCCTCG
>Ga0105163_1000042_pt1 | contig 75739 bp, 77 predicted proteins | sample JNZ110809AmetaG_FD_81531 | JGI IMG/M metagenome (GOLD analysis project Ga0105163, IMG submission 81531) | Hot spring microbial communities from Jinze hot spring, China to study Microbial Dark Matter (Phase II) - JNZ 110809A | ecosystem: Environmental > Aquatic > Thermal springs > Hot (42-90C) >... | reverse complement strand
GATTAGCAACGTTCCAAAGTTTAGAAGCTGAGTAAGTGAGATAACCAAAGATGATAGCGAGGTTCTTATCGGTTTTCCTTGAAAGGTCTAAGACAAAGCATTTAGTCAAGTATTGTTTCAAACACATCACCACACTTTGAGATGTACTAAAAGAATTATACTATACAAAGCTTAATTAACAAAACGGCTCTGTATCCGTGCATTAAAATGCGGGGTTTTAGAGCCGAGAATTTCTATAAAAACAAATCCGGAGGTAGTTCATCTGGACTACCTGTTAAACAAGGAGCAGCTACTTGCAAGAAAGTTTTTTAAGGGATTTGCGAAGAAAGAGGTTAGACCGATTGCTTCGGAAACAGACGAGAATGAAGTATTTCCTTACCGTACAGTTAAGAAAATGGGTAGACTTGGACTTTTCGGAATTTCGTTTCCGATGGAAGTCGGAGACGTTCGCGGAGACTATTTAACCTAAATTATGGCAGTCGAAGAAGTTGCGAAAGCATGCGCCTCAAATGCCATAATTCTTTCAGTGCACGTTTCGTTGTGATGTTGGCCCATTTTTGCTCTCGGTACGGACGAGCAGAAGAAAAAGTATCTTTCAAGACTCCTCACTGGGGAAGTTTGGGAGCGTTTGCACTGACCGAACCAAATGCAGGAAGTGATGCCGGAAATCAGCAAACGAGGATAGAAATGTGCTAGAGTTGGCGTTAATTTTTAAAGACAGTTTTGGTGCGAAAGTTAAGGTAGCTAAAATGGAACCACCTGCATCTGAGGAAATTCTGTTAGAAGCATACGCAGTAGGTGCCCATGAATGTTACTTACTCATGGATTCAGTCTTTTCCCGAGTAAGCACCTGGATGACAAGTTTCATAATTCCAAAGGCTGAAAGAATAATCGGGTTTGACTTAATTACTTTACGGACGTCAAGGAATCGACGGAGATACAGCACAAGTAGAAATGGAAATAGCCGAGAATCTTGGTATTCCGACCGTAGTTTACATGCTTGAAGTATCGTACAATGGCGAGTATTTTAAGGTGAAGCACAAGCTTGACGATCTTTACAAAGTAATACTTGCAAAACCACTATGCTTAATTACGTTCACTCGAGACTTGAATGTTCCAAGGTACATAGTCTGTACGGTATCTCGAGACCTTCAAAAAAGAATAAACGTCCTAAAACGATGATGTACTGAAGTTCGAAAAGAACAAGGTAAGGTTTACTGGTTCATCAACGAAAGTGAGACGAACATTCACAGAAGCGCCAAAAGGCAAGGTAAATTTTTCCAAGGAGAGTTGGTTGAGATTGTTGATTAGTTCTTGAGGATTGTAGAAAAAGTCATTATCGCGCATCCGTTGCTCGAGACCTGGAATGCAGTACTGTACACAAAAGCTCCTCTTGAATTAATCAAGTAAGAACGTTCTAAGATACTCATAATCGGTGTAACACGGCTTGATCAAAAACTTGCTGCAAAACTTGCAGCACGCTTTAAAACAGATTTGACAGCTGATTGTACAGATCTTGAAATTGATCCAGAAACAAGGCTAATGTTAATGATAAGGCCGGCATTCGGTGGTAATCTCATGGCCACGATAGTATGCCCGAATCATAGACCTCAAATGGCAACAATTCGACCCTGTGTTTTCCTGGTGCCGACTCTGAATCCACAAAGACACGGTGAAATATGTTGAATTTAAAGTTACAATCTCTGTCGAGGATACACTACTGAAACTCGAGCATGTTATACTGAAGATTAAAAAAGACGTGGACATCTCCAACGCGAAGATAATAGTTGCAGGAGGGCGCGGTACAAGCTCATAGAATGGGGTCGAAACATTGAGAAAACTTGCCGAACTTCTAGGAGGTACTGTAGCAGGCTCACGTGCCGCGGTTAAAGATGGTTGGATCGAACGTGATAAACAGTTAGGCCAGACTAGAAAGACTGTTAGGAAAAAGCTGTACGTTGCCGTTGGGATTTCAGGAGCTGTTCAGCACTTAGCTGGGAAAAATAGTAAATTTATTATGGCAGCAAACAAAGCTCCAGATGTAGCGATCATGAAAATTGCTAATTTGGGTATATTTGGTGACAGGAAACAAATCCTTCCGAGACTCATTCAGTTTCTTAGGAAATCGATTGACAAACAGTTAACGAAAGAATCTATGAGTTCGATTACCCGATCAACTTATCACTTTCCTAATCCAATATAAGCAAGAAATCAAACTAAACCAGGTAGGGTTTTTGTGGTTTGTTTATTCGCCGTTGGTATTTTTTCGATTACGACCAAACATTGGCCAAGGGGCCTTGGCTACTTGGTCATTTGTTTGAATAGCAAACACAACACCAGAGGACGAAATTGCGTATATGACCCCATTATCGCTCATAACTAGCGGTATGTTTATTGGTACCTTCGTTTCTATCTTGAACTTGACCTTCCCGTTCTCAATACCGTAAAGCCAGCCATCTGCTCCGACATAAACCACTCCGCTTTCCCCAATCAGTATCGCCCTTTGATTCACCCAGATTACTACCCATACTCCCGACTTTACAAATTTCTCAGGTATGTCAAAGACCCATTTTGATGTACCGTCCGGCGTGTAGGCCCTCAAACGTTCCTTATCATCAACCAAGTACAACGTCCCATCTTTTCCTTGGTAAAACCCGACATCGGTTGTGCCAAGAGAACTTTCAACAGTAGCACTCCCCACGACTTCTCCCGTCTTTGAGATGGCGACAATCTGGTCTTTCCAAGAGGATTGATATGCAAGTATGACACCGTCACCCCGTATCAACCAGGTTACAGAACCATTCAATGCACGTCTCCAGAGTTCTTTACCGTCTCTCCCCACCGCTATGACGTTTCTACCTTCGGCGATGTACACAGTACCGTCTACATCCACCACAGGCCTGATGTCACTCTTCTGCTTCAAAGCCCAATTGATCGTTCCGCTCGCACTAACCGAATAAAGTCCCTCCCGCGCGGCAACATAAATAGTCCCATCATGGCTGATTGATGGTGTATGAGGATACGTGTTCGTTGTATAAGCAATGTCTAAGCCTATTTTCAGTTCCCACTTCTTGTAACCATTTGATCCCAATGCGATAAGCTTTCCAGAAAACACGTAGATTGTTCCATCAGGTCCAATCGCTGGTCCAGCGAATTCCGGGCCAACCTCGTAACGCCATTTCAGTGTTCCGTTGGGTGATATCGCAAAGATATAGTACTTGTAGAAAATGTTGTCATAGGCTGCAACATAAAGTGTGCCATCGTCGCCTACTGCCGGTGCATTACTGAACAGAAAATTTCTCTTATCGATCACCGCTTCGTATTTCCATAAAACTTTTGGTTCTGGCGAATAGGCAACAACTTGTCCTCGATTCTTAAAGTAGACCATCATGCTCGCTGAACTGAGCCGACCAACTGTATCGTACGCAACAGCCGTGACCTGGTAAACCCCATCTGGATACCTTGTGGTATCAACGATAAAATCATACGGACTCCTTGTTAATTCTGCCACTTTCAAATTGTTTATGTATAGCTCAACTTTGGAAACACCAACGTCATCAACAGCTAGGACGGAAAGCTGTACGCTTCCACTCCACACTGCGGATGTAAGCCTTGAAAACATTATGGCTGGTGGTAAATCTGAGGCGTAAGGTGCAGATAAAAATGACGCGATGAAAAACAAAACGAAGAACCGGCGTATTTTAAGCATCTAAACACCTCCTCAAATGGAGCAGTCGCTTTCAGAAAAATATCTCAAGCATTGAAATTTGGCCACTTCGGACCGTTTTGGAATACGGCTCCGGAACCACTCCTCCTTCAAGTGTAACGTCGTGACCTTCAACGTGCAAAACAACCCTCTTAGAGTCTTCCGTTTTGTATGTGTCGATTTTTTGCGGATTGTGGTAGACCACGTTGTAAGAACCGAGGAATTTGAACGAAATAGTCCCCTTTTCGTCAAACGACCATCCAGGAAGTATCGGTTCGAACTCCAATATTATTTGACCATCGTTTACCTTAAAAGGTTGCCTACCAACGAACATAATTCTCCAAATGCTCAGAAATTCTGCGGTGTCTCCGGTAAGACACGCGACGAAACCGTTACCATGCAAAGTTTCATCGGGATTAGCACTGCTCACAATGAACGAACAGTTCTCAAGGACGCTTCGACCGTAAACGTAAGGGTTGAGGAATGGTATGAACACGTTTTTAAAATCTGAGAAGAATTCCTCGTAAAGGCCAGACTTGATTAGTTCGAGCATATATTCGTATTCCATATGGAGCCTTATGGACTCGTTTTCAAGCCATCCCGGCGTGAATGCTTTAGCACGTCCGATTTCTATACTTGCATTTTCAAGGGGAGCATTGACTTTGTACATTTTCAATTTTTTGTCGTAGAGTTGGCTGTTTCGAACTTTCGCGTATAGATCTCTCAAGAATTCACAGTCTTCGTATACTTTAAAGACCTTAACTATAACGTCTAAGAAAGGGGGAAGCTCTTTTCTTTGGAACTCTTTCACGTTCGCGTACTTTTCTCCAAAATTAGGAGCATCGCCGATAATTTCATAATCAACAGGCGCGTAGTAAAAGTAAGTGGGTGGGATACTACCGTTTTCCTTTATCACCATCTCAAGTTTTTCGCTCAATTTTCTTCTAAACCTTTCAAAGCTTTCAATTAATTCAGTGCAAATTACTTGGACCTCAGCACCGTCGAACCCAAGTTCTGTTCGTTCCCTGAACTCTTCTTTGATCTCACTTATAACAATCCAGAGAACAAAATCTTTCGATTCGATTGTTCCACTTATCTCTTCATACCACATTACAGCTTGCGAAAGTTTGTCAATTAACTCTTTAAAGACTTTTTCGAGTGTTTTTGCAAGATATTAAGTATAAAGTTCAGCCGTCTCAACGATTCGAAAGATTCAGCGAACGCTAAACCAAAAGGGCCAGGCGACCATTCAAAGCGTCGTACCAGTCAGGTTTTTTCCTGCCTCCATTTCGATTCCAATCCCATCAGAATCAAGCGTGGCAAATTTAATTGCTGCGAGCTTGAGAAGCTTCACCATGAGTTTTGTCTTGTAAATCTCCCCTGTTCCGCGTTTAGTTCTCACAACGTTCTTGTATTCATTCCTCAGGCTGATAATTAGCTTTTTCTCAGGATCCTCAATGACAGAATAATATGTCTCACATTTCCACCGGACAAAACGTATCTGAACTACCTTGTCAGCACGACATGGGGATTATCATAAAATGAGGTGTTCGATTTACCTCGCTATTTTCGCTGCCATTTTTATGTCAAACTGCACTATCGCCTAGTGAGAATCAAAAGTTACAAACTTTTAGAGTGAAGAGATTTCTTTGCTACTATTCTAAGATTCATCAACTGAAAAACCCTCCCTTGTAAAATTGGACGTGTTGCACTTTCCAAGATTGAGCAGCAACTTTGAACCAAGATATTCAATTTGCTCAAAACTTGAGTGGCTAAAAATTCAATAACAACAGGGTTTATTCGAAGTACTCTTATTCATCCTAGCTCACACACTCGCACTTTGAGATGTTCTACGTTCAATTCTACCTTCCAAGTACGAATATTATTTTGGCAGGTACTTTCAGATGAAAATCTGTCGTGAGTGCATCTGTATAAATGTCAGGCAACCCGTCCACATTTGGCTATTTTCAGTGCGAGTGCACACTTGTTCTTTAATTTTTCCCTTGGTTTGGTCGTAAGTTAGAATCTCTGGCATACTTTCAGCATACTCAAACGCAGGACCCAGGTGTTATGTAATTTACTCCAACATGCTCCTTTAGCTTGATACGCGTGACATTCCATCAATAAATTACAAAAAAGAGGTAGCCGTATTGGGCTACCCCTTATTTATTTTCGCATGCCATTTTGAAAACTTTACTTCTTGCCTTCAGCGATCGTGTTCAAGTCGAGTTTTATCCCAGGTCCCATTGTAGATGCGATAACTGCCTTTTTGATGAAGTGGCCTTTGACACCGGCTGGTCTAAGTGTTAGTATTTGCTCGTACGCTGCCTTTATGTTTTCTTTGAGCTTTTCTGGATCGAAAGACGCCTTTCCGACCGGTAAGTGGATGTTCCCTGTCTTGTCCGTTCTGACCTCGACCTTACCTTTTTTGAACTCGCTAACCGCTGTTGCCACATCATCCGTAACAGTTCCAGTTTTCGGGTTCGGCATCAAGCCCCTTGGGCCAAGGACCTTACCGAGTTTACCGATAACTTTCATCATATCAGGTGTTGCGATGGCAACGTCAAAGTCAAAGAAGTTTTCATTTATTATTTTGTCTACAAGTTCTTCTCCACCAACGTAATCTGCACCCGCATTCTTTGCTTCTTCTGCTTTCTCACCCTTCGCAAAGACTAGCACTCGAACAGTTTTACCAGTTCCATGTGGCAATGATATTGTGCTCCTTATGTTCTGTTCACTTTTCCTGTAATCAATATTCGTTTTGAGGTGCATTTCAACAGTTTCATCGAATTTGGCCGTAGCTGTCTTTTTTACCAGTTCAACTGCTTCATCGAGAGTGTAAGCTTTTTCTCTATCAACAAGCTTCCTCACTTCATTGTACCTTCTGGAGTGTTTTGGCATGGCTTAGCCTCCTCCCTTCACTTCAGTCAACTACTTCCAGACCCATGCTGCGTGCAGTTCCTTCGATGATTTTCATAGCTGCTTCAATGTCGTTTGCGTTGAGGTCTGGCATCTTGAGTTCGGCAATTTCCCTAATTTGCTGGCGAGTCACTCTTCCAACAGTCTTTCTTTTTGGCTCACTCGAACCTGAGTTGATCTTTGCTGCACGCTTGAGCAAGAAGCTCGCAGGAGGAGTTTTCGTTACAAACGTGAACGACCTGTCGTCGTAGACGGTAACGACGACCGGGATGAGCATACCAGCTTTATCAGCCGTTACCGCGTTGAACTTCTTACAAAATTCCATCAAGTTGACGCCTCTCTGACCAAGAGCAGGTCCAACTGGAGGCGCTGGTGTCGCTTTTCCAGCTTCGAGGACCAACCTAACTTGTGCAATAACTTTTTTAGCCATACGTACTTACCTCCTTTTGTGGTGTGTAATTTCGGGTCTACGCCCTCCCACTGACCTCCGAACGATAATTCGAAGATGATTAAAGTTTTTCAACTTCACTTAGATGAACTGTCACTGGCGTTTCCCTACCAAAAATTGTCACACTAACTTTCAGCTCCTGTCTTTCTTCATCAACTTCCTTAACAATTCCAACAAATCCTTCGAATGGACCGGTAATTATCTTCACCGAATCGCCGGGTTCAATTTCGAATTCAACCTTTGCCGTAGGTTGTTTCTCAAGTTGAACAGGAGCAGCTTGCTCAAGTCCAGCCATTCTAAGAATGTACTTAACTTCTTCGGGTTTCAATGGCAGTGGCCTACCACCCGCTGAAACAAACCCCATTACGAAAGGTGTTCCTCTAACAAACTCCCATGTATGGTCGTTCATTATCATCTCGACGAACAAGTAACCCGGATAAAGTTTTCTCTTTTTCGTCTTCTGAACGATAATTTCTCTTCTCGTTGGATAATCTACCACACTCACACGTCCTGTGCTTTTGGCATATATCTTCTTGCCTTCAGCCAGTATCTGACCAGCCCTGACAACGACTCCCTTTTTCACCATCGAGGAATTGTAAACCTCTATGGGAATAACGTACGTATCTTCTTCTCCAAGCGGTGTTCTTACTATGATTTTTTTAACTTTTTCGTTAGCAGCTACCTTGCCATCTATATCCGACACGTATTCCTCACTTGATGCGAGTAACGTTCCCTGAAAAACGGAGGAACCAACACGGAGACCGCTGACAGGTTTTTCGCTTTCAGGTATAACGTAAGTTCGCGAGAATTTTCGGTCAGTAGTCTCTATAACTATTCTTCTTGCATTGGAAACTTCCACCATTGTTCCATCTCTGCGTACCTTGATCGGTGGTTCTTCAGCTAACAACGTACCCTTCTCCACATCCTTTCCGTTTGAAACGTGGAGCTTTGCTTCATGGCTGATAATGTACCTCTCGACTGATTTACTCGAGGTATCTATTACAGTCTCCTCAAGAACAACAACACGTGATACCAAATTTTCGTATCCTTGCGCTTGAATCTTTGCTTCTAAGTTTTCTTTAACTCTGTTTTCGTAGCCTGATATGGTGTGTATAATGTACCATTCTTTTTTCATCTACTGACCACCTCAGAATCGTCTGAGCAACGCGCCAAGTGTTCCTGCGAATAGTAAGTCAACAAGGAAAAGATAAACACTCGTAACTAGAAGAATAAACAAAACAACACCTGTTGAGGTGATTAACTCTTCTTTGTTTGGCCAAGTTGTCTTCTTCGCTTCCGCTTTAACCTCTGTGAAGAATTTCTTCAACTTTTCCCACATGCGCATCGCCCCCGATGGTAATTTTTTTCTCATGAATAACACAAAAAAATTCCGGCAAAATTGCCGGCGACTTCTTTCTGGCAGGGGCGGCAGGACTTGAACCCGCAACACCCGATTTTGGAGACCGGTGCTCTGCCAGTTGAGCTACGCCCCTGCAAGGATGAAGAGAAAAATTAAACCTTCGTTTCGCTGTGGAATGTGTGTTTGTTACACTTTGGACAGTACTTTCTAAGTCTCAACTTATCCTTTTTGCTCTTCTCTTTCGTGGTGTAGTAGTTGCGCGTGCCGCATTCCTCACATTTGAGTCCGATTTGAACCCGCATCTTTTGTCGCCTCCGTTTGGATATTTAAAAAAACTGGTGGTGAGGGAAGGATTTGAACCTTCGAAGGCATTCTGCCAGCGGATTTACAGTCCGCCCCCTTTGACCACTCGGGCACCTCACCACTCACGCACAGACTGCGGACCGATAGATGGAGCCAACGGAGGGACTCGAACCCTCAACCTGCTGATTACAAGTCAGCCGCTCTAGCCGGTTGAGCTACGTTGGCTCGTCTATCTGTCTAACCGCGGTACTCATTATAACGTACCCATCCAAATTTGTCAAGATCGTGATTTTGTTTTTGAACACTTAAGCAAAAGACATTTTTTCGAGTGTCTTGAGCAAAATTAGGAAATTTTTCACTGCAGCTAGACCCTTCAGTGTGTGCAAATAAGAACTTGCACTATTATTCATTTGTACAGTACGACCAACTCCTTAATTCACGTTCGGTTTGTAAATAAGCCAGCACCTACAAGGGAACGAATTCATGGAGACTGCAGAACAAAAAAGTGCCAAAAGAAACTGCAAGACTTTTTAATCAAAACATGACAAACTCCACAAATTCTTCTTCTTTTTTTTCATCCCAAAGAAATTCTTGCTTGTGGACTAAAACGTTTTGAACAATTTGCTTGTATTGTTCGTAAGCGGATATTATCCTTCGAATACTGCCCTCGACGTCCGTAGGGTCAACAACTACACCAACGCCAAGTTGCTTTACAATCCTGCTCATTGATACAAAGGATTCCTTGACGATAACCGGTGTTCCGGCTGCCAGGGAGTCGTAAAACTTGTGAGGAAGTGAGTACAAGTCGTTTTTGTAGTTTTTTCTCCCTACAGTGGTAAAGGAGACAAGTGAATACGTTGCCCCACTAATTTTTTTTATCATTTCTTCGTAGGGTAAAAACCCAGTGTATATGTGCGGAATGTCTGCAAAGCAGGAATCTTCCATACCGATGATTTCCAAAGTGAATCCCTCAGCTAAGAGTCGCTTCATTAGTGTCTTTTCCTCATCCAACCTTCGTGCAAGTTTGCCTACATAAACGATGGTTTTGTTATTCCACTTCTGTTGTACGTCCAAAACAGGGCAAGCTACATTTTCAGCATAGTTTGGAATAACCATATAAGGTTTGCCCAACGTGCTGATGTTTAAATCGTCCACTACATCCGGAGAAACGAAAACCAGAACGTCTGATAATTTCAATTGTGCAAAAAAGAGTCTTTTAACAATGTTTTCCTTAATCACTGCAGCAGGCTTCGGAAGATCGGCAAGGAAATTTTGTGGATGATATTCGTGTACATCGTAAACTACCTTCTTTCCGCGCTCTTTTGCTATACGAAAAGGTGCAATCGGTTTGGTCGGCAAAAAATGGTGGAGGTAGAGAATATCGTAATCTGTTTTCGCGATAAGTTCGAGAATTTTGTCATCGAGCACACGCCTTTTCGCGAGTTTAATGATAGGATGCATTTTCTTGGGCTCAGACCATTTTATGGGAATGTAAGTGATATTCCCATCTTCGTATACACTTTCTTCCGTCTCGGAAATATATTGGTACAGCACCTTGCCACTCTTAGCCAGAGCTTGCACACTTCTGTACACACGTTTGTCATGTTTTGAGTGCATATAACCAACAATAAGGATTTTTTTCAAAATCTACTCACCACCGGATGCTATGCTTTTTTTCCTGGCCACGTTACACCCGTTCAATTCGTCCCAGGTAAAGTCAAGGCAAGTAATTCCGTGACCTCGTGGAGCGATTTCACCTTCTTCGTAGAAAACGCCGATACCACGCTCAGTAACAACGAATGGTCTTGCGAAAATTAAATCTTCCTTCACATAATCCTTTGCCCAAGGAAAGTAACGTTCTTTGCAATCGGAGATTCTGTTTAAAATGAGACTACGAAGCCTATTTTCCAGCTCTTCGCGACCCAATTCAAAGAAATCACATATCGTCAGTAATCTTTCATCGTTCAGGTCTGTGGTAAACGTTCTTAGATCGTTCGTTCCATGAGCACCGCCGGTGAATTTGTAAACGTAGAGAACGACACTATAAACATTTCTGAATGGTTCGTGAACTTCTGTTTTTATCTCAAGTTCAAAATGAGCATTTTCGAAGTACTTAACGTTTTGAGATGCCTCCATTCTTGCCTCGTTTACAACCGATTTGATGTAATCTTGAATCCGCGTATTAAGTTCCTGCTCAAATTCGGTGTTCCGAAGATTTTTGAAAATAGGGAAAACTACGTGAATTTCCAAATTCGGATCCCGCGTCCTGACTATCACCAATTCTATTTTTTGCAGCCGCAAAATCAGAAGCATAGCTATCGTACACGAAAAAAATAGCCACATAACCGCTTGACTTCGATTCATCTGCATCAAGAATTCCTCCAAACAACTAGAACTCATTCGACTAAAATAGGATTGAACTCACGGATGTCCATAGAGTCTTATGCTCAGTAATGTCATAAGTCTTATCAAGATGAAAAGACTTGCAAGAAAAATCAGCAAAACTGCCACTAGTACACTGCCGTGTCTCATACCCCCAACCCTCCAGTGAGCTGAGATATTTCAACGAAATCTTTTGAGTGCTTCACGTATCTTTTCAAGATCCTTCCTGTCGGCAACCAGAATTCCATTCTCAGTTTCCACGACAATAACATCGCTCACGCCCAGCACGATGGTTGGCTTCGTTGTACGAATGAACACGTTCTCGGCTTCCAAAATCACGGACGGTTCGGTGTTATCAATCCCTATCTCCTGCAGACTCTTCCAATTACCAACGTCCGACCAAGTGAAATTCGCCTTGACCATGAAAATTTTATCAGCCTTTTCCATAAGGGCATAATCAATACTGATAGATGGAACGAGGTCAAATGCATTTCTCGGATCTCTTTGCTCCAGAAAAGGAGTCAACACCTCTGGTGCGTGTTTTTCCATCTGCTCCATGAAGTACGTCTTTTTCCACATGAACATTCCACTGTTCCAAAAGAAATTTCCTGACTCAAGGTAACCAAGGGCAATGTCATACGTTGGCTTTTCGTGAAATTTTTTTGCTATGTACACTCCATCTGTAAGTTGCTCTCCAGCTTCTATGTAACCGTATCCTGTCTCCGGTCGCGTTGGTATGATTCCAAACGTGACGATACCTTCATACTTATCAAGAACAGATTCACCAAGCTCAACGCATTGCCAAAATCTTTCGGCATCAGGTATATAATGGTCGGCCGGAACAACCAATATTTCTTCGTCATCGGCAACACCAAGTACCGCGTATACGCATGCAGCGGCCGTATTCTTTCTTGCAGGTTCTGACAAAATATTCGATGGCGGTAATTCCGGTAATTCTTTGCAAGTTTGCTCAGCGTACCTTTCGTTCGTGACTACCAAGATATCTTCAATACGAAGCTTACGAGCCAATCTTTCGAACGTCTCTCTTAGCAGCGTCTTCTCACTGAACAACTTGAGGAATTGCTTTGGTGTATCTATGGTGGAAAGAGGCCAGAAACGCTCCCCCGTACCACCTGCGAGTATAACGGCTTTCACGGAGTTTGTTCCCCCTTTTTTTAATTGATTCTTTGTTTAATTTTGATTATACCAGATTTTCATGGTCCGAAAAGATGTTGTATAATTATTTCGGTGAGCAAATTTTAGCTTTATCGAGGAGGATTTTCATATGAAGGTTGACCTGCTCTTTGCCGAGATAGGTTCCACGACTACTGTTCTCACAGCATTTCACTTTGGTTTTGGTAAACCGAAAATTCTTGCCCAGACGGAACACTGGACTACAGTAAATGAAGGCGATGTGACCATAGGGATTGAAAACGCACTCAGAAATATGAGGGAAATTCTTGGTGAGAGCGTAACTTGGGAAAAATTTGCGGCAACCAGTAGTGCGGCCGGTGGTTTGAAGATGACAGTCCACGGTCTTGTGTACGATATGACCGTTAGAGCTGCAAAAGAAGCTGCACTAGGAGCTGGGGCTGTGATTAAATACGTTACGGCCGGTAAGATGGACGAGTTTCACCTTAAGAAGATTCAATCGATCCAACCAAAGCTTATACTCCTGGCTGGTGGTGTGGATTACGGTGAAACGGAGACGGTCATACATAATGCAAAAGTGCTTGCAAAACTTGAACTCGATGTGCCCATTATCTACGCTGGAAACGTTGCCGCAGCAGAGCAAGTGGAATACATTCTCGTAAATGCAGGTAAAAAAGTTTACGTAACAGAAAATGTCTACCCTCGAATTGACTGTCTCAACGTGGAGCCAACGAGAAACATTATAAAGGAAGTCTTCGCAGAACATATCGTCAAAGCACCGGGAATGGAGAAGATCAGAGAGATGGTCAACTACGACATTATTCCAACCCCGGCAGCTGTTATGAAAACCACAGAGCTCATTTACGAACATTACGGTGACTGTCTGACTATCGACATTGGAGGAGCTACGACTGACGTGGACTCAGTTACCGATGGAACACCGGAGATCCAAGAATTAATGACCTCTCCAGAACCACTTGCCAAACGCACCGTTGAAGGTGACCTTGGTTTGTACGTCAACGCGCATAACGTTATTGAGATGATGGGACCTGACAACCTTAGAAAAGAGTTTCCCGATTTCGACGAACTCGTGACACGGATTAGTCCGTACCCAAAATCGGAACGTGACGAACTTTTCATAAGTAAGTTGGCAACATTTTGTGTACAACAAAGTGTTCGTAGACACGCCGGAAGCAAGAAGCATCTTTACACACCAACGGGCAGGAAGACTATTGCTGAGGGTAAGGACCTGACAGCCATCAAATACGTCTTTGGAACTGGTGGTTTTCTCTCGCGTTCCAAGCACGCAAAGGAAGTCCTCGAAAGTTTACGTCCGTTATCGAAAATGCATCCGATGGAGTTACTACCACCTGAAAATGTGAAACTAATACGTGACAAGCACTACATTTTTGCGGCCATAGGGTTGATTGCTAGCGAGATAGACAGACAACTTGCACATGAACTTTTGAAGGAAGACCTTGTGGAATATTGAAATTTAAGCATTAAGCTTCTCTTTCGGGAGGCGAGAAGATGTTTAAAAGGAATTTTATCTATGCGGTGCTCTTGGTTTTGATAGTGACTCTTAATACACTTGGAATTGCAAGTTTTCAGGTTATAATCTCCATAGGCAACGTCAGCCTGAGCTCATTACCAGATTACTCGGTGGTCTTTTTTACTGGGGAACCTTTTGTTCCAATCTATGTGGACGGCAAACAAGTTGGCACCACAGATGCTTCCGGATATCTCGTCGTGAGGTTTGAGGGGCCGGCCTCGTACATTGCGTGGGCAGTCAGCTCCAGTTGGCAAGTCTCGTTTGAAAGAGTATACTTCACAGTGGAAAAAACCCCGAAAATTGTTCGACTGACCCCGACAGTAAACGGCAAACTTGTTGTATTTTCCAACACTTACCCAATCCACGTTTATCTGAAGGATGGCAGGTACATTGGTACCGTGACGGACAAGTCGAACGAACTTATTATACCTCAGGGAAACTACGAATTTGTTTTCTCATCGCCAGGCTACAGTGATATCGTCCAAAGTTTCACGGTCCACGGGAGAAAGGAAAACCCGATATGGCTCGAGTTTAAAGAACAGCCATTGAATGTTGAGTTTAAACTCGTCCCTGAAAAATTTTCCCCCAACGGGGACTGGTTTGAAGACGAAACGACGATAAAAATCTACTCCTCGAAATCTGCGAGTGCTACACTTCAAATTGTCGATTTTTCTGGTAAAATAGTTTACAACAAAGAACTCAAGTTGAAGCCAGGAGCAAATGAAATTATCTGGAACGGTGAGGGTGCCTCGGACGGAAAATACAGAGTTATCCTTCAAGTTTCGGACGGAAAAACGGCTGTTCAAAAAGAATCAACTGTAGAGGTAGATAGAAGCCAGTACACTTATCGCAAAGAAATAGTTATCACACTCTTGGTGCTCTCGATAGCGGGAATAGTATACTTGGTACTCACAAGTAAATAACCGATTTAGAACGTAAACAATACATACGTTTGTACATTGATCTGTAAAAGAAAAGGAGTGGTAAGATGATCACTTATGAACAGAAACAGCGCATCGAAGAACTTCGAAAGAAGTTCGATGACATTCTTGAGGTTTTTCATCCCGAGGAGAAGAGGAAAAGACTTGAAGAACTTGAGCGAGAAAGTTTAAAACCAGATTTCTGGAACGATCAACGACGCGCACAACAAGTTAACAGGGAACTCCAGCGTACCAGAAAAATCATTGAAGACATGGAGAAAATAAAAAGGCTTTTTGAGGATCTTGAAGTAGGTATCGAACTTGCCGAGGAAGATCCGTCGATACAGGAACACATCGAAGAAATTCTCGAAGAAGTCTCGAAGAAGGTCAGAGAATTTGAACTGGAACTTATACTCAACGGAAAATTCGATACAGCTAACGCATATCTCTCTGTACATCCAGGAGCTGGGGGCACCGAATCCCAGGACTGGGCCGCGATGTTACTCAGGATGTACATGAGATGGGCCGAACGAAAAGGGTACGATGTGGAAATTGTCGACTACCAAGAAGGCGAAGAAGCGGGAATAAAAAGTGCGACGATATACATAAAAGGTGAGATGGCCTACGGCTATCTTAAACATGAACGTGGTGTCCATCGACTTGTGAGGATTTCACCATTTGACGCAAACAAAAGACGTCATACCTCTTTTGCATCGGTTAACGTGTTGCCGGAGATTGAGGATGATATAGAAATAGAAATAAGGCCAGAGGATATCCGAGTGGATACCTACCGAGCCTCAGGTGCTGGTGGTCAGTACGTGAACAAAACCGAATCTGCTGTACGTATCACGCACCTTCCAACTGGTATAGTCGTTACGTGTCAGACGGAACGTTCACAGCTTCAAAACCGCGAGACCGCGATGAAGATGCTCAAAGCAAGGCTTTACCAGCTCGAGCTTGAAAAAAGACGTAAACAAATTGAACAGATCCAAGGTGAGCTCAGAGACATAAGCTGGGGAAACCAGATAAGATCTTACGTCTTCCATCCCTACACGATGGTTAAAGACCACAGAACAGATGTTGAAACTGGAAACGTTGAGGCCGTGATGGATGGAGAAATCGATACGTTCATCGAAGCCGAGCTTGTATATTTCGCCAAACTTGGCTTGAATGACTAAGATTCCTAATATACGAAAAGCACGAGAGGGAGTGAAACGCACATGCCTGCACAGAAATACAAGGTTTTCGTCGTCACGTCTGGAAAAGGTGGAGTTGGTAAAACGACTTTTACAGCGAACTTAGGCTGCACACTCGCGAAGATGGGAGAACGAGTTTGTCTCATAGATGCGGATATTGGTCTTAAAAACCTCGACGTTGTCTTGGGATTAGAAAATAGAATAATTTACACATCATTTGATGTAGTGAATGGAACAGTTTCAGCCAAGGAAGCTTTAGTCAAGCACAAGCAACTCAAAAACCTCTATCTTCTTGCTGCATCGCAAGTTGCGACCAAAGAAATGATGTCTCCGGAAGATATGAAACGGATCGTTCAAGAACTTTACGACGACTTTGATTATATCCTCATCGATTCGCCCGCAGGTATCGAAAGAGGGTTCAGAAATTCCGTGGCACCGGCAGAGGCCGCATTCATAGTCACTACACCTGAACTTCCAGCAATTTCAGACGCCGATAGAGTCATCGGTCTTTTGGAAAATTACGGATTTACCGATGAGAAGATGTTCATCGTGCTGAACAAATTCAAGCCTCACATGGCGAAAAGAGGAGACATGCTAGACAAAATGGACGTAGAAAAAGCTCTTGCTATGCGCATCATTGGTGTTATCCCCGATTCCGAAGAAGTTATCGTCGCAACCAATAAAGGCATTCCTGTCGTTCTTGAGGACGGTGTCGTGATCGGACGCAGTTTCGAGAACATCGTTCGAAGGATCAAGGGGGAAGAGGTTCCTATAGATGAAGACTTAAAAGGTATTTCAAAGGGCTTCCTCAGTTCATTGTTGTCAATCTTCAAGAAGAGGTGAGAACGATGTGGATAATCGATATATTTAAGAAGAAAAAGAAGAGTAAACACTTCAAAACTCCCAAGGAAGAAGCTGCCGAAAGGCTTGAGACGATGCTTTCAAGAAGAAGAGAAATTGTAAAGATGATCCCCCTTGAGGAGTTCGAGGCAAATAAGGAAGAAATAAAATACGCAGTGATAGAAACTATTTCCAAAAAATTCAACATCCCCCCGGAGCGTGTAAAAGTCGATTATCATGAGCAAAACGGCTACGTTGTTATCGTCACAAACGTGAATTTTAAATGACCGTTGAAGGTGGAATACGAGGTGATTCAGAACTTGAAGAAACTTAAGCTGGTAGTTTTATTTGCATTCATTTCCATCGCAGTTTTGCTTTCCAGTGGTTGTGGATTTCTATTAAGCAAACTTGTCCAAGGTTCCGGAAGTCGAGAATACGTCCTTCGAATTTACGTCCAAGGGTTACCAAAAACCTTGGTTGATCAAATCCGGAACGAGGAAGGTCTACTTGAGCTTTCAAAAGTTTCCATCTCCCAGCTCAACGCAACCATCCGTGTTTCAGCACCGGATGTCAGCGAACAACTATCCATCGTAGGGAAAGAAAATATATTCAACGAAGATACAACGCGCGAGATACGGATAATTTCCAAAAGCGATACGTTAAATCTTACTTTGAACGTTTCATTAGAAACCAAATTCGCAACCGACACTATAATCGGTGAGAAAGAGTTCAGAAAAGAGTTTACTGGAATTCTTAACAACGTCCGCCCGGAAATCAATTTCATTTTGATAAATTTTTACGAGAACACCGAGCAACCAAGTTTTATTTTGCTTCCAGAATCATCTGCTTTCAAATTTATCGTCCAGAGTAGCGTGGAAGAATTCGTGTTTGTCAAATCAGATTTCGAACAAATACTTTTTACTTCAGCAACAGGTACAGTGAAGCAGTTCGTTTACTTTACAGAGAGAAACAAAAGCATCAACTTTGTGAACGAGCGCGGAACACAAATTGTGAAGATTTCCCCTTCAGATTCGAACGTAAAAGAAGATAAAGTGAAATTCGATTAACAGAGGGTGACCATGAAGATACGTAAAAGACAAGAAAGACGTGTGCCAAATTTACTACTAGTATTCTATTTCACACTCTTGGTTGTTTTCCTCTCGTATTTCTTCACCTCCTACATGGCGTATAAAAGACTAAGTGAAGAGCACAGAGCTTTGGAAAAAGCTATAGAAGAAAAGAAGAAAGAAATCCAGGAAAAAGAGAGAGAGGTTGAAAGGTTACAGCGCATAATCAAAGCAATCGAGCAGGAAGAGCTATTAAAGAAATCATCACTTGAAGCCACTGATACTACTCAGGAGGCTAGTGAGTAGGCAATGCTTAAAAAGTACAGGTGCGTAATAACAACATCTAACAATCCATCGAGAGAAGCGGTTCTCCAGGCAAAGACGTTATCCCAATCGCTTGGTATTCCCTATTTAAACCGCAGACACGTAGGTGAAAAGCTCAGAAATGGACTTATTGAGTTTTTCTACGTAGTTGACAACAACCTTCAACTATCAATATTGGTAGGTGGCCAAAGATTATTCTTTCACCCCGGTATAGCCAAAATACGTATGGAGAATTTCAAACGTGACGGCCGCGATTACCTTCTCGAGGCTTTAAAACCTGAAAGTAACGATGTCGTTTACGATGCAACGTTTGGCCTAGGAATGGATGCAATCTTCATTGCTTATTTTGTTTCTAAAGTCGTGGGGACCGAGGTTTCGGAACACATCTACAACGTAGTTTCGTACGGATTGAAGCATTACGTCGCAAAAAAGGATTGGATAAACAGTGCTATACAAAAAATCGAACTTTACAACGACGATATGCGAACTTTCGTGAGTAGGCAAGGCAACAAATCGTTCGACATAGTTTATTGCGATCCCATGTTTGAAAATCCGAAGTACGAGAGTTCCGCACTCAATCCACTACGCCCCCTGGCAAGTTATGACACGGTCGATGATCAACTGATTTCCGAATTCGTTAGAATCGCAAGAAAGCGTGTGGTTATCAAAACACTGGAAAAAGATAGCTTACTTGATCGCCTAAAAACACCGTTTAACAGAATAATCAAGAGTCCAAAGAGTGGTTTAGTATTTGCTTGTATAGAACTGGCAGATAAAGGTTGTTAGTCTCAAGTCACTTCAATGGACCACCAATCACAAGAATGCTCAGATTAAGCTACAGACGGGAGGAGAGGGTCAAATGGGCTTTTTCGAAAAACTAAAAGAGGGACTTAGAAAAAGTCGAGAAACATTCTTTAACCATATCACGAAAATTCTTAAAAGCCGGAGGTTGGACGAAGATACCAAAGCTGAGATAGAGGAGTTACTCATTTCCGCCGACGTTGGAGTGGAAGCTACGGAGTATATCATCAAAAAACTCGAAGAGAAAAAATCAGAAGACGCATTTGGAACACTCAAGGAAGTACTCATCGAAATTCTAAGCAAACCAAACGGCTTGAACATTCCAGTTGAAAAACCGTTTGTGATCAGCATGGTTGGAGTAAACGGTTCCGGCAAGACTACTACATGTGGAAAGCTCGCGGCAATGTTCCGCGAGGAAGGAAAACAGGTGGTCATTGGTGCTTGCGATACTTTTCGTGCGGCGGCAATCGACCAACTTAAAGTCTGGGCCGAACGTGCTGGTGCAACGTTTATATCACACATGGAAGGGGCCGACGCTGCAGCTGTCGCGTTCGACGCTGTTAACCATGCAATATCGAAGTCCAAAGACGTTGTCATACTGGACACTGCGGGAAGATTGCACAACAAACGTCACTTAATGGAGGAGCTTGCAAAAATAAACAGAGTGATCAAAAAAGTCTTACCAAATGCCCCGCACGAAGTGCTGTTGGTTATAGATGCGGTGACTGGGCAAAACGGACTCCAGCAAGCGAAAACTTTTAGGGAGATTGTCGGTGTTACCGGGATTGTACTTACGAAACTCGACGGTACGGCAAAGGGTGGTATAGCGATAGCGATCGCTAAGGAACTTGGCATACCAATCAAATTCGTAGGTGTTGGAGAAGGGCTCGAAGACTTGAAACCATTCAATCCGCATGACTTTGTTGAAGCCCTTTTGGCAGGTGATGATAACGATAACACCTGAAACGTGGGATAAGAACTACACTTGCCCGTTGTGCGGAAGTCAAATAACGTCGAAAAAAGTTTTCACTGAAAAAATCGTAGTAAAGAGTTACGATGAAGATTTAAAACCAAATTATGAGGGTATAAATCCTCTACTTTATTCGATAGTAGTCTGCAACACGTGTTACTATGCAGCACTTGAAATCGATTTTGAAAAATACATATCCCCTATTTACCTTGACGAACTCAAAAACGTACTTTCAACCGTGAAAATTCCCGAAGCGATAGACTTTGGTAAAGAGAGAGACCACAAAACAGCCTTAATATCCTACGCACTTGCGGCTTTGTGTTATCGCGCGAAAAAACAGCTCTGCAAAGTCGCCGAAATGTACCTCAGGATGGGCTGGCTTCATAGAGACCTGAAAGACATTGAGGCCGAGAATAAAGCGTTAGCCAAGGCGTTGGTTAGCTTTGAAGAGTGCTATATGAGTACATACATAGAGGAAGAAAAAGAACCTATGATCCTTTTTTATCTTGCCGAACTTTCAAAACGCTTTGGAAAAAAGGAAGAGGCAATAAAGTGGTTCTCCACGCTCGCTACAAAGTACAAGAATTCTAGCTCATTCTACGTGAAGGTGGGAAGGGAAAGATGGAAAGACCTAAAGTAAGCCTTCTGTCAATTACCAAAATACTTGCATTTTTGATTTTATCTACGTTCTTCCTTACCTCATGCGTGCCATTGGGTTACCTTTTGGAAAGCTATCAAAAGGTCGAAGACCTCCAGAGCAGAGTGGAAAAACTTGAGAAAGAATATCAGTCAAGGAAACCTGTCGAATCGAATGCAGGAGACATTTCAAAAAAACTTGCGGTCTTAGAGCAAAAAATCTCCGAACTTCAAAAAAAACTAGAAGAACTTGAACAAAAATCCTCGACTTTTTCATCTGCAACAGGCACGTTTAAACATATATCCGAGGAGATAGCAAAACTTAAAGCGGAAGTGAATAACCTTAGCACCGCGAATGATAGGCAATCATCTGACATATCCAGGCTTCGCTTGGACGCGGATAGACTCTTGAAAAAAATCACGGACCTGGAAGCCGAACTGTCCAAGCAACTCTTTGCTATCCGTGTGAAGTTGGCGATGCAGAATGACGGTGCAACCCTCGGCACGACAAGCTCAACTCAATCAAATGACCTGGTCAACCTGATGAACACAGTAAAAAACTTACAGGAAATTGTTGCGAACATCCAACAACGGCAATCCGCTTTTCAAACTGAACTGGAACGAATCAAAAAAGCCATTGAGACATCCAGCATCCAGAAACTTCTCCGCCTCGACGAGGGCTATATTTATTACATTGTAAAATCAGGAGACACGCTCGCCCAAATTGCACGTGCTTACAAAACAACCGTTGACAACCTCGCACGCATCAATGGAATAAACGATCCATCGAGGATAAGCGTTGGACAAGTGATTAAAATTCCCGTTGAGGATCCAAAGAACTACGTACGCACACCTCTGAAGATTCAACCTTCGGACATCGTTGCGTACCACGGCCAGGAAATTAACGGCGTGCGAAATTTTGGAATTAAATTTAAGGCCCAGGGAAAGGATATTTACCCAATACTTCCTGGCCGGATTGTTAGTATCGATGGTAACCGCATAACGATAGACCACGGTAACATGGTCACGGCTGTTTACGGAGGTATAAACGCAAACCTCAAAGTTGGAAGTTTTGTGTCTAACGATGTTCCCCTCGGAAAGTGTGATGATGTGTTCCATTTTGAGATATACATAGATGGTGAGCCGAGAGATCCTCTCAGACTCTTCACTGATTATGCTGGTATTTTTCTAATCACTTTCTACTCGGAGTGGGATGATGGAAAGGTACCTACGCACCCGACATTCCGAATTGCACGCAGTGGAGTAGTGCCGATTCCCTTTAAAACTATTGCTGTGGATCCAAACGTTATTCCTTTAGGGTCACTGGTTTACATACCGACACTTGGTAACACAATTTTCATCGCTCAAGATACCGGAAGCGCAATCAAAGGTAATAGAATCGACGTGTACGTCTCCGACGTACGTATCGCGCTGAACATGGGAATATCCGTACACCCGGTCTTCATCTTAAAACAGTCGGCAACGAACTAAAAAGTGCTTCTGAAACTTATCTGACCAGGCTAAAGGCGGTGAACCGATGGCGATTACGATGAAAAGTGAGTATGCTATAAAGATAATGTTGCTAATAGGACTCCAGGAAAAACGTGTTACAGCTCGGGAAATCGTAAACAACTGTCGGGAGAAACTACCTTTGGAATTCACCGAAAAGATCCTTGCAGACCTCACAAGACACGGATTACTCAAAGCCTACAGGGGTAGGAGTGGAGGTTACGAATTATCTAAAAAGCTCTCTGAAATCACTATCTACGACATCGTTTCGAGTGTTGACAACCCACAGGAAACGGTGCGGTGCTTTGTAAAAATCAATGAGGAAACAAGCACGCCAGAAACTTGCGCCGTAAATAACATATGGGAAACCATAACCAAAAAGATTGAAGAAACATTAAAATCGGTGACTCTAGAAAAACTCGTGAATGACTACAAAGCAATGTGTAAGCAATTTGAAAGCGTGAAAACTCCTAAGAAGTACACACAGAAAGCGAGGTAATGAAACAGGTGAAAAAAGTCGGAGTCCTTCTGAGTGGTGGCGTTGACAGTGCAGTAGCACTCTACTTGCTCATTTCGCAGGGTTACGATGTCACCGCTTACCACATGAAAACCGTACCGGATAGAATTTACATAGCAAAGGAAATCAAACACAAAGTATGTTGCAGTCCATCGGACACGTACGACGCTCAACTAATCGCAAAGAAATTCAACGTGCCGTTCAAAATCTTGCATATTGAAGATATTTTTGAAGAGAAAATAGTAGATTACTTTATCCACGAAAATCTCAAAGGTCGAACTCCCAATCCATGTTTTTTCTGTAACGAACTTATTAAGTTCGGAGTTGTTATGGAAATCGCATTCAACGACGGGATGGATTACGTTGCATCTGGACACTATGCCCGAATTGTCGATGGAAAATTGTACAAAGCACTCGACAAAGAAAAAGACCAGTCTTATTTCCTTGCTTCGATTAAAAAAGAAAAACTAGCTCGACTCATCTTGCCAAACGGTCAGTACACAAAGGAAGAGGTCAGAAGAATCGCAGAAAAAGTTGGAATACATGTCTCACAAAAGATAGATTCCCAAGATCTATGTTTCTTACCGGACAATGACCTTCGGGCGTTTTTCGAAGAACGCGGCATTAAAATCGAAGGAGGGAACGTTATCACCGAAGATGGTAAAATAATCGGCAAGCATGACGGATTGCCGTTCTACACGATCGGCCAGCGTAAAATAGGTATCGCTGCCGGTCAGCGTTTGTACGTAAAGGCAAAAAACATTGACGGAAATTTCATTGTGGTCGCACCTTTGGATAGTGTGTACCAGAAAAACATGATAGTTAAGCTTTACAATAGCTATGAGGAACTTCCATCCCACTTCGTTGCAACCGTTAAGATACGTAAGAAATTCAAAGAGGTAGCCTGCAAAGTCAACGTACAAAATGATGGAACACTGAACGTGGAATTCTCAGAACCAACGTTCGGTGTCACACCCGGACAGATAGCAGTCTTTTACGACGGTGACAAAGTTGTATGCTCGGGAGTAATAGAAAAATAGTTCGGATAGGAGGTAAAGCATGATTGAAGTGCTAATTCCTGCTGAGCAAATTAAAGAACGTGTTAAACAAATGGGAAGAGAGATTACCGAGTACTACAGAGACAAAACTGACACAATCCACGCAGTGTGTGTGTTAAAAGGTTCTATCCACTTCTTCAGTGACTTGGTGCAAAACATCGATTTGAACGTTGAATATTCTTTCATCCAAGTTGCCAGCTATTCCGGAGTTTCTTCCACAGGTAGGATAAGGGTGAAAAGTTGGATCGACGAACCTATTGAGAACAAATACGTGATCATAGTCGAGGATATACTTGACACAGGTCTTACGCTTTCGTACATCCTCGATTACCTTCGAAGATACCGTCCAGCTGACCTCAAAGTAGTCACATTACTTAAGAAACTTGGACGCAATTCCCAGGTAACCCCTGACTTTGTCGGATTCGAAATCGAGGATAAGTTCGTCATTGGTTATGGTCTGGATTACAACGAAAAATACAGAAACTTACCGTACGTAGCCTGGGTCAAGGGGAACGGCTAGAGCATGAGAAACCTCGTCTTTCTGTTTGCAATTATCGTTGGAATTGCCCTAGCCCTCAGCATCACACTCCTTTGGATAGACTTTTTTGTGCGAATACTCATAGTACCGACGGAGGATCCCGTGAACATACTTGTGCTTGGACTCGACAAAGACATTGGTGGTACACGCCGTACCGATGTAATTCTCGTTGCGAGTGTTGATCTGACAAACAAAAAGCTTGTCATATCAAGTATCCCGAGAGATCTAATTATCGAAGGCCGAAAAATAAACGGTTTCTTCCAGGTCGAAGGACTAGAAGCCTTCAAGAAACGGATTGAAAACCTTACGGGCTTGGAAATACATAGACACGTCATTGTTGACTACGATATTTTCAGGTACCTTGGAGACGAGCTTGGGCCGGTTGAAATTTTCGTTGACCGACCGATGCATTACAAAGACGTTGCACAAGGTTTGGAAATTGATTTTTCCCCAGGGTTTTACAAGATGAAAGGTAAAGAGCTTCTTGCGTACTTGCGTTTTAGAAAAACCGCCGAGGGTGACATTGGAAGACTCGACAAACAAAGAGTTATCATCGAAAAACTGGCTCAGAATGCTGTAAGGAAGAACTTCATAACCCTTACGGGTATATACAAAGAAATCAAAAAAATGAGCGATTTTAACATCGAAATCGGTGAGCTCGTGTACATTTATTCCAAGCTTCGAAAAGGTTTCTCCATCCAAAGCGTACCATTTCCGTTTTACATTGGCACCGATGGGAACTTGTATATAGATGAAACGAAAATGGCCGATTACAAGGCAAGCTTAAAAGGCGAGAAACGCATCCAGGAACGTTATAGGTATTACGTTATAAACAACTCATTAGATAAATCTCAAAGCTACTTCGAAAAACTCACAAAATTCTTCTCTTTATTGGAAAACAAACCGTTGAAGGTCTTCTTAGAAGGTGTGGATGTTGAGTTCAAGAAGAGCACTATACTCATTCTTAGAAAGAACGAAAGCATTAAGGAATTTGCTGAAGACCTTCTCAAACAGCTCCAAATAAGTGACTATGAGTTAATCTACACGGACGAACGCTTCGATTACATTCCTAAATACTTGGCCATCGTTGGTGAATTGGCAAAGAACCAGATTCAACTATCGTTTCCTATAGATTTTATCATGATACTCACGGAGGAGATAAGGTGAAAACGATAAGGGTATTAAGATTACTACTGATCCTTACAATAACCACATCGCCTCTATTCTTTTTCGCTCAGACAAAAAGCTCAACACAAACAAAACAGATGAATAACCAATTTGGGATCAGCATCTTCAACTTTGTTGAAAAAGTAGCCGGCAATCGAGATTTCTCCGCAACGGTCGTACTTACTTTCGATGTTCTCGATAGCAGCGAAAGAAAAGTCACCAAAATAGCTTTCGATATGGACGTAAAAAACCTTGAGCGATTCATGTTTATCATTCACCAACCGAAAATCCTGGAAGGCATTAGAATCACTTATGATTTGGTAGGTCGAAGAACCGAGTACAAGTACGGGAAAATTGTCCTGACTGAACCACAAACCATCGCCCTTGGGCAAACAGCTTCCCTTGTTCAGTCAATCACTGATTTTCTCTCCACACCGCTTTTTGATGTAAAAGAAACTCCAACGGAAATACTATTTACACCAAAAAACGCGGCGTTTCTCGCCAGATTTGGCGTTCTGCCAATAAAAGTCTCACTAAAGCTTAAAGATGGCATGCCATCTGTTGTGAAGATATTCAATGATAAAACCGATGAGAAAATCATGCTCGAATTTTTGATGTTCAGAGTGGGGAGGAGTTGATATGTCTGGAAATTTGAAAAGCAAGTCAAAGCTCGTGTTTCTTGTTTTAGTCTTTCTGTCGACCGCTACAGTAGTTTTTCCATATTTCAACATAGGCCTTGGTTATTACTTTGGTAACCAGAACAACTTCCTGCTGAGAGTTGGTTACGAACAGTTGAATGGCGCAAATTTTTCATTGTACGGGGAATATATCGTCAATAACGGTTGGATTGTGTTCTCAAAATTAGGATTCAGGGTTTCCAACTTCAAAGTGGGACCTTTCATCCACGTTTTGCACATGCAAACAAACAACGCTCCCGATTTTGCCTTTGGTGGGTTGCTAGACTTTCCGTTAACAGATAACCTCGAAGTCGCCGTGGGGATGACTTACAAGGAGGGTACACCTATCGGAAAGCTTCTTTTTGCTTCGTTACGTTTCTATGTCCCTGATCCACCGGGAATGAAGATGAGAGACAGGCTTTACATCGAACTTGGTTACCGTATGGAGAGCTTTGTGTTAATTGTTGGTTTACTTGAACCTTAGTAAGTGAATTCTTGACAGAACAGGGACGAACTTTCAGAACTCGCCGACAGGTGCAAAAAAACTCGGCACGCTCTTAAAGCGTGCCGAGTTTTGTTCTGGAGGGGATTTATTTTACAAAAAGGTTTCCTTGAAACTACTTGTTCAGGCAAAAGCACCCCAACGTAAATTTTTGCAAGTCCAACCTGCGACTTCGGCGAACAAGATGTGAATAAACTGGCTAAGACCCAAAGAATAAGCACAAGCAGGAGTAAGATAAACATTCGTCTTGAAATCAATTCCAAAGGCCCGCGCCCCAAACTACTCTTCAGATCTGTAATAATCGAGATTCCAGAGTCCTCTGAAATTTTGCCTCGCTTCTTGTTGGAGTTTCACGAAAACGTTGACGTATTTCACATTTGGCGGAAAGGTCATGACCTGTGCGTAGCCTTCCAGTAGCAGTATCGCGTTGAACATCTTCGCCCTTATTTCATCCTCGGTGAACTTTCTGGGTTTTTCGAGCCACACATACGCAAGTGTTCTGCCGTATTTGTCAGTTCGCTGTACATCGAACTCTAAATACACTCGTTTTCCTAGCAGCACTTTTTTTGTGAATTCCTTCGCTTCCTTTCCGTACGGTTCAGCTCCTTTGGTGGGATGTCTCGTCTCAGGCGTGTTAACACCTATTAGCCGCACCGTAACCTCACCAGTTGAAGTTCGAACCTTGATGGTATCACCATCAATTACATCTGTCACAACCCCACCAGCTTCGAACTGGAAGAGTAGCCAGAGACCTATAAGTAAGAGAATGGTTAACGTGGCAGGAGTCTTCCTGAAATATTTTCCAAGTGCACCACTTGTTGAAATCATGCAACCATCCCCTTGTTATCACCCTTCTCAGAAGTATAGGTCCAAGCGTATTTTACCACAATTTTTCAATTTAATTCCGTAAGTGTAGCAAAAAAGACAGGGAACTTTGGTAAATTCCCTTATGCGCTGTGCCGAGACTTGTAATGTAAACACACTGAACATTGCGCCGGTAACTGTCGAATACGATTTTCTTTAACATTCCACGAACATTTTGAATACGTTGTCTTATCTAAAAACCCAAGAAGTTGCGCGAGAATATATGAAACGTGCCAAACTTGAAAACATTCATGCGGGGAATTTTGGGGCATCGAATGTAATTGTAGTGCTGTTGAATAGCAAGGAAGTACTTAGAATAGTTAGAAAAAAGAAGAGATAACGTACCTCTGCAAGGATACAAATATCGGAGCACTCTGGGAGGTATGTACAAAGTTTTACATCGGGTCCCTCAAGAACTCAAGCTGTGCTGGAATCGGTGAGGGTCCGATTTCGTTCTTGATAGGAACCTTTAGATGAAACGAAGAGAGTGCTATAAAGCATTATTTGTTGTTGGGTGCTCTCTCATTAACCATGCCTGGTGTAGCGGCTACTTATTATGAGAGCAAAATTTGATTAAAAGGACTTAAGTTTCCTGAAACACCTCGGAATATTGGTGTATGAGGAGCTATGCAACGGTACGCAGACGGTGAAGGTCCAGGAGAAACACTTTGGACCAGGCAAATCTATGAAAATCTAAAATTGAGAGATGGTACCAGCGGATACGAAGGCCTACCTCGAAAATGAAACGATTCTCGTTCTTCTAAACATAAACTAAGAAGAAATTTAACTTTCAGGTTGGATGATATAAGGAAAAAACTTTTGGAAAACATAATTCGACGGAGAAAATTTTTTCCTTGGCCAAAAGAAGACTATTCTTGAGCTGTGACGGGAGTTTATCATACCGGCACGAAGCGTGATTCTGTTCTGTAAGACATAACACAGCCTTGCGTTCTTGTTCACAATACGACATAATGAAATTTGTTGACAAGTGTACTCTACATATTTTAACCGGAGATGCTTCAACATGGAGAAGTTTGACGTGGTAATTGTTGGTGGTAGTGCTGCTGGCATTGTGACAGCCACAACGGGGAAGCGTGCATATCCTGACAAGCGTTTCCTTGTAATACGAAAAGATGATAATCCTTTAGTTCCATGTGGCATTCCCTACATCTTTCTCGAACTTGGTACTGTTGAAAAGAACTACATGCCAGGGCAATTATATCAGCAAATGGGTATTGAACTTTTCGTCGACGAGGTTGTGAGAATCGATAGAACAAACAAACTTCTGCACACACGTTCAGGAAGAGAAATTTCTTACGAAAAGTTGGTACTAGCACTTGGTTCAAAACCCTATATCCCTTCGATCAAAGGTGTAGAATTGGAGAATGTATTCACGGTGTCGAAAGATGCAAATTATCTCGCAAAGATGAAAGAAAAACTTTCCAGCTCGAAGAGAATCGTAGTTGTTGGAGCAGGCTTCATCGGGGTTGAAGTTTCGGAGCAACTTGCGCTTGAAGGTAAGGAAGTTGTCCTTGTGGAAATTATGCCGCACATTCTCTCCAAAGCTTTCGACGGCGATATTGCAAGATTTCCAACTGAGGAATTTGAAAAGCTGGGTGTGAAGATAATGGTCAACACCAAAATTCTTGAGATAAAGGGGAACAGCAAGGTAGAGGCAATAATATTTGAAAAAATGGAGAAGAAGTAAAAGCAGATGCGGTTGTATTGGCAACGGGCTATGTACCAAATACCGAAATTGCCATTGAAGCTGGATTCGAAGTAAACCGTTATCGTATGATTCGGGTCGATTCATACATGCGTACAGTAACGGATCCGGACGTGTTTGCCGTTGGAGACTGTACCCAAAAGATTGACTTTGTCACCAGAAGAAGTGTCCCCGTAATGGTTGCGTCCACGGCCATTACAGAAGCGAGGGTAGTTGGAGCTAATCTGTACGAACTTTCAACGGTTAGGACGTTCCTTAGAACTATTGCAATTTTCTCAACTAAGGTCGGGACACTGGCGATTGGCTCTGCCGGTTTAATTGAAGAAGAAGCAAAAAAACGGATTTGATGTAGTTGCGTGATACGCCGAAGCGGTCGATAAGCACCCCGGCACACTGCCGAATGCAAAAAAACAGGTAGTGAAACTCGTAGTCGCCAAAGAATGCGGCACAATAGTTGGCGGAGAGGTTGGCGGAGGGGACTCGGCTTTGGACTTGCAATCCAAAAGCGAATGACGGTAACTGAGCTTTATACCATGCAAATAGGCACCCATCCACTTCTAACCGCAGCACCAACAGTCTATCCTGTGCTGAAGGCGGCTGAAAATGTTATTTTTTCAAAGTAAAATAATCCAAAAAAACCAAAACCCGGGATGTTCATCCCGGGCTTTTTTAACCGCGAAAAGCGTAATGATATATGTTGTGAAACAAAAAAAGGTCCCACTTTTTCGGGACCTTTGTAACATCACTAAATATTATACCACATCAAGTCGAAGTTTGTCAAGAGTACTTTTTCAAACCTGACTTTAAAACAAGAAAAATACATTAATTACTACTTACGCAAACTTCGGAATGTACAAGCTAATTCTACTCTCGTTGGAAAGGCTGTCAAAATTGAATAAATCCTTTTACTGGAAGCTTATTGATTTCTCGACAAGTTATTTGCTTCTTTTTGTATCTTTTGCACCATTACTATATTTTTTGATATCGCACATGTTGAAAAACCCTTAAAATAAAAAATCCCGTTAGGAATAAACCTTTCTCAATCATAGTACCGTAATGAGCGTTCAGTATTAAATCTTTCAGGAATTTCTAATTTTCGTTCATATCAGAGGAATATACGAACTCCAGACCTCGAGAAAATTCTATCCCGATTGGTCAGAACTAGATAGACGGTGCAACATCTCAGGTAAACACTTGACCTTCCAGTGCCGCTTCCAACGTTCAAGCCACTTCCTTTTGGGCAAAACCACAAACGCCATCCTTATCCTCAGCTTAATATCGGGATTTTCAGTTGTAACTGTTAGGTCAGACAGCCGAAAGTGGTACGGCGTTTTAGTCTTGTCAATGAGCGGTAACAAAAGGGAACTCTGAACTGCTTGCCGCCTAAATGTGGAAAGGTCATACATATTTACAAAATTCGCCCTTATCCTGCGCTCACCCTGGCACGATGGCACAACATCTTTGATGGTAGAACTCTAAAACTTCTCAAGACAGAAGAGATGGTTTCACCTCCAAAATTAATGCGAAAAAGGAAGGTTCAATCAAATATAGAATCTTAGTTTCATATAACTTTAAGATTATACGCGCAAGCATAACACAGGATTTTGCAGCATAATTTAGCATACTTCAGAATTTTCACGGAAGCTTTCGTAAAATTTGGAACTGTTTTCAATAAATTCCATATTTCAAACTTTGAATATTGATGAATTTTCTGTAAAAAGTGGTTCAGAGAAGAGTACTTGAAGTCGGGGGGACCCCCAAACTGGTTCTTAGGAGGGGTCGCTCATGAGGAAACTTACTGTTTCTATTTTGGCTTTGTTGTGTGCTCTAATATTCGCCACGACAACTGGTGGAACACTCAGATTCGTTGTTGGTGCTGATGCTGTTACGCTACTGCCTGGAAACTTTTCTGACGGTGCGAGTGCGCTCGTAGCCAGTCACATCTTTGAAGGACTTGTCGAATTGGATGAGAAGAACCAAATTCAGCCGCTACTAGCAGAAAGATGGGAAGTTTCACCGAAGGCAGATGTTTACACTTTTTACTTAAGAAGAGGTATCAAATTTCACGACGGAACGGATTTTACCGCAGCTGCTGTGAAGAAACACTTTGATTATCTGCTGGCAAACAAATTCCGAAGGAGCGGTATGTTCAGAGCTGTTTTGAAAGAAGTGAAGGTTATCAACGATTACACGGTCCAGTTTATCTTGCATGAACCGTTTGCCCCGTTCCTCTACTACCTTGCCCACGAAGCTGCAATGATTCCGTCACCTGCCTCTATCGATCGTTTTGGAAAAGAACCGGCCACACTCGGAAAGAACCCAGTAGGAACTGGCCCGTTCATTTTCCAAGAATGGAAAGTTGGGGAAAGGTTCATTCTCAGGAAGAACCCGAACTATTGGCAGAAGGGAAAACCGTATCTTGATAGTATCATTTTCCAAGTTATTCCCGATGACGTGGCAAGGGCTACTGCCGTTAGGTCAGGTAGCGCACATATCATGTTCAACCCACCCCCGGTAATGGCCGACGTCCTCAAGAAAGACCCGAATTTGAACGTCGTTGTCCGTCCCGGTATGAGGGTGATTTACATAGGTATCAACTTGCTGAGCGACAAGTTTAAAGACATAAGGGTTCGCCAAGGCTCTCAATTACGCAATAGACCGTCAAAAACTCTGCCAAGTAATAATGAGAGGCTATGCAACACCCTCGGATTCACCACTTTCTCCTCTGGTACCCGGTTATTATCCGGTTGGTGTGTACGAGTACAATCCGGAGAAGGCAAAGCAACTCTTAAGAGAAGCTGGTGTGACGAATTTGCGTGTTGAGCTTGCAACACCCAAGGGAAGGTATTTGAACGATTACGAAACCGCCTTGGCTGTGCAAGCCATGCTGAAAGCGGTTGGTATACAGGCCGATGTAAAGCCGATGGAATGGGGTACCTTCCTGGACTACACGTACGATCCTTCGGCTAAATTCGAACTCTTCCTGATTGGTTGGTCACCATCGACGGGTGAAGGTCATTGGGTTCTGTATCCGCTCTTTCACTCGGATAACGCGCTCCGCAACCCCGATGGAACGGGGGATAACAATGGAAGCTACATAAACAAGAGGGTTGACGAGCTGATAGAAATGATTGCGCGGGAACCAGATTGGAACAAAGCAAAGGAATACTACCGAGAGGTTCAGGAAATCATTAAGCAAGATGCTCCGTGGATTTTCCTCTACGTTCCAAACGACATCACTGTTGTTAGGAAGGAAGTTAAAGGTGTCAACTTTAGACCACTGCACGTGAAATTCGCTTACATTGAAAAGAAATAAACTACATCGAATAGTCCACCGCGGTGCCGTAAAGGGGCACCTGCGGTGTTTTTTAAAAATTTTGAAACCTGAGGGGTGCTGAGATGCGTTCCTTTATTATTAAAAGATTGCTTCTTTTAATTCCGATATTTTTTGGTGTTTCAGTACTGTGCTTCCTCATTTTGTACTTTATCCCGGGTGTTCCGGCAAAAATCATTGCAGGTGAAGGTGCCACAAAAGAGGACATTGAAAACATAAGAGTAGTTTTCGGCTTGGATAAACCACTCTACGTGCAGTACTTAAGGTTTCTGCGTGGAATATTCACCGGGGAATTAAGATCCATAAAGTCTGGAGAATCGATTTTAAAAGAAATTGCACCGCGCTACGTGGGTACAATTCAGTTGGCATTTTCAAGTATAATTATTTCCTCGACTCTTGGAATTCTTCTAGGGGTATTGGCTGCAGTTTATAAAAATAGTTGGATAGACAATTTAGCCATGGCGTTTGCTCTCATCGGTGCTTCAACTCCAGTTTTTTGGCTTGGACTTTTGTTGATATTGGTCTTTGCGGTTTACCTGAAAGTTCTGCCATCTGGAGGACGCGAGGGTTTTAAATCCATAATTCTTCCAGCACTGACACTTGGGTTACCATCATCAGCGATTGTTGCTCGTCTAACTCGCGCTAGTATGCTCGATGCCCTTTCGCAAGATTACATACGCACAGCACTGGCTTACGGGATTCCTAAGAGGAAGGTGATCTTCAAGTATGCCTTGAAGAATGCGCTTATTCCGGTGGTAACTGTGATTGGTTTGCAGTTCGGTTTCTTGCTCAGTGGTGCGGTGTTAACCGAGAGTGTTTTTGGTTGGCCTGGTGTGGGTAGGTATATTGTGGATGCGGTATTCAGTAGGGACTATGTTGTTATCGAGGTGGGTATACTGATTACCGCAATGACGTTTGTCTTAGTCAATACGAGTGTCGATCTTCTTTACGCAGTACTGGACCCGAGACTTAGAAAAGGGTGATTGTATGGGAAGTGTAACAACGATAATGGACGAAAACAAGAATGAAAAACTTGAGAGATACTCAACTCTTAGGGTCGTTCTTAGAAGGATGAAACGAAACAAAGGTGGTATTGCGGGCCTTATAGTTGTGTTAATTTACTTTGTTATCGCTGTTATTGGGCTTTGGATTGTCCCATACCATCCAGACGAGCCCGATTTTGAAAGTGCCTTAATGCCTCCAAATCCAAAGCATCCTTTCGGCACTGACTTGTTTGGTAGAGACGTTTTGAGTCGTGTTATTGCCGGCGCGCGAACTTCGTTCACAATTTCGATCTTCGCAGTTGCGCTAGCTGTGTTCATAGGACTCGTCATCGGTACAATCGCTGGTTATGTTGGTGGTTGGGTTGATGAAGTACTTATGAGATTCCTCGATATATTCATGGCTTTTCCAGAGATCTTATTGGCAATTGCCATCGTTGCTATTCTTGGCCCTGGAAAAATAAACATAGTTATCGCAATTGCGGTCTTCTCGTTTCCCAGCTTTGCCAGGATAACACGAGCCTCCGTAATTTCTGTGAAAAGTAACGATTATGTTGAAGCAGCAAAGGCCATAGGTGAGTCAGACATGTCTATTATGCTCAGGTACATTCTTCCAAACGCGTTATCACCCGTCGTTGTTCAAGCAACCCTGCGAATGGGAACTGCGATACTGACGATTTCCAGCCTCGGATTCTTGGGGCTCGGCGTTAAAGCACCGGAAGCGGAGTGGGGAACGGAGCTTGCGATGGCCAGAAGCTATTTGGAGTCTGCACCTTGGCTAAGTATATTCCCCGGGATTGCAATAGTTCTTGTCGTCCTTGGTTTCAACTTCTTGGGTGACGCACTCAACGATGCGCTCAACCCAAGACTCAAGGATAGGTAAACTGGAGCAAAGGGTGATAAAGTTGAAACTGTTGGAAATTAGGAATCTCAAGGTTTATTTCAACACTGAGGAAGGTATTGTTAAGGCGCTCGAAGATGTTAACTTGGAAATTGATAAGGGTGAAATCCTTGGTTTAGTGGGAGAGACAGGTTGCGGTAAATCTGTGACGGTACTGACGGTGCTAAGGTTACTAAGCAACGCAAGCACAATATCTGGCCAGGTACTCTTTGAAGGTCAAGATTTATTGAAGCTAAGCGAGAAGGAGATGCTGAAAATTCGAGGAAAAGAGATTACCATGATTTTCCAAGAGCCCATGACATCCTTAAATCCGGTTTTTACGGTCGGTCAACAATTGATGGATGTAATCCAGCTACATATGAACCTAGATAAGAAAAGAGCACTAGAGCGTGCCATCGAGGTTCTTAAACTTGTGAAACTACCGGATCCCGATTATATCGTCAACAAATACCCGCATGAACTTTCCGGTGGTATGCGTCAGCGTGTGATGATTGCAATGGCAATTTCCTGTGAGCCGAAATTGATAATCGCCGACGAGCCTACGACAGCTCTTGACGTTACTATCCAGGCCCAGATTCTTGGCATTCTTAAGCACTTAAAGGAACAGCTCGGTGTCTCAATACTAATAATAACGCACAACCTCGGAGTTGTAGCACAAATCTGCGATCGTGTGGCTGTGATGTACTCAGGATACGTCATAGAAACCGGCACGGTTGCCGAAATATTCCAGCATGCCGTACATCCTTACACTCGTGGACTCCTAAAGGCTATACCCCCCATCGAAGAAAAAGTCGAAAGACTGAACGTGATTCCTGGCAATGTACCAAACCTGATTACGCCACCATCAGGTTGCCGATTCCATCCACGTTGTGAGCGCTACAAGGATGGGGTGTGCAACGCCCAAGCGCCAAGTTTAAGGCAACTTACGGAAACACACACGTACATGTGTTACAACCCTTACTTACCTGAAGGTGTTGTTGAAGAGGTGAACGTATGAACTCGAAAATTAATTCTCAAGACAAAGATCTGGTTAAAAAGGAAACACTGGTCGAAACGGAAGGTTTAGTCAAGGCTTTCAAAGTAAAAAAATCTTTTTTCAGTGAAGCCAAATGGATATATCCTGTAGACAGAATTTCTCTGCGCATCTTTCGTGGAGAAACACTTGGCGTAGTTGGAGAGTCCGGTTGTGGCAAGACAACTTTAGGAAGAACAATTCTACGCTTGCTGGAGCCTAACGACGGTAAGATATACTTCGACGGGAAAGACATTACTAACCTTCCGCACAGTGAACTGCGAAGCTTCAGAAAGCACATGCAAATCGTTTTTCAAGACCCGTACTCCTCACTCAACCCGAGAATGACAATTTATGACACGCTCAAGCGGCCTATAAGGATATTTAAACTCTGCGATAAGGACAATGAACCAGAGCTAATTCTCAACACGCTAAGAAGTGTTGGCCTGGATAAGCAGCATCTTCTCAGATACCCTCACGAATTCTCGGGTGGTCAACGTCAGAGGATAGCGATAGCCAGAGCACTCATCTCCAAACCACAATTCATAGTCCTCGATGAGCCAACTTCAGCACTCGACGTTTCAGTTCAAGCTCAAATTATAAACCTACTGTGTGAACTACGAGAGCAGTACAAGTTGACTTACCTTTTCATCTCGCACGACATATCAATAATAAAGCACGTTTCGAATCGAATTGCAGTGATGTACCTGGGCAACATTGTTGAAATCGGACCCACAGATTCAGTTTTCTGCAACAGATTTCACCCATACACGAAACTTTTGATATCGTCGGTACCACTTCCCGATATACGCAAACGGATGGAATTAAGGATTGATACTTCCGAAGTCCCTTCACTCTTAAAAAAATTCGACGGTTGTAAATTTTTTGACCGATGCCCGTATCGGGCGAAAAAGTGCGAAGTTTCAGAACCAACGTTTTACGAAGTCGAGGCAGGGCACTTTGTGAAGTGTTACCTTTACGAAAGCATGCAGACGGGAGGTGCGCAATCATGAGAAGATTATTCGCTTTCGTGTTTTTGGTACTTGTAGTGATGGCCTTTGGCCAGCAAATCAAAGGCAGCCTTGTGATTGTCGGCGGGGGAAATATTCCACAAGTTATCGAAGAATGCCGACTTATATTCCAGAGGTTTATCGAACTGGCTTGCGAAGGAAGAAAGAAAACAGTAGACACTGTCAAGATTGGTATCATGCCAACTGCTTCGTCAAGACCTATCCAGAGTGCTCGCTCGTTCATGGAGGACTTCAAGAAATTTGGCGTAAAAGAAGAAAATATGTATATTATCCCAATTGCGCTGTTTAACGATGATAGCACAGAAAAAGTTGATGAATCGTTGTGGCGTGACAATGCTAACAGCGAAGCAGTGGCACGAGAGATTGAAAAACTGGACGGGATTTGGTTTGTTGGTGGTGATCAAACCAGATATGTGAATACGCTCCTAAAAGATGGTAAGGAGACCCCTGTCCTAAGAGCCATTTGGAAAATTTACGAGGAGGGAGCTGTTCTGGGTGGGTCGAGTGCTGGGGCTGCGATTATGACGGATCCGATGATTTCCGGCGGTACGAGCTTTGACGCACTTCTGAGAGGAATAACCTATGAAGACGATGGTAGTCCTCGACTTTTCATCACTAAGGGTTTAGGGTTCTTCAAAGGTTACATAGTAGATCAACATTTTTCAAGACGTGGCCGATTTGCTCGATTACTTGTGGCCATGGCAGATCAAAATATAAAGAAGGGATTTGGAATAGACGAGAATACAGCATTGATCGTCAAAAGAATGGAAGAGATAGAAGTAGTTGGTATGGGAGGAGTCTTCCTGCTGGATTTGTCCGAAGCAAGTGCTGAAAAAGTTGGTGGTACTTGGAGTTTTGAACGTGTAAGGATCTCATACTTTGAAAAGGGGGATAAATTTGAACTATCCACGGGACGCTACACAAGTAATCCGTACAGAAAGTTAATACGAGCAAACGAATATTATGAGTCTCAATGGCACTCTGTGACAAACTTCATGGAGATAAAGAACATAATCACGTACGACGTGGTGGACAACACCCGGCCAGAAGTGATAGTGCTCGCCGTTGAAGATGTTACAAAGCCAGATACAGCGTTTCTTCTTAGGTTTTACAAAGACAAAAATACAAGAGGTTACTGGGGAAAGATCAACGAAGTGGAAACGTACGGTGTACTGAACGTGCTTATGGACTTGAAACCGGTAAAGTTAAAAATTGAGAGTTTCTGAAGAGCTTTCCGTGAAATTTAAAACAACACCGCCCAGGAAGTCCTGGGCGGTTTTACTTTTGTTATCTGAATAGATTAAACCTATCACCATTTACCTTAAGCGAAATCATGAGTGTAAGTGCAAGTATGTCAATACTTAAGAACATCGCTACGTAGTCTGGAATTTCAAGTTTCTTAACAGCGCACCATGTACGCGTCTTATGCTTTCCGAATTCCCTCATGTCCATTGTATTGATGATTTTTTCGACTTGTTCCATCGTGGGAAAATGAGAGGAACGAATATTACCGGTGCGTTTTCGAATCTCTTAAAGAACCTTGCTTTACGGGATAAATCTACTCCTTGCACTTGTTGTGCTAAGCTTATGTTACAACGTGCATGCTGGACATCGGGAAAATATCCTTACGTTAAGGCTAGTGCGTAAGCAATTTTGTAGTTGATGTCTATTTTGTTAAGCAAAGAGGGAAGTTCGCTTAGGTTTATCGTTCGGGTTTGTCGTAAAGGAGAATATCATACCAAGTGGGATGACAGAAATGTATTTTTAGGAACTTTGTGGTCTGCCAAAAGAGTTGTTCCAAATTTAGGATGAACATTTCGGAAAGCCTTATAATTTTGTGGTACGTACCGTAGGATTCGACACCTTCCAGCGATGAGAAGAAAAACGTAATAGCTTCATTGAGGGCCAGCAACACAAGCATGTAAAGCAACTTGAGCTTGATTTGGTTGTACTTAATCTTTGCAATTCTAAGTAGTACAAAACGAGAGCATAACGATTGCAGTGGTCATACATGTCTCGCAAGTTTATATCACCGCTAAGGTCAGTACGATAACACAAACAAGTTTTCAGAAACCAGGATAACCGATGGATCAAAAACTTTTCAAAAAATTAATTTTTCTATCGTAGGTAACCCTTACCAACAGGTCTTAACCAATGAAATTCTGCACAAATGAAAACAACGACCTTTTCACCAGGATAGACCTGAAGGTTTACATTATTCGGCATAGTTTTGGTTTGAACTGTGTGTAATACTGGAACGTAAAATCTGTGAACTCGATAAATGGTTCGGGCGTTTTTCCATTCTCTTCTTTAGAGTGTATTTCCAAAAAATTACTTCTCCCTTCTTAGAGCACCTTTCTTTGGACGAGCAGAAGCGTAAATAATCAACAGCGCCGTACTTATTACGCCAGTGCCTAAGATGTTCATAATACTCGCTGCAATATCTTAGATAGACACTTTGTTGGCAGGTTCCGCGTAAATAACTATGTCGAGCACGGACGTTACAACGAGCCATAAGAAGGCGTTTCCAAGAATCTGTTTCGGATTGAACTTCAGTCCGTCTTTAAATGTAAATACTCACTCATCGTGAACCATACTTAAGTGTATCGCAAATAGCATGGCAAATGAACGCCGAAATTCCAGCAGCTACGAGTCTGTACAACGTGCCGAGAAATCCCACAAAACTGTAAGCAGTCATGAAACTTGTGTGTGGAGCTGGAGATGGAATCTTCACAAACATAAAAAGGAGTGTGGGTATAGCAGCACCTAATCAAGAGACAACGACCATTTTAGTGGAAACCACAAAGTACTTTTTCATACTCCCTCTGCCTCCCTCCTGTAAAAGTCAGAGGAAAATGGAAAAGATAAAGAAGATTTGTAAAAAATCGAATTTTCGTTATATAATCGCAACCGTAGACTGCTTCAATGAGGAGGTAGAAAGTATGCTCGATTTCTTTACCATCATATTTCAGTTATTCTGGATGATTCTCATCTTTTCATCCCTGACTTCTCTTTTCAAGAACCTGTCGTTGAATTCCTCCCGAGAAACGCTGATGCGCACCATCGAAGAGAAACGTAAAAATCGTGTGATCACTCTAATACATAGACAAGAGTCGATAAGTTTTCTTGGATTTGGTATCAGAAAGTTTATAGATATCGAAGATTCCGAGGAATTGCTCAGAGCAATAAAGATGACCCCTGCGGATATGCCTATAGATTTCATAATCCACACGCCTGGTGGTCTGGTTCTCGCAGCAGAGCAAATAGCAAACGCTCTCAGAAAGCACAGAGGAAAGGTGACTGTTTTCGTTCCCCATTATGCCATGTCTGGGGGAACGTTAATCGCGCTGGCTGCTGATGAAATCGTCATAGACGAAAACGCCGTTCTCGGACCAGTGGATCCGCAAATAGGTCAGTTTCCTGCCGCATCAATACTCTCTGTTTTAAAGAAGAATATCGATGAGGTAGATGACCAAACGTTGATACTTGCCGACGTGGCCGAGAAGGCAATGAATCAGATGAAGGAGTATGTCACCGATCTACTCAGGGAAAAGTACCCTGATAAAGCTGAGGAACTTGCCGATAAACTTGTAAGTGGGTACTGGACACATGACTACCCAATCACTGTTGAAAAGGCAAGGGAACTCGGACTGAGAGTATCCACAGATATGCCTAGGGAAATTTACGATCTGATGGATTTATACAAAAATCCGGCAGGCGGGAAACCATCGATAGGTTATGTTCCTATGGACTATAGAATTGGGGAGCGACAGAAGAAATAAAAAAGCGGGGAACTCCCCGCTTTTTTTATTCTTAACTCTAATGCCTTGTTCTCTATTTGTTAATTTCGATCCTCAGATTCGTAGTGGCAGACGTTGCTCCGTGCTCAAATGTATCTTGATAGGCCTTTCTGCCGGATACCTTCACTCCCGTTTCGGTGTACTCGAAGTCCAAATCGTCGTAAACTATAATTGTGTACTTTCCTTTCTTGTGTTTACCAAGGTAAAACTGCCCTTCCTTTCTCACAGGCAAGAACTGTGCTACCAACGGTGTGGAGGTTGGTGTCTCGCCTTCGAACAGAACAACGTAAAGTGGTTCTTGAGGTTTCTGATTGTTAATCGTGATCGTTCCCAAGATAGCCCACAAGTTTTTCAAATCGCTTCTCCAACGCCAACCGAGGTTTGGAATCAAGATGTATTCGTACTCTCCCCTTCCGTCGTTACCTTTCACTCTTCTGAAAATACTGCGCGAAAGGTCGAATCTCAACTCGAGAATCAAGTCCTCTCCAATTTTCCAGTTCATGTTGGGAATCCTGATGATTTTCTTGTCACCTGGAATCGTAACGGGATATTCCAATTCATTTATCGTCACTGTAGCTTCCTCAATTTCCAACGCGATTCCGAGAATGACAGCTCCGTCAGGTACCTCGAACTTCAACCATTCTTGCTCTTCAGTGGTAAGCTTTACAAGGTCAACAACCACGTCCAGAGTTGTTGGTGTTGCCCACTTGTTCTCTCCGAGGTCAGTTGAGTACTTATAGGAAAACTTCGAAACCTTGACCTTTAAGGATTCTATATCCGATACCCAAGGTTTGGTTCTTTGTGCTAAGGGCTCAGGATTGTCAGTATTTGCGAGGTTGGGTTGGCTTTCCGAGAATGCATTGAGAAGCACTGTAACTTCGTGCTTCCTTGGTTCAAAAAGTTGAGTTAACTGGTTACAGCTGGAGACAACAAAAGTAACGAACACCAGTGTTAAAATCATTAAAAGAAAACTTCTCTTCATGAACAACACCTCCACCACAGTCGAAATGGGAACTTATGCAATTTTTATTATATACGTCCTAGCTAAAAAAAACCTTAGAAACCAATTTGATAGGCAGCTTCCAATTCTTTCGCAAGTTCTATCAACAGGCCTTTTATTACACCCGAAATTGTAGAGAGCATTTCTAGCGTATAAGAGACGAGCTCGTTGAACTTGGTATTATTCTTCATATAGGCCATCTCTTCCACACTTGGTGCGCGGGTGAAGAGTAGGTTTCCAAACGTATCTTTCACCATGGTGTGAAATTTCGGAAATTTGTAGTAAGAGTACATAAAAGCTTCAAGGATAAGTTGGTTTTGACTATCAAAGAAGGTCGGCTTAGACTCACGTATGAGTGATTCAAGTCTTTCGCGTTCGTAAAGAATCAAGTACGCAAGTAGTCTATCACCTGCCGTATGTGCGTTTCTGAGCAGGTTCCTCGTGTTAGTATCAAAAGGATACAAGAACAGCTCCAAAACCGTTCCAGGTCTGACATGATAGGGTTGCGAGATGTCTTGGAGGTAGTGGAGTGCATATCCAAAAAATCTTAGGCCCCAGTACAAATTTCCAGAAATCAGAAGCAAGCGGGATAAGTTCATAAAATAAAGGAAAGACCTGTCAGCTTCAAAAACCTCAATCGGTCCAACTTTTATCTTTCCATGTCGCAAACCGTGACCATCACCCAAAACATTATCCTGAATCCAAGAAAACCCTTTGACGTCATCTATTCCTATGTCGGGAAACATACTGTAAAAAGCTACAATTTGCCATGCAGGAACGGTTCCGTCGATGGGTGGATTGTTTAAGAAACCAAAAGAGTTCTTTAAATAACTTTCGATTAACCTGTGATTTTGTCCCAGGATGTCTTGCTCAAGGAAATTTGCCAAATTACCACCAATTCTGTAAATCCTATTCTCGGAAAAGTCTTTCGACCGAATTGAAACTCTGAAATTGAGATTGACACCTGAGTTTGCTATAACCAAAAACGTGAAAGCACCATGTCCAGACCAGCCAAACTCTAACGAGCTGAAAAGTACAATCAAAAGGAAAAGTATCAGATAAATTTTAATACACCTAAGCGCACACATGCTGTAAACCTCCGAGCTTTCAGATTTCGGTTTTAAATCCATTATACCACGCTTTCCAAGTTAGGACACAAAGAGTGGGACTTGAAATCCAACCAACGTCGATAGTTTGACAAAGAAGAAGTCCTAATACGCATGAAAAAGCAGGCGTGCTATGAAGGGCTGATATTCCCGGAAAATCGTCTTTGAGAACCTCGAAATTAAGCTTAGAATAAGAACGTATATCATCATGAAAAAAGTTGCACACGTTGTGAATGGGGATGCAACTTTTCATAGGGGCATCCCTTTTTTCTTTCTAGAAGGATGCTTTAAGAGCTTGGTTTACGGACAGTGCAGTGCCTAAAACGTGGAGGTGAAACAATGAGAAAAGTAAGATTTTTGTGGTCTTTGACTTTTTTGATGATGCTAATCTTTTCATGGTGCGCCATCTTTTCATTCTTCAACCAGGCACCGGTAAAACCTCATACACCGAGTCCCTCCCACGACTCAACAGAGGTACTGACTAACGTCACGCCTTACTGGCAATGCTCGGATCCGGAAGGAGATATATTGAGATACGACATCTATTTTGGTACAGCGAGCACACCACCTTTAGTAAAAGCCAACCATACAACTTCAAACTACGTGCCTGAACTCTTGCTGGGTAACAGAACATACTACTGGAGGATTGTAGCAAAGGATAGCAAAGGAGCCTTCACTTCCGGAGATGTCTGGCGCTTTAAAACATCGAACACTGCTCCGAGTAAACCGGTTAACCCAAAACCACCTAACAATGCTGTAGATGTCGACCTCAACGCATCACTTAGTTGGGACTGTTCTGATCCAGATGGTGATATACTGGTTTAAGATATTTACTTTGTAACGACTTCGAATCCACTTCTTGCCAAAGAGAACTCTCCAACACAAAATTACTTTCCGCAGACGATGTCTTTCAATACCGACTACTATTGGAAAGTCATTGTCAAGGACCCCAACGGTGGTGTAGCTTCGAGCGACTTGTGGTACTTCGAAACAAGAAATACCTTCGCCGTGGTAGGTACACCGGTTTGGTCCTATCCACTAGGTAGGGAATTTACCAGTCCAGCAATTGACTCAGAAAACCACATTTACGTTTCTACTTCTAACGGTTATCTGTACGCTTTCAACATTGATGGAAACGTTCTTTGGACGTTCAACCTGAGGCAAACTACCTGATCGAGTCCAGCTATAGGAAACGACGGTACTGTATACCAAGCAAATAGGGATGGAATACTTTTTGCCATCGATTCAGACGGAACGAAGAAATGGGAATTCGACACTGAAAGCGCTATTAACTGGTCTAGTCCTGCCATCGGAAACAACAGAGCGATATACATTGGAACCGCAAACGGTAGGCTCTACGCAATTGCACTATCTGGTGTCGAGCTTTGGCATTACGCTGTTCCTACCGCTGCAAAACCTTACGCTATCAATTCGAGTCCCGCAATCGGTCCTGCGGGAGAAATGTACTTTGGCTGTGAGGATGATAAATTATATGCACTAAACTCAAACGGAATTCTGCTCTGGACATTTTCAACCGGTGCTGAAATTGTTTCCAGCCCTGCGATAGCCGCAGATGGAACGGTGTATTTTGGTAGTGCTGACTGGAAAGTTTATGCAGTAAAGCCAGATGGTACACTTAAATGGCAATACCTCACTGGATTTCAAATTCTCTCGAGTCCCGTAGTTGGACCGGATGGTACTGTTTACATAGCGAGTAGGGATAACCATATCTACGCATTAAACGGTGAGAAAGGTTCGATAAAATGGAGCTTTCGAACTGAAGGACAAATATACTCGACTCCTGCCCTGGGAAAATACGGATTCCTTTACGTGGCAAGTTGGGATAAGAAACTTTACGCAATCAAAGTAGATGATGGTACAATAGTCTGGTTCTACGAAGCCACACAACCGTTCCTTTGGTCCAGCCCCGCTATCACTTCCGATGGATTTGTTTGCGTTGGAAATTTCGATGGTACTTTTTATGCCATACAAAGTCTTTCACCAGGTTTGGAAAGCTCTCAGTGGCCAAGGTTTAGAAAAAACAACGCTAGCAACTCGAGGTTTTGAGGGCCAATCAAGGAGCATAAAAAAACAAGGAGAGCCCAGGAGGGCTCTCCTTTTCATTTCACATTACAAACCAAGGTAAGCCTTTTTCACTTGTTCGTTCGCAAGGAGCTCTTTCGAGTGACCCTCCAAAGTAATGTTCCCAGTTTCGAGTACATACCCATAATCGGATATCTTTAAAGCTCCAACCGCGTTCTGTTCGACAAGTAAAATTGTGACTCCTTCTTTGTTTATCTTCTTTATTATCTCGAAGACCTCTTCGACCAAGATTGGTGCCAGTCCGAGCGATGGTTCATCCATCATCATTACCTTCGGTCGACTCATTAAACCTCTTGATATGGCCAGCATCTGCTGTTCACCACCTGAGAGCGTGCCACCCAATTGGTTCTTACGCTCGGCTAGGCGTGGAAAGAGTGAGAATACCCACTCAAGATCCTGTTTTACACCGTTCTTGTCCTTCCTGTTATATGCTCCCATCATGAGGTTCTCCATGACGGTGAGGTTAGGAAATATTCTTCTCCCCTCGGGAACAAGACATATCCCCATTCTGTTTATCGCGTGCGGTGGTAGTCCTTGTATTTCTTGTCCGTTGTATATAATTTTTCCCCTCCGCGGCTTTATAAGTCCCGCTATGGTTGAAAGCGTTGTTGTTTTACCTGCACCGTTGGCTCCTATGAGTGTGACGATTTTGCCTGGCTCCACTTTGAAACTAATTCCCTTTATTGCATGGATCGCGCCGTAATAAACGTGAAGTCCTTCTATTTCAAGTATTGACATGTTCCCACTCCTTACCCAAGTAAGCTTCAATGACTCTCGGGTTTCTACTAATTTCCTGCGGAGTGCCTTCTGCTATTATCTTTCCAGAGTCCATAACAATAATACGCTCGCAAACACCCATAACAACTTTCATGTCGTGCTCGATAAGGATAACCGTTAGTTTAAACTCATCACGTATATATTTTATAAATTCCATAAGCTCCTCGGATTCCTTCGGGTTCATTCCCGCTGCAGGCTCGTCAAGAAGCAGCAATTTTGGCTCAGTTGCAAGGGCGCGCGCAATTTCAAGTTTTCGCTGTTGACCGTACGGGAGTGAGGAAGCTTTTTCATAAGCTAAGTGATCGAGCTGAACTTTTCGAAGCAGATTCATGGCTTCCTCGATCATTTGTCGTTCTTTCTCCCTATACCCAATCTTAAAAACCGCCCTCCAAAACCACAGATGCCCCTTAACTTTTGGCTCTTTTCCGTGTCGGACAAGTATCTTATCTGCATCGCGCGTGGACAGCAGATGGTGTTGGGCTACTAAAACGTTGTCCAGAACGCTCAAATCACCGAAGAGCCTTATATTTTGAAAAGTCCTGGCAACTCCAAGGTGCGTAATCTGATGAGGTTTGTAAGGCGTTATGTCGATACCATCGAAAATAATTCTACCAGACGTTGGAAAGTAGATACCGGTAATTACGTTGAAAACAGTAGTCTTACCTGCACCGTTTGGACCTATTATACCGAGTATTTCACCTTCGTAAGCAACGTTGTCGAAATCATCCACGGCAGTAAGTCCACCGAAACGCATGGTAACGTGTTCAAGCTTCAGGATAGGATTCCTTTCTGATTTACCTTGAGTATTCCGAATCATCTGGAACCACTCCTTCTAAACTTTTTCATCAACTTTCTAATCCCATCCCAAGTTATTTCCGCTCTTCCAAAGAGCCCTCGTTTCCAAACGATCATCGTCACTACAAAGAGCACCGATAGAACCAGCATCCTCATACCTTGAATAGCAGGGTACTGTCTTCCGAAGAGCGTAAACGGTTGTTCGAACATCCTTAGCCATTCCATAAGGAAGGCAAAGAGTATTGCACCGATTATCGATCCACTGACGCTTCCGAGTCCTCCAAGTACAACCATAATCAAGACGTAATAGGTGAGTACTGGCCCGAACGTTGTTATTCTTGGATCTATCGTGGTTAGCCAGTGAGCATACAATGAACCACTTACACCTGCAAAGAAGGCGCTGATAACGAAAGAAAGGAGTGTATGCTTGAAAACATTAATTCCCATCGCCTCTGCCGCGATTGGATTTTCCCTTATCGCAAGTAATGCACGTCCGTATGAGCTCTTGACAAGGCTTACAATGAAAAGAACCGTAACGAGTAACCAGCCCCAGCTCCACCATATGTTCGTGTGATTCGGAATACCCTTTAGACCAAGTGAACCGTTTGTGATGGACTGCAGATTCAGTGCTAAGATCCTAAGAACCTCGGAAAATCCCAAAGAAGCGATCGCAAGATAGTCACCTGAGAGTCTGAGGACTGGAAAGCCAATTATAAACGCCCCAAGTGCCGAAATTCCCCCGGCCACGATGGTTGCTGTGAAGAAGTCCGTGTGTAAGTTTGCAATGAACGGATGTGCCGGCTCTATGATAAAAATCATTGCTTTTTGCTCCGGAGGAATTGTAAGCAGAGCGGAAGTATAAGCACCAAGCAGAATAAACCCTGCATGTCCAAGAGAGAAAACACCAGTTATCCCGTTCACAAGATTCAAACTAACGGCCATGATACCGTAAATGGCCATCAAAGAAAGTACCTGCTTTTGGTACGAGTCGAACTTAACGTTTGCAACTTGCAATAAAATGGCAACGAATATCACAAAAAGAACTGTTAAAGTCAAATCTCTGCGAGTCTTTTCCTTCATCGTCCTCATCGCCGTCACCATCCCTTGCTCAAACTTTTTCAACAGTTCGTTTACCGAGCAAGCCAGCAGGTTTGACAAGAAGGATAACTATAAGAATTATGAACGCGAACGCGTCTTTGTACTGCATCAACGTTGGGAAGAGCGTAATTATCATCATTTCTATCACTCCGAGAAGTATGCCTCCCACGACTGCACCGCCGATAGAACCAATTCCTCCGAAAACCGCTGCGATAAACGCTTTTAATCCTGGAACAAAACCAGTGTACGGATAAAAGCTCGGATACCTCAGCGCCCACATGACACCGGCCAATGCCGCGAGAGCCGAGCTGATCGCAAACGTAAACCCTATAACGTTGTCCACGTTTATCCCCATCAATGATGTTGTAGGAATATCAGCTGAAATAGCTCTCATTGCCATTCCAATTTTTGTTCTATAGACTATCACGAATAGAATGAAAAGCGCAATGGCGGTGATACCAAGGATTATGAAAATTATCTTGGGTAGATAAACATTCCCAATCACGAAAGATTCAAATGCGATAGTTTTATTCTCCAGAGCATCGAGAAATGGCTTATAGTTCGGTCCGAAAAACACGACCGCGAAGCTCTCGATAAAAAACGAAACACCTATGGCTGTGATAAGAGCCGAGATTCTCGGGGAATTTCTTAACGGTTTGTACGCAAGTCTATCTATCACTATGCCAAGAAGGGCTGTTCCAGCCAAAGATACCGTAACCGCAAGCGGAAAACTCAGTCGAATCAAGGTGGCACCGTAATAGGCAAAATAAATGCCCATCACCATAACGTCACCGAACGCGAAGTTAATGAGCCTCAGAATCCCATAAACCATCGTGTATCCCACGGCTATTAGTGCATAGAGGCCACCCACCATGAGTCCATTTAGCAAGTTTTGAATAAGGATTGTGGGATTTAGTGACAACAGAGCCACCTCCTAAACTCACAGACTTTGATTTAGAAAGCACCAAGAAACGGTACCCCCACGGACCAAATGTGGAGGTACCGGGAATGTCAAAGCTCATTTAAGTTGTGCAGGTTCGATACTCGTAACATAGGTGAATTTACCATTTTTGACTTGAACTATGACAACAGGCTTGATCGCGTTACCATTTTCATCGATCGTGATGAGTCCGCTAACTCCTTCAAAGTTCTTGGTACTTCTGATAGCGTTGTTTATCTTGACTGGATCCTTGGATTTTGCGCGCTCGATGGCGTCAAGTATTAGCATGTACGCATCGTAACCAAGAGCTGCGTTCATGGCGGGTAAAGTTCCGTATTTTTTCTTGAAACTTTCAACAAAATCCTTTGCTTTCTTGGTCTTAGCAGCTTCTGGGACATAGTGCGTTGTGAAGTACAATCCCTCAACGGCCTTACCACCTATTTTGATTAGCTCAGGTGCATCTGCACCGTCCCCGGCAATGAAATAACCCTTGTAGCCCATTGACCTGGCTTGCTGTGCGGCTAAAGCGATTTCATTATAATAACCGGTGAACATGATAACATCACTTCCGAAGGCAATCGCTTGGGAAATCTGGGCACTGAATTCCTGATCACCAGACTTGTATTGGACTTTCTGCACATTCCCTTTGTACTTTCCTTCAAAGCGTTCGATGAAGTAGTTTGTCAATCCAACACTGTAATCCTGCTCGATATCCACGAAAATCGTAACCTTTCTAGCCTTCAATGTGTTTGCGGCAAATTCCGCCAACGCCGTACCTTGGAGCGGGTCGATGAAACAAACTCTTGAAACGAATTTCTTTCCTTGCGTCACGAGAGGGTTCGTGGAAGTAACCGCAACTTGCGGTACCTTTCTATTCTCAGCGATCTCAGCGGCGGCCATACTGTTGCTACTCGCAATCTCTCCAATAACTGCAACGACCTTTTCCTTGTCCGTTAATCGTGCCATCGCGTTTGCAGCTTCCGTCTTCTCGCTTCTGGTATCCGCGTAGACCAGCACAACTTTTTCCCCCAGAACTGTTGGCCGCTGTTCCCTGGCAAGCTCAATACCTTTCTTTGTCCATTCACCAAACGCTGAAATCCCACCGGTTAGCGGCAGTAATACACCTATCTTTATGTCCGCAAAAACTATCGCCACAACGAAAGTGAAAAAGAACACCATGTACCTTTTCATAATTCCACCTCCACAACGTTAAACTTTTATGAACATAAAAAATTATAAGGGGCGCCTTTCAGCGCCCCCCTAATATCTATTTCAACGCGCTTGCGGAAATCTTGGCGGCAAAAGCGAAGTTCTGATTCTTGACCTGTATTATAACAACATCTTTTATCGCATTTCCTTGCTGGTCAATTGTTATCGTACCCGTAGCACCTTGGAAGTTTTTGATGCTTCTGATGGCCGTTGCTATAAGCTCCGGTTTGGTTGTTTTTGCTCTTTCTATGGCTTCAATGATAATCATATACGCATCGTAACCAAGTGCGGAGAGTGTAGATGGTCTTGTACCGTATTTCTTCATGAACGCGTCGACGAACGGTTTCGTAACCGGCGTGACCGGTGCATCTGGATGGAAGTGACTTGTGAAGTAAAGCCCTTCAACAGCTTGCCCTCCAATTTTAATTAGTTCGGGAGCATCAGCACCGTCACCGGCAAGGAAGAATCCCTTATATCCCAATGCTCTGGCCTGTTGAGCGATAAGTGCTATCTCGTTGTAGTATCCAGTGATAACAATAGCCTGGGCTCCAAACGCTAATGCCTGGGAAAGCTGGGAACTGAACTCCTGGTCACCAGATTTGTATTTAACCTGCAGCACCTGACCACCGTATTTCTGGAATCTCTCCATGAAGAAGTTGGAGAGGCCAACACTGTAGTCTTGCTCGATATCGGTGAAGACAACTGCTTTTGTAACTTTCAGCGTCTTGAAAGCAAACTCAGCAAGCGCCGTTCCTTGGATGGGGTCGATGAAACAAACACGGGAAACAAATTTCTTTCCTTGAGTAACTATGGGGTTAGTTGAAGAAGGACTCACCATTGGAACTTTCTTCTTCTCCGCGATTTCTCCAGCTGCAATCGAGTTTCCACTTATAACCTCACCGATAACCGCAATCACTTTCTGCTGGTCTATTAACCTTGCCATACCATTTGCGGCTTCAGTTTTCTCACTTCTTGTGTCCATGTAGATGATTTCAACGTCTTGACCTAAGACCTTTGGCTTCTCCTCACGTGCAAGGTCAATACCTTTCTTGACAAGTTCACCAAACGCGGAAACTCCCCCTGTCAGAGGCAAAAGAGCACCTATCTTGATGCTTGCAAACGACGAAAGGACGGTGAATGAAAGTAAAACAAGAAGGAGCGTTTTCCTCATAGCGCCACCTCCTAACGCTTTGTTAGAGTTTTGCTCCCGTAACGGGAATTTTTTGGTTGTATTTTACCATTTTAAAAACAGCCAAGTCAAGAAACAACGAAAGATACAGTGAAAATTTTTCTCTTTGGTCTTAAGTACTTCCTTTTGACAACTTTTCCACGATTTTTGCCGTTTACTCGATCTGAAATCAATGAAGTTCATTTCTTAGAAGTGCGTTTTAACACCTTGGTGATAATGTATAATTATTTTTAGTGGAGGTGAGGTGTATGAACGTAGTTCTTGGTGTCAGCTCTGGTATTGCAATATACAAAGCCGTTGATCTTCTCAGCAAGATGCGAAAAGAGGGATGGGATGTTCAAGTAATCATGACCGAGAACGCGGCAAAGCTTGTCAGTCCGGTGGTGTTCTCGGCAGTCGGCAATTGCAGAGTTTTCACTGACACTTACGAAATCGAAAGTGGATGGATCATACACACGGAACTCTCAAAGTGGGCAGACGTTTTCGTCGTTGCACCAGCAACTGCGAATACAATAGCAAAGCTGGCAAACGGATTTGCCGACAATTTGCTGACTACAACCGCACTGGCGTTTCAAAAGTCTTCAAAAATTATCGTTCCAACGATGAACACGCGTATGTACGAAAACCCTGTAACAGTTGACAATTTAAAACGTATTCAACAAGTCGGCTGGTACGTACTTGAACCGGAGAGTGGGCACCTTGCTTGTGGCGAGGTGGGCAAAGGGCGCTATCCTGATAACGAAAAGATTATCGAGTTCATAAAGATTATTGTAAGTGAAAAACCTCTCGCAGGTCGAAGAATTCTAGTCACTGCCGGTCCGACACAAGAAGAGATTGACCCGGTGCGATTTATCTCTAATCACTCAAGTGGAAAGATGGGATACGCAATCGCAAGGGTGGCCAAAATGCTTGGGGCCCAAGTTTGTTTGGTCAGTGGCCCCACTTGCTTGACTGTTCCGTATTTCTTGGACGAAGTCGTGTTCGTGAGAAGCGCAAACGAAATGTATCATGAAGTTTTGGAAAGAGCGGGTGGATATGATATACTAATAATGTGTGCAGCTGTTGCCGATTACGCTCCAAGCTCGAGAAGTGCCGGTAAAATCAAAAAAATAGAGGATAAGTTAATCCTGGAATTGGTGAAAACTCCCGATATTCTTGCAGCCTTGGGTCAGCGGAAAAAGGGAAACCAAATCGTCGTAGGGTTTGCCGCGGAGACCGAGCACGTTGTTGAGAATGCTATTGAAAAACTTGTAAAGAAAAATATAGACGTAATCGTTGCAAACGATGTCTCCGAAGCGATGGGCAAAGACACAAACCATGTTTACATTATTTCCAGGAACAAAGCGGTGGTTGAAGTTGAAGGAACAAAAGATGAGGTTGCAAAGGAGCTGTTGCTGAGAATATGCGAAAACTTTTGCTAATTTTTTCACTTCTAGCTGCACTAACGGTGTCACTTGCTTGGAACGTTGATAAGGTGTACGTTGGAATAAAGTATTCTTTTCGAAATTTTCGAAATAATGGAAAAGTCTTCCTCGTTGACCCTTTTTCACGAAAGCTCACGATTTATGACATTGAGAACAGGCGGGTAGATTTTTCCATCGAGCAATTTGGAAGTTTTGTTATAGCAGTTTTTAGTACATCGAACGGTTATCTGATTGTTGATAGAACGAGTCCATCCGTGTTAAAGTTTGACCCGGATTGGAGGCAAATCAAAAAAGTACCGTTGACAAGAAGAGTGCAGGGTTCCGTCTTCTCGAATGGTAACCTGTACCTTCTATTAGAGGGCGGGACTCTGTGTGTTTTTGACCAAGACCTAAACCAACTGTCCGCACACAACTTTACGGGGAGCCCCGCGTATTTGTTCGTTTGGAAAGAACTTCCGTTTGTAACGTACCTATGGAACGACAACGCTGACATTCAGTTTTTAGGCGACGAACCAAAGGATTTCGGATTAACTACGCCCGCCATTTTTGAAGGTAGCTATTTAGTTGACACAAGAGGTGGACAGCTCCTTAATATGGAGACCGGAAAGGTCATAAAGTTGAAGCCCTATATATCATCCGTCACGTTCGATGGAAAAACATACTACGCTGCATCTCAATCCGCTTCTACAATATTTGTGATTAACGAAGACAAAATCGTTCAGTCTATCCAAGTACCGTATACCCCTACGGCGGTGAAGAGGATTCAAGATAAACTCGTTATATTGAGCGCACCGTACAACAAAGTAATGGTTATCCGTGATGGTGGTTCCTTAGAGGTTTTGGAAACTGGGGAATATCCCCTAGACGTATTTGAAATTGCAAACGGCTTCGCTGTTTACTGTTCGGACAGCGGAGAGATGTGGTATTACACTACCGAGTAACAGGAAAATTTAGGAAACTCACAAAAAGTGGGAGGTTGCACATATGAAAGCACTTAGATGGGTCAATACCTTTTTTCCAAAGGTCAGGTCCTCATCGTTGATTTCCGACGCGCTGCACGAGATGAGAAAGTACGCTTGTGATTACTGTATTGTTGTCGATGAAGACGGAAAGTTCGAAGGATTGCTGCACAAGTCCATAATTAAAGAGGTTGAGATGGATGAAAAAGTAGCTGACCATGTGGTCTTTCCAGATTTCTACGTTGTCGAAGACTCGACAATAGAAGAAGCTGCGATGATGTTGATTGAAAACAAGGAAACGATTTTGCCAGTTGTGAACTCCAATAGTGAAGTTATCGGTGTTCTGACAATTCAGGAAGTTCTCGAAGCGATGACCGAAATTGCTGCTATGGACGAACCGGGAATAAGAATCAATCTAACGCTACCCGACCGACCAGGTGAGTTGAAGAAAGTTATAGACGTGCTGGCCAGTAACAAGATAAACATACTCTCAATCCTCACACTGAAAGACAACAATAACAGATTGGTCTCCATAAAAGTCGATAGCAGAGATGCTGAAAGCGTCGCTGGAATACTGGAAGTCTACGAGATATCTTACGAGTCCATAGTTGAAGAAGAAGGATTTTTCTAATTAGGTTAAACCTTGGCCTGAAGGAGAGATTCCTTGGAGTTACTTTTTAAACTTGAGCAATTCGAAGGACCTTTAGATCTCCTTGTTTACCTTGTCCAAAAAAAGCAAATTGATATCCGTCAGTTGTCAATCTCGCAGCTGGCGGATGAGTTTGTTTTCTATCTAAAACAAATGGAACAACTGAATCTTAACGTTACCTCAGAATTCATAGCTACAGCAGCCTATTTACTTGAGTTAAAGTCAAAGAGTTTATTACCAACTCTGAGTGAACGGGAGCAAAAAGAGTACGAACGCAGTAAAGAGCTACTGTTTAGGAAGATTGAAGAATACGCACGTTTAAAAGAGTTGGTTGAATATGTATCGAGCAAAGAAAACGTCGATGAATACCCAGTAAAAGTCGCGCACATCTTTCCGAAGGTCGACGAAAGAAAACTGGCTAGAATTGTAAAAGCTGCACTTCAAGAGGTGGATGTGAAGCGAAAAATCTATATCATAAAAAAGGAAAAATACTCCATAGAAAAAGTCATGGAAGAAATAGAGCAAAATTACGATGTAATCCACCTATACGATCTATTGCGCCAGAGTGAATCACGATACGAAGTTATCGTAAAGTTTCTCGCCGTTCTTGAATTGATCCGATTTGAGAAATTCATCATTGATGAAAAACTCAGGTTAGTGAAGAAAAAGACTAAAACACCGGGTGATGTGCATGCCAAAGCAACCGAAAATTTTGAACAATGAGCCACTGAAAAGAGCCCTCATCGAAGCTTTGTTATTCGCTTCTCGAGGTATAACCTTGGAACAACTTGCTCACATCTCCGGATTGAACGAGGATGAGGCGCGGAAAATTCTCGACGAACTCGCTGAAGAGTACAAGAAACCTTCCCATGGTGTCGAGCTAAAGGAGATAGAAGGTTTCTTTAGATTCTACACGAAAAGGGAGTTTTCGGACTGGATATCGAAAGTTGCCAGGAAGCGGCATTTGGACAGTCTGACCCCGGCCCAGCTGGAGATTGCCATCTTCCTCGCCGTTAAAAAGGGAGCGACGAAAGCAGAAATAGACAGCATGCGGGGGCGTGATTCAGCAAACCTAATTAGGCAACTACTCTCATCAGGTGTTGTCAAAAGAAGAAAAGTCGGCCGCGGATATGTTTACAGCTTAACAGAGACTTTCAAAGATGAGAGCATGATTGAAGAACTTATAAGACAAGCTGGAGGTGCTTCTTTCGAGGTTCTTTTATCGTCCGCAAAGGACAATTCCACAACTTTTGTTGAAAGTAAACAGCCGGCTCAAGCTAAAACAGTACAAACCCAAAACGGAAGTATCGAGGAGGAATCACCTTGACTGTACAAGAAGCTAAGCGATTAGCAAAGAAAATAATGATGGCCGGTGAAATACCGCTCCTTGTTGGTCATTTTGGTGTAGGTAAAACCGACATAGCACGCGAAATTGCGGCGGAACACGGTCGCAAATTGATAATCCTGGTACTGTCTCAAATGGAGCCTGGAGACCTCATTGGATTACCCGTTAGAGATGAAACCAAAACAAAATTTCTCCCTCCAGATTGGTGGCCTGATGATGGAAACGTGCTCATCTTGTTGGACGAGATAAACCGTGCACACAGAAGCATTCGAAACGCCATCATGCAACTACTTGTGGACAAAAGAATCCACAACCACATTTTACCCGAGGGAGTTTGGCTCATGGCTTCAATGAACCCACCCGACGAAAATTACGATCAGGTGGAACTGATCACCGATCCAGCATTTCTCTCGAGGTTCTTTATTCTCGAGGTGCATCCTGATGTGAACGAGTGGGTTGAGTGGGCCAGGCGAAACGCTGTCCCACAAGAAATTATTGATTTTATAGGAAAATTCCCTGAGTTTCTTTCGGTGAATTACTCGGTCTCGCTGAAAGCAACAATAAAGCCAAGTCCACGAAGTTGGTACAAGCTCGGACGGGTCTTTGCTCTTTTGAGTGAGGATGAGAAAAAAGAGTTCGGCTACATCTTGGCAAGTGGAATCGTGGGCCCAGAAGCCGCGAAGGTCTTCGTCGACAAAATCACGTTGGACATTCCAAGTTCGATTGATGTACTTTTGCAGGGTAAGATTCCTTCCGAACTGAACGTTCACGAAGCAAATGGACTACTCGTGCGTCTTGTTGATTTCATCGCAAGTATTGAGGATACTGACTTACGGCGCCTACTTGAGAAGGTTGACACCGTGGCTGACAACCTTATCAAATTGTCACAAGTCGTCCCAAAAGACAGTTTTGAAGCTTTTGCTCGCATGCTAGTGAGCTTGTCGAATACTCCAGGTTTAAAGGGGGAATTTTGCGAAAAACTCCTTCGAAAGATAGTAACGAAAATCTGAAGCTAATGTTCTCGAAGAGCTTTAAGCAATAAAGCCTTAATTTCACCAAACCCAAGTTCACTTCGAACAGCTATGTTTTTATTGCTGTACCTTTTGAAATCTTCAATTCCCATAGGCTTTTTTAAACCAAATAGTTTTTCGTAACGCTCAAATGGTTCATCTGTTTCAATCTCCACCACGTGGGCAACATGAACCGAGTAATCCTGCTCAAGCTTTATGAACTCATCAAGCACCACCTCCGCGGGTTTTAGGAGTAGGAAGTACCGTATTTTTACAACTACTGGTTGACTTTTCAAAAGATTCTCAAGTCCTTCAAAAGGCTCAAATTCATATTCCCACTCTTCACGAGTGAAATCCTCGCTGACATCCGTCTTAAACGCCACCACCCAACTTTCCTCTCCTTCAGGCGTCGTTGTATACCGAATCCTACAGCCTTCCGAACTTTTTCCACTCGATGTAGATATTTTCAAACCAATTTGTTTCAAAAGTTCGGAGCAATCACCCAAATACCATTGAGCGACTCCCAGCTGGAAGATGGACATTTTCTTCAGTTTTTTTGCCTCGGATTCCTCAACAAAGTATTTCTTCTCGCGTTCCAAATTACTTGTGGGACCTTCCATATCCAAACACTCCTTTCGCGCTTAACACCACTGCTGCCATCCTTTTCGAATTAATCATACCACAAACCGAAGATATTTTATATCGGTAGTACCAATAACAAACCCATGAAAGCCTTTTTTACAGGTGAAGTTCCAAAATTCGTTTGAGCTGGGAGGAGGCGAACGAATGAAGAAAGATTTAGAATGTTTGCACACTGAAATGAGAGAAAAAGCAAGGCAGTTTATCAAGCTATGTAAAACTATAGGTGTTGACGTTATCATTTACAACACATGCAGAAGTCTCCTCGAGCAAGAAGCACTCTTTTTGCAAGGTCGTGCGGATATTGAAACAGTTAATCGCGCAAGACAAAAAGCAGGATTAAAACCAATCAGTTTAAAAGAAAACGTAATCGTCACCAACACTAAGCTCTCACCTCATTGTTTCGGTCTGGCTTTTGATTTCGTTCCTATCAAAGATGGTAAGCCAGTATGGAACGACCTTTCATTGTGGGAAAAATGTGGTTCAGTTGCGGAAAAACTAGACCTTGTTTGGGGTGGGCGCTGGAAGAATTTTAAAGATTATCCGCACGTTGAGTTAAAAGATTGGAAAAAATTCGCAAAGGTGGTATAATAAAATGTGGCCACGATAAAAACTTACTGTACGCGATCCTGGAACGGGGGTGGCAAAGATGACAGGGAAAGACCTTCTTAACATTGCGGTACGTATCGAGAGTGCCGGTTTCAGCTACTACTCAAGACTTGCCGGAAAAACATCTGGAAGCCTGAAAAACCTTTTTGAAGAACTTGCTCAGCAAGAAAGAGAGCATATGAAGAGATTTGAAGAACTCATGAGAAAGTACGAAGCCGACGAAAACTTCGCAACTTGGCAAAATGAAGAGGTTTTAGGGTACGCAGAACAATATGCAAAAGCATTCATTTTCCCGGAACTTGAAAAAGAAGAGCAGGAAGTACCCGAAACCATCGTCGCAGCCTTGAGGAGGGCAATCGATGTCGAGAAAGATTCAATCATCTACTACAACGAAATCAAGAGTTTAGTTCCTGACAGCAAGGCGGTTGAGGAAATCTTGAAGGAAGAAAAAGAGCACTTGAGAAAGTTGAGCGAAAAGCTCATTGGCGAAGATATTTCAATGTTCAGCGAGGGAAGTATGATTTAAAAACAAAAATAAAGAGTGGAGCTTTTGCTCCACTCCTATTCGTTCTTGGCTCCGGCGGAGGGACTCGAACCCCCAGCCTAGTGGTTAACAGCCACCCGCTCTGCCGGTTGAGCTACGCCGGAACTTCCGAACTTCGTTATTTATTATACCATATCGCTAAAAATTGTCAAGCACCTGTTTAATCCACAAATTTTTGGAGTTTTCTACTCTTACCGTGAAAAAGATTTTAACTCAGGAATGCCAGCTTGTCAATAGATGGTTTTTGTTGTTGCTATTATTTATGTATAATATCATCGGTTACAATGCTCAAGGGGGTTTGCAAGTCTTATGCTACGCGATAAGATAAAAAAATACAACGTCACAGCTACGTTATCATTTCTTTTATCTTTGACGTTGATTGTCATGTTCGTCTCTTTATCCGTTCGCAAAAGCTTTGGCTTCTTAGAAGAATTTTATGGACAATCGGTGGACCACTTGCTTGAAAGTTACTCATTACCCATGAGAACGGTGTGTGAAGACTACTCTCTTTGGGACGAACTCTACAATTTTGTCCTCAAACCAAGTGAAGAGTTCGCAAAAACCAATTTATCCGTCTCTTATCATCAGCTCTTCAAAGTCGATTTCGTTGCAGTCATCCGGGATAATGAATTTGTGTTCTTCGAATCGAACGATTCTCGAGTCAAAGAACTTCTCGTGGAAAAGGTACACACAAGCGAACTAAAAAAAACTACGCACTTCTTCGAGTGGCCAGATTGGTCTAGTTTCCCAATAGAAATCGTTTCCTATCCAATCTGCAAATCGACTGACCTTGAAAGGACTAACCCCATAGGCTGGCTGGTTATGGGTAACGTATACGACGTTCAGGATTTAACAAACTTGGAAAATTTAACTGGAACAAGAATTACATTTTCATCAGTTGGTGGAAAAGAACCAAAACAAAGATTTGGTGAATTGGCTTACAAAAAACCCATCAGAAACTCCAAAGAAGAAATTATTGGCTACATCCACTCCATGATCGAATTCAAAACGTTTAGACACCTTGTGAACAGCATGATAATCCTCGTTTTTCTACTAACGGTTTTCGTCATTGTCTTTTTGACTTTCGTGACTTCTTACCTCTCATCTTACCTCATAAAACCGTTTGCCAACATCGTGTATGCGATTGAAAACAACACAACGGACACTTTAGAACAGTACACAGTCCGTGATGATGAGATTGGGCAACTTGCGCAAGCTGTCAAGCACTATCTCATACAAAAAGAGCAAATTAACGTTTACTTGAAAGAACTTGAATCAAAAAACCTGAGTCTTCGGAAACTCAACGAAGAAGTTCGCCGACTATTGGAAAAGGATCCTCTTACGGGGCTATTGACAAGGTTCGTCTTCAACTCCCAGATCGAACGCCTCTACGTTTCCAGTAAAGCCGACAGAGTTCCGCTTTCGGCGATAGCAATTGATGCGGATAATTTCAAGAAAATCAATGACACTTACGGCCATCAAAAAGGTGACGAAGTACTCCAGAAGATTGGAAAAATAATAATTGAAAACACAAGAATGAGCGACTTTCCAATCCGAATGGGTGGCGAAGAAATTCTCATCCTCCTTCCTCAGGCCAACATTGAGGCAGCTTACAACATTGCAGAACGTATAAGAAAAAAGATAGAGGAAGCTTTTGCATCTGAACCGTTCAAGGTAACCGTTAGCCTAGGAGTGACTCAACTCAAAGGCGAAGACACCGTAGAATCCTTCCTTAAACGCGCCGATGATGCCCTCTACATATCAAAGTCAAACGGTAAGAACAGAACTACCATGCTCCTTTGAATCCGAAAAGCTCATAAAAACTGTGATGTTCTCTGTTGAAACGTTATGGCACTCGAGTAGCTCAAGTGATAATCGGTATTGAAAACTAATGGCATCCATGATATAATAAATTTAGCCGAAGAAGAAAAAAATGAGGAACCCACAGGGAGGTGGCAACATATGCCGATGTACAGGTATGTTTGTCAGAGCTGTGGAAACGAAGAAGTTCATCTGCACAGCGTGAACGAGTCTCCGAGTCTGAAGTGCGTGAGATGTGGAAGTGACATGGTTAAAACCATAGGCCGTGTGGGAATTGTTTTTAAGGGTAGTGGTTTTTACATCACAGACAGCAGGAAAGATTCTAAAACTGAGGACAAGAGAGAACAGTAAAGTTTTTATGAGAAGAAAATTTAAAGCCCCCTTGCGGGGGCTTAATTAGTTTTACTCGTTCTACTGCTTCACTTAATCACTCTAACATTTGCTGCCTGCGGACCCTTCTGACCATTTTGAATGTCGAACTCAACCTTGTCGCCTTCCTTCAACGTCTTAAACCCTTCCATCTGAATGGCACTGTAGTGAACGAAGATGTCCTCTCCGTCCTCCTTGGTGATAAAACCGTAGCCTTTCTTGGAATCGAACCACTTAACTGTACCTTTCATGAAACAACGCCTCCTAAAATCCAATTTTCCTTCCGCCGCTGGTCGCGACGGTTGATTCATTATACATCTTTTCGACGAAATTGTCAACAAGGTTTTTGAAACGTCCATCGAATAGGCTATACACACTTACCAGCTAGCAAAACAATTCGAGAGAAACTTTAGAGAGTATATGGGCTACCTTTGTCCTGGTTGATATAATCAACACGGGTGACATCTTCTCCTTCGATACTGGGGTTATGGCAAAGAGAGAACAATGTCATATCGAGAATGAAAAATACTTGTGAATGTAATTTGCTGAGGTAGTGAAAAATTTGCACTTAAGCACAATACAATCAATGAGAAAACACTTTGTGGGAGAGAAAACCCCGTAGGGTGAATTGATGAATACCTTTTTAACAGCCATGAAAAGAAGAAGACCGTAAACCAGGGGAAACAAAGAAAAAGCAAACAACGGTAAGTGAACAAAGGGGGAGGGCGCGTATGTAAAGAATTTAACAGAACATGGAAGTGAGGATTACACAATATTATTTGAGAAGGCATTCAGAAAAGTGGAGAGTTTGTATTATTTGTATTGTGCACTGTTATGATCTCAGTAAATTAACTGGTACACGCGTCCTCACAAATTGTCTATTGAAGAAGTTAGCACATGTTGCCAACAGTCAATTTACAACAAGACTTTAACGATGCTAACAACGCTGAAAAACTATATAAACAAGAAAGACAATGAGCTGGGGATTGTTCCCCAGCTCATTGTCTTTTTCTGTTGAACTAAGGTGGGCACAAGATAAGGATAGTAATGTTCAAAAAAACAAAAGAGAAAAAGTTTCTGCCAATTTCTATTTTAATTTAAATAATTTTTTGAACAAAAGTCAAGAGTCTTTTAGCGATTTACGCTTTTTGTTTATTTATCGTATTGGCCGTTTTTCCGGTACTCCCACGCGACGTGGGTATTTCTCGGGCGTGTGGAAAATTTTTTCGAAGACCAGCAGATATCTATCCCTTCCCTGTATGCTGTAACGTCTTACGTCAATCAATTTAACTCCAAGTTCTTTCATCGCGTTCACCGACTTGCCCAGCTCTTCAGTGTATCCCGGACCCTTGTAAACGAGCACCTTCCCAGAGATTCTCACGTAAGGTGCAGTCAGTTCAAGAACAGTTGCCACAGAAGATACTGCCCTGCAAACTGCACTATCAAAACGTTCAAAGTAGTCTCCAACATTTTTAAGTTCCTCCGCTCTGACGCAAAGACTTGAAACAAACGTTATTCCCAATTCTTGACATACCCTGGTGACGTAATCTATCTTTTTACAGACACTATCTATAAGCAGTCCTCTCTTTTGAAATTCAATGGCCAAAAACACCCCGGGTACGCCTCCACCCGTTCCAACATCCAAAAAGTATTCACCAAGGTCGTCGGGTTTGACCGCAAGGATGGAGTCGAGATAAAGGTTGGCAAACGCCTCTTGGGGATCTTTGAAGGCTGTAAGGTTGATAGGAGCGTTAACAATCCTATCAAGGTACATTTTGACAAGCTCGAGTTTTTCGTCCTTTTCCATCGATGATCACCTTAAAGTAAAATTTAAGAACATCAAGCGGAACCTTCCAGCGCTTCCGTGGTTCTTTCATCCATCTATAGAACCACTCAAGTCTGAGTTTTTGGAAAATTTTCGGTGCTCGCTTTTGCACGCCTGCTATTACGTCTATGCTCCCCCCTACACCCATAGCAAGTTTGAACGGGAGATCAAGGTGGGAATAGATCCATAGCTCTTGCTTAGGAACCCCCATGCCGACAAAGAGTAAATCTGGCATCTTGGATTTTATTTCATCAACAGGCCCATCACCACTGAAGAATCCGTGATGCCAACCAACTACTTTTACACCGGACTGGATTAGGTTCTTCGCGGCACGCTGAACAATTTCAGCAGTGGAACCCAGAAGATAAACCGACCAGCCGAAATTTTTGCTCACTTCACAAAGAAACTGCATTGTTTCAATACCCGGCACACGATCGGTGTTTATCTTGCACCATTTCTTTATTGCCCACACGATTCCTGCACCATCTGGTAGGTGGAATGTGGCTTTCTCAATGGCTTGTTTGTATTGACAATTTTCTTGCGCACGCAGGTAAATTTGACTGTTCAAGGTAACGACAAACAGTTTTTCCCCCTTATTTATTCGATTTACGATTTCGCCTCTAATTGTCTGTGCGTTACCGCACAGAATTTTATAACCGCCGAATTCAATCATTTGCAAGTCTTTTTCCAAATTTGGCACCCCACAGAGTTTGTTAATTTTCGAAGATTTTCAATTAAAAAACGGGTCGATAAACGACCCTATGATTTCTGGTGCCGAGGGCGGGACTTGAACCCGCACGGGAAAATCCCACATGATCCTGAGTCATGCGCGTCTGCCAATTCCGCCACCTCGGCACAATATTTACTTTGCTTTGCCAAGGTGTATTATATCACACGCCTTTCGTTTTTCAAGAGGGCCGTTACCGATAGCTTGAATAGTTGTATACGAATTCCGAAACTTGGAAAATTTAAGTGTTTGCGCATGAAGAATCTTGCATAGTGTATAATTTAACTGTGCGGGAAGGTCTGGGAAACTTCTGAGAAATGGGATGAGAAATCAGGCTGCCTGGGCGTTAGTTGGGAGGTGTTGGCGTTGAAGAGAAGATGGCACTTTGTGGCCGTACTTAGTTTGCTTGTAGACGTCTTTGTGATTTACACCATCGGTTGTGCGGATGTACTTACAACCTTCAAGGGTGGATGGGCCGACAAGGTTCTCTACATGATTATGATTGACCGTTTCAACGATGGTGATCCAACGAACAACAACCTTGCCGGTGTTGAGTACAACCCTCGTGACGGTGCAAAGTACAGCGGAGGCGATTTACAGGGTATCACTCAAAAGCTCGATTACATTCAGAGTCTTGGTGTTGATGGTATTTGGATCACACCACCTGTGGCGAATCAGTGGTGGGATCCATGGGTTAATTACGGTGGATACCACGGCTACTGGGCTCGCAATTTTAAGGAAATCGACGAGCACTTCGGAACCATAGAGGACTACAGAAAACTCGCCAGTGCACTCCACCAGAGAAACATGAAATTGATCCAGGACATAGTTGTGAACCATGTTGGAAATTATTTCCGCTTTAGGAACGGAAAGTTCGAACTTAACACGGCAAGTGTTCCAACGCCAGCCCCAACACAATTTCCATTCAATCTTAACGATTATAACGATCCCGAGCAACGCAAAAAGGCAGTTTACCATTGGACGCCGGATATTTCAAATTACGCTGACCCAGAACAAAGACTGAATTATCAACTTAGCGGTCTTGATGACTTGAATACGGAGAATCCGGAAGTTATTGAAGCTCTGAAGGATTCGTACCGATTTTGGATAAAGGAAGTTGGTGTTGATGGTTATCGTATCGATACTGCTATGTACGTTCCTAAAATTTTCTTTGACGAGTTTTTAAAAGCGCCGGATGGTATACTAGCTCAAAAGAAGGATTTTCTTGTGTTCGGGGAAACTTGGTTAACTTCCAAGCCGTACGAGAATTCCGCCGATGAGGAGATCGCTTCGTACTTCAACCATGGGTTCAACGGAATGCTGGATTTTCCACTGATGGAGGATATAAGAAGGGTCATAAAGGGTGGGCAACCAACGGACTTTTTGGCTTACAGACTGACTGTTAGGAACGAAATACTCAAAAAGGGATTGCTCGTAACTTTCATAGACAACCACGACATGGAAAGGTTTGCAAAAGGACTCACCCCCCATGTTGTGCAGCAAGCACTTGCACTTTTACTAACACTCCCGGGTCTTCCAGTCATTTATTACGGTACTGAACAACTATTCGAAGAAACACGAGCCGCAATGTTCGCGGGTGGCTGGGGTTCTTTTGGAGAGGATCATTTTGACATGAACCATCCGATGTACAAGTTCATACAAGAAACAATAGATTTCAGAAAGAAGCATCCAGCTACACGGTATGGAGAGGTCAGGATACTAGTCTCGGAACAACGTGGGGCCGGATTACTCGTATACGAACTAAAGTGTTCCGATGAGACGTTGATTATTGCCATGAACACCGCCAATGAGCCCCGAATTGCGAATTTTAAAACCCCATACGCACCGGGAACTACGTTTGAACCAATTTATAACACCATTGCAGGAACGAGCCTACCGTTGGTTGTCAGAGAGGACGGGTACGCGCTCTTGAGATTGCCAGGCAGGGCTTTCACCGTTTTATCTTTGAGCGCAGAAACATCGGAAGTTTTCAAGCCAAACGTCTCCGTATCGTTTAACTTAAAAAGTGGTGATATTATCAAAGACCGCCGGGAAATTATTGGGGAAACGAACGCAAGAACTGTCTATGTATACTTTGACAGAAGGATCGAGTCTGAGCTCAAGATAGAACCAAGAGATGGGAAGTTCTCGTTTGTCATTGATCCTTTCAAATTCGATCCTGGAGAGCACGTTTTGCTGATTCGTGCTATGGGACCAACCGCGCGGGATACGATTTACAGTGAGGAAATAACATTCAAAATAGAGCTTGAGAAAAAACAGCTGGCCTACGTACGTGATCCGCTTGACGACGATATCGGACCAAAGGGAACATACCTCTATCCGCTCGATCCGACATTCAAGAGACAAATGGACATCGTTGAAGCAAAGGTGGAAAGCATCGGAAGTACGCTTGTTATTTCGATAAAACCTCGCGATCTGACGAAATCTTGGAATCCAACGTACGGCTTCGATCACGTGACATACCAGATATTTATCGATGACCCTAACAAAAAAGGCGTGAAATTCCTACCCTTCCAGAACTTCGAATTCGAAGACTGGGATTGGGATTACGAAATCTTCGCCACCGGCTGGCAGAGTGCGATTTACTCAGCAAAAGGTTCGGAGAAGTATAAATTCGGCATGCAACTCGGTTCCCCAGAGTTGTTCGTCGAAGATGGTTGGGTAAAAATTATTGTGAAAGGTGAGTGGCTCGGTAATCCTGATACCTTCAAGGACTGGACAATTTACATTACGAGCTGGGATTACGATGGTATTGAAAGCAAATTTAGACCTCTCATGCCGGAACCGAGGGCTTACATAATGGGAGGCGGAAACCCAGACGACCCGTACATAATGGACGATTGCTGGTTGGAAATCGGAAAGTACGAATAGAATCACAACATTCATAAAAAAAGAACGCCGGTTTGCGTCGGCGTTCTTTTGTTTCCTAATACTTCTGTCTATAACTCGAAAGGTATTTTTCGCGAAGAGCTTTGGCATGCTCGTACGGAATCACCGAAACGTTCCCTATCTTAAGTGCCTCAAGGTATATTTGAGCCGTCTTTTCAGCTACTTGCGAAGCAACGAATGCTTCGTGTATCGTTTCCCCGACGGTGACCAGACCATGGTTTCTCAAGAAAACGCAGTGATTTTTTCCAAGGGCCTTAACAGCCTCGTGGGCAAGTTCCGCTGTACCTGGAAGCGCATAATTGCTTACCATGAGTTCTTCTCCAAGTATCATTACTGCATCTTCAACAACTGGTGGAATGCTCTTCAAAGATATCGAGACAACTGTAGAAAACACCGGATGCGTATGTATAACGGCTCCAACATCTGTACGTGCCTTGTAAATTTCAAGATGCATTAGGAACTCGCTCGAAGGTTTCTTTTTAGCATGGAGGATATTACCATCCAGCCCAAGAACACAGATGTCGTCAGTTTCTAATGCTTCGTACGGAATACCAGATGGAGTGATGTAAATCTTTTCACCATCTTTGATACTGATGTTTCCCCAAGTACCCTTCGTGAATCCTTCAGCAGATATTTTCAACCCGTAATCGATAATTTCCCGAGCTATATCCTTTCGGAATGTGAACTCACTCATGTGCAAACACACCCTCACTTGGATAAACTTCCATCATCTTCAGTTCAATACCGTATCTGTTTCGGTATTTGTCTTTCAAAATCTCAAAAATCTTGACAAAGTCTGACTCTGCTAACACAATTACGCTACCCCCAAAACCAGCCCCAACAATCCTTGCTCCATAGACAGAGGGATGGCCCTCCAGATACTCTACTATGAAATCGATCTCAGGACATGAAACCTCGTAATTGTCGCGCAGACTGTAGTGCGATTCGTAAAGGTATTTTCCAACCAACTTGAAGTTGTCCGTCTCAAGGGCTGAGAGGGTTTTCAAAACGCGCTCATTTTCAGTAACTACGTGCTGTGCTCTCTTGCGCAATACTTCATCTTCAAGCTTTTCCACATCCTCCAGTGTAACCTCCCGGAAGGATTTCTTACGCATCATCAGCAAGGCTTCTTCACATTCTTGCCTGCGTCTGTTGTATTCCGAGTTCCCAAGCTCATGTTTAACTCCGGAATCAATCAGAAAGATCTTTGCCCCATCCAATCTTAAAGGTACATACTTGTACTCTTTTGTGAGCGTATCCAAAAACAATGCGTGCCCTTCCTTGGCAAGCGCCACAGTGTACTGGTCCATAATCCCACACCGAACGCCAACAAACTCCACTTCGCACGCATGGGCAATTTCCGCAAGCTCAACACGTGAAATATCGTAGCTCATCATCTTCGTAATCGCGTATCCCACGCCAACTTCCAAAGCTGCGGAACTCGACAAACCGGCCCCCATGGGAAGTTCCGAGTCAATTCTCATGTCGAATGGTTGAACTTCGTACCCTCGTTCCATCAATTTCACGACCATGCCTATAACGTAATCAACCCAGGAATTCGTCTTCTCGAGCTTGTGAAACTGTATGCCTCGTTTGGTCTGTTCGGAGTAAATTTTGAAGACGTTTGAGGGTTGGATTTCGATTTTCACGTACCGTTTTATGGCAAACGGTAATACGTAACCGTCATTGTAATCAGTGTGCTCACCTATCAAGTTAGCTCTTCCCGGTGAATAGACAATAATTTTACTTGTCCTCATCATTTTTCCTCCCTTATCCGCTCATGAATCTTCTCAAGTTCCGGTCACTTCACTTGAGAACTTCCACAGCACGAAGCTCGCGAGCAGCCTCTTCTGGAATCTTCGGATTAATAAATGCCCAGGTACCGGTTTCTACACTCGCCATCCACTTTATCTTATCCTTATCCCTCTTCACCGGGTTGAATTCGATATGGAAGTGGAACGCGTGCCAATATCTGATATCGTTAACAGGCGCTTGGAAGAGCATCATCATGTACGGAAACGCTTGTTGAAAGAGAAGATCATACTTCATTGTAACAACCTTCAGCGTTTTTGACAAGAGGTGACGTTCTTCATTGTTCAGCTCCACAATACTACTCACATGCCTTTTTGGGTACACATGAACCTCGTAAGGCCACCTGGCGTAGAACGGAACCAAGGCTATGAAACTCTCATTCTCGTAGACAATGCGTTCACCATTTCGAATCTCCCGCTTTACAACATCGCACAGTGCACAATTACCGTGCTCGTCAAAGTACCTTGCCTGCGCGGTTAACTTCGCCTCAATTCTCTTTGGAATGAACGGGAAAGCGTAAAGTTGACCGTGTGGATGAGGTAAGGTTGCCCCCACTTGAGCTCCTCTATTTTCAAAAATGAAGACGTACTTAACAAACGGTAGCGTTGAGAGTTCTAAGTATCTATCCGCCCACATCTTGATCAGCTTCTCTATCTGGTGAACCGGCATTAGACTCATCGCACTCTCGTGTTCAATCGTATAGACAACAACTTCGCACTTTCCTTGTGCACGCTCCTTTGCATAGAGCTCATTGTCGGAGATAACTTCTGGAGCATCTATCCGTAACGAAGGAAACCTGTTGTCGAAGGAACAGAGATCGTATGGCTCCGAAAATTCGGCACCACCAACGCAAAGAGGACATTCAGCCGTCGGATTTGTGGGACGTTGTTGTGTGAACGCCGAAACAATCACCCATTCACCGGTTAAGATGTTGTATCTCCGTTCGAGCATATCACGCACCTCTCCCTATTCTAATTTTTCACGCTCTTCGTAGTAATTAAAAGTCCTGCCATCGGACCTTTTTTCAATTTTTTTGACGAGCTTAACCCTTTCCTCGTCAAATTCAATCCGGAAAGTCGGAATTTTCAGGTCTTTCACCAAAAGCTTATGAACCCCGTCTACTCCTGCACTCGTAATTTCGTACTGCCCATCCATTAGACCTTTCAAATTCACCATTCGTTTTCCATAGCTTCTTATCGTCATTATCCGCTTCCACAAATCGTGATCTATTTTATAGCTTAAATTATCACTTTGAACGAGTATGTTGTCCAATAAAAGCGAGGTGAAGGCGTATAGCTGCCTTTGTGAATCGTTCAGTTGCGTATCCTCGCATCTAAGTAACAAACAATCTGGATCGTTCCACCAGAGGACACCGTTCATGAACCAACGAGTGAACACATTACGGAGAGCATAGTAAGCGTTTGGGTATCCAATGTCCGGACCGTTCGGGTCCCAGAAAGGAGCAGTGTCCGCACCGATTCGCATACCATCCACAAAACCTATAGATGGCCAAAGGGGCGCTCCACAACCGAGTACAAAGGAATCACCCACGGCTTCCCTGATAATCTTCAGTCCTTGTATGTAGGCCTCCACTGGTGTGCAATTATCGTGTCTTTTACCCTGTATCGCACCAGCAAAGAGGAAATCGATTTTGAAGTATCCAAAACCAGCATCTTTCAAATTCAAGAATAGGGTACGTAACCATTCCTTCGCTTCAGGGTTGGTAGTATCAAGTGCGTATATATTTTTATTCCAGTTCTGATACGCAACCTTTGGATTCCCATTCTCGTCTTTGACCAACCAATCAGAATGGTTTTTGGAAATAGAAGACGTTTCCGAAACACTGAACGGAGCAAGCCAAATCCCCGGAACGTACCCGTATGAACGTATATCCGAGGCAATTCTCGTTAGCGCAGGAAACTTTTCGTTAGGTTCCCAGTCTCCGATATCCCTCTCCCAACCATCATCGATTTGGAAAACCTGATAGCCAAGGCACTTGGATTTGTCAAGGTCTGCCATCATCTTCTGATAATCAAAGTCCAAGAAGTACTGATACCAACTTGACCAACCAACGAAGTTCTTCGCCTTCAGTTCAACACCATTCTCTTTTGCTACTAAATCTGCATAATATGGTAATAGCCAATCTATTTCACCTTTCAGAACCACAAACTTTTCAACCTCAGTCCAGTCCGCAAAATGTCGCCCAAAAAGATTGAGCTTTACCTTTACCGTTTCAGGGTCTATCAAAAGATAGGGATGGCCGATTCTACTTGAAAGCGCTCCTATCAAAAATTTATCAGACCCCATGAAATAATCACTGATTAGGTTGTCAAAATACACCTCAGGCATTATCGAGGCACTGTAGCCAAATTTTTTCCTAAGCTCTATTGGGAAGGAAAATGGGAAATCCTTACCTACGACCCTTGCCGGACCCCAGGATTGCCAGTTGTTCACAAAAATTTCCGCAGGTCGCTGAAACTCGAATAAAACAACATCTTGAATAACACCTTTCACAAACGTGCGAAACAGATAACCAAGATGTATACGTTCGACACGGACGAGTATTTCACCACCTTCAACTATTCTGTACCCGGCACGTTTAAATACATCAAACTCATTAAGCTCGTTGATATTAGCGAAAAAAGTTGACATTCCGTTCCCTCCTTGAATGGAGATTTTCAAATTCTTGACATTCGCTATTTCACGCCGATTCACGAATTATTAACTCAACCGCCAGTTTGACTTCTTTTGGATTGGACTTCCAGTTCTTTTGCTTGATCGATTCGAAAAGTAACAAGAGCGCCATCCTCCCTTCTGCTTCCTTGTCAATTCGAACTGTCGTAAGCGGCGGACATACGTATTTTGAGAGCGAGATGTCATCGTATCCAACAACCGCTACTTTCTCTGGAACACTAACCCTAGCTTCTTTTAGAGCTTCCAAAACCCCTATCGCAAACATGTCATTAAAACAAAAAACTGCGTCGAATTCTAATCCGGAAAACAAAATCTCCTTCATCTTAGCGTAGGCATTTTCCACACCTTCCTCGATTTGAAAGACCAAAGATTTGTCGATTGGTAGACCATTTTTCGTGTGTGCTCGAACATAACCCGCATACCTCATTTGAGCTACAGATTTGTACATAAACGCGTTCAAGAACAGAATCCGTCTGCGTCCTCTTTGAATAAGATGTTCGACGGCCAAGAATGCCCCAGTTTCATCATCACTGTAAACTTGCGGCAGAACTTTTCGTTCGAGCTTTACGCCCAAGACAACTGTAGGGATGTTTGTACTCAACAAAAAGTCAATGTCCTCTGCTCTTTCTTGAGTCGGAACGATAATCAACCCATCAACTCGTCGACTCAACATTGTTTTAACGGCTTCTTCTTCAAGTTCGTACCTGCGCTCGGTGTTCATCAAGATTAGGTTAAACCCTTCCTTTCTTGCCTCAAGTTCGATTCCTTTCAACACTTCGGAATAGAAAGGATTTGAACTATCCTCAAATATCACACCCACCACTCGCGTCAGCCCGTAACGTAACGAAAGTGCCGTGGCGTCACGCACATACCCAAGTTCTCTCGCGATTCTGAGAACTCGCTCTTTCGTTTCTTGGTTTATATCAGGTTTGTTGTTCAAAGCTCTTGAAACGGTGTTTATCGAAACACCTGCTGCTTTCGCAATGTCCTTAATCGTCACGAATTTTTTCATCATACATCAGTCCTCCAAAATCAGTAGCTTGAAAGGTTCCAACAAGATTTTTCTACCGTTGACGTAGATGGCATTTTGATGTGGCTTTAGATTAAGCAAGCCTGTCAAATTTCTACTTCTGAAGCTTTGTCCCTCAATTTCCAAACCAAAGCTCGATACTTCGATTCCTTCACCCACAATCCTGGGTTCCAATTCTTCCTTTAAAAGCTCAACCCATCCATCTTCGCTTAAAACCGTTCCGATGTAGTACCTTCGACATTCTGAATAACAACTGTTTCTAAGCGTTATAATCGGATCACCATCAAACGTGGCTCCTATAACTTTAGCATCAATAACATTGATTTCGTCCCTCCAATAACTCCCGGTCAGACTCTTGCCTAACGCCATAAAATCAAGGTCTTTAACAGCTCCAAAATCTATTACCTCTACACCGAAATCTTCTATCAAACCTCTTGGTGCGCGTTCTACGATCCAGTTGTACTCGTCCTTCAAACCGCTCATGCATGTCATGATAACTGGGCCTTTGAAACTACGAACTTTTTCCGCAAACGTTTCAGGAATGCGCAATGCGTAAGGTATTATAAGTAACGTATAATCGTCAAGACTATCATCAGAGAAAACAAACTCCACGTTGTAGCCCAGTTTCTTAACGGCTCGGTAGATTTCAACAATACTATCCCAGTACTTAAAATCACGGTTCACCTGATTGATTCTGTGCATCCACTCTACTTCGTAATCAAAGTAGATGGCAACTTCGTTGTTTGGAATAATTGTTGTTCCGAGTTCGTCTTTACACTTCGAAAACTCCACGAGTCTTTTGGTGGTCCTTCCCGCGTAGTCAAGTAAACCGCCGTGGAATTGCTCAGCACCGAACCTGATCTGGTCAAACCTGAAGACCATTACTCCCATCGCACCGTTTAAATAACATTGCCTTGTCCAGAGCGAGAGATAGGATGCAGGATAATTCTCGTTTCTCTGGCGCCAGTTAACACGACCGGGTTGCTGTTCGATGACCAAGAATGGTGCGTGTTTTAATGAACGCATCAACGTGTGGTTTGCAGATTGTCTGAGAGGATCGTACTTCTCGGTAGCAATGTAGTTATCCCATGAGACAAAATCTACATACTGCGCCATCTTTCGATAGTCGATATCCATGAAGTCAACCATAAAGTTGTGCGTCACAGGTTTTGACGAGTATTTCCTGATAACGTCCATTTGCATCTTAAGAAATTCTATGGAACTGTCTGACATGAATCTATATATATCGAGCATTTGATGCGGATTTTCGAATGTTGGAGTGTTTATCGGGAACACTATTTCATCCCAATCCGAATACACCTGACTCCAAAACACCGTTCCCCAAGCTCGGTTCAGCTCTTCCAAGGAACCGTACTTAACCTTTAACCATTCAATGAAAGCTTTTCTGTCGGCTTCCGAAAAACTGAAAGTTGTCCCATGACATCCCAGTTCATTATCTATCTGCCATGCGTCCACTGTATTACCGAAATGCTTCGCATACATCTCAGCAATTCTTAATGCGTAATCTTTAAAGACTTTTGAATTTGTTGAGTAATGTCTCCTACTGCCAAAAGAGCGTGTCCTTCCGGAATAGTCCACAGGAAGTATCTCGGGATATTTCTTCACAAGCCAGGCAGGAGGTGTTGCTGTTGGTGTTCCCATAATCACTTTGATTCCGTTCTCCTTAAGCATCTTGACTGCCTCATCGAGTACGGAAAAATCAAATACACCATCGGCTGGTTCAACGAGAGCCCAAGCAAATTCACCAATCCGTACCCATTCGATACCGTACTCCTTCATCAGTTCTATGTGCTTGCTCCAAAATCCCCTGTCCCAGTGTTCCGGATAGTAGTCCGCACCGAAAATCTTCATACGTAGCGTCTCCTCCTTCGGTGGATTTTCTCCGCTAAGGCCAAGTATTCAATGTTGGTAACGTTACCGGTAAGATCAATTCAATTAAACCAGAAACATAAAGTATTCGGAAGATTTTTTTTACCTGAAAAGTTGTCTTCTTCAACGATTAGACTCGACAATCGATCGGAATCGCTAGTATTTTATGTTTTTCAAATTTGAACACATGGAGTTAGATGGTAAAATTAATTCGTATGGCGAAATATCTGAACCCTTACAGAGCCCTGCGTAACCACAAGTATCGGAAGTTTTGGATAGTTCAAAGCATATCATTAGTAGGTACTTGGATTGACACCACTCTAAGAGGGTGGGTTGCTGTCAATTTATTTTCACAAGGCAAAGCCGCGGGATTTGTGGGGCTCATTGCATTTTTAAAGGGCTTCCCTTCGGTATTCTTTTCTCCAATTGCCGGTGTGCTAATCGATTGGTTTGGGCCAAAGACAATCCTTTTTTATTCCCAGCTTATTGATGCCATTAATGCCTTCGTAATGGCTTATTTGGTGTGGAAAGGTGCACTCTCACCATTTCACCTTTTACTGCTAAGTTTAGCCATGGGGATTACTTCCGGATTCTACTTACCGTCCCGTAATAATTTTATAGCGGATATTGTGCCAAAAGAGCTTTTACCAAACGCTCTTGCGTTGCATTCTATGATATTCAACGTTGCACGGATGATAGGTCCCACTATCGCCGGTTTTATCGTTAGATCCTATGGACTGGAAATTGGATTCATCATCAACGCTCTTTCATTCATTCCCCTACTTGTAATCCTGCCGTTTATTGAGGAGGAAGGAACCACAAAGAACGGAAGCCCAAAAGGAATAGGAAAGTTCTTGGTTGATCTTCGAGAGGGACTGGCCTTTTCGTTCAAGAATAAGGTTTTACGCTACACCTTTTTATCGCTCACGATGTATTCACTCTTCGGGATGCCTTTTGGCATGCTCATGCAGGTCTTTGTAAAAGACGTTGTAAAATCAGATATTGCGGCGTACGGGATTATTATGGGCATGATGGGAGTTGGAGCGTTCATTGGCGCAAACATTGTGAGTTTGTTTCAACCTGAGAAGATAATTCAAACTCGTGAGGAAATACTTTTAGTTGTGATAGGAACAAGTATTTTACTTGCTTCCGTCCTCCCAAAAAAAGCCATTGTTTTTGCTTTTGTTATTGGGGCTTGTCAATCCTCATTTTTCAACATAACGAATAGCCGCACACAGCTTAAATCTCCACAACACATGAGGGGAAGAACGATGTCTGTATACTCATTTATCAACACTGGTGGTTCACCAACGGGCACGTTCCTCCTTGGACTTACAGCAAACCTTATAGGAACCCGTCTTACTTACAGTGTCGCTGGGATTGTTCTGCTGGTTTACTCAGTCTACGCATTTTTCAAATTTCCACACGAAAGCTAAACAAATAGGCCCCGATTTATCGGGGCCTATTTGTTTTGAATGCAAAAAAGATTATTGGCTCAAAGCTCTGTAGGCGTCAATTAAACCGTAACCAACGTACTTGTTCCATCCCCTACTGTCGTACGTGTAACCTGGTATCTTGTAGGCTGTCTGGATAAGTCTATTTCTTATAGCCTCAGGTGTTGTATAGCCTCTTGCATAAAGCATTGCAGCGAGTGCTGAAACATGAGGTGTTGCCATTGACGTGCCTTGCAAGAACATGTAGGTGTTACCACTGGTTGGTGTCCAGGTTGTACTCAGAACCCCGTCTGCGTAACCGTCTCCGTTTTGATCAACGCTTGTATCACCGCCAGGGGCAACTATGTCAAGATAGTGTGTAACGTACGCTCCCCTGTAAGGATCGTAATACCTTGTGTAATTGTAGTTTGAGTACGGTGCGCGTTTGTTATCATACCTCGTTGCACCAACTGCGATCGTTTCAACGTACGCAGCAGGATAAGAAAGTGATGACCTGTTTTCATTACCAGCAGCGCAAACCAGTGTAACATTCCTGCTGTAAGCGTACTTCACCGCATCCATTAAAACTCGCGCTCCAGAACCGCCAAGCGAGAGGCTAATGATTTTTGCGCCGTTATCAACTGCGTATCTGATGCCTGCCGCAACGTTATCGAGTGTGCCGGAACCATCTGCACCAAGTACACGAATCGGCATAATCTTTATTCCATAACCACCCCAGTTAACACCGGCAACACCAAGACTGTTGTTCGTGAGTGCCGCAACCGTTCCAATGCAGTGCGTACCGTGGCTAACATCCTTCGCTGGGTCGGTCGGATTCGTATCACGATCCACGAAATCGTATCCCTGAACAAAGATTCCCTGTAAATCCGGATGCGTCAAGCTAACACCTGTGTCTACAACCGCAACAATAACGTTTGCCGATTTCATTATATCCCATGCCTGCGGCAGTTTCACGTTCACGTAATGCCACTGATAACGGTAATAAGTATCGTTTGGCGTTGCAAGAGCTCTGTAGATGTAGTTTTTATCAACAGACCTTATTCCCTCAACACCCTGGAATATGCTTGGATCGCTCGTTTTGACGGTGACGATTGTAACATCCGGAAATTTGTAAGCTCTTAGAATCTCAACTTGTGTTCCCTTTTCTTGTGCAAGTTTGTTCAAAAACGTTATATCTTTCGTGCTTTCAACCTGCAACACGTACTCCCCAGGTACGTAGTCCTCCTCTGTTCCGGAAATTCCAAGGTTGTGGGAAACTCTGGGCTCGAAGTCCAAACTCCTTGGCTCAAAAGAGTTGCTACAACTCCAGAACAACAAGGCACTTAACAAGAGCACAGCTGTACCGAGAACAACTGCACGAATACCCTTCACAAGCACCCCTCCTTGGCTAAGAATGACATCTGAATTTTATGCCAAAATCTCGTTACAACTCAAGCCATATCCGTAACTTTATGTTTAAAATTCACACTTCGCTTTTTTATCGTAGCACCCTATCCAAAGTGAGTAAGAAATGATACTTGAAAAAATGAGCTACACCAAATAAGATTCAATTAGTATTTCATTTCGCTCGGAGGTGTAGCTCATGAACGAACAAGTTC
>Ga0105163_1000041_pt1 | contig 77614 bp, 79 predicted proteins | sample JNZ110809AmetaG_FD_81531 | JGI IMG/M metagenome (GOLD analysis project Ga0105163, IMG submission 81531) | Hot spring microbial communities from Jinze hot spring, China to study Microbial Dark Matter (Phase II) - JNZ 110809A | ecosystem: Environmental > Aquatic > Thermal springs > Hot (42-90C) >... | reverse complement strand
GATCTGTTCTCGCGCCCTAAGGAGCGCCTCCTTTAAGGAAGGGCTTACGTCCTTTGAGATCCCCGCCCAGGCCTCGACCGGGATCTCCATCCCTTTCTCTCTGAGGTCCACATGGTCAAATTGGAGGGTGAAACGCACCACGGCCTCGTCGCCTTTGGACTTTACCTCTTCAAGGATCACCCGTGCTACTTCAAGGGCCTCCTCTAGGGAGCAACGCCTTGACCTTAACAACTCCTGCCACTCGCTCTCAAATTCGGCCTTATCCGTCCTCAGGTACCTCATGTTCAACCTCTTTCACCCTCGCCCCTAGGGCGGAAAGCTTCTCCAAGAACCTTTCGTAACCACGTTCAAGGTGTTGCACCCCTCCCACTAGCGTCTCGCCCTCGGCCACAAGGCCTGCTATGACCAAAGAAGCACCTGCCCTGAGGTCTGTGGCCATTACAGGTGCCCCTGTAAGATAAGGTACCCCTTGTACCACCGCGCTTTGTCCTTGTAGCCTTATATCTGCCCCCATACGCCTCAGCTCGTTTACATGTAAGAACCTGTTCTCGAATATGGTTTCGGTTATAACACACAAGCCCCTGGCGATAGACATAAGTGCCATGAACTGCGCCTGCATATCGGTGGGGAACCCGGGATAAGGGGCAGTGCGCACGTCCACAGCCCGAGGCCTATCCCAAGAGGAAACCCTTAGGGAATCCCCTTGCTGGTCCACCTCTATTCCCGCTTCCCTTAACTTGCCGACCACTGCCTCCAGGTGATCGGCCCTTGCCCCCTTCAAGGTGACGTTGCCATTGGTGATGGCTGCAGCCACCATAAAGGTCCCTGCCTCTATCCTATCTGGGATTACCCTGTGGGAGAAGGACTTGGGGCTTTTGGTCCCCCGCACCCTTATAATGCCAGTTCCCTCCCCTTCTACCTCAACGCCCATCTCCTTTAAGGCCTTTGCCAGGTCTACCACTTCAGGTTCCCTTGCGGCGTTCTCTATGACAGTTTCACCTTCTGCCAAGGCCGCAGCCATGAGGAGGTTCTCTGTACCCGTGACCGTAGGCAGGTCCAGGTAGATCCTGGCCCCCTTTAGCTTTCTGGCCTTGGCCTGGATATAACCCCTTTCCACCTTTATCTCGGCCCCCATCATCTCGAGGCCCTTGAGGTGTAGGTCTATGGGACGAGCGCCAATGGCACATCCCCCTGGAAGCGAGACCTTGGCTTCGCCTGTCCTAGCCAGCAAGGGACCGAGGACCAATATGGAGGCCCTCATCGTCCTCACAAGCTCATGGGGGGCAGTGGAGTCCTTGAGCTCGGAGGCGTCTATCACCAAGGAACCCCCTTCGGACCACGTGACCTTTGCCCCTAGGATCTGCAAGAGCTCTATCAAGGTTTCCACGTCCTTGACCCTTGGGACGTTCTCAAGGACCACCGGTCCCTCCACGAGGAGGCTTGAGGCCATTATGGGAAGGGCTGCGTTTTTCGCCCCGCTTATGGTGATCTCGCCCCTTAGCCTATAGCCTCCTTCTACAAGATACGCCCGCTTTACCCCCATTTCCCCTTCACCACCCTTTTAAGGCCAGCATAGTCCTTAAGGACCTCAACCCGCGAAAACCCCCTCCCTTCAAATAGCCCCCTGACCACATCGGCTTGTCCGTAGCCGACCTCTATCAACAGCCACCCGCCTTCCCTGAGATATGAAGGTGCCCCCTGGACGATCCTCCTTATGACCTGGAGGCCATCTGCCCCTCCGTCCAGGGCCTCTATGGGTTCGTAATCCTTCACCTCGGGAGGGAGAGCGAAGATCTCCTCTGTAGGGACATAGGGGGGATTGGAAGCTATGAGGGAAAAACCCCCCTCCTGCGGGAAGAGGTCCTCCAGGCAAAGCCTTACCCTCCCTTCTAAACCGTAAGCCTTGACGTTTTCCTCTGCCACCCTTATGGCATAAGGTGACCTCTCCGTGGCCCAGACCTCGGCCTGAGGCACTTCCTTTGCAAGGGCTATGGCTATGGCGCCACATCCAGTCCCTATGTCCAGGAACTTCCAAGGTTTTGGCAGTTCTGGCAAAAGCCTGAGCCCTTCCTCCACCAGAAGTTCGGTCTCAGGCCTCGGTATGAGGCAATCGGGGGTGACCTTGAGCTTTAAGGACCAAAACTCCTTCTCCCCCAGGATGTAAGCCAGGGGCTCCCTTTCGATGCGCCTCTTGGTCATTTCCCTAAGGACCAAAAGTTCTTCGGGCTTAAGCTCCCTCTGGGGATGGGTATAAAGCTCAGCCTTTGAAACCCCTAGGACATGACAGAGGAAGACCTCCGCCTCAAGCCTCGCGGATTCTATACCCCCCTCCTTTAAGGCTTGGGTCAGGGTCTGCAGGGCCTTGAGGACCGTCCACTTCTCCACGGTCCTCAAGCCTCCTCCATGAGCTTTATGGCCTCGGCTTCCTTTGAAGCGATGAGGGCCTCGATTATCTCGTCGAGCTCTCCGTCAAGGACCTCTTGAAGCCTATAAGTGGTGAAACCTATGCGGTGATCGGTGACCCTGTTCTGGGGGAAGTTATAGGTCCTGATCTTCTCGCTCCTTTCCCCCGTACCGATCTGGCTTTTCCGTTCTTTGGCTATCTTCTCCTCTTGCTCCTTTCGCTTAAGCTCAAGCAACCTGGCCATCAGGACCTTCATGGCCTTTGCCCGGTTTTGATGTTGAGAGCGCTCGTCCTGACATTGGACTACTATCCCAGTTGGGATATGGGTTATACGGACGGCGGTTTCTGTCTTGTTGACGTGCTGACCGCCTGGACCCGAGGCCCTGAACACTTCTACCTTGAGGTCCTTGGGATCGATCTGCACCTCCACCTCCTCGGCCTCAGGCAGAACGGCTACTGTGGCTGTGGACGTATGGATCCTGCCCTGCGATTCGGTGACGGGAATCCTCTGGACCCGGTGCACCCCGCTTTCGTGCTTGAGACGGCTATAGGCACCCTTTCCCTGGATAAGGGCGATCACTTCCTTGAAGCCCCCAAGGCCCGTTGGATGGGAGTCGAGCACTTCCACCTTCCAACCCTTCCTCTCAGCATAACGGCTGTACATGCGGAAAAGGTCCGCAGCAAAAAGGGCGGCTTCCTCACCCCCGGTCCCTGCCCTGATCTCCAGGATCACGTTCCTCTCATCCCTTGGATCCTTCGGCAAAAGGGCCTTCAAGACCTCCTTCTCGGCCTGCTCAAGCTCTTCGGTGAGCCTTTCCACTTCTTCGAAGGCCATGCGCCTTATCTCTTCGTCAGGGTCATCGAGTAGGGCCTTGGCCGACTCCAACCTCTCTTGGAGCGCCTTGAGGTTCCTATAGGGCTCAAGGACCCTTTTGATCTCTGCGTGCTCTTTGGAGTACTTCTGATAGAGCTCAACGTCCTTTAAGACCTCAGGGGAGGCCAACAAGGCCTCCAGTTCCTCAAACCTCGACCTCAATCCCTCCAATTTTGCCAATATCTGGGCCTTCACGGACCTCTATTGGGGGAGCTAACCCTCGGGGTTTTCCTGCTGCTGTTGTTGTTGTTCGAAGAACTTCCTGTACTTCCTCTGGAATTTTTCCACCTTTCCCGTCATGTCCACTAGCTTCTGCTTGCCGGTAAAGAAAGGATGGCACTGAGAACACACGTCAACCCTATAGTCCTTCCTAGTGGACAAGGTCTTGAAGGTAGCCCCACAGGCACAGGTGACCGTGATCTGGTAAAGCGGTGGATGGATCCCCTTTTTCATCGTAAAGGCACCTCCCTTTTCTTTTATGGATAACACCTTTCCCGTGGCCAGACAAGCCTTTATTGGTTCATGCTTTCGAGGAACTCGCGGTTGGATCTGGTGCCCCTCATCTTGTCCAAGAGGAACTCCATGGCCTCGATAGGTGTCATGTTTAAAAGGACGCGCCTCAACAGCCATACCCTGTGAAGCGTCCATTCGTCAAGCAGGAGTTCCTCTTTCCTTGTCCCAGAGCGGGTGATGTCGATGGCAGGGAAGATCCTCCTGTCGGCAAGCCTCCTGTCGAGGATAAGCTCCATATTGCCCGTCCCCTTGAACTCCTCAAAGATCACCTCATCCATCCTGCTACCTGTCTCTATAAGTGCTGTGCCTATAATGGTGAGGCTTCCACCTTCTTCGATGTTCCTGGCTGCCCCGAAGAAACGTTTTGGCTTCTGGAGCGCTGTTGCTTCTATGCCTCCGGAGAGGACCTTTCCGCTTGACGGGACTATGGCGTTATAAGCCCTTGCAAGGCGCGTGATGCTGTCAAGCAGGATGACCACATCGCGCTTGTACTCCACCAGCCTCTTGGCCCGCTCTATCACCATCTCGGCCACCTGGACGTGCCGCTGGGGAGATTCGTCAAAGGTGGAGCTTATCACCTCGCCTCTAACGGTACGCTCCATGTCGGTAACCTCTTCTGGCCTTTCGTCTATCAGCAACACGATCAGGTACACCTCCGGATGGTTCTTCATCAGGGCATGGGCAATGGATTGTAAAAGCATGGTCTTTCCTGCACGAGGAGGCGAGACTATAAGCCCCCTCTGCCCCTTACCCACAGGGGTCAAGAGGTCCATGACCCTAGTGGAGTAGTCCTCAGGGTCGTACTCCAACTTGAACTTCTCCATGGGGTAAAGGGGCGTCAAGTTGTCAAATAGGACCCTCTCCTTTGCCTTTTCAGGGTCCTCGAAGTTTATCTTTTCCACCTTGAGCAGCGCAAAATACCTCTCACCTTCTTTAGGAGGCCTCACCTGCCCACTGACCGTGTCGCCGGTCATCAAGTTGAAACGCCTTATCTGAGAGGGGGAAACGTAAATGTCGTCTGGTCCTGGAAGGTAACTGTTCTCTGGTGATCTTAGGAAACCGAATCCCTCCGGGAGCACCTCAAGTACCCCCTCGCCATAGATGACCCCGTTGTTCTGGGCATGCGTCTGGAGTATGGAGAATATGAGGTCTTCTTTCCGCATACCGCTGGGGTTTTCAACCCCAAGATCATGGGCTAACTTTATCAGGTCGTTTACCTTCATCCGTTTGAGTTCAGACAGGTGCAGGGCCTCCATGCGCACCTCCTATCGTTTGTCTTATGGCTTTGTACACCTTCAGGACTTGTTCCTCTGTGTATTGGAGGTCATAGGAGTTGTTCACAAGGTAATGGGCATAAGCCACCTTTTCCAAAAGGGGCATCTGGGACCTTATGCGCCGTAATGCCTCCTCTTCAGACAAACCGTCCCTTTCCATAAGGCGCTTGAGCTGGACCGTTTCTTCTACATAAACGAGGACAACCACATCCATCTCGCGAAAGGTCCCCTTCTCTATCAAGAGGGGGGCATCCACCACGATCCCTCCTTTGGCCTTGGAAAAGGCCTCCTGCATCTTCATCTCCACTAAAGGATGCAGTATCCCTTCGAGGACCTTGCGCTTTTCAGCGTCGTAAAAGACAAGGGCGCCAAGCCTCTTCCTTTGGATCTCACCGTCTGGACCCAATATGGAGGTCCCAAAGGCCTCCACTATCCTCTTCCACCCTTCTTCTCCCCTTTTCATGAGCTCATGGGCCACTTGGTCAAGGTCTAGGAGTTCGAACCCCAAAAGTCCTGCCAATTGGCGCGCTACCGTGCTTTTGCCGGTGCATATGCCTCCTGTAACCCCTATCCGCATAGCTTTGTGCGACATACGGAGACTGGACCTATATATCTAGGTTCTGTACAGTAAGGGCGTTCTCCTCTATGAACCTCCTTCTCTCCTCTACCTGTTCTCCCATGAGGACTGAAAAGATCTCATTGGCAGCCACTGCGTCCTCCACCTTCACCTGCAACAAGGACCTCCTATCCGGACACATAGTGGTCTCCCAAAGTTGCTCAGGGTTCATCTCACCTAGTCCTTTGTACCTCTGTATGTAAAGGCCCTTCCTGCCTAGTTCGGAGACACGCCTGACGAGCTCAAATAGGTCGCCTATTTCCTCCCTTTCATCCCCCTCTACCAACCAAAGGGGTAGGGACTCCATGAGCCCCTTTATGCCTACGTAAAGGGATAGGAGCTTTTTGTAATCCCGTGACTCTGCAAACTCCCACCCTATCCTCCTGATCCTCCCCTCAAGGTCAGAAAAACAAAGGGTCAATCCCTCAGGGCCACTTTCCAGGTATATGCTTTCTACTTTCTCCTTTAAGGCCATGACCACCCTCTGGAGGACCTCCTTTTGGAAGTCTCCCTTTGAACGTATCCCCTCTTTTAACATCTCCAGTACCACCTCTTTCGGGATGCCCCTCCGTTCGAAAAGCTCCATTGCCCTCTGGAACTCAAAGAGGACCTCAAGGCCCTTGGCCACCTCCTGCTGCGAAAGGGGTCTGCCGTCTTTATCGAGGAGGCTTACCTTCTTCGAAGCCCTTTCGATCAGAAACCTATCGAGCTCCTGTTCCGTCTTAAGGTAAAAAGTCCCCTCTTGGGCCTTTACTCGGTAAAGGGGCGGTTGAGCTATGTAAAGGCAGCCGCTCTCGACCAAGGGGGCCATTTGCCTGAAGAAAAAGGTCAAAAGCAAGGTCCTTATGTGAGATCCGTCCACATCGGCGTCTGTCATTATGATGACCTTCCTGTACCTAAGCTCTTCGGGCGAAAAATCGTTCTTCAGGCTGGCAACCCCAAGGGCTGCGAATATGGTCCTTATCTCCTCATTGGAAAGCACCTTGTCTATCCTTGCCTTCTCCACGTTTATTATCTTTCCCTTTATGGGCAACACGGCCTGAAAGCGTCTGTCACGAGCCTGTTTGGCAGAGCCCCCTGCGCTTTCCCCTTCCACGATGAAGAGCTCCTTTTTCTCAGGGTCCTTCTCCTGACAGTCGGCAAGCTTTCCGGGCAAGGTAACATCGAGCCCCCCTTTCTTCCTCATAAGCTCACGGGCCTTCCGCGCAGCAATGCGGGCCCTTGCCGCATCTATGACCTTGGCGAGGATCTTTTTGGTTTCAGCCGGGTTCCTCTCTAGGTACTCTAGAAGGCCTTCAGAGACAATGGACTCCACTATGCCCTTGACCTCGCTGTTGCCAAGCTTTGTCTTGGTCTGCCCTTCGAACTGCGGCCTCCTCAGCTTTACGCTTATGACCGCTGTGAGACCTTCACGGACGTCATCACCGCTTAGCCCTTCTTTCAACTCCTTTTGTACTTTGTCACCGAGGAGGTTGTTGAGCGTACGGGTCAGCGCCGCTTTGAACCCCGCTACATGGGTTCCACCTTCGGTGGTCTTTATGCAGTTGGCAAAGGAGAGGATGTTTTCGTTGAAACCGTCGTTGTACTGAATGGCAACTTCGACAAGACAACCGTTCTTTTCCCCGCGAATGTAAATGGGTTGTTCGTTTATGGGGACCCTTCCCTTATTGAGCTGCCTTACCATCTCTACGATCCCGCCCTCGTAAAGAAAGGACACCCGCTTGCCAACCCTTTCGTCTATGAGCGTTATCGCCAGGCCTTTGTTCAGAAACGCTAGCTCCCTCAAACGGTGTAGGAGGTGCTCGAAGTCAAACTCCAGGTCACCAAAGATCTCTGGGTCGGGTTTAAACCTTATGGAGGTACCCGTCCTCGTCGTCGTGCCCTTCACCTTCAAGGCAGAGACGGGCTTTCCGCGTTCGTACCTTTGAAAGTACACCTTTCCCTCACGGTAGACCTCCACCTCCAAGTACTCGGAAAGGGCATTCACCACCGAAAGCCCAACCCCGTGTAGTCCCCCCGAGATCTTATAGACCCCTTCCTCGAACTTCCCCCCTGCATGGAGCTTGGTTAAAACCACCTCAAGGGCAGGCTTCCCTTCAACAGGGTGAACGTCCACGGGAATGCCCCTACCGTTGTCGGTCACCGTGACGCTGTTGTCCATATGTAGCACTACCTCCACTTCACTGCAGAACCCCGCTTGGGCCTCGTCGATGCTGTTATCCACAAGCTCCTCTACCAGATGGTGGAGGCCTTCAAAGCCCGTGTTACCGATGTACATGCCCGGAGTTTTCCTAACCGCTTCAAGTCCTTCCAATACCTTGATGCTTGAGGCCGTATAAGCCTTACTTCCCACCTCTACCTCCTCATTCTATGCTCTTCATGGGCATGACCACGTAAAGGTAGTTCTCCGAGCCCTCCTCTTTCAAGAGCCCAGCGCTTTCCGCATCCCTTAGCTCAAACCTGACAAATTCCCCTTCCATGGCGTTTAAGGCCTCTATGAGGTAACGCGGGTTAAAGGTAACCGAAAGCGGCCTCCCTTCATAGCGGACCTCAAGGCTTTCACTGAACTCGCCTGTTTCAGGTCCGCCCGCCTTCACGTGCATCCTGCCTTCCTCAAAGGAGAACTTCACACCCTGCACGCCTTCAGCCGCAAATACCTCCCCTCGCTTAAGCACCTGAAGGAATATCTCCCTTTGTATCACCAAATGGTTTTCAAAGCCCTTTGGCAGTACGTATCGGTATTCGGGGAACCTCCCCTCCAAGGCCCTTATGGAGAGGCAAGAGGACCTACCTTGGAACTCCACTGCACTCTGCTGGATCTTCACCGAAAGCCTTTCCTCTTCTTGAAAGACCCTCCTTATCTCTTGAAGGCCCTTTTTCGGCAGTACCACAGAGGCCTCCTTTAAGACCTCTACCTCTTGCTCGCATAGGGCCAGCCTGTGCCCATCGGTGGCTACCATCCTTAACTTGTCGCCTTCGGTCTCGAATAGAATACCGTGTAGGTTCATACTCGACTCTTGATTAGAAGAACAAAAGGCCACCTTTTTCATCATCTTCTTCAAGAGGCTTGAGTCAACTAAAAAGAAAGGCTCCCCATCTGAGGTAAACCTTGGAAAGTCACGGGGATCAAGACCTGGCAAGCTCATGCACACATTCCCTATGGAAATACTTGTCCAAAAATTGGGAGTTTGACTCAGCTCTAGGGTCCCTATGGGCAAGGCCCTTAAGATCTCGTAGAGTTTTCTTGCCGGCAGGCATATGCTTCCTCTCTCTATCACCAAGGCCTCAAGCTGTTCCTTCAAGCTCACCTGCAGATCGGTGGCTTCAAGGGAGAGGACCTCCCCTTCTGCGTTGAGGAGAAAATGGGACAGAATGGGGTAAAAGGTCCTCTTTTCAACAACTCCTTGAAGTTTCCCTAATGCCTTTTGAAGTTGTTCTTTGTTGATGTTTACCTTCATTTTTCCACCTCACGGTGTGGAAATTGTGGAAAACTCAAAACCATTAAGTTCCCCTTTGGCCTTCCTCTGGGGAGTAAAAGGTGCCCTTATTCCTCCTTTTCAACCTTTTAGCTGTTTTTCCAGTTCCTCCACCATGCTCCTGAAAAGGGGGTCCTTTTCCAGCCTTTGTTCCACCTTCCTTATCCCATAGATCACTGTCGAATGGTCCTTCCCACCGAAGCGCCTTCCTATGTCTACAAGTGGGGCGTCTGTATACTTCTTTATCAAATACATGGCCACCTGGCGCGGTAAAACGATCTGCTGAAGTCGTCTTTGGGAACACAGGTCCTTTACCTTAACGTTGAAATACGAAGCTACCTTTTGGAGGATCTTTTCAGGGGTAAGGGGCTGTTCTTCCTTTACTATGTTCTTCAAGGCCTCTTTTGCCAAGGCGATGTCGATCCTCCTTTTGGTTAAGGAAGCGTAGGCCCCAAGCCTTATCAGACAACCCTCCAGGACTCGGATGTTGGAGGTATCGATCTTTGAAGCAAGGTACATGGCCACTTCATCAGGGAGGTCGATGTTTTCGATCTCGGCCTTTTTCTTAAGGATGGCCACCTTTGTTTCCACATCAGGAGGTTGGATGTCCACAATAAGCCCCCATTCGAAGCGCGATCGCAGCCTCTCCTCGATGTTCACTATCTCCCTGGGGAAACGGTCGCTGGTTATCACGATCTGCTTTTTGTTCTGATAGAGGGTGTTAAAGGTATGGAAGAACTCCACCTGCGTCCTCTCTTTGCCGGCGATGAACTGGATGTCGTCTATGAGCAACACGTCCATCGCCCGGTACTTGCTCCTGAAGGCATCCATGCGCTCGTAACGGATGGAGTTGATGAGCTCGTTTGTGAACTCTTCTGCCGATATGTAACACACTTTAAGCGGGTCACTTACCTTGCGCTCCTTTATTATCTGTTGACCTATGGCGTTGAGGAGATGGGTCTTACCCAGCCCAACTCCCCCATATATGAAAAGGGGGTTGTACCTCAAACCGGGTTTCTCCACTACTGCCAAGGCTGCCGCATGGGCAAGTTGGTTGCCGCTTCCCACCACAAAGTTTTCAAAGGTATAGCGTGGATGAAAGGCTTGTAGGGCCTGCTGCACCCTTTCGTCGTCTTCGGCTGTGGAAAAGTCGGAACTTATCCCCTCCTTTTCCACTACTAATTCCACATCCCCTACGTCCCTTTGGATCTGCCTCAAGGCCCCCTTTATGTGCTCGAGATAGTTCTCCTTGATCCACTCCCGGAAAAACCTGTTTGGAGCCGTTATGACCAGACGGTTTCCTTCGATCCTGCCTCTGAGGGGCTTGATCCACGTCTCATAGGCACTGAAGGCCAAAGTGGCCTTAAGGTAGTCGAGGACTTCAGCCCAGACGTTATCCATGGGTATAACGCCAAGATCCTAAGCCAAAAAAGGTCCTCAACGAGGTGAGGACAAACCAACCATAAAGGGGCCTTTTTCTAACCAGATTTTACCTCCTGGAAGGTGGTGCCGAGGGACGGAATCGAACCGCCGACACGCGGATTTTCAGTCCGCTGCTCTACCGACTGAGCTACCTCGGCACCCATAAAAAGCATACGAAGGTTGATCCCCTCTGTCAAGGCCAAGAGGTTGTCGAGGCTCTGTAGGACATAATAAAATTCCCGCAAAGGGGATGAACGTCCTTTGCGTCATCGGATGGTCTAAAAGCGGTAAGACCGCCCTTATGGAGGGTTTGATAAAGGGCTTCAAGGGCCGCGGGTTGAGGGTAGCGGCGCTTAAGCACCACGGGCATCCAGGAGATGTGTTCCCCGAGGGGAAGGACACGACCAGGTTCCTTAAGGCAGGGGCTGACCTAGCGGTGTTGTTCGGACAAGGGGGTTTGGAGTTGTCAAGACCCCTTTTGGATCCCGATCCACAAGGGCTTTTGCCTTACCTATGGGGCTATGACCTGGTGTTGGTGGAAGGGCTTAAGGGTTCGAATTACCCAAAGGTGGAGGTGTACAACGGAAGCCCGGAGGGGCTCCTTTACCAAAAGGTCAAAGGGGTCCTGGCCCTTGTAAGCGACCAAGTGGAGGTCCAAGGGATACCGACCTTTAAGACACACGAGGTGGATGCCCTTGTGGATTACCTGATGGAGAAGCTGCCCCTCAAGCGGCAAAGGCTCACCCTTGTTGCAGACGGAAGGGAAGTGGCCCTTAACGCCTTTGTGGAGAGGATGCTTTATGGGCTTGTGAAAGCCATGGTGGCCCCCCTTAAAGGGTGTGAAGACGTAAAGGAGGTGGTCCTCCGATGGGAAAGGGACCTGTAGAAGGGCTTTTGATACCTGAGCCGCAGGGCAAGTTGGTCTACGTGTGTGTCCAGTGCGAGGCCCATTACCCCTTGGACAGGTTCCTATATACGTGTCCTGGTTGTGGTGGGCTTTTGCGGATCAAGGACTTAGAATTCCAACGCCTGAAGGCCTATCCCCCCGAGGTGTGGAAGGAGGTCTTCAAGGGAAGGAGGACCTTGGAGCTGGATGCCTTAAAAGGGGTCTTTTTGTTTTACGAGCTCGTGCTGCCGGTGATACCCCTTGAGGACGTCCTTTACCTTGGTGAAGGGCAGACGCCCCTTGTGAGGGCAAACGAAGCCCTTTCTGATTGGGTAGGCATCCCCTTTTACGTGAAATACGAAGGCCTTAACCCCTCTTTGAGTTTTAAAGACAGGGGGATGGCCTCGGCCGTAAGCTTCATAAACTTTGCGATAAAGCGCAAGGGACTAAAGGAGGTCCTCGGCATCTGTGCATCCACAGGCGATACGTCTGCAGCGGCTGCCCTCTACCTAGCTTATCTGCCGCGGGAGAAGGTCCACTCGGTGGTGCTTTTGCCCGAGGGTAAGGTGACAGAGGCCCAACTGTCACAGCCCTTAGGGGCCGGCGCTACGGTCATAGAGGTCCCTGGGGTCTTTGACGACTGCATGAGGATCGTAGAGGAACTGGCCTCCAAGTACGAAGTATGCCTCTTAAACTCCAAAAACCCCCTAAGGATCCAGGGGCAGAAGACCTTCGCCTATGAGGTGGCGCAGCAGGTAGGATGGGACCTCAAGGGACTTATGGTGGTGGTCCCTGTTGGCAACGCTGGGAACGTCACGGCCATAATGGAGGGCTTTTTGGACCTTCACGAACTCGGCCTGATAGAAGAGCTCCCCTATATACTTGCGGTCCAAAGCGAGCATGCAGACCCCATTTACCGGTGGTGGAAGACAGGGGAGTATGTCCCTGTGAAGGTGCGCCCAAGCGTTGCCCAAGCAGCGATGATCGGCAACCCGGTTTCCTTCCCCAAGGTGAGGCAACTTGTGGAGGGGCCTTTTAAGGAGAGGTTCCTGGCAGTCAGGGTAAGCGAGACCGAGATCATGGAGGGGATGCTCTTCACCAACAAAAACGGCCACGTGGTATGTACACAGGGGGGTGAGGCCATAGCGGGGCTGAGGAAGGCCTCAAGGGAAGGGATCCTGCCTGAAGGGTTGCGCAAGGTGGTGGTCAATTCCACCTCACACCAGCTCAAGTTCTCCAACTTCCAGAGGGCCTACTTCGAGGGGACCTTTCCGCCGGAGTTCGAGGTCGCGGTCAGGGAGGAGTTGAGGAACAGGCCAGTAAAGCTCCCCGCCGATCCCCATGCCATTGCCGAGTACCTCCGCTTAAAGCCCAGGGATGAGGCTTAAAGAGATCGGGGAATTCGGTCTCATCGAGAGACTTAAGGACTTCCAGGCAGAAGGCGCACTTAAGGCCATAGGTGAGGACTGTGCCGTCTTCCCCATGGAAAAAGGGGTGCTCCTCTTTACCACCGACACCATGCTAGAAGGGGTCCATTTCAAGAGGGAATACGCTTCGCCATGGCATATAGGCTTTAAGGCCCTTTCGGTGAACCTGAGCGATATAGCCGCATGTGGCGGAAGGCCCTTGTTTTACTTAGTTGCCCTCACCGTGTCCCCTGAGGAAGAGGTGGGCTTTGTGGAGGAGCTCTACAGGGGCATGAAGGAGGCAGGCGATAGGTTTGGAGCAGGGCTTCTAGGAGGTGATCTATCCCGGGGCGATAGGCTCTCTGTAACCATAGCCTTAATAGGGATCGCGGAAGAGGACAAATGGGTCCCAAGGGACGGGGCTGAAGTGGGTCAGTGGATATACGTCTCGGGCTACCTAGGGGAATCCGCCCTTGGGCTCAGGCTCCTTCAGATGGGACACAAGGAGGGGCCTTTTGTCCGTCGACACCTTTTGCCCGAGCCGAGGGTGCCCCTTGGGATCGAACTAGCAAAGGGCCACCTAGCCTCTGCCATGATCGACATAAGCGATGGTTTCCTGAAAGACCTTGGGCATCTACTGGAGGCCTCTGCTGTAGGAGCGGAGGTCTATGTGGACAGGTTGCCCCTTTCCGAACCCATGAAGGAGACGGCCAAGGCCTATGGAATGGACCCCATAGCGCTTGCCCTCTCTGGAGGTGAGGACTACGAACTGCTCTTCACAAGCCCCTTACCCGAGGGGGTCCTTCAGGAGTTAGGGGCCAAGCTAGGGGTACCCATCACGGCAGTGGGAAGGACAGTGACCTCTGGCCTTACCCTGATCAGGGGAGGGGAACCCTGGACCTTCGAGGGGGAAAGGGGGTTTGACCATTTCGGATGAAGAGGACCTTTGTCGCTGAAATAAAGGAGAAGGACCTAGTGGAAGCCCCCTTCCTCGTTGCCGAGAAGGCCCTCGTCCAATCCCGAACCGGTTTGCGCTACATCAGGCTAAAGCTAAGGGACAGGACCGGGGAGATCGAGGGCAGGATCTGGGAAAGGGTGGAGGAGAACGACAAGGTCTTCGCCAAAGGCGATTTCGTCCTGGTTAAGGCCGAGGCGGTGAGGTACCAAGGGGTCCTCCAGTTGAACATCTTGGAGCTGAGGACTTGTTCCAAGGAAGAAGTGTCCCTTGAGGACTTCGTCCCGACCTCCAAGCGCCACCCTTCGGAGATGCTGGAGGAATTGAGGGCTTTGGCCTCCAAGATCCTGGACCCTTACCTAAGGAGGCTTGTGATGAGCTTCTTAAGGGACAGGGCCTTCCTTGAGGCCTTCGCCAAGGCCCCTGCCTCAAGGGGGATCCACCATGCAAGAAGTGGGGGGCTGTTGGAACACACCCTATCTTTGGCCAAGTTGGTAGAAAGGCTGAGGGGGCATTACGAAGGGGTGGACTGGGACCTCTTGCTCTGTGGGGCCATCTTACACGATATAGGGAAGGTGAAGGAGATAGAAGGGGAGCTCCTTTACGACTATAGCTCCGAAGGGAAGCTCCTCGGCCACATCGTCCTAGGGCTCGAGATGATCTCGGAGCGGATAAAGGCCATAGAGGGGTTTCCGGAAGACAAGGCCATGCTCCTAAAGCACCTCATCATAAGCCACCACGGCCGCGAAGAATGGGGGTCACCGAAGAAGCCAAGGACTTTGGAAGCAGAACTCTTACACAGGCTTGACGATCTCGACGCCAAGATGGACGGTATCATAGAGCTGATAAAGAAGGCGGAGGGAGAATGGACGGAGTTCCATAGGGCCTTCGAGCGTTCGTTTTGGCGCGGTAATTTCTCGGAAGACCCCAAAGGGGATACATCCAACCCTTGAAATTGACACCCTGGGCCCCCTGCTTTAACATTACCCTTGGTGGAAGTGGCTGGGTCCTGGTGGACCCCCTGGACTTCAAATCCAGTGGCGGGCTGAAAGGTCCGCGGCGGGTTCGATTCCCGTACACTTCCGCCAAGGGGAGGTCAAGATGATCGGCGGCATAGGGATGCAAGAACTTTTAGTCATCCTGTTCATCGCCCTTTTGATCTTTGGGGCCAAAAGGCTTCCGGAGATAGGGTCTGGGATAGGAAAGGCCATAAGGGACTTCAAGAGGGCCTTGAAGGAGCCCCCTGAGATAGACGTCACGCCGAAGGAAAAAGGACTCGAAGCCAAGGAGTCACCCCCACCCAAAGAAAAGGCGGAGTGAAGCTGGCCTTTATAGGCTTTGGTTCGAACCTGGGTCCCAGACAGAGGAACTGTGAAAGGGGGTTGGAGCTGCTCCTAGAGAGGCGGATCTTCAGCGCCCTTAAGGTCTCCTCCCTTTGGCTCACGGAGCCATGGGGATATCTTGAGCAGCCCCTGTTCCTCAACGGCGCCTTCGTAGGGCTTACTGACCTTGGACCGCGCCAGTTGCTCTCTGCCTTAAAGGAGGTGGAGAGGGAGGTGGGCAGAAAGGAGGGACCCCGATGGGGGCCTAGGGTCCTTGACCTCGACCTCCTCCTTTATGAAGAAGAGGTACTTGAAGAGGAGGACTTGAAGGTCCCCCACCCCCATATGCACGAAAGGGCCTTTGTGCTGGTCCCCTTGGTAGAGGTAGCGCCCTGGGCTTACCATCCCCTAAAGGGGAAAACGGCCCTTGAGCTCCTTAAGGAGCTTGGGGAACCAAAGGGGATATATTACTATGGGAGGCTTTATCAAGGATGCCCCTTGAGTTCTTCTCCTTGAAGGTAGGTGGTCAAAAGCTACAAGGGGTCATCCATTTGCCCAAAAAGGTGCCCGCCCCTGTGGTGGTGGGGTCACACGGGCTCTTTTCCAGTAAGGACAGTGAGAAGTTCATCATGTTAGGGGATCTCTTTTCCCAAGAGGGCATAGCCTTTTTGCGCTACGACCACAGGGGTTGTGGGGAAAGCGAGGGGGATATATCGGAGACTACGCCTTCCTCGAGGCTTGAGGACCTCAAAGGGGTCTTGGCCTTCGTGAGGGGGCACCCACTGCTTGACGCCTCAAGGCTTGGACTCCTTGGAAGTAGCATGGGTGGCTTTATCTCCGTCCTTGCAGCCAAGGAGGATCCGGGGATCAAAGCCCTTGTGCTTTGGGCAACCCCTATGAGGATAAGGGGGAAGGGGGAAGGCCCTTTGAGGGAGGCCTTCTTTGAAGACGCAAGGAGGTTCGACCTCCTTCAAGCCGTTGAAGGCCTTAAGGGGTGTCTTTTCCTTCACGGCAAAGGGGACGAGGTAGTGCCCTTTCAAGATGCCCTTGAGCTTTACCGCAGGGCCAAGGAACCCAAGGAACTTGTGCTCTTCGAAAAAGCTGACCACAGCTTTTCGGAGCTGGAAGACAGGAAAAGCGCCGCCCTGCTGAGCCTCGAGTGGTTTAAGCGCTTCCTTTTAGGCCCTTCTTAAGGGCTTACCGTCAACGGTCATAAAGGGCGCAGCCCTCTTGAGGGGTATCCTCAGCCCCTTTAGGTCCTCCCATTTTAAAGGGCCCCTTGCGCGCAGGGCCAAGATCTTGGATACCGACCGCGGTCCAAGGCCGGGGACACGTAAGAGCTGCTCGGGTTCAGCCCTGTTCAATTCCACTGGGAAAAACTCCGGATGTCTCAAGGCCCAGGCCATCTTTGGGTCGTAGTCAAGGGGTAGGTTCCCCTTTGTGTCAAAGGGGAGCTCTTCGGTTGCAAAGCCGTAATCCCTCAGAAGGAAGGAGGCCTCGTAGAGCCTCTTCTGACGCAGGGGGCTTTCAGGAGGCAAGTCCTCAAGCGGGGTCGCCCATACAGGGGAGAAGGCCTCAAAGTAACATCGCTTAAGGCCGTAGTCCCGGTAAAGCGCCGAGACCAGGTCCAGGATCTCCTTGTCCGTCTCTCCAGCTGCCCCTACCACGAACTGGGTCGTTTGGTCCTTGGCCCTGCCTGTGCCCTCCTGGAGGATCGCCTTTAAGGCCCTAATCTGCGAAAGGATCCCCTGGAAGTCCTTTTCGGGGCATATGGCCTTTAACCTCCTTTCCGAAGGGGCCTCGAGGTTCACCGAGACCCTATCGGCCAACTGCACCGCCATCCTCATGGTGGCCTCGTCTGCCCCCGGCATGACCTTGAGGTGTATATAGCCTTGAAAGCCGTAGCGGTACCTGAGGATCTCTGCAGTGGCTATGAGCTGCTCGCTTACACGGGCCGCTGATCCATCTATGGAGGAGCTCAAAAAGATCCCCTTCACCAACCCCCGCCTGTATAGCTCCCAGAAGGCCCTGGCCATTTCCTCGGGGCTCAGCCTGAACCTACGCGTGTCCCTTCCCCATCGGCATGCACAATAAAGACAGGTGTTCGAACACACGTTGCTTAACAGCGACTTAAAAAGGGGTACTGGCCTTGAGCCGGCCTTGGCCGGGTAAATCCAACACCTGAAGGGTAAAGGATCCCCTCTGCTTTTGGCCGATACGGCCTCTGTCTGCGCGGCCTCCCCTAAGGCCCTTACCTTCTCCCATAGGTCAGGGGCTATCTTGAACACCGGTCCCTTCATGCCCCTGTCCCATTTTAGCAAAATCCTTTCCAAAAGGCCCAAGCTGGGTGACGTGTGCCTTTGGGTGTGATATAAGTCAAAGGTGATGAAGTATTTGGTGCTTTTGGGCGATGGGATGGCCGATTGGCCCTTGGAGGAACTCGAAGGAAAGACCCCTTTGGAGGCGGCTTCCACCCCCTGGATGGACCTATTGGCGCAGAGGGGACAGCTGGGCAGGACCATCACCGTACCTGAAGGTATGCCGCCTGACAGCTCCATTGCCAACATGTCCCTTTTCGGCTATGACCCGAGGCGCTTTTACCCCGGAAGGGGCCCCCTTGAGGCAGCTGCCTTGGGCATCCCTATGGAAGAAGGGGATGTGGCCTTCAGGTGTAACCTTGTGACCTTATCAGAGGACGGGGAGGTGCTACTTGACTATAGCGCTGGCCACATAAGCTCTGAAGAGGCCAGGGGGCTGTTCTCCTACTTACAGGAACGGCTTGGGGACAGAAAATACGAGTTCTTCTCCGGAGTGGGCTTCAGGGGACTTCTGGTGGTCCGAAGGCTAGGCGCGGTCCCTGAGACCACCCCCCCTCACGACATAATGGGACAGGGGATACGCCCGCACTTGCCGAAGGGGAGGGGTGCGGAAGGGATCCTGGAACTCATGGAGAAGGCCAAGGAACTCCTCAAAGGTCATCCCCTCAACCGGGAGAGGGCAAGGAGGGGGCTTAATCCGGCAAATGGCATATGGCCTTGGGGAGGGGGCCTTAAGCCAAAGCTTCAGCCCTTTAAGGACCGCTTCGGCCTTCAAGGGGCGGTGGTAGCAGGGGTTGACCTCATAAGGGGGATAGGGGCCCTTTTGGGGCTGAAGGTGATAAGGGTGCCTGGGGCCACCGGGTTTATAGACACCGACTACCGTGCAAAGGCCGAGGCAGGGCTTAGGGCCCTTGAGGAGGTGGACTTCCTTTACCTTCACGTGGAGGCTCCTGATGAGGCCTCGCATATGGGTTCTTTGGAGGAGAAGATAAGGGCCATAGAGAGGTTCGATGCCGAGGTAGTGGGCAGGGTCTATAAGGGGCTTGAAGAGAAGGGAGAGCCCTTTAGGATCCTTGTGGCCACTGACCATCCCACCCCTTTGGGCCTAAGGACCCATGTACGCGGGGAGGTACCCTTTGTCCTTTACGACTCAACGAGGACGGTCAACTCTGGGGCTAGGGGTTTTTGCGAGCCAGAGGCGCAAAAGGGGGTCTTTTTGGAAGATGCAACTGAGCTTACCTTGAAGTTGTTGGGCAGGGCATGAGGGGCAGGCATACTAAGAGCAAGTTCATCTTCATAACCGGAGGGGTCTTGTCTTCGCTGGGCAAGGGTTTGGCCGCAGCTTCCATCGGGGCCCTTATGGAGTCAAGGGGGCTGAAGGTCACCTTCCTCAAGTTCGATCCCTACATAAACGTGGACCCCGGCACCATGAACCCTTTTCAACATGGGGAGGTCTATGTAACCGAGGACGGGGCTGAGACGGACCTGGACCTCGGCCACTACGAGCGCTACACCCATGCCCAAATGGGCAGGGACAACAACTACACAAGCGGCAGGATCTATTACTCCGTCATACAGAAGGAACGCCGTGGCGATTACTTAGGGGCCACAGTACAGGTGATCCCCCATGTGACAGACGAAATAAAGCAGGCCATCCTTAAACTGGCCGATGGGGTCGATGTGGTGATCACAGAGGTGGGGGGGACGGTGGGCGACATAGAAAGCTTGCCCTTCCTTGAGGCCATAAGGCAGTTCAGGGGGGATGTGGGGAAGGAGAACTGCCTCTATATCCATGTGACCCTCGTCCCATACGTAAAGGCGGCGGGGGAACTCAAGACCAAGCCTACTCAGCACAGCGTAAAGGAACTGAGGGAGATAGGTATACAGCCGGATATAATCCTTTGCCGCACGGATCGCTTTCTCCCTCCGGAGATAAAGAAGAAGATCGCCCTTTACTGCAACGTTGAGCCAGAGGCCGTGATCACCGCAAAGGATGTGGAATCCATTTATGAAGTACCCCTGGTCTTCCACCAAGAAGGGCTTGACGACAAGATAGTGGAGTACCTCAACATGTGGACCAGGGCTCCCGATCTGTCTATGTGGGAGGACATCGTCAGGAGGCTCAAGAACCCGAGGGACGAGGTGACCATTGCCATCGTGGGCAAGTACGTGGGCCTGAGGGATTCTTACAAGAGCTTAAACGAGGCCCTGGTACATGGAGGGCTTGCCAATGACCTCAAGGTCAACCTCCTTTACGTGGATTCGGAAGAGGTAGAGGTCCAAGGGCCTGAGAGATTCCTCGAAGGGGTGCACGGGATCCTTGTGCCTGGCGGTTTCGGTTCAAGGGGGATAGAAGGGAAGGTGAAGGCCATAAGGTACGCTAGGGAAAAGGGGGTGCCTTTCTTAGGGATATGCCTGGGGATGCAATTGGCAGTTGTGGAGTTCGCCAGGGATGTGGCAGGCCTCCAAGGGGCCCACAGCGTGGAGTTCGACCCTCAAACCCCTCATCCGGTCATCTACCTCATGAAGGAGTGGTTTAACTACAGGACCGGTAAAAGGGAGGTCAGGAACGAGGAGGAGTTCCTCGGCGGGACCATGCGGCTTGGGGCCTATCCGTGTAGGCTAGTCGAAGGGAGTTTGGCCTGGAGGATTTACGGACAACAGGAGGTAATGGAGCGACACAGGCATAGGTACGAGTTCAACAACCGCTACCGCGAACTGTTGGAGAAGGCAGGGATGAGGTTTTCAGGGACCTCGCCGGACGGAGAACTAGTGGAAGTAGTGGAACTTCCGGACCATCCATGGTTTTTCGCCTGTCAGTTCCATCCGGAGTTCAAATCGAGGGTCTTCAGCCCGCACCCAGTATTTGTGGACTTCATAAGGGCAGCCAAGGAAAGGAAGGACCATGACCAAAGAGGTTAGGGTAGGCAAGGCCGTAATCGGCGGTGACAACCCCCTTTTGGTAGTAGCTGGTCCATGTGTGATAGAAGGGGAGGCCTTTGCCTTGGAGGTGGCCAGTGCCCTTAAAGAGGTGGTGGAGGAGAAACTCGGCCTTTGTTTTGTGTTCAAGGCCTCTTTTGACAAGGCCAACAGGACGTCCCTTTCCTCCTTCCGAGGGCCTGGGCTAAAGGAAGGGTTGAGGATACTGAAGAGGGTTAAGGAGGAAGTGGGGGTGGCGGTCCTTTCGGACGTACACGAGACGTGGCAAGTGGAGGAGGCCAAGGAGGTCCTGGACTGTCTCCAAATACCGGCCTTCCTCTCGAGGCAAACCGATCTTATAGTCAAGGCAGCCAGGACCGGTCTGCCTGTGAACTTGAAAAAGGGGCAGTTCATGTCCCCATGGGATATGCGTTATGCCTTGGAGAAGGTCACTGCCCAAGGTAACGAAAGGGTCATTTTGACCGAACGCGGGACCTTCTTTGGTTACAGGGACCTCATAAACGACATGAGGGCCTTGGTGGTCCTCCGTTCTTTCGGTTACCCGGTGCTTTACGATGCCACTCATAGCGTACAGCGTCCTGGAGGTCGTGGAGGCAGTTCAGGGGGCCAAAGGGAGTTCATCCCCGCGCTTGTCAGAGCCGCTTGTGCCGTTGGCGTAGATGGGCTATATCTGGAGGTGCACCCCGAACCGGAGAAGGCCCTTTCGGATCCCGACACTTCCTGGCCCCTTGAGAGGGTGGGGGAGCTCCTGGAGATGGCCCTCGAGGTAGATTCGGTAAGGAGGAGGTATCAAAGGTGATCCTCGAGTGGGCCAAAAGGGTACTCGAAGTCGAGGCACGGGCCATAAGCGAGCTTGTCCATAGGCTCAACCATGAATTCGTAAAGGCCGTGGAGGCGATCCTACGGTCCGAAGGCAAGGTGGTGGTGACAGGGGTGGGCAAATCGGGCATCATAGCCCGTAAGATCGCCTCTACCCTTTCTTCGACCGGGACCCCAGCCCTTTTCCTCCATCCTACTGAAGCCCTTCACGGTGAGCTGGGGTTGCTCGAACCAGAGGACGTAGTCATAGCGGTATCAAAGAGTGGGGAGACGGACGAGCTCCTTCAGATCCTACCGGTGATAAAGAGGCAGGGGAACCTCCTCATAGCCTTTACGGGAAACCTGCGTTCTTCCCTGGCCAAGGCCGCTGATGTGGTTATAGACGTGAGCGTGAGGGAGGAGGCCTGTCCCCTGGGACTTGCCCCTACGGCCTCGACAACCGCTGCCCTTGCCATGGGTGATGCCCTTGCGGTGGCGCTTTTACAGTCACGGGGGTTCCGAGAGGAGGACTTCGCCAGGATCCATCCACGCGGGTCCTTGGGCAAGAGGCTCCTTTTAAGGGTCAGGGACCTCATGCACACAGGCGAAGAGTTCCCAAAGGTCCACGAAGGGGCCTCCATGAGGGAGGTCCTGGTGGAGATGACCTCCAAACGCCTTGGGGTAACAGGGGTAATGGACGGTGGGGGAAAGCTCGTAGGGGTGATAACCGATGGCGACCTGAGGAGGGCCCTGGAGAAGTTCCCGGACCTTTTGGAGAGACAGGCCAGGGACGTGATGACCTGTAACCCCAAGGGCATAGAGGCAGATGCCCTGGCGGTGGAGGCCTTAAGGAAGATGGAGCAGTTTGCCATAACCTCGCTTTTCGTATTCGAAAGGTCCGGGGACGAGGTCCCGGTGGGGATCATCCACCTTCACGACATCCTGAGGGCAGGGGTGGTATGAGGGAAGAGGTCTTCCGTCGCGCCAAAAAGATAAGGCTTTTGACCCTTGATGCCGATGGCGTCCTAACCGATGGGAAGCTTTACCTGGATGGCCACGGCAACGAGTGGCAGAGCTTCCACATAAGGGATGGCCATGGGATAAAGTTGTGCCTTGTAGCGGGTATCCAAGTGGCCATCTTCAGCGGCCGCGTCTCGGAAGCCGTCCGCCGACGTGCAGAAGAACTGGGGGTGAAGTACTTATACCAAGGGCAAAGGGATAAGGTCCTGTGTTATGAAGAGCTTAAGGCAGAGCTTGGCATAGAGGATGAGGAAGTGTGCTTTGTGGGCGATGACCTTGTGGACGTCCCCTTGCTCAAGAGGGTGGGGCTTCCAGTGGTCGTGGCAGATGGGGTTAAGGAGGCAAAGGAAGTGGCCTTTTACGTAACCGAGGCCCCAGGCGGTCAAGGGGCAGTAAGGGAGGTCTGTGAGCTCATATTGAAGGCACAGGGGAAATGGGAGGAACTTTTAAGGTCTTACGGGCTCTGAAGGTCATGACCCTAGGGGTATTTGTGGCCATAGGCGTTTACGGCCTCTGGGGCCTTGTGGGGCACAGAGGTCCCGCTTTGAAGAAGGCCCCGTCCCCCAAGGTGGACCTCGAGGTCCAAAAGGCCTCCTACACCGCCTATGCAGGGGATACGCATTGGGGCTTTGAAGCCGAGGAGGTGAGCCGTTGGGCTGAAAAGGAAGTGCTCATCGCCAAGGGTCTGAGGTTATGGGCAAACCTTAAGGACGGAAGGAGGCTTGAGGCAGAAGCAGGGCAAGGGAAGGCTTCGCAAACAGAGGGGGTCGTGGAGCTTCAAGGGGGTGTAAAGGTGAGGTTTCAGGACTTGGAGCTTGAGGCCGAGGCTTTGACCTACCAGGTGAGGGACAGTCTGCTCAGGTCCCCCTCCTCCGTTAGGGTGAGGAAGGGGGACTTGCTCTTACAAGGTCAAGGGTTCTCCTTCGACCTGGATGGCAGGCGTTTGGCCTTAGGAGGAGGGGTTAAAGCCGTCCTCGGAGGTCGACCTTGAAGCGCCTTTCCCTTTTGGCTTTGGCCCTTTTCCTGCTTGTTGGGGCCTCACCCCAAAAACAGGAGCCCCCTGTGGAGATAAGGTCTATGAGGCTTGATGCGGATTACGGGAAAGGGGTCCTGGTCTTTTCAGGGGCTGTAAACCTTAAAAAGGGGGAGTTCTTCTTACAGAGCGATAAGCTCACCGTGTACCTCAAAACGGCAAATGGGACAAATGAAGTGGACTGGGCCGAGGCCACAGGGGAAGTCCACATGTCCTATGGACAGAAGCGGGCACGCTGTGGGAGGGCCGTTTACTACGCCCAGGAAGAAAAGGTCCTCCTCGAAGAGGACCCCATAATGTGGGAAGGGGACAACAGGTTGAGGGGCAAAAGGATCACCATTTTCCTGAAGGAGGAAAGGGCGATCGTGGAAAGCGGCCCGGGGAAGCCAGTAGAGCTTACCGTAGTGGAGAAAGGGGATGGAAAGGGGTTGCTACCGCGTCCTTGAGGCAAAAGGGCTCACCAAGTCCTACGGGAAGAGGGAGGTAGTTAGGAGGGTCTCCTTAAAGATACGATCAGGAGAGGTAGTCGGTCTCCTCGGCCCAAACGGGGCGGGTAAGACCACCACTTTTTACATGATCATCGGGTTCGTTAGGCCTGATCAGGGGCAGATCCTCCTTGACGGGGAAGACCTAAAGGACCTTCCCGTTCACCTTAGGGCCAAAAGGGGTATAACCTACCTACCGCAGGAACCCTCGGTCTTCCGAAGGCTTACGGTACTCGAAAACCTCCTGGCGGTCTTAGAACTCCTGCCCTTGGAAAAGGGGGAGAGGCTGAAGAGGGCCTATGGGGTCTTAGAGGAGCTGGGGATAAAGGAGCTCGAAAGGCAGAAGGCCTCGACCCTCTCAGGGGGAGAAAGGAGGAAGGTGGAGATAGCCAGGGCCTTGGTCCTTGAGCCTTCCTTTATCTTGCTCGATGAGCCCTTTGCAGGGATAGACCCCCTTACGGTTTCTGAAGTCCAGAGGATCATCCTTGGGCTCAAGGACAAGGGGATAGGGGTTCTACTTTCAGATCATAACGTCTACGAGACCCTTAAGATATGCGACAGGGCTTATATCCTCTACGAGGGCCAGGTCCTTAAGGAGGGGGCTCCCGAGGAGATAGTCGGCCACGAAGGGGTAAGGAGGGTCTATTTAGGGGAATCCTTTAGGCTGGCGGGGAGATAAATGGGCGTGGACCTTAAACAAGAGGTCCGTCTGAGCCAACAGCTGATCCTCACGCCTCAGCTCCAACAGGCCATAAAGCTTTTACAGCTCAACAGGATGGAGCTAGAGGAGGCCATACAAGAGGAGCTCGCCTCAAACCCCTTCCTTGAAGAGGCCGAAACCCCTGTTGAGGAAGAGCCTACATGGGAGGGTTCTGCCTATGGCACGGGTCTGCGGGCCTCGAGGCGGAAAGACCCCTATGAGGAACTCCCAGCCCTTGAGGAAACCGTAGGGGTGGAGATGACCCTTCAGGAATACCTCCTTTGGCAATTGAGGATGTCAGACCTAGGACCTGAACAGATGCGTATAGGTTCCTACATCATAGGGAACCTCGACGAAGACGGTTACCTAAAAGTCCCCTTGGAGGAGATAGCCCAAGACCTCGGGGTAAAGGTCGTGGAGGTGGAGGAGGTACTGAAAGTGATACAGGACTTCGACCCCCCAGGGGTAGGGGCAAGGGACCTGAGGGAATGCCTCTTGATCCAAGTGAGGCAGAGGGAGGATGCCCCAGAGTTGCTAGAGCGCCTGCTAACCCAAGGTTTCGAAGACCTCATGAAGCGCGATCTTAAGAGGTTAAGCGAGCGCCTTGGAGTAGAGGTCGAGGAGGTAGAGAGGGCCTTGTGTTTCTTGAAGCTTTTGGAAACCAAGCCAGGGAGGGCCTTCTCCTCGAAGGCGTCTGAGTATGTGGTGCCGGACGTTTTCGTCTACAAAAAGGGCGAGGACTATGAGGTTTCTTTAAACGAGGAGGGCCTTCCTAAGTTGAGGATCAGCGCTTATTACCGTGAGCTTTTGAGGGAGAAGAAGGAGGGGGTACCCCAATCCTATCTCAGGCAGAAGTTCAAGGAAGCCCAGTGGTTTTTAAAGGGACTCGAACAAAGGCAAAAGACCTTGGAGAGGATTACAAGGAGCATTTTCAAGTTCCAGAGGGAATTCCTGGAAAGGGGCCTTGAGGCCTTGAGGCCTTTGGTCCTTAAGGACGTGGCTGAGGACACGGGACTTCACGAATCCACGGTCAGCAGGGCCATAGCGGGCAAATACGTCTGGACACCCCAAGGGATCTTCCCTTTGAAGTTCTTCTTTTCAAGCAAGGTGGGCGAGGGCCTCGTGGAGATGTCTTCAAAGAAGGTGAAAAAGCTCATAGAAGACCTCATAGCCCAAGAGGACCCCAAGGCCCCTTTGAGCGACCAGGAGATAGCCAAGATCCTCAAAGAACGCTACGGCTTGACCATCGCAAGAAGGACAGTGGCCAAATACAGGGAATCCTTGGGGATACCGCCTTCCAAGGAGAGGAAGAGACCCCCTTAGCCACGTTTGGCCCGTGCTCGCTGGAAAAACTGAAGCCTTTTGGGATACTCTGCAGCGCCTAGGGCTCCGGATATTGCGCCGATCAGACTGAGGAAACCCTTTAGCTCCTCTACCATCAAAAGGCTCCTGGCATTAAAGACTGTAAAAGGGTCATTGCCTATTGCCTCATGGCAGGCAGTATCACCCTGAAGGTGGCCCCGCGGCCGGGTTCGCTTTCCACCTCAATCCTTCCGGAATGCTCCTTTACGATCCCATAGGATACCGAAAGGCCGAGTCCGGTCCCCCTTCCCACCTCCTTTGTGGTGAAGAAGGGGTCGAAGATCCGGGGCAAGACCTCTTTCGGGATGCCTTCGCCGGTATCGGTGAAGGAGATCTCGACCTCATCGCTCTCCTTAAGGTAACGCGTCCTTATGGTAAGGGTCCCCTCGCCCTTCATGGCGTCCACTGCGTTTAAGATGATGTTGGTGAAGACCTGCTTCAACTGTCCTGCATTTGCTAGGACGTGGGGTACCTCAGGGTCGAGTTCCTTCACTATCCTTATGTTGTGAAAGGTGGCCTGTTTTTCCAGGAACAAGAGGCCTTCGTTCAGGGCCTGGTTGACGTCAAGGGGGCCCTTTTCCGGACTTGACTTACGGGCGAACTCCAAGAGGCTCTTTACGATTTCCTTGCAGCGCGTGGCCTCAGCCACGATCCTTTCCAGGTCCTTCCTCTTGGGATCCTCCGGCTCCATTTCTTCGAGTAGAAGGCTTGCGAAAAGCAGGATCCCCCCTAGTGGGTTGTTTATCTCATGGGCGACCCCTGCGGCCATCTCGCCAAGAGAGCGCAGCTTTTCGGACTGTAAGAGCTGAAGTTGCGTTTCCTGGAGTTTCCTCTCCATCTCGAGCCTCGGCCTGAGGTCCGTGAATATCCCCACCGATGCCACCTCCTCGCCGTCCCGGTAAACGAGGGCGGCTGAGAGGTGTATGGGGATCTGGTTGCCTTTGGAATCAAGGACCACAAGCTCCCCGCTGAAACGCCCAGGACCACCGAAATCCTGACTCCTGAGCCTCTTCATGATCTCTTTGGCCATACCTGGAGGGTAAAGCTCCGAAATGTGTTTTTTCCCCACCACCTCTTCTGCCTTATAGCCCAAAAGTTCCTCGGCTGCCTTGTTGAAGATGACTATATTCCCCTTTGTATCTATAGCCACGATCCCGTAAGGGGAGCTCTCTATTATGCTTCTAAGGAACTCATTTGAGGCCTTAAGCTCCTCCTCCAGTTTCTTCCTGTCAGTTATATCGACACTCATACCCTCATAGCCTATGATCCTGCCTTCTTCATCGGTTACGGCATGCGCTGTGTGGAGCACCGTTATACAGGAGCCGTCCTTCCTCTTGAACTGGACCTCCCAGTTCTTGACAAAGCCCTCCTGCTCGATACGCCGCTGGAGGACCTTCCTGTCCTCGGGGTTTACATAAAGGTCAGTGGGGATATATATCCCCAAAAGCTCTTCCTTTGAGCCATAGCCCAACATGTCCAGGAAGGCCTGGTTACAATCGACAAAGCGGCCTTCTACGGTGCTGATGAAGACCCCTTCCTGCACCTTTTCGAAGAGCTCCCTGTAACGGCGCTCAGAAGCCTTAAGCCTTTCCTCAAACTCCTTCCTGACGGTGATATCCGTCAAATATGCACAGTACTTCCTCCTGGGGATCTCCTCCATAAGCAAAAAACAGACATAAGCCACCTTCTGAACCGAAGGGAAGAAAAACTCCAAACAGACCTTATCACCCTGACCACATAACCCCTTAAGGACCTCCTCCAACCCCTCCCCAAAGAGGCAAAAGACATCACGCCCCACCAGTTCTCCCCTCGGCACCCCAAAAAACACAGATGCCATTTGATTTGCATAGGAGACCTCCCCTTCTTCCGAAAAGACCAAGATGGCATCATTGCTCATCTCCACCAGGGAAACCAACTCCTCCCTTGTCAAAGGAATAAAAAGGCTTTTCTCATTTCGCTCTTCTCCCCCCATATATCCACCTCCATCCTAAATCAATGATCCTTTATAACCCACAAGTCAAGACTATAAACGCAAATTACACGGTTAATTCCTTCACACCACAAGAAATTGCGCACCTTGACACAGCACTTTGCTGTTGTAAAATTAGAAAAGTAAAACATCGATTGAGGAAAAGATGCGTTGGACTGAGAGGTTGAGGAGGGGTGAGTTTTTGGTGGTTGTGGAGGTGCTTCCTCCAAAAGGTGCTGATCTTCAAGGTTTTGAAAAGAAGTTAGTCCCAGTGAAGGGGCTTGTCGATGCAGTGTATTTGCCGTCCCTTCAAGGTGCGGTGATGAGGGCCAGTCCTTGGGGGGTAGCGAAGCCTTTGAGGGATAGGGGTTATGAGGTGATCTTTGAGGTCAGCTGTGCCCATCAGAACCGTTTGGCCTTGCAGGCGGAGCTCTTAGGGGCCGCGCTTTTGGGGCTAGAGAACGTGGTGGTGGTCGAAGGGGACGATCCCAAGTTGGGGGACCATCCGGAGGCAAAGCCGGTGTTTGACGTCCATGTAAAGGAGCTCTTGGGAGGGTTAGCTGCCATGAAGAGGGGGAAGGACATGGCCGGAGGTGACCTTGAGGCCCCGGTCTACTTCTGTGTAGGGGCCAAGGTGGATGCGAGCCTTGACGGTCCTTCCCTTGAAGGAGAGTGGGAGGCTATGGCCCAGATGGTGGAGCTTGGTGTGGAGTTCTTCTTCACCACCTCGGTCTATGACTTGAGGAAGATGGAGCGTTTCATGCAAGGGGCCTCTAAGCTAGGGGTGCCGGTGTTGGCCGGGGTGATGCTTTTGAAATCGGCTGGTATGGCCCGTTATCTGCAGAAACACGTACCTGGTGTTTACATCCCCGAGGAGGTGGTGGAGAGGCTCCTTTACGCCGCCGACAGGGCGTATGCCTCGGTCAAGCTTGCCTCTGAGCTAATCCGAGGGCTCAAGGGGATATGTCAGGGGGTGGAGATCGTGACCCTCGGATGGGAGGACAAGGTCCCCATGGTCCTCGAGGAGGTGTCGAGCTGATGGCGTCCGGGGCTGTGCTTGTAGTAGGTGGAGGTATAGCAGGCCTCCAAGCCTCCTTGGACCTGGCGGATTCTGGCTTTAAGGTCTATTTACTTGAGGAATCCCCCTCCCTTGGCGGACGCATGGCCCAGCTCGACAAGACCTTCCCTACGAACGACTGTTCCATCTGTATCCTTTCGCCAAAGCTTGTGGAGTGCGGAAGGCACCCCCACGTGGAGCTTTTGACCTATTCGGAACTCCTCTCCCTCCAAGGGGGCCCAGGGGAATTCAAGGCCAAGGTGTTGAAGAAACCGAGGTCCATAAGGGAAGAGCTCTGTACCGGCTGCGGTACCTGTGTGGAAAAGTGTCCCACCAAGGTCCCAAGTGAATTCGACCAAGGCAGGGGTAAGCGCAAGGCCATTTACATACCTTACCCCCAGGCCATCCCGAGGATCCCGGTCATAGATAGGGAGGTTTGTACCTTTTTCCTCAAAGGCAAGTGTAGGACCTGCGAGAAGGTGTGCCCGGCAGGGGCGATAGATTACGGACAGACCCCCTTGGAGCTCGAGCTGGAAGTGGGGGCTGTTATCTTAGCCATGGGCTATGAGGTTTTAGACCAAGACCTCAGGCTCTATGGCTATGGGCACCTGCCCGATGTGGTCACAAGCCTCGAGTTCGAGCGGTTCCTCTCAGCCTCAGGACCTACGGGTGGGGAGGTGTTAAGGCCTTCGGATGGCGCGCACCCCAAGAAGGTGGCCTGGGTTCAGTGTGTGGGTTCGAGGAACCATCAGAAGCAGAGGGGTTATTGTTCTTCTGTCTGCTGTATGTACGCCATAAAGCAAGCCATAATCGCCAAAGAGCATTCGCCTGGGCTTGAGGCAGCGATCTTTTACATAGACATAAGGGCCTTTGGGAAGGGCTTCGATTCCTATTACGAAAGGGCCCGTTCGGAAGGCATAAGGTTTGTGAGGTCCCTGGTCTCGAAAGTGGAAGGAGGACCGGAGGGTAAAGGGGTCTTCCTCCATTACGTGGACGAAGGGGGGAGGTTCTTTAAAGAGGGTTTTGACCTATTGGTGCTCTCAGTAGGCCTTAAGCCCTCTGAGTCTGCCCTCTTTACGCTTGAAAGGCTTGGGATAAGTGTAGGGCCTTACGGTTTCCTCCAAGGGGTGACAGAAGAGGTCCTCTCCACTTCAAGGCCTGGGGTCTTCGTATGTGGGGTCCTTGAATCCCCTAAGGACATCCCTGAGTCAGTATGCCAAGCCTCCGGGGCAGCTGCCCTGGCTTCATCCCTCATATCTCCCATGAGGTGGAAGGAGGTAAAGGGGAAGGTCCTTCCACCTGAAAGGGAGGTAGAAGGGGAACCTCCAAGGATCGGAGTCTTCATTTGCCACTGCGGGGTAAACATCGCAGGGGTAGTGGACGTACAGGAGGTGGCAGAGTCCTTAAAGGGCATTCCAGACGTGGTCCATGTGGAGACAAGCCTCTTTACCTGTGCGGAGAACACCCAGCGGAGGATAAAGGAAGTCATCCAACAGATGGGTCTGAACAGGGTAGTGGTTGCTGCCTGTAGTCCGAGGACCCACGAGCCCCTTTTCCAGCAGACCCTTAGGGAAGCAGGCCTCAACCCTTATCTGTTCGAGATGGCCAACATCCGTGACCAGTGTTCTTGGGTCCACATGAAGGACAAGGCTCGGGCTACCGAAAAGGCGAAGGACCTGGTGGCCATGGCCGTTAAGGCTGCAAGGGCCTTGAGGCCCCTCAAAAAGGAACGCGTTCCGGTGAAGAAACGGGCCCTTGTGGTAGGGGGAGGGCTTGCAGGGATGCAGGCCGCCTTGGGGTTCGCCAGGGCGGGTTTTGAGGCAGTTCTGGTGGAAAGGGAAGCGGAACTGGGAGGGAACCTGAAGAGGGTGCGTTGGACCCTTACGGGGAAGGACCCTCAGAGGGTACTTGAAGACCTAAAGGAGAAGGTCTCCAGGGACCCTAGGATCCAAGTGGTCTTAAACGCCCAGGTGGTAGATCACGAGGGATTTCAGGGCAATTTCCAGACCGGGGTGGTCATAGCACCTACTATGGCTTACATGAGGTTTGAGCACGGGGTGGCGGTCCTCGCTACAGGTGCTGAGGAGTTAAAGCCCAAGGAATACGCATACGGCCAGGACCCAAGGGTCATGACGCAGTTGGAGTTCGAGGAAGCCCTTTGGAAAGGGGATCCACAGGTCCTTGGGGCAAATGCCGTGGTGATGGTCCAGTGTGTGGGCTCGAGGAACCAGGAAAGGCCCTATTGTTCGAGGATCTGCTGCCAGATGGCGGTAAAGAACGCCTTGAAGTTCAAGGAACTGAACCCAAAGGGGGAGGTATACGTCCTCTATAGGGACATAAGGACGTATGGGCTCTTGGAGACCTACTATCGCCTTTGTAGGGAAAAGGGCGTGGCCTTCCTCAGGTACGAGCCCGAAAGGCCCCCCTTGGTCGAGCCCCTTTTGGACGGCCTTTCGGTCGAAGTCTGGGAAGCGGTCCTTAGGCGGAGCTTGCGCCTGAAAGCAGACCTATTGGTTTTAAGCACCGCCCTTGTCCCCTTGGAGAACGAAGAGCTTGCAGCCCTTTTCCGGGTCCCTCGGACCCTTGAAGGCTTCTATCAAGAGGCCCACATGAAGCTGAGACCGGTGGAGACAGCCACCCCCGGGATCTTCATATGTGGACTGGCCCACTGGCCGAAACTGATGGAAGAAAGCATGGCCCAGGCCCTGGCGGTCGTCTCCCGTGCTTCGACCATATTGTCCAGGGACCATCTTGAGGTAGGAGGGGTAGTCGCCAGGGTGAACCCCGATCTATGTGCCGCATGTCTTATCTGTGTGAGGGCATGTCCCTATGGGGTCCCGTATATAGATGAGGAGGGCCGTTCTGTCATAGACCCGGCGCGCTGTAGGGGTTGTGGCAACTGTGCAGCGGTCTGTCCGCAAAAGGCCATAGAACTTGACGGATTCAGGGACGAACAGGTCCTTTCCAAGCTCGACGCCCTTTTAGGAGGCCTTTAGATGGAGTTTGAGCCTTTGATTGTGGGTTTTTGTTGCGAGTACTGAGCCTACACGGCAGCGGACCTGGCAGGTTCGATGAGGCTTGAGTGTTCCCCTTATGTGAGGCTCATAAGGGTCCCGTGCAGCGGCAGGGTGGATTCCCTTTACCTCATCAAGGCCTTTGAAAAAGGAGCGGATGGGGTCTTTGTAGCCGGCTGTCTCGAGGGGGAGTGTCACTTCTTGGTCGGTAACCTTCAGGCCAAAAGGAGGGTCCAGTACGTGAGGAAGGTTTTACAAGCCATGGGGATAAACCCTGAGAGGCTCCAGATGTACAACCTCTCGGCTGCTATGGGTTCGAGGTTCTCCGAGATCACTTGGGAGATGACCGAGAAGGTAAAGGCCCTTGGCCCAAGTCCAGTCAAGCTCGGCAAGGGCAAGGAGGTCTGAAGATGGTCGTTGCTGAACAGAAGCCCCTTGAAGAGCTCTTGGAGATGATAAGGCCATATGAGCGGATCATCCTTGTAGGCTGTAAAGGCTGTGTTGCCGTTTGCGCCGCAGGTGGTGAGAGGGAGGTGAGGTTTTTGGCCTCTGCCATAAGGACCCACAGGGGGACAGAGGGGCGTAAGATAGAGATAAGGGAGGTGACCCTGGAGAGGCAATGCGACCCCGAATACGTGGAACAGCTCCGGGGTTTTGCCTCTGATTACCAGGCCATGCTCTCCATAGCTTGTGGGGTAGGGGTTCAATTCCTGGCAGAGCGCTATAAACAAATCCCCGTCTTCCCAGGGGTGAACACCACCTTTGTGGGGGGTGCGGAGAAGCAAGGGGTTTGGGGCGAGAGGTGCCAATGTTGTGGGGACTGTGTCCTCCACTTGACAGGAGGCATATGTCCCATAACACGCTGCTCCAAATCGCTCCTGAACGGGCCATGCGGTGGTTCCTCCAATGGCAAATGCGAAGTAGATCCCTCGATACCCTGTGGCTGGCAGTTGATCTTGGACCGTTTGAAGGAATTGGGTCAGATGGAGCGGTATCTAGAGCTCATACCTCCTAAGGATTGGTCCAAGAGCCGTGACGGAGGGCCAAGGAAGGTCCAAAGGGAGGATTTGATGAGATGAACGACTACAAGAGCCAAAGCCGTCTGGAGAGGGTTTTGAAGGCCGGCTATTTCGCCGTAACAGGCGAATGCGGACCGCCCCGGGGGGCTGATCCGGAGGCCATAAGGAAGAAAGGGGAACTCCTTATAGGGTGTGTCGATGCGGTGAACGTCACCGACTGTCAGACGGCGGTGGTTCGCATGTCAAGTCTTGCCTCCTGTCTTATCCTCAAGGAGATGGGGTTTGACCCCATATTGCAGATGGTCACCAGGGACCGGAACCGCATAGCTATACAGAGCGATGTCCTCGGGGCCGCGGCCTTGGGCATAAACAACATCCTCTGTCTGACCGGAGACCACCAGAAGGCTGGCGACCACCCCCAAGCCAAAAACGTCTTCGACCTGGACAGCATCCAGATGGTGCAGGCCATAAAGAGGATGAGGGACGAAGGGAGGTTCATAAACGGTGAAGAGCTCACCGTCAGGCCCCGTCTCTTCATAGGGGCGGCCGAAAACCCCTTTGCGGACCCCTTTGAGATAAGACACTTGAGGTTGGCCAAGAAAGTAGCTGCAGGGGCCGACTTCATCCAGACCCAGTGCATCTTTAACGTCAAGCGGTTCAGGGAATGGATGAAGAGGGTGGTGGACCTTGGGCTCCACGAAAAGGTCTACATCCTTGCGGGCATCACACCCCTTAAGTCCGTGGGCATGGCCCGTTACATGAAGACCCAGGTCCCAGGAATGGACGTCCCAGATGAGCTCATCGAGAGGCTTAAGGGGGTACCTAAGGAGAAACAGGGGGAAGAAGGGATAAAGATAGCCATAGAGATCATACAAGAGATACGGGAAATCGAAGGGGTACACGGCGTCCACATCATGGCCATCGAGTGGGAGGAAAAGGTGAAGGAGATAGTAGAGGGGGCGGGGCTTTTGCCTCGTCCTCAAATTTAAAGGGGAGGTGCATCCATGGCTAAGGTCTTTTTGGTGGACGACGATCCGGATTTCGTGGAGGCCACAGCTGTCATCTTGGAATCAAAGGGGCATGAGGTCATAAAGCTTTACGACGGCGACGAATGCCTGGAGAAACTGAAAGAGGTAACCCCTGACCTCATTGTGCTCGACGTCATGATGCCGAGGCTTGACGGCTATAAGGTCTGTAAGATCCTCAAAGGAGACCCCAAATACGAGAAGATCCCCGTGTTGCTCCTCACTGCAGTTGCAGCCAACATCCCTACCACCCGCTATACACAGCTTCAGGGGATGGAGACCGAGGCCGATGATTACGTGGATAAGCCCGTCGAGCCCGAGGAACTCGTCAGGCGCGTGGAGATCCTTTTGAAGAGGGCCTCCTGAGAGGTGAAGGAGCATAAGGGAAAGGTCTTGGTGATAGACGACGAGGCCGCAATAAGGGAGGGCTGTGAGAGGGTCCTCTCCAAGGAGGGATGGGAGGTCCTTCTGGCCTCGGACGGATACGAAGGTCTGAGGTTTGCCGAGACCTTGCGAGGGGAGTTAGAGGTAGTACTGCTTGACCTTAAGATGCCGGGCATAAGTGGGATGGAGGTTTTGGAAAGGCTTCTAATGACGGATCCGAAGGTACCGGTGATCGTGATCACAGGTTATGCGACCGTAGATGCGGCCGTAGAAGCCATGAAAAAGGGCGCCTACGATTTCATCCCCAAGCCCTTCACCTCAGACCAGTTAAGGCTTGTGGTCCAAAGGGCAGCTGAGAAGTTCCGACTGGAACGCGAGGCCGAGAGGCTAAGGCTTGAAGCTGCAAGGACCTTAAGGGATATAGCCAGGGAGAAGGGGAGGCTCTTTACCGTGATAGAGTGTATGGCGGATGGGGTCCTGGTGACAGACGACCAGGGAAGGATAGCCCTCTTTAACCCTGCTGCCTCAAGGCTTCTCGGCTTGGGTCAAGAGGAGGAGTTGCTTGGGCGAAGGCTTGAAGAAGTGGTTTCATCAGAAGAGCTCAAGATCGCCGTCCAGGAGGCCTTGGCCGAAGAGGGGTATAAGGTCTTCACACAGGAGTTCCGCTTAAGGGACCGCTTGATCCGTGCCCATACTGCCCCTGTAAAGGGCGAAGACAGGTCAAACATGGGCACTGTTACCGTCTTGGAGGACCTCTCCTATTTATTGGAACTGGATAGGATGAAGGGGGAGTTTATAGCCATGGTCTCCCACGAGCTACGTTCCCCTGTGGCGGCCATAGAGCAGATATTAGGGGCGGTCCTACTGAAAGAGGACCTTGGAGAGAGGGACAGGCGTCTGTTGGAACGAGCGAGGGAGAGGGCCAGGGGTTTGATAGAGCTGGTCAATAAGCTCTTGGAGCTCTCGAGGATCGAGGCAGGCATGGCTGTCCAGAGGCGCGAGCTAATACAAGTAGAGGAGGTGGTTCAGAAGGTCGTAGAGTTAATGGCCCCCCAGGCACTGGCAAAGGGGCTTGAGCTCAACTTAGAGCTTAAGGCTTCTTTTCCGCCGGTTTTGGGAGATCCACAGGGATTAGAGGGCGTTTTTACAAATCTCCTTTCCAACGCCATAAAGTACACCCCTAAAGGGGGGAAGGTCATGGTAACCATGGGCCTTGAGGGGGAGTACGTCAAGGTGTCTGTCTCGGACACAGGCGTAGGTATACCTAAGGAGGAACTGCCTAGGATCTTCGATAAGTTCTACCGCATACGGACAACCCAGACCAGGGAGATCACGGGGACGGGTTTGGGCCTGGCCATAGTCAAGGGGATCGTGGAGGCCCACCTTGGCCGCATAGAGGTTCAAAGCGAGCCAGGAAAGGGCAGTACCTTTACCGTCTTTTTGCCCAGGTCCAAGGTGGTCCTCCCCTATGGCGTCAGCAGATCCTAGGAAACTGCCTTCCTGTCAAGGGTTCAAGGAGGCGATGGCCACCTACGCGGGTCCTGAGGAGGACTGTACCGGGGTTTTCTGCGGTTGCGCGCCCTATTATGGAAGCCTCCTTTCCCAAAGGATGGGACCTCAACACCTCAAGGGCCCTTTCGGCATCCCTCTCAGGCACAAAGGCCAAGAACTTCCCCTCAGAGGCGAGGTAATAAGGGTCGTATCCCAATAGTTCACAGATGCCCTTGACCTCCGGCCTCACCGGGACCTTCCCTTCCTCAACCACCACCCCTATCTGGGACCCCTGGGCGATCTCCCAAAGGGCGGTGGCCAATCCCCCTCGTGTTGGATCCCTCATGGCGTGTACTTCCACCTGGGCTTCAAAGAGCTCCTGGACTAGTTCCCACAAAGGAGCGCAGTCCGAGAGGACAGGGGCTTCGAGGGAGAACTCCCCCCTTGCCAAAAGCACGGCCACCTCATGGTCCCCTATGGGGCCGCTTAAGAGGACCACGTCCCCTGGCCTTGCGTTTCTACCACTTGGGGAGGCACCGGGCCACAGCAGGCCTATGCCGGAAGAGGTCACGAATATACCGCTCCCTGCCCCCTTTTCCACCACTTTGGTATCGCCTGTGACGACTTGGACCTTGGCCCTTTCGGAGGCCTCTGCTACCGAACGGACGACCCTTTCGAGGGCCTCCATTTCAAACCCCTCCTCCAGGATAAAGGCCAGGGAAAGGGCCAGAGGCCTTGCACCCATCATGGCCAGGTCGTTAACGGTCCCGTATACCGAGAGCTTCCCGATGTCCCCACCGGGGAAAAAGGGTGGAGAGACCACATAGGAATCTGTGCTGAAGGCCAGACGGACCCCGTCAAGGGAAAGGACTGCCCCGTCGTCGAGGACCTCGAGGAGGGGATTCCCGTATGCAGGCAGGAAAAGCCCTTTTATCAGCTCGAGGCTTGCCCTACCACCTGCCCCGTGGGCCAGTAGGACCTTATCCCTGGCCATCCTTACCTCCGTATTTGTAATAAGCGGCACAGCTTCCTTCCGAGGAGACCATACAGGGGCCGATGGGACTCGATGGGGTGCAAACCTTGCCGAAGAGCTTACATTGAGGAGGTTTTTTGAGCCCTTGTAAAACCTCCCCACAACTACAGCCCGCTGGTTCTGGGATGGGCTCCGGGGGCAAGAGGCCAAAGGCCCTTTCTGCGTCCCAAAGAGAGAAGCCTTTGCGCAACTTAAGGCCGCTCTGCGGGATGACCCCCAAGCCCCTCCACCTGGCATCGACCGCGCAGAACACCTCCTCTACCAAGGAACATGCCCTGAGGTTACCCTCGGGACGAACGGCCCTTCTGTATTGGATGAGGACCTGGGACAAACCCCTGCGCCTCTGTTCAAGTAGCATCCAAATGGACTCGAGGACATCCAGGGGCTCAAACCCTGTTATCACTGCAGGCAAGCGGAACTCACGGGCTATGAACCCATAGGGTTCCTTCCCTATTATTACGCTTACATGGCCGGGGAGGATGAAGCCATCAAGTAACACCTTCCCCCCTTCGAGGAGGGCCCTTATGGCAGGGGGGATGAGCCTCTGGGCGCTGAGGACGAAGAAGTTCTTTACGGCCTGCCTTTTTGCTTCAAGGACAGTAGCAGCCACAGCTGGGGCAGTTGTCTCAAAACCTACAGCGAAGAAGACCACCCTTTTCTTGGGCTCCCTTAGGGCGATCTGGAGGGCATCAAGGGGGCTCAGGACGACCCTCACATCAGCCCCTTCTGCCTTGAGGTGTTCGAGGGACTTACCCCCTACGGGCACCTTCATAAGGTCACCGAAGGTTACGAGGGCCACATCCCCATTCAAGGCAAGTTCCATGGCCCTTTTGATCTCCTCAGGAGGTGTCACACAGACCGGACAACCAGGTCCTGAGATGAGGTCTATCTGAGGGGGCAACATGGCCTTTATGCCGGAGCGGAAGATAGAAACCGTATGGGTCCCGCAGACCTCCATAAAGCGCACAGGGCCCTTCAGTAGCCCCTTTATCCGTTCGAGGAGCTCCTTTGCCTCCTCGGGGTCCTCCCTTTTAAGCTCCATCGGCAGCCTCTTCTCCAAAGAACTCCTCGAAGAGCTTAATGGTCTCCTGGGCTTCTTGTTGTTCGAGCTTTGTGATCACGAAACCCACGTGAACCAAGACGTAGTCCCCTTCCTTCACCTCTGGCACAAGCAAAAGGCTTGCCTTTTTCCTTACCCCCCAGAAATCTACCTCTGCCACCTCCCCCTCTACTCTTACGACCTTGCCCGGTATCCCAAGGCACATCTTCAGACCTCCAACCTCGAGGCGTAATAGGCCTGCCCCAGGCTGATCCCGCCGTCGTTGGGTGGTACCCTGTGGTTCACAAAGACGGAAAAGCCTTCCGCTTCAAGCAAGGAGACACAGGACTCAAGCAGCAACAGGTTCTGAAAGCAGCCCCCTGAAAGCACTACCTCTTTGAGCCCCCTTTCAGCCCTGGCCCTCCTTGCCACCTCCAGGATCACCTGGGCTATGGTCCTATGGAACTTCCCAGATATCAAAGGCTTGGGAACCCCTGCCTTCAGGTCCTCCACTATACTCCTTATCATGGGGTCCGGATCGAAGACGTAATCCTTGAGTTCAAAGGGGTAAAAGTGGTCTGTCCTCTCGGCTAACTGCTCGAGCTCAATGGCCGCTTGCCCTTCGTAGTTGACCACATCCCTTACGCCCAAAAGGGAGCTCACCGCATCAAAAAGCCTGCCCATGCTTGAACAGGGAGGGGAGTTAAGGCCTTTGATGACGGCCCTTTTCAAGGTCTCCCATCCCTTGGGATAATACCTGTCAAAGAGCTCTGGGTCTTCCTCCCCAAAGGCCCGCAACAGATAGACAGCGGCCATCCTCCAAGGTTCCTTTACTGCCCTATCACCGCCGGGCAGGGGGATGTACTTGAGGTGTCCAAGCCTCTCATAACCCTTCAAGGTCACCTCCAAGAACTCACAACCCCAAACGGCCTCGTCTTCTCCAAAGCCTGTGCCGTCCATAACGATGCCCAAAACCGGACCCTCCAGGCCGTATTCGGCCATACAGCTTAGGGCATGGGCGTAGTGGTGTTGTAAGGCCACCCTCGGCAGGTCCTGCTCCAGGGCATAGCGGGTCGAGAGGTAATCGGGATGTAGATCGTGGGCGATCAATTCGGGCTTCACCTTAAAGATCCGTTTGAAGTGCTCTATGCCCTCTTCAAAGGACTTTAAGGTCTCGAAGTTCTCAAGATCCCCTATATGGTGGCTCAAAAAGGCCAGTTCCCCTTTGGTCAAGCAGAAGGTGTTCTTCAGTTCCGCCCCGCAGGCAAGGACGCTCCTCCTTGCACCGGCAAGCCTTAAGGGCAAGGGTACATAGCCCCTCGAACGGCGTATGAACAGGGGCTTTCCCCGGAAGACCTTAAGGACCGAGTCATCGCATCGCATGTGGATAGGGCGGTTGTGGGTGAGGAAGTAATCGGCTATGCCCTTCAGGCGTTCAAGGGCCTCGCCGTCGCGATAGGCGATGGGTTCATCGCTTATATTGCCGCTTGTCATCACCAGGCACGTTATCCCATCTGAGAACAACAGATGGTGTAAGGGCGTATAGGGGAGCATCACCCCAAGGGTCCTGTGACCTGGGGCCACAGAAGGGGCTACCTTGGCCTCTGGCCGCCTCTGGAGGATCACGATGGGCCTCTGTTTAGATTCCAATAGCTCCTTGGCCCCTCGGGGAAGAAGACAGAGCTTTTCCACTACCTCCAAGTCCCTGCACATGAGGGCGAAGGGCTTGTCTTCCCGGTACTTACGCCTCCTCAACTGCGAGACCACGTCCTCCCTGAAGGGGTCGCAGGCAAGGTGGTAGCCCCCAAGCCCCTTCACCGCAAGGACCTTTCCCTCTTTTAAGAGCCGTATCGCTTCCTCGATGGGGTCCCTCACCTCAAGGGGCCTTCCTTCGCGGTCAAGGAGCGATACCTGGGGTCCGCAGACAGGACAAGCGTTTGGTTGGGCGTGGAACCTCCGGTCCTCAGGGTTGTGGTATTCATGAAGGCAATCCGGACACATCTCAAAGGAGGCCATGGTGGTGTTGGGGCGGTCGTAAGGGATGTCCCGCACAATGGTGAACCGTGGGCCGCAATTGGTGCAGTTTATAAAGGGATAGCGGTACCGCCTGTCCTTGGGATCGTATAGCTCCCTTAAGCAGTCTTCACATGTGGCTATGTCAGGTGAGATAAGGGCCTGCCTCTGCTCGGACCTTTGGCTCTTCCTTATAAAGAAGGCCCTTTCCCCCGAAGGCTTAAGCTCTTTGACCTCCACATGGTCTACGAAGGCAGAAGGAGGGGGTTCAAGGCAGAGACGTCTCAGGAACTCCTCAAGGGCCTCCTCCGGCCCCTCGACCTCCATGAGGACCCCCACTTCGTCGTTCAATACCCAACCCCCGAGGCCGAGACTTCGGGCCAGCCTGTAGACAAAAGGGCGGAAGCCCACCCCTTGGACGATTCCCGTGACCCTTACCGAAAGCCGCTTCATCTCCTGCCTTCAAGACGCCCCTGAAGCCACTCGATCCACCTCTGGAGGCCCTGACCCGTCTTACAGGAGACCTCTATGACCTCAAGCCTTGGGTTCACCTTCCTTGTGAAGTCCCTGAACCTCTCTAGGTCGAAGTCCACATAGGGCAATAGGTCCACCTTGTTGAGGATGAGGAGGCTTGAGACTTGAAACATCAAAGGGTATTTCAAGGGCTTGTCATCTCCCTCTGTGACCGAAAGGACCATGACCTTGTCGTCCTCGCCTATGTTGAACTCAGCCGGACAGACCAGGTTCCCCACGTTTTCCACAAGGAGTAGCCTTATCCCATCCAGGTTCAAGGCCTTGAGCCCTTCACGGACCATGTTCCCGTCAAGGTGACAAGCACCTCCCGTGTTGATCTGTACTACCTGTACCCCATAGCGGGCCACCCTCTCCGCATCCCTCGAGGTAGCTATATCCCCCTCGATCACCGCCAGAGGCCACCTGTCCTTCACCATCTCTATGGTCTTCTCCAAAAGGGTGGTCTTACCCGTCCCAGGTGCCCCCATGAGGTTGAGCACGTATACCCCCTTCTGGGAGAAGAGCTCTTTGTTCTGTTTGGCTATTACCTCATTGGCCTCAAGGATCTCCCTAACTACTTTGACCTCCATCTTCTATCTCCATGGATTCTATTTGTAACTCCCTTCCTGAGAGCATCTCCACAAGGCCCCCACAGTTGGGGCAGAGCAAAAAGGGGACCCCTTCCATTACCCCACAGCTTTCACACCTCACCTTTACAGGCATGACCTCCACCTCAAGGACCGCCCCTTCGGTCACCTCCCCACGGCTCAGGGCCTCAAAGGCAAACCGGAGGGCCTCAGGCAGCACCCCAGTTAGAGCCCCTACCTTCACCTTCACCTTCGTCACCTTCTGGGCCCTGTAGAGGGCTGCCTGCTCCTTGACTATCTCCAGGAGCCCTTGTGCAATAGCCACCTCATGCATCCTTCACTTCCTCGAGGACCAACTCCACCACCTTATCGAGCTTGGACCTCACCTCCGGACTGAGTTCCATCCCCCAACCTAGGTCCTTGGGCTCTATCCCTATGATCACCACCTCCGGCTCAAACCCCAAAAGCTTAGCCGTTTCCCACACCTCCAGAAAGCCCACTTGGTGAAGGCTAAGGGGACGGTCCTTTGAGGCCTTAAGCTGCTCGGGCCTGACCTTGTAAATGGACCCGGGTTCCCCTCCACCCTTCAAGGCGTCCACTACCACGAGCTTCTCCACCCCTTCGAAATACCCCAAGAGGTCAAACCCCAGCGTTCCCCCTTCCACCACCTCTACTCCTTCAGGCAGAGGCAACTCCTCCAGGGCCCTCGCTACGTGCACCCCAACGCCTTCGTCCCTGAGCAGCAAGTTGCCTATCCCCAATATAACCCTTTTACCCATTATATACAAAGCCCCCAGGGAACCCCGGGGGCCTTCCTCCCTTCTCCTAAGGATGTCCTTGGCCTCTTATGCCAAACCCGCCAGTTCGAGGATCTCGGGGACCTTCTTCTCCCAACCTATGGCCATTATATGGACCCCCTGACAGAGGTCCTTGACTTCCTTTATCAACCTTGCGGCTATCTCAAGGCCCTTTTGCGCCGGCTTTTCGGCCTTGGCCATCTCGTCTATCAAATGTTCAGGGACGAACACCCCAGCCACGTTTTTGTTCATGTAACGGGCCATACCTACGGACTTAAGGGGGATGATGCCGGCCAAAATGGGCACCCCGAACTTCTCCGCTCGCTTCATGAACTTGGCAAAGGCGTCCACATCGTATATGGCCTGGGTCTGGAAGAACCTAGCCCCTGCCTCTATCTTTTTCTCCATCTTTACCAATTGCAGCTCCAGGGCGGCCTCCGTGTCTGTTATAGGGGTGACCACCGCCCCGATGAAGAAGTCGGTCTTGCCCTGAAGCTCGTTTCCGCTTAGGTCATAGCCCTGGTTCATCCTGTTCACAGCCCAAACCAGTTGGACCGAGTCCAGGTCGTATACCGGTTTGGCATCCGGATGGTCCCCAAGGGTCGGGTAGTCCCCTGTAAGACAGAGGACGTTCCTTATCCCGAGCACATGCGCGCTCAAGAGATCGGACTGAATGGCCAAGCGGTTCCTATCCCTACAGGTCACCTGCAATATGGGATCGAGCCCCTCCTGCTTAAGGAGGTAGCAGGTCACCATGGACCCAAGCCTCATAACGGCGCTCTGTTGGTCGGTGACGTTCGCACCGTCCACCTTCCCCTTCAACAGGTGCGCCACTTCCTTTACTTCATGGGTATCAGTGCCCTTAAGGGGTCCCACCTCTGCTGTCACCACGAACTTCCCGCTCTGAAACGCCTCCCTCAGCCCCATCTTTCCCCTCCTCAGTCCTTGTACTCAAGGGCCCAAAGGGACGAAAGGAGAAGATCTCCTTTAGGCCTCATCTTGTTGAAATCCTTAGGCGGAATGAACTTCTTCAAGCGTTCGAGTTGCCCAAGCTCCTTAAGCCTCATATAGATCCTCTCCCAGCCGCAGTCCTTGTTCTTGTCCACTTCGCATTTGCCCTTTGAGGCACCGCCACAGGCCCCGTTCAAAAGGCCTTTCGAACAGGCCGTCAAGGGACAGATGCCGCCAGTCCAATAGAGGACGCAGTCCCCACACTCCAAACACCTCTCCTCACCACGCCACTCGCCCCTTGTGCCCCCTAGGGATATGGTATTGCACCCAGGGACTACAGGCTTCTTTATCATGGCCGAAGAGGCCTGAACCCCTATCCCACAGGTCATGACCAATACGGCATCGGAGGCCATAATGGCCTCTTCATGGGGCCTTAAGTGCGAGGCTACAAGGGCCTTCTGACACAAAAAGTCCACTACCGCCATCCCCGTTACGTCTTTGCCGCTTTCCTCAAGCTTCTGCTTCATGTCCTTAAGCTCAGGCCAACCACCTGTCTTGCTCGCTTGGGCACAGCCGTCGCAGCCAAGCAGAAAGACCCTCTTTGCCCCTTCAAGATAACCCAGGATCTCCTCCAAAGGCTTCTGTTGTGACCTCACCATCTTCGGCCTCCCCGTTAGGCGATGATAAACCTCCTCAACTCACGCCCTTTGTGGTCCAAAAGGTGGACCGCACAAGCTATACAAGGGTCAAAGGACCTGACGATCCTCACCACTTCAAAGGGGTTCTTCTCGTCGCGGACCTTTGTGCCTATTAAGGCCTGCTCGATGGGACCAGGATTCCCCATGTCGTCCTTAGGCGATCCATTCCAAGTGGTGGGGACCACACACTGATAACGGGCGATCTTACGGTCCTTTATGACCACCCAATGCCCAAGGGCCCCACGGGCAGCATCCACTATGCCCACGCCTTCGGCCTCCTCCGGGACCTGGAAGTCCACATAAGCGGGCTCCCCAGGCTTTAGCTCAAGGACCCACTTCTCCAGCTGTCTAGCGATCAAGAGGGCACAGATGGCCCTTGATGCGTGACGGCCGAGGACGCTGAAAAGCGCCTCTTTGGAGGCCTTGAAGTGGCCAAGGAGCTGGTCCACAAGTTCCTTAACCTGCTGATCCCCACGGGCATAGGCCACAGCCACCCTCGCCAAGGGCCCTACCTCGTAAACCTGCCCCTTGTACCTCGGGGCCTTAAGCCATGAGTAGGCCCCCTCCTTCATGGGATTGGGCCTCGTCTCCCCCTGGAAAGGATGGCGCCCCGTGGTATCGTCTTCGTACCAGGAATACTTGACAAACTCCGTTATCGCAGACAGGTCCAAAGGCTCGTACACCAGGTCGGTGGTCGTAGTCCCCTGTTTGAAGAAGCGTTCCCTGGAGACGTAATCGGGATTACTCCCATCCAGGTCAAAGGCCCCATAGGATAGGTATCTCCCGCAACCCCGACCTATCTCAAAGTAATCGCTATAGGCCTCAGCCACCTTGATCACATCAGGCAGATAACAGTCCTCCACAAACTGCCTCAACTCCTTAGCCCTCCATAAGAGGGAGGCCATCTTGTCCACGGTGACCGTCTCGGTAGCACCTCCAGGGGTAATGGCACAGGCATGGGGGACCTTGCCGCCCAAAATGGCCACCGCCTCGTGTCCCTTCCTCCTCACCTCGAGGGCCTTCACATAATGCGCCACAAGCTCCCTGTTCAGGGCTGGCGTAAGCCTATAGTCGCCTTCATACCGCGGGACAAAGGGGCTGAGCTCACCCCTTTGTAAGAAGGCCTTGACCGAATTGAGTACCCTGTCGTCCCCCTCGTAATCGGCCACCTTGGTCACGTCCACGTAGTCCAGGGCTGCAAGGTGATAGAAGTGAAGGATGTGGTCCTGGACTTGGTGAAAACCTAAGAGGAGGTTACGGATCACACGGCCGTTGTGGGGGATCTTATCGGCTATCCCAAAGGCACTGTCAAGGCAAAGCGCTGAGGCCGTGGTGTGGCAGTGGTTGCACACCCCACAGATCCTCTCGGTGATGATCTGGGCATCCCTTGGGTCACGCCCTTCCAATATCTTCTCAAAACCCCTGAAGAGCATCCCAGAACAACGGGCCTCCTTCACCTGACCGCCGTCGACCACTACCTCCACCTTCAGGTGGCCTTCTATCCTCGTTACCGGATCTATCACTATCCTGCCCATCTTACCCCTCCCTATCGCTTGGATTCCCCTATTTTCGGAAGGTCACGGTCTGTTACCTTCTCGTAAAAAGGACCGAAAAGGTCCGGAAACTCAGGCTGGGTACAACCTTGACAGCCCATCCCAGCATCGATACACCAATTCACCCCCCCGTTCCACTTCCTCAAAAAGCAGTCCGCATGGGTTATAGGTCCCTTGCACCCCAACTCGTAAAGGCAACCGGGCTCCCCAAAGGACTTGGCGAACTTACCCTCGTCGAAATAAGCCCTCCTCGGGCAGTTCTCATGGATGAGCCCCCCGTAAAAGTCCTTGGGCCTAAGCCACTCGTCCAAGTCCTCAGGCCCGGGAAGCCCCAAGAGCAAGATCCTCACCACAGTCCCCACAAACCAGTCCGGATGAGGAGGACAACCAGGTATGTTCACCACCGGGGTCCTTACCCCTTCCTCCTTGAAGACCTCCATCACCCCCTTGGCCTTTGTGGGGTTGGGCTTCGAAGCAGGTATCCCACCAAAGGAGGCACAGGTCCCAAGGGCCAAGACCGCCAAGGCCTCCTTACCCAACTCCACCACCCAGTCCTTAAAGGGGACCTCCTTTTGGCCCCTTTCGCCCAAAAGGCAATAGATGCCGCCTTCAGCCGTAGGGATCGCTCCCTCCACCACCAAGACGTACTCCTTGGACTTCCTCTGCTTGGTGTCCTCAAGGACCTCTATGACCGGCTCCCCTGCTCCAGCCATGATGGTGGCCTGAAACCTAAGGTTCAGATGGGTCCCAGGCAACACCTCCTCCAACAAGAGGTCCTTAATGGAAGGGGCAACGACGTTCAACATGGAAACCGAACACCCCGTACAGGTCGCCCCTTGGATCCACAAAACCGGCACTTCTTTCACCTGCGACATCTTGAAGCCTCCTTGTTAAAGTTGTCACAAGGCTTTTTTAGAACATACTCCGACGCCTTGTCAAGTTCCCAAGGGCAGATCCTCACTTGTCGAACCTTATCCTAGGTATTTGGTCTTCCTTCATGCTGTCTTTCATGGTCCAAAAGTAGGCCTCTCCTCTGGAGACCCTGAAGAGGCCCAAGATGGGGCTTGATGGGTCCTCTATCCCCATCTGTTTTAGGAAGGGGCGCTCTATGAGGCAGCGCTTCTTAAGTTCCAGGTCCTCCAGAAATTCCACCTCGCCGTAAACCCTGAGGACGAGGTTGTCCGTTGGCCTGAGGAAGCAGAGTTCCACCTTTGGGTTTTCCTTGAGCTGCTTCCACAAGGCCTTGACCGTCTGGGTCTGGAAGTAAAACCCCGTGGAGTCGGCAAACCACATCCTCATGGGCCTCACCCTGGGCTGGCCGCCCTGGCAGGTGGCAAGGAAACATACCCCTACCTCGTTAGCGAACTTCACGCATTCCTCAAATCCCATGGGCCTCCCCCCTTCAGGCAGCCTCTTCCTTCTTGACCTGCCTTCTGTCCTCGGGGATAGGTGGAGGTACCGGTTGGTCCACAAGCTTTTTCACGGCACCGAATCGACAGGCCTCCATACAGGTACCGCACTTTATGCAAAGGTCTTGTTTGACTATGTGTACGAGCTTCTTGCCGCCATCTATGGCGCCCACAGGGCAACGTCTGAGACAGGCCATACAAGCCCTGCACTCCTCCGGATCGATCCAATAGGAAGGGACCTTCTCGAAGAGCTCCCTTACTTCCTCAAGGGTGAAGTGGCCATCCCAGAGGGCAGGGTCCTCAAGCCTTGCGCTGAGCTTTTCCCGCATCTGCAGCTTGATATAGGGCAGGAGCCTCAAGACCTCCCCTATGCGCTCCTTAAGTCCATCGGGCCTTTCACCCTTGCCTTTGCCAACCGGGCCGAGCTCTAATATGGTGGAGGTGAACTTCGTCACCGTCTCAGCGAACCTCTGCCCCTCACTCGAGTTCATGAACTCGATCATCAGCCTCTCCGGGTTCAGCCCTATGTACTCCATGATCCTCTTGCTCAAAAGGACCATGTTCAGGGCGTGGTAGTTCCCGTGGGTGATGTACTTACACTCGTTGAGCCTACAGCCTACTATCATCACCCCCTCTATGCCCTTCTGGAAGGCATAGAAGACGAACTTCGGGTCCACACGGCCACTGCACATCACCCTTATCACCCTGATGAAGGTAGGGTACTGTAGTCTGGAGACCCCAGACATATCAGCGGCACCGTACCCTCACCAGTGGCACAGAAAAGCCAATATCCTCGGTCTAAACTTATCCATACTTGCCTCCTCCTAGGCCACTTTGCCTTCATCATTTATGAAAACTTTCACAAAGTCAAGGGAGACCAAGGCATCTATTTCCGCTTCTATCTGCCTGTCGCGGAAGTGTTTGAGTTCGATGGCGCCTGTCGGACACTTGGCGTTGCATAGGCCACAGCCCTTGCATAGGACCGGTATCACCTGGGCCTTTTTCCCCTGTTTGGTCTCCTCCAAGGTTATGGCGCCGTAGAGGCAGGCCTCCACGCACATCCCGCAACCTATGCAGCGCTCCCTTTTGACCTCACAGACTATGCCCGAGGAGGTGAGTTTATCCTGGCTCAAGACGGTCATGGCCCTTCCTGCTGCCGCATGGGCCTGGGCTATGGCCTCTTGGATGTACTTGGGACCATGGGCCGTGCCGCAGAGGTATATGCCTTCGGTGCCGAAGTCCACGGGCCTTAGTTTTACGTGGGCCTCCTTGAAGAAGCCGTCTTCGTCAAGGGAGACCTTGAACAGCTGGCCTAGCTCCGGGTTGTCAGCCCGTGGGACTAAAGCTACGGCAAGGACCAGTAAATCCGCCTCAAGTTCCACCTTGCTCCCCAATATGGGCTCCTCCACCAGCACCTTGAGGCCCTCTGCCCCCTTCTGCACCTGTGGAGGCTTTTCCTCCTCATACCTTATGAAGATGACCCCTTTTTGTGCCGCCTCCCTGTAGAGGTCTTCCAAGAAACCGTAGGTCCTCATGTCGCGGTAGAGCACAAAGACGTCGCAAGAGGGGTTAAGCTCTTTGAGCTTTAAGGCGTTTTTCACAGACTGCCCGCAGCAGACCCTTGAGCAGTAGTTGTGTTCCTCGTTCCTTGAGCCCACGCACTGGATCATCACCACGGTCTTGGCTTCTAAGACCCTTGGGTCCCTCTGCCAGAGGAGCCCCTCGAGCTCAAGGCCTGTAAGGACCCTCTCGTCCTCGCCGTAGAGGTATTCCTTTGGCCTGTACTCCTCTGCGCCAGTGGCTATGACGGTGACCCCGTGCTTTATCTCGTAAAGGAAACCGTTGGACCTGACCTTGGTGAGGAAGTTCCCCATATAGCCTGTGGCCTCTACGATCTTGGCCCCAAGCAGCACGTGGATCAAGGGATGGAGGTTCACCTTCTTGATCAACTCCTCGAGAAAGACCTGGACGTCAAGGCCGTCGGGCGTCCAATGGATCCTACGGGCCATCCCGCCGAGCTCCGCTTCCCGCTCCAGGAGCCAGACCTCATGCCCCTGCTCGGCCAAGTCAAGGGCACAGGTCATCCCGGCTACCCCTCCCCCTATCACCAGGACCCTTTTGTCCACCGGGATCTCGTACTCCTGAAGGGGTTCAAGGGCCAAGGCCCTGGCCAGGGACATCCTTATGAGGTCCTCGGCCTTCCTCTGGGCCTCCTCCCTCTCAAGGGGGTGGACCCAGGTGCAGTGCTCACGGATGTTGGCCATGTCCACAAGGTACTGGTTTATCCCTCCCATCCTGATGGAGTCTTTGAAAGTGGGCTCGTGGGTCTTAGGGGTACAGGCAGCCACCACGACCCTGTTCAACCCCTTCTCCTTTACCGCCTCCATTATCCTTTTTGTCCCATCTGTAGAGCACCAGAAGAGGTCTTCTTCGGCATAGACCACGTGGGGAAGCCCCAGGGCATAGCGCACAAGTTCCGGCACGTTCACCACCCTGCCTATGTTGGCCCCGCAGTGGCACACGAAGACCCCTACCCTCGGCTCTTCAGCTTGGACCTTTCTCTCCTCAGGATAGACCCTGGGCACTGTGAGCTTCCCCCTCCTGTAAGTGAGGACCACCCCACACCTTGAGGCAGCGCCACTTGCCGTATAGACTGCTTCAGGTATGTCCATAGGTCCCAGGGCTGCCCCGCTTACGAAGATCCCGGGCCTTGAGGTCTCAAGGAGCTCAAAACCCCATGGCCTGAGGAAACCGTGGGGATGCAGTTCAAGGCCAAGCCTTTGGGCCATCCCTCGGAGGCCCAAGGGGGCCGAAAGCCCCACCGATAGCACCACGAGGTCAAAGCTCTCCTCCCTTACGCCCTCTGAGGTGGCATACCTCAGGATGACGTTGCCTGTAAGGGGATCGCCGCCCACTATGGCAGGATATGCCCTTATGAACCTCACCTTCGGTAGCCCTAAAGCCCGCTTGTAAAACCTCTCGAACCCCTTTCCAAAGGCCCTTATGTCGTTGTGGAAGACCACACATTCCATGTCCGGATCGTGGGTCTTGGCCAAGATGACCTGCTTCTGCGTATAAGTGCAGCAGACGCTTGAGCAGTAACTATGTCCCCCTTCTAGCACCTGCCTTGAGCCCACGCACTGGATCCATGCCACCTTCTTCGGGTGCTTGAGGTCAGAGGGCCTGCGGATCTCGCCCTCGTAGGGGCCGGTCGAACTCAAGATCCTCTCGAAATCCATGCTGGTGATGACGTTTGGGATGGTCCCATAGCCGTATTCAGGCCTCGACCTCGGGTCATACGGCTCAAAGCCTAAGGAAAGGACAACTGCCCCAACCTTCACTTCCAGTAAGGTAGGCCTCTGTTCGAAGTCTATGGCTTGGTTCTTACATATATCGGCACAGATGCCGCATTTTTTCTCTTTAAGGTAGAGGCAGTAGTTGGGATCTATGTAAGTGATAAGCGGTATGGCCTGGGAGAAGTAAATGTGGATGGCCTTGTTCTTAGAGAGGGATTGGTTGAAGACGTCCGGGACCTCAACCGGACACTTCTCCACGCAGTTCCTGCAGCCCGTACACCGCGACTCGTTGACGTAGCGGGGCTTCTTGAGGATCTTGGCCGTGAAGTTCCCCGCTTCGCCTTCAAGCCCCTCCAGCTCGGCGTAGCTCAGCACTTTTACGTTTGGGTGCCGGTCGACCTCGACCAGCTTGGGCGAAAGTATTCAGATGGAGCAGTCATTCGTAGGGAAGGTCTTGTCAAGCTGGGCCATATGTCCGCCTATGGACGGCCCCCTGTCCACCAGAAGGACCTTAAAGCCCGCATTGGCCAGGTCTAAGGCCGCCTGCACCCCACTTATGCCGCCCCCAGTGACCAAGACATCGTAAAATGCACGACCGCGCAGAAGGCCAAACGTTCCCATCTCCTTCCTCCTGTCAGAGGCTTTGAGCCCTGGCTGAGTAAAACCTCTCAACTACCTCAAGGACCCTATCCCATCCGTACCTGTCTATTAAGCTCTCAACAGCTACCTCGAGCTCCTCGACCTTTTCTTCTTCACGGACTTCCTCCTCCCACTCTTCATAAGCAAGGGCGTTTACAAAGCACCACCTGACGCATACAGGTTCCTCAAGGGGGGGATCGCTTTCACACATGTCGCACTTCAAAGGGAGTCCCGTACCGGGTTCTTTGAAGAGATCCCGTGAGGGACAGCTGGCCCCGCAGAAACTGCAGACGACCCAGAGCTCCGGCTTATACTCACTTAAAGGGAGGTCGTCGTTGACGTACAGGATCCTTCCCGCACATTCGGCTTTGGTGTAAAAACTGCCCTTGATGGGTACAAAGGTGCCTTTTAACTCGTCCCTGAAGACCCTGATCCTGCCGGCTTCTGGTGTCGCTGCTGCGTATTTAGGGGCCGAGTGGAAGGCAGCACAAATCAGCTCGCACATCCTACAGCCCACGCATTCGTTAAGGTTTACCTTCAACAACTTGACCTTCCTCTTCATGGCTTGACGCTCCTTTCCTTTATCGTCGATTCGGATCACCTTTATGTCTTTTCTAAAAAGCTTTCCTTTATTACTTCGACCACGTGTTTTACCCCGTAGGGGAGCCCTTTCATGTGTATGCCCATCTTGAGCTGCGTGATACAACCTGGACAACTCGTTACGATCAAATCGGGTTTCGTCTCCATGAGCCGTTGGAGCTTCTTCTCAAGGATCTTCATGGAGGCTTCATATTGGAAGACGTTGTAAGTACCAGCCCCCCCACAACATAGCAAGGGCTCCATGGCCTCAAGGACCTCCAGGCCTTCCACCTTCCTGAGCAGTTCTCTGGGTTCCCTCCATATGCGCTGTGTCTTCCTTAGGTGGCAAGGATCGTGGAAGACCAAACGCGCACGCAACCTACCGAGCAGACCGTTCTCAAACGAAAGGATGCTCAACATTTCAGTTACATCGCGGACCTTGGAGGCGAAAAAGGCTGCGCGATGGGCATAGGAGGGATCGTCCGAGAACAGGAGTTTATATTCCTTCAGGAAAGAACTACATGTGGCACAGTCGGCCACTATAAAGTCAGCTCCGGTCTTTTCCAAGGCAGATATGTTCTGTAAGGCCATGTGCTTGGCTAGCCTCATATCTGAGTACCCTACAAAAGGCATCCCGCAACACTGTATCTGTTTGGGTATCAGGACCTCACACCCTAGGCTCGTGAGCAGGGAAATGGTGGCCTTGGCCACGTCAGTGTAAATGAGGTCATCGGCACAGCCCAAGAAGAAGGCTACGCGGTATTTAGTTTTGCCCTCAGCAGGGACCCTCTCTGCTAGCCTTTCCCTCAAAGGAGGAGAAGCCACAGGAGGTAGCACCTTTGCCAAGAGTTCCACGCTGTCGGGGAAGAGTCGGGAGATCCCCAGGTTTTCAAAAAGCCTTCGGTTCCTCTGGTAAAAGGCGATGAACTTCGAGGCACAGGCCAAACGCTTGCGGCTCGGCAAGATGTAACGGTAGCCCACCTTCTTCAGGAGAGAGGCCTTTGCGTACTCCTGTTGCAGGGCCATCTCCCTCAAGATGGGGACTACGTGGCTGAACTTAACACCTCGTGGGCAGTGGTATCCACATGAGTTGCATAATAAACACAGCCAGAGGAGTTCAGATCTCAAGAGCTCCTCCTTCTGTCCCATTATGGTCATCCTGACCAACTTCCGGGGGTCAAAGGACAAATCTACGTTGTTGTGCACAGGACATACTGCTGTACATAAGCCACAGGCAAAACAAGGATCAACTCCACCTTCCGACCACTTTGTCAAAGCCACCTTTTTCGCCAAGTCCCTACTAGGCACCACTTTGGGTCCTCCTTTCTAGCTTACTATCCCCCTTTTCTTCAGGTCCTCGTAAACGAACTCAAGTCCGAGCTTGGTCAAGGTCTCTTTTGTGGGTATTCCCTGCTCGTCCCAGCCCCTGTAGCGGTAATAGGTGGTCAGAAGCTCCTGTTCGTACTCTGGAAAACGCTTTTTCCAGTGGTCCTCAGGGGGTCGTTCCTCTTCACGCCTTAGACCTCGCCTGATGTTATTGGCCCTGACGAGGTTCCTTACCCTTGTGGCTGCAGTCCATAAACCCTCCTCGTCCATTGGGATCCCTGTGGCATAGGAGATGAACTTGGGGAGGTTGTGGATGTGGTAAGGAGGCTTAATCGGGAAGGAAGAAAGCCCTGCACAGATGCCTGTACAGTCGTCTATGTAGTGCATGATCTCCTGCCACTCCACGAGTTCGCAGCAAAGGTCAGGGGGCGGATAGAAGGGGAAGACGTTTTCGCCCTCGCCCCACTCGAGGATGAACTTCTTGAAGCGCTCCTCTTTGCCCGTAGGCACCTGTATCCAATCCCTTATGAACTCCTCCCTGTATTCCTTGGGCAGGGGCGCTTGGGGGATCTGCCCCTCTATCTGTGTGATGTTCCCCTTTTCGCCTGTGGCATACATCAGGAAATAGATGGGGTTCAACATCCCGAGCTTTATGGTCATCTGTTCGTGCTTGCGGGTGGTGTTGTGGTCGAAGGCCTCGGCCCCTCGGCCGATCTCCCTGGCTGCCCAGTAGACGCCCTTGGCCAAGACATCCCCTATGCCCTCACGCCTGACGATCCTGTCAAGGAGCCAGAAAAACCTCTCCTGTGGGTCCTTGGGGAAGCCTGGCATGTCCTCGTCGGTGAGGATCCCATTCTCGTAAAGTTCCACCGCAAAGGCCATGACTTGAGGCGTGGTGAACCCGTCCACGCCGTAGTACTGAGCACGCGCCGCGACCTTCAGCCCGAATTCCAAATCATCGACCATAGCCGCCATGAGGTAAGTGAGCTTCGAATAGCACTTCATGATGAAGCTTGGGGTATCCGGAAGGACCAGGACAGCAGCACAGCCCACCGGGCAGTTGAAACACCCTACGTACTTCCTAATAGCCCTCCTCTGTGCCTCAGCAAACTTCTTCTCCACCTCCTCGGTCCAAACGCCCTTCCTCCTATGGCGAGCATGCCCCCAGGCGAAGTTCTCAAGGTGCCATTGCTCGTCATATATCTTCATCTCCTGGGGCGAACCTATATAGGCCAAAATAGGGGGCACCCCCTTTATAGGGTTGTTGAGCCTGAAGACGATGTAGTCGAGGACCTTCTCACACTCCTCTATAAAGGGACCGGGCTTGGCCAAATGGACAGGCCTTGAGCCCTTTACGGCCACCGCCTTCAAGTTCTTTGACCCCATAACAGCCCCAAGGCCCAAGCGGCTTGCACTTCCCCTATGTGTCTCTATGGAGGCAAAGTAAACCTTGTTCTCGCCCGCAAGCCCAATGGCCATGATCTCCGCGTCCGGCTGCCCCAATTCCTCCCTTATCAGTTCCATGGTCTCATAGGTGCTCTTCCCCTGGAGGTGCCTTGCATCGCGGATCTCCACTTTGTCGTCGTGGATCCAAAGGTAGACCAGATGAGGGGCCTTGCCCTTTACCACTATGCGGTCATAGCCCGCATACTTCAACTGGGCCGCCCAGTGCCCCCCTGACATGGAAAAGGCCATGTAACCCGTCTGAGGGGAAAAAGAACTTATTATCGTCCGATTGGCACCAGGAGCGGGTGTTCCCACCAAAAGACCTGCACTGAAGATCAAAAGGTTTTCAGGATCAAAAGGCCCCACCTCAGGCGGAACCCTATCCCATAAGATCTTGGCGTTTATCCCAAGCCCTCCAAGGAACAGCTCAGTCCACCTCTCAGGTACTTCCACCCTCTCCACGGTCCCCCTGCTGAGGTCCACCTCCAAACTCACACCCCTTTCTCCATATCTCATGTTTTAAACCTCCGATTAGCGTTACTGAAACGCAAAATTTGTGAAAATATGCACATCTTAAGGATAACATTTATCCTTTAATATGTCAAGATAAGGTGTGCCTATTTCTTTCCACCTTTAGAATAGCGTTTAATTTATAGGTTTTTTTTAAAGGTCAAAACGGCTGGGGTGGTGAAGTTGACACCTTTGTAGGGTTGGTTTAAAGTGAGGCGGGAGGTGTTTGGGATGCAGGTGAGTATTACCTTTCGGGGTATGGATCCAAGGGATGACCTTAGGGAGTATGTGGAGAGGAAGTTTTTGCGGTTCAAGCGTTTTTTGCAGGAGCCGATAGACGTAAAGGTGGTCCTTGGGGTGGAGAAGTTCCGTTACGAGGCCGAGGTGGTTTTGAGCGCTGAGGGTTTTAACTTTGTGGCCAGGCACAAGGGTGAGGATGCAAGGGAAGTGGTGGATTTGGTCTTGGACAAGGTGGAGAGGCAGGTAAGGGATCGCAAGGAGAAGGTTAGGGAGAGGTCCTTTAAGGTAAGGGAGCAGGTGGTGGTGGAGAGGCCTGAAGGCCTTGAGGTGATAGAAGGAGAGGGGTATCCCCTTAAGCCCATGTCCCTGGAGGAGGCCTTAAGGGAGCTCGAAAGCTCCGAGAACGGGTTTGTGGTCTTCATCGATGAGTCCACAGATCGTATAAACCTCCTCTACCGTAAGAAGGCCGGAGGGTATGGGCTCTTGGTATTGGAAGCCTAAGAGATGAGGATCGCCGAGATCCTTGACCGAGATGCCATTTTGGCCGAGCTTCGCTCAAGGGACAAAGAAGGGGTCCTGAGGGAGCTGGTGGAGCTTTTGGCAAAAAGGGGTAAGGTGAAGAAGGCAGAAAAGGCCCTGGAGGTCCTCTTCGAAAGGGAAAAACTCGGCAGCACCGGGATCGGTGAAGGTGTGGCCATCCCCCACGGCAAGCTCTCTGAGATCGACCGCATCATCTGTGCCTTTGGTAGGAGTACCCAGGGGGTGAACTTCGATGCCGTGGACGGCAACCCCGTCCATCTGGTCTTTTTGCTCCTTGCGCCTGAGGACTCCACCACTGAGCACCTCAAGGCCTTGGCGCGCCTTTCACGCCTCTTGAAAGACCCCCTTTTCAGGAAAAGGCTTTTAGATGCCAAAGACCAACAAGAGATCTACCAGATAATTGTGGACGAAGACGAAAGACAACTCTAAAGAGGTACTACAGCTCCACGGGGTGCTGGTGGACGTCTCAGGGGTGGGCGTCCTCATCCTCGGCCGCAGCGGCATAGGCAAGAGCGAGTGTGCCCTAGAGCTCATAATGAGGGGGCATAGGCTTGTGGCTGACGACATGGTCTGGCTGGAGAGGGTGGAGGACAGGGTCTACGGCTTTGGCAGTAAGCAAGGGCAGGGGTTCATGGAGATCAGGGGGCTTGGGATCGTCAACGTGGAGAAGCTCTTTGGCGTTTCGGCCCTCAAGCCGAGGAAGCGGGTTCACCTGGTGGTGGAGTTGGTGGATCCGGAGGAGGCCTTGGACCGTACGGGTTTGGAAAAGCACTTCTTCGAGGTCATGGGCGTGAGGTTGCCTTTGAAGAGGATACCCGTCACCCCGGGCAGGAACCTTTCGGCCATCGTGGAGGTGGCTGCAAGGAGCTTTCTGCTTGAGGAGCGCGGATACGACGCCCCTCGGGAGTTCAAGAGGCTCTTGGAGGAGGCCGAGGAGGAATGAAGGTAGTGTTGATAAGTGGGCTCTCCGGTTCGGGGAAGTCCACCGCCCTCAAGGCCCTTGAGGACGCAGGTTACTTTTGTGTGGACAACCTCCCACCTAGGCTTCTGCCCACACTGCTTGAACTTTGCCGGAACTCCTCAAGCGACCTCTCGAAGGTGGCCATAGTCATGGACGTCAGGGGGAGGGAGTTCCTGGGCGACCTCGACGCCGTCCTGGAGGAACTCAAGGCCGAAGGGTTTGAGCTAAAGGTGATCTTCCTTGAGGCCTCCGAAGAGGTCTTGGCCGAACGCTTCAGCGAGACCCGCAGGCGCCATCCCCTGGAGGAAAGGGGCCTGGGGCTCCTTGAGGCCATAAGGCAGGAAAAGGAGGTCCTCGGCTTCCTGAGGGACATAGCCGATGAGACCATCGACACCACCGGCTTGAGGTCCGTGGAATTAAGGCAAAGGGTCCTTGAGGCAGTCGAAGCAGAGGGTAGGTTGTCCCTTAGGGTCATCTCCTTCGGCTACAGCCTCGGGATCCCGAGGGATGCCGACATAGTGCTCGACGTGAGGTTCCTCCCCAACCCCTTCTACGTGAAGGAACTCCAGGGACTTTCCGGACTTGACCCCAAGGTACAGCAGTACGTGCTCTCCACCCCCGAGGCGCAGGAGTTCCTGTTGAAGACCGTGGAACTCCTCCAATACCTCCTTCCCCTTTACCGCAAGGAAGGGAAGACCCGTCTGACCATAGCCATAGGTTGCACCGGGGGCAGACATAGGTCTCCGGCTGTGGCCCAGAGGCTAGGGGAGATCTTGAAAGAAAGTGGGCAAGATGTGATCATTACCCACAGGGATCTTAAGGAGCTGGGATATGGTGGGGATAGTGGTGGTCACCCATTGCGGCATAGCGGATGAGATGCTTTTGGCCCTCGAACAGATAGTGGGAGAGGTAGAGGGCATAGAGTCCGTCTCCATAGACGTGACAGAACCCCCTGAAGTGATAAGGGAGAGGATACGTAGGAGCATACGGAACGTGGACAGGGGGAAGGGCGTCTTGATCTTCACGGACATGTTCGGGGGTACCCCTTCGAACGTGAGCCTCTCCTTCCTGGAAAAGGGGAGGGTGGAGGTGGTCACCGGGGTAAACCTCCCCATGCTGCTGAAGGTGGCCACCTTAAGGGATGAGATGGGCCTTGAGGAGCTTGCCTCTTACATAGCCAATTACGGCAAGAGCAACATAAACGTCGCCTCCAAGCTCCTGGAGAAGAAGGCGGAGGTGTGAGGGCCATAGAGGAGGTCGAAAGGGTCGTCCAGATAAGGAATAAACTCGGGCTTCACGCAAGGGCGGCCAACCAAGTGGTAAGGGTCGCAAGCCGCTACAAGGCAGAGGTGTTCTTGGAAAAGGACGGGATTATGGCCAACGCCAAAAGCATCATGGGCCTCTTGATGCTAGCAGCTGCCAAAGGCTCCCTGGTAAAGGTAAGGGCCAGAGGGGAGGACGCCCACGAGGCCTTGGAGGCGATAGTGCGCCTTATAGAGGACAGGTTTGGAGAAGCCGAATAAATCGGAGAGGATCTTCAAAGGCATAGGGGTCTTCCCCGGTGTGGCCATAGGGAAGGCCCTGCTTGTGGAGAGGCCGGGGTTGGAGTACAACCCCCGACGCGTCTCTCACCTGTTGGTGGAGGCCGAGGTCGCCCGTTTGAGGAAGGCCCGCGAGGAGGCAAAGGAGGAACTTTCCGAGCTCAAAGGGCAGCTCCTGAGGAGGGGGCTCGATAAGGAGGTCCCTTTCCTCGAGGTGCACCTCCAGATACTCAATGACGACGGGCTCTTCGAGCAGATGGAAAACGTCATAAGGGAAGAACTGGTCAATGCCGAATGGGCCCTTGACATCACTTTGAGGAAGATGGCCGCGGCCTTCGAAAGCCTAAAGGAGGACTACATTCGGGAGAGGATCCACGACATAAGACAGGCCCTCCACAAGGTGATGCAGCGCCTGCTCGGCCACTCAGGACCCGAACTGAGGGAGGTAAGGGAGGGGGTAGTGGTGGTCGCCCACGACCTATCGCCAGCTGACCTGGTGCGTCTGGAAGGGATAGGGATCTTGGGCATAGCCGTGGATGTAGGGTCTCCCACCTCCCATTTGGCCATCGTCTCCAGGTCCCTAGGTGTGCCCACGGTGGTCGCTATGAGGGACTTGAGCTCCTTTCTTAAGGGGGGAGAGACGGTGATCGTAGACGGACAGGCTGGCACCGTAGTGGTCGAGCCAGAGCAAACCACCCTTAGGGTATATGAGTCCAAGAGGCGGAAGTTCCTGGCCTTGGTCAGGGAGTTCGCCAAATACGCCCCCCTCCCCTCAGAGACCCTAGATGGATACCCCTTGCCCCTTAGGGCCAACATAGAGTTCGTCCATGAGGCCCGCATGGCCATGGAGCTAGGAGCTGAGGGAATAGGGCTCTTTCGGACCGAATACCTCTTCTTGGGCCGTAGGGAGCCTCCGGGGGAGGAGGAGCAGTTCCAGGCCTATAGACACGTCATAAGGGAGGTGGCCCCATATCCGGCCACCATAAGGACCTTCGACCTAGGAGGGGAGAAGGAGCCAAGCTGCTTCAGGCCCCTTAAGGAGCGCAATCCCGCCCTCGGCCTCAAGGGGATAAGGCTCGCCCTGAGGGAAAGGGAGGCCTTCAAAGGGCAACTTAAGGCCATCCTCAGGGCAAGTGCCTTTGGAAAGGCAAGGGTGCTCTTCCCTATGGTGAGCTCCTTGGAAGAACTCCGAGAGGCCAAGGCCTTACTCGAGGAGGTAAGGGGAGAACTGGAAAGGGAAGGCCTCCCATACGATGGTGAGGTCTCCTTGGGCGTTATGGTGGAAGTACCTTCGGCAGCCCTGATAGCTGACCTCCTGGCCAAGGAGGTGGACTTTTTGTCCATCGGGACCAACGACCTCATCCAGTACACCATGGCCGTGGACAGGCAGAACGAAGAGGTGGCCTATCTCTATAAGCCCCTACACCCCGCCATCCTCAGGCTCATAGAGGGGGTGGTGGAAAAGGCCCACGACGTAGGGAAGGAGGTGGGGATCTGCGGCGAGGTCGCCTCCGATCCCTTCTATGGGCTCTTGTTCCTCGGCATGGGGGTGGACGAGCTGAGCATGGTACCAAGCGCCATACCGCGGATGAAGCGCTTGCTGAGGAGGGTGACATACGGACTGGCCAGGGACCTCCTAAAGGAGGTGACGCACGCGCTTGGCCGAGATGAAGGGGCCTTAAGACGGGAGCTCTCCCGTTCCCTGCCCGAGGTGCTGGCAGAACCTTTAGTCTAAGCTATCTGGGTGAGGTCCCTTATGCTATCCTTTTCCAGAGGAGGAACTAGATGAAGGCGTTAAGGCTTGCGCTCTTGTCCCTTTTTGTCTTCACCCTGCTTTCGCCTTCCCCAGCTTACCTTCAGGGCGAAAGGGTGGTCCTTCTGCCCTTTGAGGCCCAAGGCATAAGCGGGGAGCTGCAGGAGGCCCTATGGGATATGTTCTCCTCAAGGCTTATGGAAAAGGGCCTGGATGTCCTCGAAAGGGCGGCCTTAAAAAGGGTGGCACCGGAGCTTACAGGTCCTTTCGAAGAACCTACTGCAAGGGCCATAGGCAGGAGGCTCGGCACGAGGTGGGTCATATGGGGAAAGGTGAGGAGGATCGGAAATACCATAGCCGTGGACCTTAAGGTCCTCGACTCCCTTGGAGTCCTTCCTACTCGGGCCGTCTACGGCCAATACCCCTCTGAAGAGGCGCTTTTGGCCGGGCTTGAGGCCCTTGCCCAAGGGGTGAGGGAGAAAGTGACAGGGAGGGCAGAGGCCACTTTCAGGCAGAAGGGTGAACTTAGGGCCCAACTCCTTTACCAGGCCCTTGGCTACTCGAGGCTTTTACGCCTTGGGGAACGGCTGGTAAAGGGCGTCGCCCTCGCTGACCTCGATGGGGACAACAGGAAGGAGCTCATCCTCATGGGCCAAAGCGAAATCTGGGCCTATAAGGTCAGCCAGGAGGGGCTCAAGGCCCTAGGGGAGCTCAAGCTCCCCTCCACCTATAACCTCCTGGCGGTGGGGGCACTTGACCTCGACGGCCAAAGGGGCGAGGAGGTGGCCGTCACGGCTGTCCTTGAGGACAACCTCAAGTCCTTCGTCCTCAGATGGGAGGGCAACGGCTTCGGCTACCTCCTGAAGGACGTCAACCGCTACCTCAGGGTGGTCGACCTAGGAGGGCGAAAGGCCCTTTTGGCCCAAGCCATGGGGAGCGACTTAGACTTCGTAGGCCCCATCGAAGAGCTTAGGCTCAAGGACGGAAAGGCTATCTACGAGGCCTTGAAGGGGATCCCCAGGGATACATGGGTCTTTGGCTTTGCCCAGGGCCGTTTCACCGGAGGGGGAATCGAGGTGGTAAGGCTCACCGGCCTTGGCGAACTTGAGCTTTTGGGCCAGAAGGGGGAAAGGATCTGGAAAGGGGGAAAAGGATACTGCCTTTCGGACAACTACTTCGACAGGCCCAAGGTGATGGCCGACGAAAAGGGGATGCCCTCAGGGGTGCCAAGGCGTGTCTACCTACCGGTTAAGATGGCGGCTGTGGACCTTGACGGAGACGGAGTAGACGAACTGGTAGTGGTGGAGAACAGGTTCACCTTAGGGCAGACCCTGCAGAGGGTGAGGCTCTACGGAAGCGGCAGGGTCCTTGGACTTTTGTGGGACGGCATGTCCATGGCCCAGGCCTGGCAGACACAGGAGATGCCAGGCTGCCTTTTCGACTTCGACCTTGAGGACATAGACGGTGACGGGCTCAGGGAACTTGTGGCGGTCGTAGTCTCTGGTTCTGCCCTTAAGAAGCCTTCGAGTAGCCTTGTGGTCTTTGAGCTCTACGACTGATGGCCTCTAAGGTTTCTTGACGCGAAAGGCCACTTTGTGGTTTCCTTCAAAGAAACCCTAAGATCACCCACTAAGGAAGAGGGGTATGGGAAATGAAGCGGACTTATCAACCACATGTAAAAAGGGCAAAGAGGACCCACGGCTTCCTGAAGAGGATGTCCACAAAGGCGGGAAGGAAGGTCTTGAAGAGGAGGCGTCAGAAGGGCAGATGGCGCCTGACCGTTGTCTAGGGGTAAGGAAGACCCTCAAGAGGGGAGAACGCATAAGGCGGAAAAAGGAGCTCGAAAGGGCCATAAGGGAGGGTAAGCGGATAAGGGCGGGGTGTTTCCTGGTCTTTATGGTCCCTAACGACTGCGGATGGCCGAGGGTTGCCGCCCTTGCCTCAAGGAGACTCGGGAAGGCCTATAAAAGGAACAGGGCCAGGAGGCTGATAAGGGAGTTCTTCAGGTTGAACAAGTGTAGGCTTGCACCGTCTTTTGACTATGTGATCGTGGCCCAGAAAGGCGCAGGGGAGCTCCGATTGAAGCAAGTGGAAGAACAACTCGGGGTGCTGTTTGTGAGAAGGGGAGATGCTGCGTCCGGTTGAGCCCTTTTTGGTACTGATCAGGCTCTGGAGGACTTTTTCGCCCCTTTTTGGGCCTAGGTGCAGGTTTTACCCGAGCTGTTCCCAATACGCCCTTGAAGCCCTCCAGGTCCACGGGCTCCTCAAAGGGGGATGGCTTACCCTCAGGAGGCTTTTGCGCTGCCACCCCCTTCATCCAGGCGGCTACGACCCGGTTCCACCTAAAGCGTAAGAGGGGTTCCCATGGAGGAGAAGGAACTTTTTTTGAGGATGGTCTTGGCCATCGTCCTGGGTATAGCGGTGCTTCTGGCCTTCGAGAAGCTCTGGCTTAGGCCCGGACCGAAGCCCCCTGCCCCCAAAGAGGAGGCCTTAAAGCCCATGGAGGTCATGCCCGAGAAGGGACCCGAAGGGGAAATGCTCGAGGAAGTAGTTGTGGATACCCCCCTTTACCGGGCGACCTTTGTCCCCTACGGGGGAAGGCTCAAGGGGTTTTCCCTTAAACGGTACATGGATAAAGTGGAGCCCCACCCCTTTGCCAAGTGGGTCCAGGGCCTTGTGAAAAAGGTCACGGGGAAAAAGGCCGAATACACCCCTCCTAGGCCTGTGGAACTTGTAACCACTGGGGAACCGGGACTTTTGCCCTTGGGGACCGCCTTCTCGGGCATACCCTATGACGAAGGCCTCCCCTGGTCCATAGAGCCCCCCAGGCCCCTTCCGGACGGGTCTCTGTTACTCAAGATGCATTGGGAGGGCAATGGCATAAGGCTTGAGAAGTCCCTAAGGTTTCTGCCCAAAAGTTACCTCATAGAGCTGACCCTAAGGGGCACAAGGCCCTTTGGCGTGGGCTTGGGTTGGATAGGCAGAACGGACTTACAGAAGAGCTACTACGGCTTCTACGGCCCTGTCTTTTACGCCCACGGGGGGAGGACCAAGGTCAAGCCCAAGGGCTTAAAGGATGAAAAGGAGGTAGGGGAAGTAGAGTGGTTTGCCTTCGACCAGGACTACTTTGCCTCCGTCATCAAGCCAGAAGGGAAGGGCCTCCTCAGACTGGGCAGGGCCAAGGATGAGGTGGTTTACGGCTACCTCTTTGCCCCAGGGGAAGGGGAGGAATTCAGGTTCTGGGTGTTCTTGGGCCCTAAGGACCCTGAAGAGCTCAAGAAGCTTTCGAAAAACGCCACAAAGGTCATCGACTACGGCACCTTCGGGTTCATAGCGGTCCCCATCCTCAAGCTCATGAAGCTCACCCATAAGGTGACCGGCAACTACGGCCTTGACATAGTCCTTTTGGCCTTCTTCATAAAACTGGTCTTCCTCTACCCCACCCAGAAGAGCTACCAGGCCATGAAGGAGATGCAGAAACTGGCCCCAGAGCTCAAGCTCCTCCAGAAAAAATACAAGGACGACCCCGAAAGGCTCCGGCGGGAGATCATGGAGCTTTACAGGCGGAGGAAGGTCAACCCCTTCAGCGGGTGCCTGCCCCTTTTGCTGCAGCTGCCGGTCTTCTTCGCCCTTTACAGGGCGCTCATGACCTCCATAGACCTAAGACATGCCCCCTTCGTCCTCTGGATAAGGGACCTCTCGAGCAAGGACCCCACTTACATAAGCCCCTTGCTCATGGGCTTTACCATGTGGCTCCAACAAAAGCTCACCCCTTCTCAGGGGGATCCACAACAGCAGAAGTTGATGCTCTTCATGCCCTTGATCTTTACGGTTTTGTTCTTAACCTTTCCTTCAGGACTTGTCCTTTACTGGCTTACGTCAAACGTCCTCGGCATCGTCCACCAGCTTTGGTTCTTGAGGAGGTAAGGGGATGTGGTTGATAGAAAGGGAAGGGAAAAGCGTCGACGAGGTCATAGAGAGGATCTGTAAGGAACTCGGCAGGGACAGGGAAGAACTGGAGTTCGAGGTGGAGGAAAAGGAGGGGTTCCTAGGGGTCTTCGGGAAGAAGGTAGTGGTGAGGGCAAGGCCAAGGGTCCCAAAGGACTGGGAACTCGCCGTACTGGCCGAAGAACTGGCCGAAAAGATCCTCTTCTGGACGTACCCCGAGCTCAAGGTCAAGGCCATGGCCGAAAGGTCGGGCTTCCTCCTCAAGGTGGAGGCAGAGCCCTCTGCCCCTAGGCCGAGAAGGGACGTGCTTGAGGCCATGAGGTACCTGGTGGAATTGGCCCTTTCGAAGAAGGCCAGGGGCAAGAGGCCTGTGAGGCTTAAGTTTTCCAAAAAGAGGCATGTTTCACGTGAAACAGAAGGGGTTGACCGAGAGTGACACCATCGCCGCCCTTGCCACCCCCTTTGGGGTAGGGGGGCTTGGTGTCATCAGGATAAGCGGGCCTAAGGCCTTGGAGGTGGCCCTTAAGGTCTTCAGGCCGAAGTCCCCCCCTTTTGAGCTCCCCCCGAGGAAGGTGCGCTATGGGTTCGTCTACGACCCCTCAAGTGGCGAGGTGGTGGACGAGGCCATAGCCGTTTACATGAAGGCCCCTTACAGCTATACGCGAGAGGACGTAGTGGAGTTGAGCTGCCATGGGGGTTATCTGGTCCTCAGGAAGGTCCTCGAGCTCGTCCTCAAGTCCGGGGCCAGGGAGGCCCTTCCAGGGGAGTTCACCAAGAGGGCCTTCTTGAACGGCAGGATAGACCTTGCGCAGGCCGAGGCGGTCCTTGAGCTCATCTCCGCGCAGAGCGAGCAGGCCCTGAGGCTTGCCGAAAGGCAGCTTGAGGGGGTGCTTTCCAAAAGGATCGCCTCCTTGAAGGGGAGGCTTATAGGGCTTGTGGCGCCCCTTGAGGCCTGGCTTGACCTCCCGGAGGAGGAGGTCCCGGAGCCCTCGGTGGAGGAGCTGAGGGAGGGGCTTAAGGGGGTCTTAGAGGAGGTGGAGGAGCTCCTCGGGCATTGGAGGCAGGAGGTGGTCTACAGGGAGGGCGTGAAGACCGCCTTTGTGGGCAGGGCCAATGTGGGCAAGTCCTCCCTGTTCAACGCCCTGCTCGGCAGGGACAGGGCGATAGTGACGCCCATCCCCGGGACCACCACCGACGTCATAGAGGAGACAGTTATAATCGAAGGGATCCCCTTTTGCCTCATGGACATGGCAGGCATAGGAAGGCCCAAGGACCCTGTGGAGGAGGAAGGGGTAAGGAGGGCCAGGAGGAAGTTCGAGGAGGCGGACCTTTTGCTTTTGGTCTTTGACCTGGGTGGGCCCCTTGAGGATGAGGACCTTGAGCTCCTCAGGCAGGTGGAAGAAGCGGGGAAGCCGTACCTCCTGGTCCTGAACAAGAGGGACCTGCCGTGGGCCTTTGACCCAAAGGAGGTGGCCAAGGCCCCTTTTGTGCTCACCTCGGCCTTGACGGGTGAAGGCCTGAAGGAGCTGAGGGAGGCCATGGCAAGGGTGGTGCTAAAAGCCCATGGGGTGGGTTCGCCTTCTGAACTTGTCCCCCTTAACACGAGGCATAAGCGCGTCCTGGAGAGGGCCAGGGCCAAGGTCCTTGGGATAATGGAGGGGCTAGAAGGGACGCTTAAAGGGGACTTGCTCCTTTACGAGCTCAGGGAGCTCCTGGACCTTTTGGGGGAGATAACCGGGGAGACGACCCCGGAGGAGGTCCTTGAGGAGATCTTTTCCAGGTTCTGCATAGGGAAGTGAAGGTAAGGGTGGGGACAAGGGCAAGTAGGCTTGCCTTGTTACAGGCCGAGGAGGTCATAAGGGCCTTGAAGTCCGTAGAGCCCCGCCTCGAGGCCGAAGTGGTGAAGATAAGGACCACGGGCGACAAGCTCCTCGACGCCCCCCTTTCCCGGATCGGCCAGAAAGGGGTGTTTGTAAAGGAGATAGAGGAGGCGCTGCTCCAGGGCGCCATCGACATAGCCGTGCACAGCATGAAGGACCTTCCCACCAAGCTGCCCCAGGGGCTGGTAGTGGGGGCTGTGCCGAGGAGGCTTGACCCGAGGGACGTCCTGCTCCTTAAGGAGGGGCTCTTTTGGCCCCCTGGTGACGGAAAGGGGCTCAGGGTGGGGACTTCCTCTTTGAGGAGGAAGGTGCAGCTTCAGGCCTTCTGGCCCTCCCTTGAGGTCCTGCCGCTGAGGGGGAACCTGGACACAAGGCTCAAGAAGCTCCATAAGGGTGACTACGACCTCATAGTGGTGGCCATGGCAGGGCTTATAAGGCTTTTAGGGGGTATCCCCCCTGGGTTCAAGGCCGTATTTGAGGATCGGATGCTCCCTGCACCGGGGCAAGGGGCACTTGCGGTCGAGTGCCTCGAGGGGAGTCCGCTTCTTGAGCTCCTTTCGGCCATAGAGGACCCCCAAAGTGCCAGGGAGGTCCTGGCCGAAAGGAGCTTCCTTGAGGAGATGGGCGGTGGCTGTCAGGTGCCTCTAGGGGTCTTGGCCAGGTGTGAGGGGGAGAAGGTGGTGCTTAGGGCTGTGGTCTTCTCCTTGGAAGGCAAGAGGGCCTTTGAGGGCGTAAAGGAAGGGGTCGATCCCGTGGAGGTGGGCAGGGGGCTTGCCAAGGCCCTCAAGGCCCAAGGAGCCGAAGGGGTGTTGGAGGAAATAAACCGTGTCGTCTGAGGTCTACTTTTTGCCTTTCAAGGGACGCGGGAGCCGGAGCCTTTTAGAAGGGGTAGGGAAGTTACTCGACCTTTTGGGGTTGAAGGAGAAGGTGGGTCAAGGGGAGCTTTGGGCCCTGAAGGTCCATTTCGGGGAGGAGGGGAACCATACTTACTTAAGGCCCGACCTTGTAAGGCCTGTAGTGGATTACTTAAGGGCCCTTGGGGCCCTGCCCTTTTTGACGGACACGACGACCCTTTACAAGGGCAGCCGTTCCGATGGCGTAAGGCACCTCGAGACGGCCATAAGGCACGGCTTTGGGCTCTTGGCCCCGGTGGTCATAGCCGATGGCCTGAGGGGGGACGACGTGGTGAGGGTAGCTGTGAAGGGGAAGATCTACCAAGAGGTGGAGGTGGCCAAGGCCATTTATGACGCCCATGGTCTCTTGGTGCTCAGCCATTTCAAAGGCCACGACCTTTCGGGGTTCGGCGGGGCCTTGAAGAACCTAGGGATGGGCTGTACCGGCAAAAGGGGGAAGATGTCCCAGCATGCCGAGGTTGCCCCCAAGGTGCTTGTGAAAAAATGCAAGGGCTGTGGGAGGTGTGTAGGGGAGTGTCCGGCTTCGGCCTTGAGGTTGGAAGGGCAGAAGGCCCTTTTAGAAGGGGAGAGGTGTATAGGGTGTGGGCAGTGTATAGCCATGTGCCCAGAGAAGGCCATAGAGGTGAGCTGGAAGAGGGATCCAGGGACCTTTCAGAGGAAGATGGTGGAGCACGCCCTTGGGGTCGTGGAGGTGAAAAGGGGCAAGGTGTTCTTCATCAACTTCCTCCTTTGCGTTACCCCCTTTTGCGATTGCTGGTCAAAGAGCGATCGACCGGTGGTTCAGGACATAGGCCTTTTGGCCTCAGAGGACCCTGTGGCCGTGGACCAAGCCTCGGTGGACCTCGTGAACTCGAGCCAAGGCACGGGTTTACTTGAAGGCCTAGGTCCTGGCTCGGACAAGTTCAGGGCCCTACACAGGAACGTGGATTGGTCTGTCCAGTTAAGCTATGCCGAGGAGCTCGGTTTAGGGTCGAGGGCTTATGAGCTCAAGGAAGTTCAGTGAAGCCTGAAATAGGAGACCATCTCCTTTAAGGCCTGGGCCTGGGACTTCATCTGTTCGCTCGCTGCTGCGCTCTGTTCGGCGTTGGCCGCCACCTGTTGGGTCACCTCGTTGACCTGGGAGAGGGCCGTCTTCACCTGGGCTATGGCCTTTGCCTGTTCGGTGCTCGCCTGCGAGACCTCGTCCATCAGTTGGGTGACCTTCTGGACGTTTGCGGCGACCCTGTTGAAGTTACGCTCGGTCTCGCCCAAGGCGTTTTTGCCTTCTGTGACCCTCTTCCTCATGGAGTCTATGAGTTCGGCGGTCTGCCTTGCGGCCTCGGCGCTCCTCTGGGCCAAGGCCCTTACCTCCTCTGCCACTACGGCAAAGCCTGCCCCGGCCTCGCCTGCCCTGGCGGCTTCGACTGCCGCGTTCAAGGCGAGGAGGTTGGTCTGGAAGGCGATCTCGTCTATGGTCTTTACGATCTTCTGGGTCTGGTCGCTTGACTCCACGATCTCGTCCATGGCCCTTAAAAGCCTCTGTACCGAGGTCGAGGCCTCTTTCACGACGGCCATGGTCTCGTTGAGGAGTTTATTTGCCTCCTGTGCCCCTTTGGCGTTTTCGCGGCTGTGGGATTCCACTTCCTCCATGGAGCTTGCGCTTTCTTCGAGGGCCGCTGCCTGTTCAGAGGCAGCCTCTGCCAGCCTATGGCTCCCATCTGCCACCTGGCTTGCCGCAGTGAAGACCTGTTCGGAGGCCTCGAGCACCTGTAGCAGTAACTCCCGCTGGCGCCTCTTGGTGTTGTTGAGGGCTGAGGAAAGGGGCCGGAGCTCTTTGAATTCGGCCTCATCGAGGAAGCTCGTGAAGTCGCCTTCAGCGGTCCTCTCCATGAAGGAGGATATCCTCTCTATCTCCCTGAGGAGGGCCTTTGTGCGTTCTTCGGCCTCCTTCCTCAGGGTTTCTGCTTCCCTCATCTTCTCCTCCAAGGCGGCCTGCTGTCTTTTCAGCTGCTCCAGATGCTCTTGTTCCCTTTCGGTTTTCTCCTTTAACTCAGAGGCCATCCTCGAAATGGCCTGTGCCAATTGACCGAGCTCGTCCCTACTGTGGACGGGCACTTGTACGTCGTAATCGCCCTGGGCTATGGCCTCTGTGGCACGCATCATGGAGAAGATGGGGGTAGTAAACCTCCTTGCGGCCACAAAGGATATGGCTATGGCCCCGATGAAGGCCGCAAGGCTTATCATCCCGTTTGTAAGCTCAGCTAGCCTCCTTACCCTTTTGGCGTTTGTGTCAAGGTCAAGGGAAAGACGGCTTAAGTCCCCCCTCAGGTCCTTGACGATCCCCTGCTGTTGGAGCTGGACCTGGTTCAACTCCTTTAGGGTGCCGATACAGGCCTTGAAGGCCTCTTGGTAAGCTCCGAGCTTATCGAGAAGGGCCTGTTCCCCAAGGGCCGTTTGTAGTTTTTTCAGGGATTCCTCCCAGGCCAGGGCGCTTACGTCTTTTCCTTCGAGTAAGAAACTCTGTTCGTGGGCCCTTAGGTCAAGGTAAAGGGGGTAGAGGGACTCCCCCTTGGGATGCGACCTCAGGGCACTCTCAAGCTCCAGGGCTAGCTGCGAAGTCTGTTTCTTTTCTGCCTCGAGCTTTTCCCTAAGGCCCATGAAGTTCTGGGCGCTTTGTTTATATAAGGCGTATTTTTCCTCTATGTCCTTGAGGATTCCGGAGAACCCCTGGGGGAGGCCCTTTTTGAGCTTCTTCAGACCTTCCTCTACCTGGGTGAAGCCAGATTCCTCTACTTCCAACTTGAAAAGGACATTACCCGTTAGGCCGAACAGCTGTACACTGCGGTCCAGGTTGTAAAAGGGCGATACGATTTCCTCCTGGACTAGGCGGCTCACTTCAAGCCCTGAGACCAGGACACGGCTTTCAAGCCAACTGATCCCCCCTACTGCTATCGGGAGCAAGGCCACTGGCAAGAAGAACTTGAGAAGCCTCTTCCTTATGCCACTGCCCCCCTTTAAGGCCTTGAGGCTTAAGCTAGACCTTTTTAAGCGGAACATGTCCCCCTCCTAAAGGTGACTCCAAATAGAACTTCGGAAGACACGACCTCTTACTTTAATACGGTTTTATTCCTTTGAGAAGGGCGTTTCGGTTCCGAGGTTATGGAGGTCGAGTTTCCCTAGTTCTTTCCGCTTGAGGCATCTGAGGAACTCAGAATGCTGTTTCTCATATAGCTTCTCCAAAAGCCGCAGCCGCTGTAAAAGGGCAAAGGCCTTGGCCCTTTTTGAAGTAAGCTCTGCCTCAAGTTCCCTCAGCCTCAGCTTCCCCCTTTCTATGCGGTCAGCAAGGGCTTCAAGGTACTGTGAGAAGCGAGACATGTCCCTCGGGTCCCATTCAGAGGAGGTGGCCTGGGAGAAACCGCAAAGCCTCTCCTGCCTCTGGGCCTCAAGCCCTTCAAGCTCAAGCCTTTGGCCCTTCAGTCTTTCCTCCACAAGGGAAATCTCTTCCCTTAAGGCGTCAAGTTTTGCCTTGGTGAGCTTGAGCAAGGCCTCAAGGGAGAAGCGGAAGGCCATCTCTGCTGCCATATTAAGCAAGGAATATACCTTGTGGCTAGAGACTTGTGTAGGTCTTCACTTTGTGTTACACGTATCTGGTTTTTTCGGAGGAGGGCTATGTGAAATGAAGGACTGGTTTCGCGACTTCCTTGAGGATTCCAACTTCATTGTGCTTGACATAGAGCTCCTTGAGGACCTCTTTTACGAGCATCCTCTTTTTGATGCCGACTTTTATGTGAAAAAGGGCAAAAAATTCATCTTCTATCGGAAAAGGGAAATCCCTTTGACCAGGGAGCGCATAAAGGCGTGGAAGGACATGGGCGTGAAGAAAGTTTACCTTAAGGTGGAGTCCTACGACTTTTACCCCCGGTATTTGCGGGATAGGCTCAATGAAGTCCTGAGGGATCCTTCCTTCCGTCTGGAGAAAAAGGCCAAGGTCCTTTACTTTGTCTCGGAATCGCTCCTCGAAAGGGCCTTCAGGAGGCCGAGTCCGCGGGTGACAAAAGAGCTTCAGATGTTTGTCAAGGATACCATTTCCTACCTCTCAGAAAAGCCGGACCTTTACAGGGAGTTCATGAAACTGATGGAGCACGACTTTGGGACCTATTTGCACTCAAATAACGTCTTTTTCCTCTTTGCCTCCTTCCTCCTTCACCTCGGTGAAGACAAACAGGAGGTGGAGCGGTCTGCCTTTGGGGCCCTGCTTCACGATATCGGAAAGGAGAAGATCTGCCGTGAGATCCTCACCAAACCCGGCCCCCTTGAGCCATGGGAGTGGGAGGAAGTAAGAAAGCATCCCCTTTGGGGGGTGAGGATCCTTAAAGACGTAGGGGTGGAGGACGAGGAGGTCCTTGCCCTTATCCTTGAGCATCACGAATGCCCTGACGGATCGGGTTATCCGAGAGGGCTGAAAGGGGAAGAGATAAAGAGGACGTCCCATGTGTTAAAGGTATGTGACGTCTTTGAGGCCCTTTGCGGCATAAGGCCTTATCGGCCTCCCTTTCCCCCTTCCCGCGCCCTGGAGATAATGAGGCTTGAGATGGCAGGGAAGCTCCATGAGGAGGTCCTTTCGCAATTTGAGGAATTCCTCGGTCGGAAAGCAGAAGGGGGCTAAAGGTCTGGATAAGCCCTTCCGATAGGACGAAGGGATGGTTGACCGAGAGCTCCTCGAGGGGTTTTTGGCCGATTCAGCAGAGATGTTGGATCAGGTGGAGCCCTATGTGATAGGGCTTGAGAAGTCCTTTCGTGAAGGCGGTGGTGTCGACAAGGAGACCTTAAACGCCATATTCAGGCTCTTCCACTCCTTAAAAGGGGCTTCGGCCTTCTTGGGCCTGGAGAACATAACGAAGGTCACCCACGAGGCAGAAGGACTGCTGAGTGCCCTTAGGGACGGCAAGATAAGGCTTGAAGGAAGACATGTGGATGTGATCCTTGAGGGGTGTGACTTCATACGGGAGGCACTGGTCGTTATCCAAGCGGATGGGAGCGACAGAGGCCTTGGGGATAGGGCCGGGGCCTTAATCGAGAGGATAAGGCGTGCTTTGTCTGAAGGCCCTGTAGGGCCTACAGAAGAGGTGTCCGAGGTCCGATCTGAGCCCACACAGGTGCAAAGGGACCTCAAGCGCTCGGACATAAGGGTGGATCTTGAGAAGCTCAACGAGCTCAACGACCTGATAGGGGAGCTTGTGATCGCGGAGACCATGGTGGTCAGGAATCCAGACCTCAGGGGGTATAGGTTTGAGAACTTCGAGAAGGCGGCTCACCAGCTCCATCTGATCGTAAGGGCCCTTCAGGACCTTTCCATGTCCTTGAGGATGGTCCCGATCGGCGGTCTGTTCCGGAGGATGATTAGGGTGGTGCACGATGCGGCAAAGAGGACCGGCAAGGAAGTGGAGCTTTTCATCAAAGGGGAGGAGACCGAGGTGGACAAGACCGTAATAGAGGCCATAGCCGATCCCTTGGTGCATCTGTTGAGGAACGCGGTCGACCACGGGATAGAGCCGCCCGAAGAGCGGAGGAGGCTCGGTAAGCCCCAAAAGGGGAGGATCGAGCTTGAGGCACGGCATGAGGGCGGAGAGGTCCTCATCGCAGTGAGGGATGACGGTCGCGGGCTTGACCGTGAGGCCATCCTCGTGAAGGCCAAGGAGCGAGGCCTTATAGAGGATGCCGAAGGGCTTCCTGACGAAGAGGTCTACAAGTTCATCTTCCTCCCCGGCTTTTCCACTGCCAAGGAGGTCACAGACGTATCCGGCCGTGGCGTCGGGATGGATGTGGTCAAGAGCAAGGTGGAAGAACTGAGGGGCTGGGTGGAGATAAGGAGTCAAAAGGGGCAAGGGACGCAGGTCATCCTGCATTTGCCCTTGACCCTTGCCATAATAGACGGGCTTTTGGTAGAGGTAGAAGGCGTACGGTACGTGATACCCCTTTTCCTAGTGAGGGAGCTATTCGTTCAGGACCGCCGCGACCTGGTGGTCCTTCCGGATGGCAAGGCGGTGATAAGGCACCACGGAAGGCTCCTGCCTGTTGTGGCCTTAAGGAGCTTATTTGGATTGGGTACAAGGGATAATAAGGAAGGGGTACTTGTGGTGCTGGAAGGGCATGGCCGTTGGGTGTGCCTTGAGGTGGACGAGGTGGTGGGCCAAAGGGACATAGTCATAAAGCCCCTCCCGAAGGTCTTGGGCAGGATCAAAGGGGTATCGGGCTGTACCATCTTAGAAGACGGTACTGTCTCTTTGATCCTCGACCTACAGGGGCTTATGGAGCGCTTCGGCCTTAGGGTCCAAGGGGAAATAAAGTCCTAAGGGAGGTGTGGGCCATGTTGATGGAAGGAGGGCAAAGGGAAAATACCAGGTTGGACGAAGAGGGCAGGTCCGAGAAGGTCCTTACCTTCAAGGTAGGCGATGAGGACTACGCCATCTCCATCGAGTACATCTCTGAGATAGTCGGGCTTCACAAGATCACGCCCCTTCCGGATGTCCCTAGGTATGTCAAGGGGGTTATAAACCTCAGGGGGAAGATCATCCCTGTGGTGGATATGAGGTTGCGGCTGGGGATCCCCGAGAGGGAGTACGACGAAAGGACCTGTATAGTGGTGGTCAACGTAGAAGGGGACCTCCTCGGGCTCATAGTGGACAGGGTCAACGAGGTCACCGACATCCCCGAAGACCAGATAGAACCACCGCCCAGTGGGGAAGAGGTAGGGGGACTTGTCAAAGGGTTGGGCAAGGTAAGGGAGGAGGTGAAAATCCTCCTTGACGTAAAAAAGATCTTAGGAGGATGAAGGAGGTGTGGAGATGTTCTGGCGCAGTAAAAAAGCGGTGGCCCAAACTCCCATAGAAGTCAGCCCTGAAGAGTCCGAGTCCAGAAAGCTCTCTGAGGGGGTGGAATCCCTGGTGAGGTACCTTGAGGGCCTTGAAAGGGGCCAAACCCCCGCGGTCCCAGAGGCCTTGCCTCCTGTCCTTTTGCCCTTGGCTGAAGCCCTCAAGGGGTTTGGTGAGAGGTTTCTCTCCTTCCGGAGGGAGGTAAAGGAGTCTTGCGAAAGCCTCGTCTACCGCAAGCGGTTCAGGAGGATACCGTGGCAGGAGCACACCGAGGTTTGGGCCGAGATGCTGAAGGAGGTGGATGAGATCCTCGAAGGGCTTCAGCTTTTCCTCAAAGAGACCAGGGAGTGGGCGACTAAGGTGAGCCAAGGGGACCTCACCGTGGAGATGGCACCGAGCAACGCCCTCAAGGGGCTTTTTGACAACATAGCCTCAAGGCTGAGGGAACTCCTTCTGCAGATAGACTCTGCGGTTGACCAGGTGAGCATCGGGGCCTCTCAGGTAGCCACGGCGGCACAGACCCTCGCACAAGGGGTCTCGCAGGAGGCCAGCTCCATGGAGGACATCGGGAGTTCGGCAAACGAAATAGAGGTACAGGCCAAGCAGAACGCCGAAAAGGCCGTCCATGCCAGCAAGCTCGTGCTTGCCGCACGCGAGGCTGCCGAAGAGGGCCAGAAGGAGATGGACCACATGGTCCAGGCCATGGCCGAGATAGAGGAGGCCTCACAAAGCATATCGAAGATCATCAAGGTCATAGACGACATCGCCTTCCAGACCAACATCCTTGCCCTGAACGCGGCCATCGAGGCTGCAAGGGCTGGCAAATACGGAAAGGGCTTTGCGGTGGTGGCCGAGGAGGTGAGGAACCTGGCCAGCCGCAGCGCCCAAGCGGCAAAGGAGACCGCGCAGCTGATAGAAGGGGCGGTGTCCAAGGCTAGGTTCGGCGTGGAAGTGGCCAACAGGGCCCAAGAGGCCTTCAACCGCATAGTTCAGAACGTGCAGGAGGTCACAGAACTTGTAGGCGAGATAGCGGCCTCTTCTAACGAGCAGGCCCAGGGGGTGATGCAGATAAACGCGGCCCTTAAGCAAGTGGAACACATAGTGCAGCAGACCGCTGCCACAGCTGAGGAGAACGCCTCGGCTGCCGAGGAGCTGTCATCGCAGGCCAATTACGTCCGGGAACTATTGGGGAGGTTCAAACTCTCTTGAGGAGTTGACCCGGGTCTTTGCTTACGCGTGACCTCACGGGCGGCCCTGAGGATGCGAGAGGGGATCTCCTCAAGGGGGACTACTTCCTCTACTGCCCCAAGCTTTATGGCCTCCTTAGGCATCCCGAAGATGACGCAGGTGGCCTCGTCCTGGGCGATGGTGCGGGCACCGGCCCGTTTCATCTCCAAAAGCCCCCTTGCCCCGTCCGAGCCCATACCCGTCATGATGACGCCTATGGCCCTGGGGCCTACGGCCTTGGCCACGGAGCTGAAGAGGACGTCTACCGAGGGCCTCTGGTAGTTTACCAAAGGACCGTCCTTTAGCCTCACGTAGAGGCGGTTGCCGCTCCGAGAAAGGGTCATGTGGAGGCCCCCAGGGGCAATAAGCGCCGTGCCAGGAAATAGGGAGTCGCCATCTCGGGCCTCCCTGACCTCGATCTTACAGACCTCGTTGAGCCTTTTGGCAAAGGCAGCTGTGAAGCCGGGAGGCATGTGCTGTACCACCAGTATCGGCGGGCAGGAAAGGGGCATCCTTTCCAGGACCACCCTAAGGGCCTCCGTGCCCCCGGTGGAGGCCCCTATGGCCACCACGAGGTCACTGCCCATTTGTACGGAAAGGGAGGTCGTGGGTTCTTCGTCCAAGGGGAGAGGAGGCAGGTCCTTGGGGACGTACTTTAGGAACTTGGCCTTTGAGGCAGCTCGGATCTTATGGGCAAGTTGTACGATGGCCTCTCCCACCGAATAAGACCCCCCGGGTTTGGCCATCACCTCTACGGCACCTGCCTTCAAGGCCTCAAGGGCGAGCTCGCTCCCATGGGGGGTAAGGGAGCTGAAGATGATGACGGGCATGGGCCTGTAGCGCATGAGCTTCTTCAAAAAGGTGATCCCGTCCATCCTGGGCATCTCTACGTCGAGGACCAACACGTCAGGCGAAAGCTTCATTATCTTGTCCCTGGCCACATAGGGATCTGGGGCAGTCCCGACCACCTCAATGTCCGGTTCCTTGGAGAGCTGGTCTTTCAGGATCTGCCTCACAATGGCAGAGTCATCCACCACCAGGACCTTTATCCTCTCCTGGCCCATTTCAGCCCTCTAAGTACACAGAAAGGATCTCCCCATCTACGTCAAACTCCATGATGGGCTGCCTACTGCCCAGAAGGCCTAAAGCCTCTATGCCTTCGTAGACCTCAGGGAGCCCGAGCCTCCAATCTACACCTAGGTACTTGATCAAGTTACCTCCTACCATGTTGGCGAACTCCTTAAGCACGTCCTTGACCAACTGAGGGGTGGTTTCCTCACCCGGGAGGAGGTTCTGGGCCATCTGTTCCGCAGTGGCCTTGCTTAACAGAAACATGAGCCTTATGGACCTCTCGCCCCTAAGGACGATCTCGGCAAGGAGGTCACCCCTTGCTTGAAGCCCAACCCCTTCAAGTCCCTCAGGGACCATGAAGAACATCTCCTCTAAGACCTCGCTTATTATGTCCTTAAGTAGCTCCTTCATCTCTTGAGAACTCCTCTCCTACAAGTTCTTCCAAGACCTTCCTTATCTCCTCGGGCGTGAAGGGCTTTTGCACATAGCCTCTTATCCCCAAGCGTCTCACCTCCTGGACTATCTCAGGCCTTCCCTCGGTACTTACCATCACCACGGGGATCCTGGAAAGGACTTCGTCTTGTTTCAAGGCCTTAAGGAGCTCTATGCCGTCCATCTCCGGCATGTGGATGTCACAGAGGATGAAGTCCACCCACTCGGTCTTAAGCACCTCAAGGGCCTCGCGGCCGTTGGAGGCTTCGAAGACGTTTTCCACGTCAAAGCCACTCAACTCCACAATCCTCTTCAACATACGCCTAATGGACGTAGAATCGTCAACGATAAGTATGTTGAACCCCATCCCCTCACTCCAATCCGAAGAGTTCTTTTGCCTTTTCAAACCGAAGGCATAGCTCAGAAAGCAAAAGCATCAACTCACGCCGGTCAAGCCCGAGGATCCCATAAGCCTCTGGCCTCACCCTCTCCCTGAGTTCATCCACCCCTGTCCCCACCCCCATGAGGCTACACATGGCGTTGGCTATATGTACTTTATAGGCATATGGGGTCTTCGACTTTTCAGGCTCGTGATGGTAAAGGATAGCATCTACGATCTCCTCAGGGAAGTTCCAGCTCCTCGCGATCTCGCCGCCCAAAGAGGCATGGTCGATCCCTATTGCCTCCCTTTCGGCCTCGACAAACCCCTTGCCTTCTTTAACCCTTTTTAAGATCTCCTCAAAGGCCTGGGCCACATAGGAACTTAAGATCACCTTGCCTATGTCGTGCAGAAGCGCCGCCGTAAACAGGGTTGGGTCCCTCTGTCCCTTACGCCTCTCCTCGAGGAGATCCGAAGCCAAGGCACAGGCCACGGCATGTCCCCACAGTTCTCCCCTGCGGAGGTCATAACCTGAGTGCTCTCCGAATAAGTAGTTCCTCGAGGCCACCCTGGAGATGATCTCAAGGAGGTATTTCTCCCCGAGGTACACCAGGGCCTCCTTTACTGAGGATACCTGGCGCCTCAAACCGAAAAAGGGGGAATTGCAAACCCTTAAGACCTCTGCGGTGAAACCCTCGTCAAGCTCTATCAGAGGCGCTATCTCCCTGAAGGGTGCCTCTTGGGCCAAGAGCCTCAAGACCCTTAAGGCCACCTGAGGGAAAGGTGGAAGCTCCTTTACCTTGGAGAGGACTTCCTTTATGTCCCACATGGGCTCATAGCTCCTTTGTACCCTCACCGGAGATCCTCACCGTTACCTTCCCCGTCCCTAAATCTAAAAAGACGCTTCGGTTCACGTTTCCCCCTACCTCCTGCTTCATTATGAAAAGGCCGTTCTGCCAGAGGATCTTCCTCACCGCGGCTAGGTTCCTTTTGCCGATCATGAAAAAACCACTCGAATCGAGCATCTCAGCCCCTCCTACCACCTTGACCTGTAGCCTCCCCTTTTGGGCTCCGAGCCTGAGGCACTCCTCTAGCAGGAGAGGTATCCCTGTGTCGGCGAACATCCCCGGTTTTTCCTTCGCCCTCAAAGGGTTTATGTCCGATTCGGGGAGCATCAAGTGTAGGAGCCCCCCTACTTTTACCAAAGGGTCGTAGAGGGCCACCGCCACACAGGACCCAAGGCTAAAGGTGGCAAGGACTGCCTCTGGGTCGTTGCTCACCTGGTATTCCCCTATGCCCACCACTATCTGCTTCATTTCACCCGCTGATACACAGAGGGCCTGATCAACCTAAGGCCTTCGTCCAGGCCGAAGAAGCCCTCCACGTGTCCCACAATGAGGTAACCCTCGGGCTTTAGAGCACCCGAGAGGGCCTTTACGGTCCTCTTACGGGTCTCCGGGTCGAAGTAAATCATGACGTTCCTGCAAAAGACCACATCGAAGTGCCCGCGCCAGGGGAGGGGATTGAGGAGGTTGAGCTCCACAAACCTCACCAGGCGCTTTACCTCGTCCTTGACCCTGTAGCCCTTTTCGACCTTCTCGAAGTACTTCGCCGTCAAAGCCCGTCCCACGGCCTTGAGCGCCTCAGGGGGATATACCCCTTCCCTTGCAAAGGCAAGGGCTTGGGAAGATATGTCACCTGCGATCACCTCCATATGCCAGGAGG
>Ga0105163_1000040_pt1 | contig 77886 bp, 73 predicted proteins | sample JNZ110809AmetaG_FD_81531 | JGI IMG/M metagenome (GOLD analysis project Ga0105163, IMG submission 81531) | Hot spring microbial communities from Jinze hot spring, China to study Microbial Dark Matter (Phase II) - JNZ 110809A | ecosystem: Environmental > Aquatic > Thermal springs > Hot (42-90C) >... | reverse complement strand
GTCAAGTTGGTGTCATGTAGGGAGGAGTTGGAAGAAGCCCTAGAGAAGATGGATTTCTCGGTGGTCCTTACAGATCTCAACGTATTGGGTTTCGAGGGGCTTAAGGTGCTTGAGATCGTAAGGGAGAAGGACCCGTTTATGCCCGTTGTGTTACTCACTGGTACAGGGTCTGAGGAACTCGCCGTGGAGGCCTTAAAGAGGGGCGCTATGGATTACGTGGTGAAGACCCCAAAGCACATAAAGAGGCTCCCCGAGACCATCCGTAGGGCTGTGGAAAACGCAAGGCTGATAAAGGAAAACGAAGAGGCCCAAAGGGCCCTTAGGGAAAGTGAGAGGCTTCTTCACGATATACTTGAGGGCATCTCGGCAGGTATAGCCGTATATCGCGGTGAGAGGCACCTCTACGTAAACCGAGCCATGGAGAAGATAACGGGTTATTCAAAACAGGAGCTCCTTTCGAACCCTATATGGACGGTCATCGCCCCAGAGGACAGGGATAGGGTTAAAGAAAGGGCCCTTAAGCGGCAAATGGGCGAAGGGGTTCCTGACAGATACGATTTCAGGATCTTACAGAAAGGGGGCGGAAGGAGATGGGTGGAGCTTCGGAGTTCCAGGATAAGATGGGGGGATAAGCTTGTCTGGCTCGGGACCTTTTTTGACATAACCGAGCGCAAAGAGGCCGAAGAGGAACGGGAAGAGCTCCTTTCGAAATACAAGAAGCTCCTTTACCAAATCGTCAAGGCCTTCTCTTCAGCTGTAGAGATAAAGGAGCCTTACACCGCAGGTCATCAGAAGAGGGTGGCAGAGTTAAGCGAAGCTATAGCAAAAGAGATGGGGATTGATAAGGAGAGGTTGGAGGGGATAAAGGTGGCAGCCCTCTTACACGACATAGGCAAGGGCCTAGGTGTTCCCCTTGAGGTCTTGAACAAACCTGGGAAGCTCAACCCGATAGAGTTTGCCTTTGTAAAGGCCCACCCGGAGTTGGGTTACAGGATCCTCAAAGAGGTGGAGTTTCCATGGCCTGTGGCTGAAGCCATATTACAGCACCACGAAAGGCTTGACGGCTCCGGGTATCCCAGAGGGCTTAAGGGCGAACAGATCATCCTCGAGGCCCGCATCATAGCGGTAGCTGACGTAGTGGAAGCCATCACCTCCCATAGGCCTTACCGGGCCTCCCTTGGTCTGGAGAGCGCCTTGGAGGAGATCGACAAAAACAAAGGCGTCCTCTACGACCCTACGGTGGTGGCTGCCTGTCTTAAGGCCTTTCAAAAGGGTTTCAAGTTCGAGCAGGGTTATCCATCATTCTAGACCGTGCCAGAGTATGAGCTCTTGGTCAGTGACCACCTGGCCGGTAACGCCCTTGGCGTCCTGCATGGCCAAAAAGATAGCGCATTTGACCATCTTATCAGGCGGTCCCCACCCTTTCCTTTCTTCTTCTTTAACCCAGAACCGCATCCCCTCGGTATCTACAGGTTGTTTGGGTTTTAAGGCGTTCACCGCGATGTTGTATCTGCCTAACTCTGTGGCGAGGCCATAGGTAAAGCGGTCGAGGGCTGCTTTGGCTACCGCATAGGCAAGGCCTGTGAAGACCGTTCCCAGGTCTTTTTCGTCTGCCGCAAGGCTTGAGATGTTTATAATGCTGCCACCCCCGCGCCTTATCATATGAGGGACCACGGCCTTTGTGCACAAGAAGGCGCCTGTGAGGTTCACCTTCAAGGCAAGCTCCCACTGTTTAAGGGTGGTTTCGAGGATGGGTACGGGGAAAGCCACCCCGGCGTTGTTGACCAGTATGTCAATGCCTCCGAAACGGGAGACCGCCGTCTCCACCATCTTGTTCACGCTTTCCTCATCGGTCACGTCGCACTTTACAGGCAAGGCTATGCCTCCGAAGGACTCTATCTCCTTGACCGTATCGTAGATGGTCCCCTCGGGTCTTCCCTCCTTTGGGGCGTCGGTCCTTGCGGCCACCACCACAGAGGCCCCCTCTTTCGCAAAGCCTATGGCTATGGCCTTCCCTATCCCACGGCTGGCCCCGGTGACTATAGCCACCTTACCTTTGAGCTTCATCCTCTCTCCTCCTCCGGATTATACTGTTTGGGAAAGGATCTTAACCCAGTAGGTCTAAAAAGGGCAAGGGATGCTAGAGGTAGAGTTAAAGCTTAGAGCAAGACTTGACTTGGTTAGGGAAAAGCTCCTTGAGAAAGGAGCGCGGCTTTTGGAAAGGGGAGAGGAAGAGGACCTTTATTTCCGGTCACCGATAAGGGACTTTTCCGAGACCGATGAAGCGCTGAGGCTAAGGCTTAGGGGTAGCAAATGCGCCCTTACCTATAAGGGGCCAAGGCTTGATGCCCTAAGCAAGACCCGCGAAGAGATCGAGGTGGAGGTGGGGGATTGGCGCTCCATGAAGGAGATCTTGAGACGGCTAGGTTTTACGGAAATAGGCCGGGTGAGAAAACGTCGGGAGACTTACCAATTTAAGGGCTTCTTAATCTGTCTTGATGAAGTTCAAGGTCTTGGGGAGTTCATAGAGGTAGAAGCAAAGGCAGAAGGGGACTACAAGGCGTTGATGGGAGAAGCGCTTACGCTCTTGGAGGATTTAGGGGTAAAGGGCCCTTTGATACGTGAGTCCTACCTCGAGATGCTCCTTAAAGAAGGGCTTGACAGGTGAAGGGCTTAAGCTAAAATAAAAACGAGGCAAAGGAGATGGTGCAGGTAAAGGGCAAGGGTTATTGGTTTTACTTTTATTACTGGGCCGGGGGCTCCGCCCACGGCTGAGGTGGCGGAGTAAGCCAGAAGGGCCGTGGGCGGGGTAAGCGCCCACGGCCCTTCTGTTTTATAGAGGGGCCGTGAGGCAAGACACCTCACGGCCCCTTTTAATTTTGTGGGCAAGGAGGAGGAGATGGGCAAGGGGTTGCGATGGAGGAGGATCTTCAAAGGGGATCCACCGAAGACGGTCATTGTCCCCATGGATCACGGAGTTACGTCAGGTCCTGTAGAGGGTCTTGAGGACATGGCCCAGGCCCTAAGGCGTGTCCAGGAAGGGGCCGACGCCCTTGTCATCCACAAAGGAGTTCTCAAGGCCCTTGAGGGGGCATTTGAGCCTACCTGCGGGGTGATAGTGCACCTTTCGGCGAGCCATTCCTTTTCCCCTTATCCTAACGCGAAGGTGCTGGTTTCAGGGGTAGAAGAGGCCTTGAGGCTTGGGGCAGACGGGGTATCGGTGCACATAAACTTGGGCGACGACATGGACCGGGAGATGGTAAAGGACCTGGGGAGGGTTACAGAGGAGGCTTCCAAATGGGGGATTCCGGTCTTGGCCATGATCTATCCAAGGGGCAAGACGGTGAAAGACCCCTTTGATCCCGAGCTCATAGCCCATGGAGCACGTCTTGGCGCCGAACTTGGGGCAGATGTGGTGAAGGTCCCTTACACAGGAGACCCCAAGAGTTTCAGACGGGTTGTCCAAGGGTGTTTTGTCCCAGTGGTGATTGCAGGGGGGCCTAAGGTGTCAAGCGATAGGGAACTTTTGGAGATGGTTGTAGGTGCCATGGAGGCAGGTGCAGCAGGGATCTCCATCGGCAGAAATGTCTTCCAGCATGAAACCCCCCAAAGGATCCTCGAGGCCTTGAGGGCCATCGTCCATGGTGGGGCAGGCCTAAAAGAGGCCCTTGAGCTGTTAGGAGGTTGAGCCATGGGGAGGGAGATATGGGTTAGGGTTGATCCATGGGACAAAAGGCTTGTCAGCGCTGCCCTTGAGGGCGGTGCCGACGGGGTTATGGTCCCCCAAGGGTTTGAAAAGGAGGTAAAGAAGATGGGCCTTGTAACGGTGGTCGGCCCTGAGGGGGATCTCAAACTAGGGGTGGACGTGGTGGAACTTGAGATCAAGTCGCGAGAAGACGAGGAGGAGATAGTGAAGAGGGCAAAGGCCCAACTGGTCATAGTGAAGACGAAAGATTGGAAGGTCATACCCTTTGAGAACTTGGTAGCAAGGACTGAAAACGTCATCGCCGAGGTGAAGTCCAAGGAGGAGGCCTGTTTGCTCTCAGGGGTATTGGAGAAGGGGGTAAAGAGGCTACTGGTACACGTCTATGACCCCCTTGAGCTGAAGGAGATCCTCAAGGCCCTTAAGGAGGAAGGAGAAGCGGTGGACCTAGAGGAAGCAGAGGTCATCGAGGTAAAACCCCTTGGGATGGGGGATAGGGTTTGTGTGGATACTTGCTCCACCTTGAAGGAAGGCCAGGGGGTCCTTGTGGGGAATACCTCACGGGCCTTCTTCCTGGTACATGCGGAGGTCTTCGAAAACCCCTATGTCGACCCCAGGCCTTTCAGGGTCAACGCAGGGTGCGTCCACGCTTACGTGAAGGCCCCAGATGGGAGGACCAGGTACTTGAGCGAGCTTAAGGCAGGGGATGAAGTCCTTGTCACCGACTACAGGGGCAAAAGCCAAAGGGCAGTGGTTGGAAGGGTCAAAATCGAGAGGCGCCCTCTGGTTTTGGTGAAGGCCGTGGCACGTGGGGAGGTCTTTTCCACCATCTTGCAAAACGCCGAGACCATCTGTCTGACCGCCCCAGAGGGGAAAGGGCGTTCAGTGGTGGACCTTAAAAAGGGCGATGTGGTTTTGGTCCACCTCGAAGACGGTGCAAGGCATTTTGGACACAAAATAGACGAGACGATCGTGGAAAGGTGATGTTCGAAGTGACATTACCGGGCTCAAAGAGCCATACCCATAGGGCCATGATATGTGCCCTTTTGGCCCAGGGTGAAAGCCTTTTGAAGGGATGGCTTAGATCCGAAGACACCCTTTTGACCCTTGAGGCCATACAGGACCTTGGGGCCCTGGTGGAGGAAACGGAGGAAGGACTCCTGGTGAGGGGCACAGGTGGGAGGCTTAAGGTCCCCCAGAAACCCCTCTTTTTAGGGAACTCAGGTACCTCCCTTCGCCTCCTCACCGCGGTCTCGACCCTTTCAGAGGGTGAGGTCTTGCTCGTAGGGGAGAAAAGGCTTCACCAAAGGCCCATAGGTCCTTTGACAGAAGCCCTCAGACGTTGGGGGGTAAAGGTAGAGGATCGGGAAGGGTTTCCGCCTGTACTGGTAAAGGGTTCGGTGCCAAGAGGTGGTGGGAATTGGGTGGATTGTTCCCAAAGCAGCCAGTTCCTTTCGGCCCTGCTTCTAATTGCTCCTTATGCGGAAAGGGAATCCTTTATCGAACCGGAAGGCAAAAAGGTCTCTTGGCCTTACGTCCTTGTGACGCTTGAGGTAATGGAGGCCTTTGGCCTTAGGGTTATCGAAAAGGACGGGGGCTTCTTTGTACCCAAGGGAGGCTTTAAGCCTACAGTTTACCACGTACCTCCTGATCCCTCTTCTGCCACCTATGTGTTCCTTGCAGGTGCCATAACCGGGAGATGGGTGAAGGTGAGGGGACTCAACCCCCGGGGTTTTCATCCGGATCTAGGGTTCGTAGAGGTGCTTAAACGGATGGGCTGTGAGGTAGTTGAGGGAGAAGACGGGATCTCCCTTAGGGGTAGAGATCTCAAGGGGGTGGAAGTAGAGATGGGAGAGATGCCGGATGCGGTCCCTGCTTTGGCTGTGGCTGCGGCCTTTGCAGAGGGTGAGACCTTCATAAAAGGGATAGGCCACTTGCGGCTAAAGGAATCAGATCGTATAGCGGCCTTGGAAGCCAACCTGAGGGCGATGGGGGTTAAGGTTTCGTGCGCCGAAGACAGCTTAAAGATAGAGGGCCAAAAGGAGATAAGGCCATGTGTCATAGACCCCTTTGGGGACCATAGGATAGCCATGGCCTTTGCCATTGCCTCCTTGAAGGTGGAAGGGATAAGGGTTGTGGATGGGGGATGTGTGAAGAAGTCCTTCCCGGAGTTTTGGTCCCTCTTCCAAGAGCTCAAGGAGGCCCTATGCGGATAGGGATTGTAGGTGGGACAGGGAAAATGGGAAGGTGGTTCGAAGGGTTTTTCAAGCGCCAAGGCCTCGAGGTCTTGGTCTGGGACGAAACATCCGGGGTGGACCCTGGTGAAGTGGTACCGACCCTCGATGTGGTCCTCGTTTCGGTCCCCCTCTCTGCGGCAGAAGGGGTCATAAAGGAGGTTGGACCGCATCTTCGGGAAGATGCCCTTTTCATGGACCTTTGCTCCGTAAAGGCGCTCCCCATCAAATGGATGTTAGAAGCGAGTCGCTCAGAGGTAATAGGAGCCCACCCCCTCTTTGGCCCTAGGGATGGGCTTTTGGATGACCTTGCCATATGCCTTTGCCCTGCACGCACGAAGAGGTGGTTGGAGGAGATGCGCCTGTTGTTTGAAAGAGGTGGCCTAAAGGTAGTCCTTTCCACCCCTGAAGAGCACGACAAGGCCATGGCCTTAGTACAGGCGGTCCATCACCTTTCGAACCTTGTCCTCGGTTCTATGGCGATTAAGTTTGACCTACAGCGGCTTTCCCCTTTCTTCACAGTGGGCTTCCGCAAAAGGATGGGACTTTTACGGGGGATCCTAGGGGATGACCCGGAGATGTATAGACAAATGGTCCTTATGAACCCATGGGCACAAGGGTCATTGGAGGGGTTTCTTGAGGAGTTCAAGAGGGTGGTGCAGCTCATGGAGCAAAAGGAGGGGTTCCACAGCCTTTTCAGAAGCCTCAAGGACAGCTTCCATCCCAAGGGGCGACCGAGGCTTGTCTACCTTGGTCCAGAAGGGACCTTTAGCCACCTTGCGGCCCTTAGGGTAAAGGGAGAGGACTGGGAACTTGTCCCTGTTTTGAGCCTTAAAGAGGTCTTTGGGGTGGTGGAAAGAGGGGATGCCGATTATGGGATTGTGCCAGTAGAGAACTCCCTGGAGGGTATGGTCAACGAGACGCACGACCTACTTTTCGAGACGTCCTTGAAGGTCCTATTGGAAATCTCCCTTGAAGTTTCATATGTCCTTGCCAGTCCATTGGGGGATCCTTCAAGGGTGAGGAGGATCTACTCCCATTGGCAGGCCTTGGCACAGTGTAGGAGGTGGCTTGAGGCGAACTACCCGCAGGCCGAGTTGATCCAGACCGAAAGTACGGCCAAGGCCGCCCTTTTGGCCTCGAAGGATGGGGAAGGGGCTGCAGTGCTTGCGCCTCAGGCAGCCCGTATATACGGCCTCAAGGTCCTTTCAGGGTCCATAGAAACCGCAAGTGACAACGTTACGCGCTTTTTCCTGATGGGGAAAAAGCCCCTTGGAGGGGGTTTACATCCAAAGAAGGCGAGCCTTTGTTTCCTTTTGCCCCATGTCCCAGGGACGTTGCACAGGGCCCTTGAACCCTTTGCCCGTGAGGGCATAAACCTCACCAGGATAGTCTCTAGGCCTCTTAAGGGTTCGCGATGGGAATATGTGTTCTTTGTGGACCTTGAGGTCCCTGAAGAAAGGGGAAAGTTGGAGAGGGCCCTTGAGGCCTTAAGGGAAAGGGCAGCCTTGGTGAAGTCCTTAGGGGAGTATGAGGTATGGATGTGAAGGGCGTTGAGGGACTCATAAAGGAGATGAGGGCCCAGATCGAGGCCTTAGATCGCAAGGTCTTGGAACTTCTGGACAAACGCATGAGCCTTGTGGAGACGGTGGGGAGGGCAAAGGCCTTATTGGGCCTGCCTATAGAAGACAGAAGGAGGGAAGAGGAACTCCTTCAGAAACTCTGTTCTGCGCCCACTTTATGCCTTGACCCCGAGGAGATAAGGGGGTTCTTCCAGGTGGTGTTTGGCCTTTCCGTACTTAAGCAGATGAGGTTTTTCCATGCTAGTCCGAAGGGACCCTTTAAGGTATGTGTGTCCCTTCTTCCAAAGGACCAGGAGGAATTGGAAGAGGCCTTAGTCCTCTGTGAGAAGAAGAAAGTGGAGATGTTGGAGTTAAGGCTTGATAGGGCCAAAGGGTCCCTGTGCTTAGGGGATGGCAGACGTCCAGAAGGGCTTGTGTTGACCAACCGCAGAAGGGCCGAGGGTGGGTTCTTCAAAGGGGAGGAAAAGGAGCGCATATGGCTCCTTAAGGAATATATGAGGCGGCTTTCACCTGACTACGTGGACCTTGAGTGGCTTACGCCCGAAGGCCTAAAGGAAGACCTCATAGCGGAAAAGGGCAAGGCCAAGGTCATCCTTTCCTACCATCACCTCGACGGGACGCCTGATCCCCAGGTCTTGATGGAGCTTCTTTGGAGGATGTCTGAAGATGGGGCTGACGTTTACAAAGTGGTCACCATGGCCCACAAGTTGGAGGATTCCCTAAAAGTCCTGTATTTCCTCATGTGGGCTAGGTCAGAAGGGTTTGAGGTCATAGGGCATGCCATGGGCAGGTGGGGGAAACTCTCCAGGATTTTGTCCCCCCTCTTTGGGGCACCTTTTGCCTACGCCGCCCTATCCTGGGGCAAAGAAGCCGCTCCGGGCCAAATGACCCCTGAGGAGTTAAGGCTCAGCTGGACCCTGTTAGGGAGGTGGTTGGCTGATGCCTAAGAAGTTTGGGATCATAGGTTATCCCTTGACCTACACCCTTTCCCCTCTGATGCACAACCGCGCTTTTAGGGCCTTGAAGATAGACGCCATATATGAGGCCTATCCAGTGGAGGACATCCAAGAGGCCTTGAGGTTGATAAGATCCCTTCCCCTTGAGGGGGTGTCTGTTACCATGCCCCATAAGGAGTCCATCCTCAACTGGCTTGATGGCGTAGACCAAGAGGCCAAGGCCATAGGGGCGGTGAATACAGTTCTAAACGATAAGGGGAGGCTTTATGGCTTCAATACGGATTGGCTTGGGTTCCTCATGGCTTTAAGGGAATCTACCCAAGTGGAAGGGAAAAGGGTCTTGGTCCTTGGGGCAGGAGGGGCGGCAAGGGCGGCTTGCTATGCTTTGAGGTTGGAGAAGGCACAGGTGTTTGTTAGTTCGAGGACCTATGAAAGGGCGAGGACCTTAGCGGAGGAGTTTCAAGCTTCTGCCCTTCCTTGGGAAGATCGCAATAGATGGGAAGGCGAGGTCATAGTCAATGCTACTCCTTTGGGCTCAAAAGGCGAAATGCCGGTTGATCCTCATGTCCTACGCGAGGGGATGGTGGTGATGGATATGGTCTATCAGCCGAGGAAGACCCGGCTCCTTGAAGAAGCCGAAAGACGCGGGGCAAAAACGGTCGAAGGCTTAAGGATGCTCCTCTTTCAAGGGGCTAAGCAGTTAGAGATATGGCTTGGGGTTACTCCCCCTGTGGAGGCCATGTGGGAAGCCATAGCAGGAACGTGATACTCATAGGTTACAGGGGCTGTGGCAAGACCACTGTAGGCATGCTCCTTTCTCGCGAACTCGGGAGGCCCTTCGTGGACATGGACCTATCGATAGAGGGCAAATACGGCCTTCCCCTTTCGGAGATCATAAAAAGGTTCGGCTGGGAGCACTTCCGAAAGGAGGAAAAGGCCCAAGTGCTGCACCTCTCTAAAAAGTCCGGCCTTGTAGTAGCCACAGGCGGAGGTGTGGTCCTTGATCCGGTGAACGTGGATCTGCTCAGGGCCTCGGGTTGGGTCTTCCTGTTGTGGGCCTCGCCAGAGGAGATAGTAAGAAGGCTTGCTTCTGATCCCAAGCCCCTTCGGAGGCCTCCCTTAAAAGGGGACCTCCTCGGAGAGGTAAGGGAGGTTTTGAGAGAAAGGGAGGCCAGCTATAGGAAGGCGGCGCATTTCGTAGTGGAGTCAACGGGTCGTTCCCCGGAGGAGGTTGCAGGAGAGATCATGCAGAGGCTCAGGGAGGTAGGCCCAAATGGGTAACACCTTTGGTGTCCTTTTTAGGGTCACCACCTGGGGAGAATCCCATGGCAAGGCAGTGGGGGTAATCGTGGATGGTTGTCCCCCAAAGATCCCCCTTTCTGAAAGGGACATAATGGAGGAGCTGCAGAAAAGGCGCCCCGGGCGTCCTGGTACTTCTCCTCGTAAGGAAGGCGATAAAGTGGAGATCCTCTCTGGGGTGTTTGAAGGGTTGACCACAGGCACCCCTATTTCCATGGTCATATGGAACGAAGATGTGGATTCGGCCCCTTATGAGAGCTTGAGAGAGGTCTTTCGACCTGGTCATGCGGATCTTACCTACTATCTAAAATACGGTCTAAGGGACCATAGAGGGGGAGGTAGGGCCTCGGCTAGGGAGACCGTGGCGAGGGTGGCTGCAGGAGCGGTGGCCAAGAAGTTATTGGAAAGGGAGAAGATAGAGGTAAGGGCCTATACGCTAGAATTAGGAGGGATAAGGGCACAGAAGATAGATCTTGCCTTTGCAGGGTCAAACTGGCTTTTCTGCCCAGACCCCGATGTCCTTCAGCAAATGGAAAACAGGCTCTTTGAGGTCCATAGGGAAGGGGATTCCGTAGGGGGAATAGTGGAAGTGAGGGTAAGGGGATGTCCACCGGGGCTAGGAGAGCCGGTATTTGACAAACTTGACGCTGATCTGGCCAAGGCCTTGATGAGCATAGGGGCGGTAAAGGGGGTAGAGGTCGGCTCGGGTTTTAAGGCGGCAAAGATGCTCGGTTCTGAACACAATGACCAAATGGGACCCGAAGGGTTTTTGAGCAACCATGCAGGTGGGATACTAGGTGGGATCTCTACCGGCGAGGAGATAGTGTTAAGGGTGGCAGTGAAGCCCATCCCATCTATCCGTAAGCCCCAGATGACCGTGGACGTAAGGGGTGAGCCCAGGACAATAGAGATCACTGGAAGACACGACCCTTCTGCCATACCCAGGATAGTCCCAGTTTGCGAAGCGATGGTGAGGCTGGTGATCGCGGACCACCTTTTAAGGCAGAGGGCCCTGACAGGGGGCCTTTAATTGGTCAAAGAGCTCAAGCATGGCCTCTTTGCCCCTTTCAAGGGCTTCAAGAAGGGATGATCCTACTATTATCCCGTCTGAGACCTCGAGGAGGGCTCTTACTTCCCAAGGGTTCCTTATGCCGAAACCCACACATACCGGGAGGTCTACCATCTGTCTTATGGTCTTCACCCTTTCCTTTAGGCCTTCCAGGGCTTGGATCCTTGACCCCGTTACCCCTTTGAGCGAAAGACAGTAAAGGAAACCACTTGTGACCGAGGCTATCGACTTCACCCTCTCAAAAGGGGTATTGGGGGCCACAAGGAAAACGGTTTCAAGCCCCGAGGCCTCTGCTGCAGAAAGCCAACTTCTTGCCTCCTCAGGAGGCAGGTCTGGTATGATGACCCCTGCTACTCCTGCTTCCTTGGCCCTTTTAGCGAATTCCAACTCCCCCATGCGGAAAACGGGGTTATAGTAGGTCATAAGGATAAGGGGTATCCTCATTTGGCTGTGGATCTCCTTAAGGCTTTCGAGGATCATCCCAGGGTTAACTCCGTTTTCCAAGGCCTTTGCATGGGCCCTTTGGATCACAGGGCCATCGGCTACTGGGTCCGAAAAAGGGATCCCCACTTCTACAGCCGTTGCCCCGTGTTCTTGAAAGGCAAAGAGCAATTCCAAGGAACTTCGTACCTCGGGGAACCCGAAGACCATATAGGGTATGATCGCCCCTTTCCCCAAGACCTTGGCCTTACATATGGTTTCCCTTACTTTCACCTATGTACCTCCTCACCAACTCTACGTCTTTGTCCCCCCTGCCAGAAAGGCAAACCACCACAAGGTCCGAAGGTCGAAAGGCGTGTTTGTTTTCCAGTAGCCATCCGATGGCATGGGCACTCTCAAGGGCTGGTACGATCCCCTCGAGGCGTGCGAGGACCTGAAAGCCCTTAATGGCTGCCTCCCGGTTGAGGGAGAAATACGTGGCCCTTCCAGAGGCCTTGTAACGGGCATGGTCAGGGCCAACCCCTGGGTAGTCCAGACCCGCAGCTATAGCGTCTGTAGGTACGATCTGTCCCCACTGGTCCTGTATGAAGTAGGAGAGAAAGCCGTGCAATACCCCTGGTTCCCCCCTCCCAGAAAGGGTCTCAGCACCTTCGGCTTCTACACCTATGAACTCCACCGGGTCGTCCTCAAAGGGATAAAAAAGCCCAAGGGCATTGGATCCCCCTCCGACACAGGCCACAAGGTGGGTGGGAAGCCTCCCCTCAAGTTCCAGGATCTGGGCCTTTGTTTCGGTGCCTATGATGGACTGGAATTCCCTTACTATCTCCGGAAAGGGGGAAGGCCCTACTACAGAACCTATTACGTAATGGGTGTTGTCCACATTTGCTGCCCAGTCCCTCAAGGCCTCGTTTATGGCGTCCTTGAGGGTTCGACTCCCTCCATGGACTGGTATCACCTTTGCTCCAAGTAGTTCCATCCTGAAAACGTTCAAGGCCTGTCTTTTGACGTCCTCTGCTCCCATGTAGACCACGCACTGGAGCCCAAGAAGGGCCGAGGCCGTAGCGGTGGCCACGCCGTGTTGCCCAGCTCCGGTCTCGGCTATTACCCTTTCTTTCCCCATTTTCTTAGCTAATAAGCACTGTCCTAGGGTGTTGTTTATCTTATGCGCCCCGGTGTGGCAGAGGTCTTCCCTTTTCAGATAGACTTTAAACCCCAAAAGTTCACTTAACCTTTTAGCGAAATAAAGGGGGGTCGGCCTACCTACGTATTCCCTGAGAAGCCTCCTGTATTGTTCCCAAAAGACGTGGTCCTGCTTTAGAGCCTCCCAAGCCCTTTCCAGTTCCACTAGGGGCCAAAAGAGGGTCTCCGGGACGAACCTGCCGCCAAAGGCCTTCATGCTGAAAACACCTCCTTCATGAAGTCTTGGATCAAGCGGGGGTTTTTCCTACCCGGTGCCTCCTCTACACCCGAGGAAACGTCGACCCCAAAGGGTCTAACTGTCCTTATGGCCTCCTTGACGTTACGGGGGTTGAGACCCCCCGCCAAGATGAGGGGCACACCTCTTATGGCCTGTGCCAGCTTCCAATCGAAACTGCGTCCAGACCCCCCTGGTACCTCCTTGACCTTTGTGTCAAGGAGCAAGGCCGAGGCCTTGTCCTTATAAGCTTCCCAATCCTTGAGGTCATCTGCTTCGTAAACCCTTATGGCTTTTATAACCCTTAGGCCCTCCCCTTGCAGAAAATGACACACCTCCGGGGATTCTGAACCGTGTAGCTGGACTGTATTGATTCCCAGCCCTCTTGAGACCTCGAGGATCCTTTCGGGAGGTTCGTCCACAAATACACCCACCCATACGACAAGGGGAGGCGTAGACCTCACCAGTTCCCTTGCAAGTTCCAAGGGGACATAACGGGGACTCGAAGGGTAAAAGACCAATCCGAGGGCGTGTACCCCAGCTTGTAGACACCAAAGGGCCTCCTCTTTGGTGCGTATGCCACAGACCTTAACCCTTACCATATACCTAAAAGCTCCTTCAGTTTTTCCACTGGGTCACGGGCAAGGACCAAAGCTTCCCCTATGAGGAAGTTCTCCACCCCTATCTCCATGAGCCTCATTATGTCCTGCCTGTCCCTTATGCCGCTTTCGGCAAGGACTACCTTCCCTTTGGGTACCTTTGGGAAGAGGGCCTCTACAACCTTCAGATCTACCCTTAGGGTCTCGAGGTCCCTTGAGTTTATCCCTATGACCCTTGCGGGTGTCGAAAGGGCCTTTTCGAGGTCCCTTTCTGTATGGACCTCTACTACGGGTTCGAGGCCGAGGTCTAAACTACGCTTGACCATTTCCAATAACGTTTCTGCTGGCAGTATCCTTGCGATCAGCAAGATCGCCGATGCCCCAAGCCGGAGGCTTTCTTCAAGCTCAAGGGGGTCGATCAAGAAGTCTTTCCTTAAGAGGGGGAGTTCTACCGACCTTTTGACCTCAAGGAGGTCTTTGGGGCTTCCGCCAAAGGCTTCGTCAGTTAAGACCGATATGGCCTTGGCACCTCCAAGTTCGTAAGCCTTGGCTTGGGCCTTGGCGTCAAGTTCTGGCCTTAAAGGGCCGCGAGAGGGCGAAAAGCGCTTTATTTCTGCAACGATCCTCGGTGGTGTCCCTTCGGACAGGGCCTTGAGGAAGTCACAACGTGGAGGTGGAGCTTCTCCTTCAAGCACGAGTCCTTTAAGCCTCTCCCTTTTTCTCAAAAGGACCCTTTCGAGGAACCCTTCAGGCACGGTTTAAGACCTCCTTGGCCTTTTCAAGGACTTCTAGGCCCTTTTTTGACCTTAAGGCCTCCTCACACATGGTGGCCCCTTCCTTCAGGTCTTGGACAAGGCCACAGAGTTTAAGACCCAAGGCCGCCTCCATTATTACCGCATTCCTACCGGGATCTTCAGACCCCTCTAGGATGGCCCTTGCCCTCCTCAGGGCTCCTTCACTTCCCTCTACCCTGAGGAAGGCGGTAGGCACCCTTTTCAGGCCGAAGTCCTCAGGGGAGATCCTCCTTTCTAACACCCCATCAGGGGACACCTCAAGCAAAAGGGTATCTGCCTCGGGGCTTACTTCGTCAAGGCCGTCAAGCCCATGTACTACAAAGGCCTTTTTACCCAAACCCTTCAAAGCCCTTGCCATCATCCAAGCCCCCTCTACGCTTGGGGCACCTATCAGCATCAATTCCGGATCTGTGGGGTTTATCAAAGGGCCTAGGAAGTTGAAAAGCGTCCGTATCCCAAGCTCCCTCCTTATGGGTTGGACGTTGGCCATGCAAGGGTGATACAAAGGGGCAAAGAAAAAGCCAAAGCCCGTCTGTAGCAAGGACTGTACCATCATGTCCTTTGGGGCGTCGATCTTGAAACCCAGGCCTTCCAGTAAGTCTGCACTGCCACAGGAGCTGGAGATGGCCCTATTGCCGTGCTTGGCCACCTTCAAACCAAAGGAAGCCATGAGGAGGGCTGAAAGTGTCGACACGTTCAAGGTGTGCATCCCATCGCCACCTGTCCCTACTACGTCCACCAAGGGCCTCCGGTCTATAGGGACTTTTACTGCCTTTTTAAGCATGACCCTTACCAAGGCCTCGAGTTCCTCTGGTTTCTCCCCCCTGGCCCTCATAGCTACAAGAAAGGCCGCAGAGAGTGCTGGACCGAGCTTTCCTTCCGCCATGGAAGAAAAAACGGCTTCTATTTCATAAGTGTCAAGTGCCTCCCCTTTTATTACCTTTTCCAGAAGCTCTTTCATCTTTTGCCCTCCTTGGCTATCTGTAAGAAGTTTCGTAGAAGCTCTTTCCCCCATTGGGTGAGATAGGCCTCTGGGTGAAATTGAACTCCAAAAACAGGGTACTGTATGTGGGCTATACCCATGACTTCCCCCACCTCATCGTAAGCTACAGTTTCGAGTTCCTCGGGGAGTTCTTCCAAGACGAGCGAATGATACCTACAGGCCAAAAAAGGAGAGGGAAGGCCTTGGAATATACCCCGTTGGTTGTGATAAATAGGGGAGACCTTTCCGTGTAAGACCCTCTTTGCCCTTTTGACCTTGGCCCCGAGGGCAAGGCCTAGGGCTTGATGGCCAAGGCAAACGCCTAGCATGGGGATCCTGCCCAAGTTTTCCCTTATCACCTTGAGGGTAAAACCGGCGTTTTCGGGTCTGGAGGGGCCTGGACTTATGAGGAGGGCGTCAAAGCCTTCAAACCCAGTATTGAGCAGGGGGTGGTCGTTCCTTAACACCTCCAGTTCCACCCCTAAGCTTCCTAACATCTGTACAAGGTTGTAGGTGAAGGAGTCGTAGTTATCTATCACTAGCACCCTCATCTTCTTCCTCCATGCCCAAGGCCAAAAGGGCTGCCCTTGCTTTGGAGAGGGTTTCCATGTACTCCCTTTCGGGTATCGAATCGGCCACAATGCCTGCTCCAGCTCCTAGGTAGTAGAGGCCGTCCTTGTAAAGGAGCGACCTTATCGCTATAGCGGTGTCGAGGTTTCCGCTGAAGTCGATGTAACCTACAGCGCCACCGTAAAACCCCCTCCTTACAGGTTCCTTTTCCGATATGATCTGCATAGCCCTTACCTTCGGTGCCCCTGAAAGGGTCCCCGCCGGAAAGGTGGCCTTTATGACGTCTATCGGCCCAAGGTCCTTCTTGAGCCTGCCCTTTACGTGGGAGACAAGGTGAAAGACATGAGAATAGGTTTCAATCCTTCTGAACTCGGTCACCTCTACTGAGCCTATTTCGGAAATCCGTCCGAGGTCGTTTCTGGCCAAGTCCACGAGCATGACGTGTTCGGCTGCCTCTTTTTCGTCAGAGAGCAATTCCTCCACCATCTTCCTGTCCCTTTCCGGATCCCCCGTCCTTGGCCTTGTACCCGCTATGGGACGCGTCTCTACGATGCGGTCAGTAAGCCTCACCATCACCTCGGGTGAGGCCCCAAGGAGGGTATAACCGTCCATCTGGATAAAGAACATATAAGGAGAGGGATTGATGCGCCTTAGATGTCGGTAAACGCACAGGGGGTCACGTGAGGACTTGGCTTCAAATACCTGGGCGAGCACCACCTGTATGGCCTCGCCGTCTAGGATCATCTGGCGGGTTTCCTCAACAGCCCTGCAGAAACCAGACCGCGTAAAACTCGAACGGAGCTCTATACCCTTTGGCCCTTCAAGGGGCTGCTGTCTATAAGGAGACCTGAACAGGAGGGTTATATCCCTTACAAGTCCCTCAGATCCTGCCATCACAAGGATCTCCCCCCTCAAGTTATCGAAGACCACCAGGTCCCTTACCTCTAAGAAGGCCATCTGCGGGACCTCGTAAAGGGCCCTTTCAGGAAGGGGCACGGGTTCGAGGTGCTCCACAAGGTCATAGCTGAGATGCCCCACAAGCCCTCCTTGGAAGGGGGGCAGCCCCGGTATAGTGGGCCTTTGGTTCTCCTTTAGATAACGGTCAAGCTCCTGCCAGGCCTTCTCACAAGCCTTTGGGAAGCTCAGCGCAGGACGACCAAATCCTATGAAGGAATACCTCCCCCAGTAGCGTCCCTCTTCTAAGCTTTCGAGGAAGACGTTTGCCCCTAACTCCCTTAGTCTCAAAAAGGCATAAAGAGGGGAAAAGGTATCCGCATCGATCTTCGCTATTACCGGACTCCCTTTAGCCTGTCCCCTTTCCATGGGTGCCTCCATGTGGCCAAATAAAAAGGGGTCGTGAACCTTAAGCCCACGACCCCTTTACAGGCTAGGGCCGCGGGCACCTTCGGGTGCCACGCGGCCCTTTATCGCCTTAACCCGGTGGACCGGTGGCACCCGCTTTGTGCCACCGCCACCACCCTTTTGGACTTACCAATACCATCACGGAGGAATTTTCCCCAGAGGACAGGTGCTTGTCAAGTTTTAAAGTTCGATCAAGTTAACCCCTTCTTTTGAGGCCACTTCCACAAGCCAGGTATCTTTTGTGGCCATTAGGATCTGGAAACGTTGTGAAAGCCCCTTTAGCAGTTGGAACAACCTCAACCCCCTTTCAAGGTCGCAGGTTAAAAAGGGGTCGTCCAGGAACAGGGTGCGCGGTCCCTTCACGCTTTCCGCTATGGCGATCCTGGCACAGAGGTAAAGGGGATCGCGTGTCCCACTGCTCAGCTGGCGTGAAGACAGGGGGCGTCCATCCAAGACCACCACGATATCGTCATCAGAAAAGGTAAGCCCAGAAGCCCTTTCACCTATCACCCTTTTGAACCATTCTAAGGTCTTTCCCTCCAGGGCCTTGAGCAATTCCTTATGGACCTCCTCTTCCAGGAGCCTAAATATCCTGAAAAGCTCAAAAAGCATCTGCCTTTCCCTTTCCTTTGACGCTATTTCCTCTCTCAAACGTTCGATTTCGAAGAACAACCTCTCTTCGTCCATACCTATGATCTTTTCCTTTTCCTTAAGTTCCCCTTCGAGGACCTTCATTTGTTCCAGACATTCCCTTAAGGCCTCCCTCTTGGCCTTGAGTTCTTCTTCAACATCCACCTCTAGTACGCTCAAAGGGACGTCCTGCAGTTCTTTAAGCCTTATCTCTATTTCCCTCAGTTCGGATTCTATCTCCTTAAGAGGTCTAAGGGCCTTGGATTCGAGGAGCCTTATCTTCCCTTCGATTTCCTTAAGTTCCAGGGCCTTTTTGTTTGCTTCTTGAAGGGAAGAAACCCCCAAAAGCTCCAAGGTTTTAAGGATTTCTTCTTCTCCCCTTCTCAATTCCTCTTCTAAGGTGCGTAGTTCATCTCTTTTGTACTTTATTTCCTCCTTAAGCCTATTGACCTCCTGTTTGAGCTTCCCTTCCCTTTCCTCAAGGACCTTAAGGTCCGTCTGTACCTCCTTTAAATGGTCTTGAAGTCCTGAGAGTTCCCTTAAGCGCTGCTCAAGGGCCATAGAGTCCATGCCCATCGCACTAAACGTTTTCCTTTCCTCTTCCTCTAGGGCCAAGAGTTCCTGAAGGAGCTTCTCCCTTTCCACGCTGAGGGAGGAGAGCCTCTCTTCTAGCTCCTCTTTTTCCTTTAAGCCCTTGTGGATTATCTTTTCCTTTCCCATAACTTCCCGCTTGGCCTTTATGGCTAAGGCCAAGCCAAGGGCTAGACCCCCTATACCCAAAGCAGAAAACCATGGGGAATGTTGGAGACCAAGTATAAACACCACAAGGCCGAAGGAAGCCAATGCCACCATAGCCCATCCCTTTGTCTTCAAACGGTGGATCCGAAGGATCATCTCCCGATGGGCTTCTTCGAGGTGTCTTATCCGTTGCTGCAGTTCGATTAGGCCTTCCTGTAAGGTGTGGACTTTTCCTCGAATTTCCCCTTTTTTCTCCTCTAGGTCCTTCTTTTTCTCCTCAAGGGACTTTATGTCCTTTAAGGCTTCGTACTTGAGCCTTGCTTTTTCCTCTTGGAGGATGAGGTCTCTACGGGCTTCGGCCACTTTTAGATACTCCCCTTCTTTTTCCTCAAGCCCTTGTTCCAAACGGTTGAGTTCCTCCCGTATGGTCCTCATGCGTTCCCTTTTCCTTTCCAATTCCCTTTCAGAAGCGCGTATTTCTTCGATCCTTTGAGGGGTAAAAGTCGAGAGTTCTTCCTTTCTTGCCAAAAAGCCTTCAAGTGCCCTTCTCTGGTTCATTTCTTCAAGGAGGGCCTTATAGCGTTCTCTCAGGTATTGTTTTTCTTTGGCCTTCTTGTAAAGGGAACTCTTGCGTTCTAAGGCCTCAAGGTCCCTTTCGAGCTCTTCCCTTTGTAGTAAAAAGGCGCGAAGCCTTACGAAACCTTGGGCCCTTTCTTCAAAAAGCACTTTTTTCTTCTCGAGCTCGGCTAGTTCCCTTCTCATTCGCTCTATCTCAAATACAAGGCTTCCTACCTTGCGTTTTTCCTTTAAGTCCTTGCCGAGCCTCTCCCCTATAAAGTCCAAGGCCTTATAGAGGCGCTCTACATCCAGGAGCCTCCCTTTTAAATCCCTCATGAAATCCTTGGGTTCTTTAAAACCCAGTTCCCCTGTTCTTACGAAGAAGACGCTTTCGAAGAAGGATTTACTCATATTTAACAGCTTTTTACCTTTAGTTCCGGTCCATATCTCCCCCTTTTCTGTGACCAAAAGGACTTCGGCACTCCCTTGGTAGTCCCTCACAAACCTCGGTCTTTCCAAGAGGGCCTCCTCAATGGCCTCAAAGAGGGTGGTCTTGCCTGCTTCGTTTGGCCCGTATATGAGGTTGAGGCCGTTTACGAACTCAAAGTCCCTGTTCCCGAGGCAACCGAAGCCCTTTGTCCTAAGCCTTTTAATCCACATGTCCTTCTAAGAGCTTCAGCCCGTAAGAGATGAGGAGGTGGGCCTCCTCAGGAGGGTAACGATCCCTGACCACCTGGACGAACTTTTCGAGGAGTAGATCGCCTTTGGTCATGCTGAGGTCAACTGTTGTCCATTCCACCTTTACCCTTTCGGGGATTTCCCCCACTTGGAACTTTAACCTGTCTAAGTCCTCGCAGAAGCCCGTTATCCTCACCCTGAAAAACCCCCTCTGTTCGGCGAGTTCCCTTAACTTATTGCGGAGTTCTCCTTCTGTTACGTCCACCCCCAGACACCACTCAAAGGAGACAAAGGGAGTTTCGCAACCGAGGTCCACTGTTTCCACCTTTAGTTCTTTGTCCCAGGTGAGTAGATAAGCCTTTCTCGGACCGCTTTCCTTAAAGGATAGGGGTTCAATGGTCCCAGGGTAGGCACAGATGGTTTCCCCCTCTTTCCAGAGCAAAGGGTTGTGGTAGTGGCCCAGGGCTAGGTAATCAATAGGTAGGCCTCTTATCTGTTCGGGGATTATCGGCCAATAAAGGGCTTGGTCCTCCATCAGTTCCTTTTTGATCTGTGCCGTACCAGGAGGTATGAAGGAACCGTGGCAGACAACCACTTGGCAAGGGGCTTCTTTTTCCAGAGGTAAAGAAGCCATGGCCTTCTGCCAGGATCCTTGGGGGTCAAAGGGGAAGAGGTAAAAGATGAGGTCACCGATGGCTATCCTATGGGGTTCCTGGAAAAAGGGGAAGCCTTCCAACCCTCCGACGCCCCTGTCGTGGTTTCCGCATATGGCAAGGACCTTTATCCCTTCGCGTAAGAGGGGTGAGATGGTCTTTAAGAAAGCCTCCTTTTGGTCCAGCGGCAAATCCGGACGGTCAAAAAGGTCTCCCGATATGAGGAGGACTTTTACCTCCATTTGTAGGCAGAGGTTAACCACCTTTTCAAGTTGCTTGAGTATGTCCCTTTCGCGTCCTCTTTTGCCGAAGTGGACATCAGCTATATGTAAGATCCTCAAGACGCCCTGCACCTCACAGGTTCTTTAACGTCAAAACATAGGTTACAGGACCTACACCTAGATGGCCTGGTATCCCCTTCTTTCCACCTCTTTGGTAGGTCTGGTTCAGCTATAAGGGGCCTTGAGAAAGCCACGGCTTCTATTCCTAGTTTTACAACCTCCTCAGCCTTTTCGAAGGTCCTTATCCCCCCGACCAGTATTAAGGGAAGCCCCTCGTTTTTCCTTTTTACCTCAAGGGCACAAGGGAGGTTATAAGCCTCATCCTTTCCTGGTCCTACTTTTGGCCGGATGATGTCTTCCGTTGGTGATATGCCTTTGCTTACCTCCAAGGCGTCAAGCCCCTTTTTAGCGAGTTCAAAGGCTATCGCGGCTACGTCCTCTTCGGTATTACCGTCCTTGAAGCTGTCTGGACCAAGCTTCACAAGGACGGGAAAGTCATCCCCTAAATGGTGCTTTATCTCTTGGATGATCCAACCCAAGAGCCTGACCCCACCTTCTCTACCTCCAAATCTATCCTTCCTCACATTGGTCTTAGGCGAAAGGAAACTAGAAAGGAGATACCCATGGGCGGCATGGAGCTGAACACCATCGAACCCTGCTTCCTTGGCCCTCATGGCGCCTTGGAGGAAGGCCTTTACCAAATCTTCTATCTCCCTTTCCTCAAGGGGCCTTGCCCCCTTTAGAGGGCTTGGGGCCACGCGCTCTCCTGAAGCAGCATAAGCCAAAGGCCCACCGTGGGCAAGTTGCACTATGGCCTTTGCACCATGTTCCTGTACGGCCTGAGAAAGGGCCTTAAGGCCTGGGATAAGCCTATCGGACCAAATCCCAAGTTGCCCTGGGCCTACTTTTCCTTGAGGGGTTACATAGGCATGTCCTGTTATTATCAGGCCTACTCCCCCTTTGGCCAGCTTTCTGTAGACTTCGATCAACTCCTTGGTCACCTCACCTGAAGGACCAGCGAGCCTCATGTTGGTAGCCGAGCGCACCATCCTGTTGGAGACCTCCAGGGGGCCTATTTTAAAACTCTCAAAAAGCCTCGACATACGTACGCCCTCAGTTTGCTATCCTGAGGAGCACCTCTTTTACCACCTTGGCTGCGACAAGGGCAGATATACCCCCTGGGTCATAGGGAGGGCTGAGCTCCACTAAATCTACCCCTACGACCCTCTCCCAAGGGATGAGGTCAAGGAAGGATACTAGCTCTTTGAAACTCCACCCACCAGGTTCAGGGGTACTTACCCCAGGACATACCGATGGATCGAGTACGTCCAAGTCAAGGCTGAGGTAGAGACACGACCTCGTATCGGGAAGGCTTCCAGGGGGAGTTTCTCCTAGGAACTTCACCTTCCCTAAGGCTTGTTCCCTTTCCTTCTTGTCCCACGACCTGACCCCTACCTGTATCAACTTACCTTCCCCGAGCTCCTCGAAGATCCTCCGGGCAACCGTAGCATGAGACAGGGAGGCGTTGAGATAACTTTCCCGAAAGTCAGAATGGGCATCTACCTGTAAGAAGACGAGGTCAGGGTAAAAGGCCTTAAGGGCCCTTACGGCAGGAAGCGACAATAGGTGTTCACCTCCCAAAAGAAAGGGTATTTTCTTATTCGAAGAGATCTTGCTTACAGATCCCTCTATCTCCCTCAGGGCTTCTTCAAGCGATAAGGGCAAACTGATGTCGCCCAGGTCACATATCGGGAGTTCTTCCAGGTCTTTATCGAGTGTGTGACTGTAACTTTCTAGGTTCCAAGAAGCTTCCCTTATGGCATTTGGGCCAAAACGGGTTCCAGGTCGGAAGCTCGAGGTCATGTCCAAGGGGCAACCTACTAATATCACCCTTGCGCTTTCGTAAGGGGTTTTCGTGCTCAGGAAGTGGAGCAAATCCCCTTTTGGAGGGTCATGGGGCAAAGACAACCGCGGCAAAAACAGCTCCTATCCTTTCGACCTTTTTCTCGACTGCGCAACTTTTAATCTCCTTTATCTTCCTGCCCCGTAGCCTCATGCCTTCTTCCACCATCTTCTTTACAATGGCCTCGGCCTCTTCCTTGGGTCCCTTGGTAGAATACTCCATGATCAGACCAGCCTGAGTGGGGTCTTCTGGGACCCCCACTGCTACCGCAGCGGATATCGTCTCACCGGCTACTTCACTCCACGTATAAGCATAAGCCACCGGCACTATACTACCTGGTTCAAGTACCGCTGGCTCTTCCTTACAGCCCGGGGGCAAGATGCTTGAGACCTTGACCAAATTGAGATCTCCAACGCCTGCATCCCACAGGGCCGCATCAAAGGCACTAAGGGGTGTAAACCCCTCTCCTCTGCCGCAGGTTAAGAAGAACCTCGTAGGCCGTGCGAAAACCACTTCATGCCCTCCCTTGTAGAAGGTTACTTTGGGAATGAAGGTTTTTCTTTTCGCTATCCAATTCTCCTCGCAACATTTCTATTGTGGCGTGGTGCTGTGCCTTAAGTTCGCGTTTTATGCACTCATATGCCTTCCATGGGTCCACCTTGCTACCACAAGTGAAGACGTCAACAGCTGCATATCCATATTCAGGCCATGTATGGATAGCGAGGTGAGATTCAGCGATGACGACCACTCCGCTCACCCCATGGGGGTTGAACATGTGGAAGACCTTTTGCACGATAGTGGCACCCGATTCTTCAGCTGCCCGTGTCATTATCTCTTCTATCTTGGCCTTGTCGTTTAAAACCTCAGGATCACACCCATAAAACTCAACCACCAAATGCCTCCCTAACGCCCTCAATTTCAACCCCCTTTAAGGTTTTTTTAAATCCCCAAGGATATCACCCTCCCTTCCCTTAAAGGGCCCTTATTATAAAGAACCCCCGCTTCAGCTCCCAAAATCGCGGAACCGACCGGAGGTCCTTTTGAGTAAAAATTAAAAAGCAACCACCCCTTTGGGTAATTGCCTGTGCGAAAGTATAGTCATCCCCCCAAAAAAGTCAACCCCCTTTGTTCCCCTTGTCAAAGTTTGACTTTATTAAATACTTTTTGTCCTTAATCAGGAGGCTTTTGGATTTAAAAGTAAAGGGCAAAAGTTCCTTGGAGGGATGATTCTAGGAATTAAAGCAAGCATTAAAGGAATGGTGGTCCTATATGTGCAGGCTCAACACTATCGCCGTTTCTTCTTCGGAAAGTACTTTTCACAACCTGCGCTTACCATTAAATTTCATGCACTTGACAGAAGGCGAAAATTAGTATAATGAAAACAAATATTTTTTCAAAAGGAGGGTGTGTAATGACAGCAATAAAGGGACAGAGGGGATTGGTATATTGTTGTATTTTGATATTTTGGTTTGTATTTGGGCTAAAGGTAACTTATCCGAAAGAAGAAGTGCGTCTTAAAGTCGCCCATTATATGCCTCCTACGGCACCCCAATCCATGTTAATAGAGGACTTTTGTAAAGAGTTAGAAAAAAGAACTGGCGGGCGCATAAAGGTGGACTATTATCCTGCTGGTTCTCTTTTGAAAGCCCCTGCGATTTTTGAAGGTGTTGCAACGGGATTAGCGGATATTGGGTATTCTCATATTTACTATACTCCAGGGAAGATGCCTGTTACAGAGGTAGTTGGTTTACCGTTGGGCTATACGAGTGTATGGGTTAGTAGCCATGTGCTTAACGACTTTTACAACAGGTTTAGACCAAAGGAATTTGATGCCGTTAAGGTCTTGTTTATGAACACTTCTTCTCCAAGTGCTATCTTGACTACCAAGAAGCAGATCAAAAGGTTAGAGGACCTAAAGGGCTTGACCTTACGGGCACCTGGAATTGCAGGTGAAGTGGTAAAGGCTTTGGGGGCAACACCTGCGCCTACCCCTATGCCTGAGGTATATGACGCTTTGTCCAAAGGTGTACTGGATGGCGATGTTTCGAACTTCGAGACCCTAAGGTCTTTCCGTTTAGGTGAGGTGGTTAAGTATGTGACTTCCATTTGGCAGGTTACTCATCCTTATCCTTTTTATTTCATAATGAACAAAGCCAGTTATGAACGCCTTCCAAAGGACCTGAAACCGGTCTTTGATCAATTGGTTGGTGAATACAACGAATTGTTTATGTTAAGGTGGAATTCGAATGAATTTGCAGGGATGAAGTTTGCTAGAGAACGCGGTGTGCAATTTTATTGGCTACCAGACACTGAAGCTAAAAGGTGGGTCGAAGCCGTGCAGCCTGTGATAGAAAGTTACGTGAAACGCATGGTGGAAAAAGGTTACAAAGAAAGCGAAGTAAGAGGATGGATAGATTTTATTAAACAACGAATTGACTACTGGACTAAACAGCAAATAGAACTGCACATACCTTCTCCTGCAGGGCCAGAAGCAATCCTCCCAGAGAACTTGGTAGTTGTGAAATGAGAGGTCCAGAGCAGTAGAAAGAGGTTTTTCTGTAATGCGGAGGTTGTGTTTTTTAGGAGAAAAAGAGGGGAAGTTTGTGCAGTATATTTCGCACCAACTTGAAAGTATAGGAGCTGTAGCTATCCTTGTGATAATGTGTGTGACATGTGTAGATATTGTTGGAGCTAAACTTTTAAAGTGGAGGCTATTTGGTGCAATAGATATTGTAATGTTATCTCAGGTTGTTGCTATTTCGTTGTCTGCAGGTGCTACGTTATTAGCGGGCAGACATATTACGGTAGAGTTCTTCTTAAGAAGACTATCCAGAAAATCTCAAAAAGTCATAAACCTTTGTGTGTATTTTGTACTCATAGCTTTTACCTCTATAGCTATATGGCGGTTGGCACTATTAGGGTATTCTTTTTACAAAAGCGGAGAACATAGTGCTACCGCCAAAATTCCTTTGTTCCCTTTCCCTTTGGTTATATCTATTGGGTTGTTGCCTTTTGTTTTAAAGTATTTAGAAAGAATTTCGGAAGAATTACGTAAGACATAAACAAAGGATTAGGGGTATTTTGATGAGTCCGGGAGATATAGGAGTTATAGGGATATGTTGTCTGATATTGTTATTTCTTTTAGGGATGCCTGTTGCATTTGCGATGGGCGTTGTGGGCTTTTGTGGGCTTATTTGGTTGACAAACTTAGATGGTGCTTTGCTGATGATATCTCGGGTTTTTTTTGAAGAGCTTTCTTCCTATCCCCTTAGTGTAATACCAATGTTCGTGTTAATGGGTACATTTGCATCGGCTTCAGGTATAAGTGAGAGACTTTATAGGGCTGCTTACACGTGGTTAGGCCACTGGCGAGGTGGGTTAGGCATAGCTACGATTTTTGCATGTGCTAGTTTTGGCGCAATATGTGGTTCAAGTACAGCTACAACTGCAGCAATGGGGCAGATTGCTTTACCCGAGATGAGAAAGTACGGTTACGATGATTCTTTTGCAAGTGGAACAGTTGCTGCAGGTGGAACATTGGGGATATTGATTCCCCCTAGTACAGTGCTCATAATCTATGGGATATTAACGGAACAATCTATTGGCAAACTTTTCGTGGCAGGGATCCTACCAGGGATTTTGGTGAGTTTGCTTTTTGCTTTGACGGTTTACTTAACGTGTTTGAAACGACCTGAAGTAGCACCTAGGGGGAAGAACTTTACCTTTAAGGAAAAGGTAAAGGTCCTTGTCAACGTTACAGAAGTAGCAATATTGTTTGCATTGGCATTGGGAGGTCTTTTCTTAGGATGGTTTAGCCCGACACAAGCAGGAGCAGTAGGGGCTGCTGGCGCGTTAGTGATAGGCTTAGCCAGAGGGAAATTGAACAAAAAGGCCTTGCTTTGGGCCTGTCGAGAAGGCCTAAGGACTTCGTGTATGGTGTTCTTCATCATCGTAGGTGCTACCCTTTTCGGTTACTTCATCGCGGTTACGAGGATTCCCTTTGAATTGATAGAATTTGTGAAATCCCTCAATGTCCCTTCTATAGTTGTGATGGTGATCATAATGCTCACCTACTTTTTCGGAGGGTTTTTTATGGATTCAATGGCTTTGATAGTATTAACTGTACCTATATTTTACCCTCTTGTAACAGAATTAGGATTTGATCCAATTTGGTTCGGTGTCATTATAGTGCTACTGGGAGAAATGGGCGTTTTGACACCACCTGTAGGTGTTAACGTGTTTGTAGTAAAAGGAATTGTTCAGGATGTTCCAATAGAGCAAATATTTAAAGGCATTATTCCTTTTGTAGTTGCCCTTATCATTGCGACAGTTATTATAACTGTTTTCCCAATCATCGTAACATTTCTTCCAGCTTATATCACCTATTGAACGCTAACCTTTATATTCCCTGCATATTTCAATCATAGCCTTTATGTTTTCTGGCCTGGCTTCGTCAAGAGTTGAAGCGGGGGATAGAATAAAGCCACCACCAGCTGCGCAGGTATCTATAAGTCTTTTGCAATAATCCTTCACTTCTTGGGGACTGCCATGCATTAGTATGGCAGGGGGTACGTTACCTGAAATACAGACCCAATCGCCCACTTTCTTTTTGGCCTCTGCCATGTCTGTCCTCTCAAACCTCCAAAAACAGGAAGCTTTGGGCAGTTCTTTAAGGTAATCCAAACGACTGTTAAAAGAGCCTTCCGCGAATACGTAAGGTATGCAACCTTCTTCCACAAGTCCCTCGATAAGGGTCCTTAAGGTTGGCCAATAGAACGTCTTAAATTGCCTATCAGACATAAATTCGTCGCTGCCCTTATGAAGGGGTATAAATACCACAGGATTACCACTAGCTCTTGCCCCTCTTATTCCTTGCAAAATGGCTATGGGAGTAAGCCGCTCCAATGCTTTTTGTAATAGGTCTGGCCTCTTGTACATATCAATTAAAGCACCTTTGGTTCCCCTCAACGTGTCAGCAATTAAATCGAAGGGCGCCTTCGTGGTCCCGCCAACTAGCACAGGATATCCTAAGGCTTTGGCTTCTAAAGAGAAGGACTTGACTTTCTCTACCCAAGACTTCGCCTCCTTTCCTGCTTCTGAAAGCTTGTTTAAGGCCTTCTGGACCTCATCTGTACCGAAGGCAGAAAAAAAGGGGGTATAGTTGATAATCTCCCATAGGTCTGTTAAGGGCGGTATTTTGGCAAAGGGTTCAAAAACTTCACACACCCTGGGGAGATAACATCTCAACCAAAAATCCGAGGGATCATTGATAAGGATCTCGTATTCGTGGTCTTCCATATAGGGTCTTTCTACGTATTGGTAGACAGAAGTCGAAGGAACCCCATGGCCCGGCCATCTATACTGTTTGAAACCTATGATTTCAAGGACCTTACCTGATCCTATGGTGGTTGGGGTAAGGGCATAGTCCGGGTCAAAATCCCTTAAAAACCTAATGTGGGCTTCGATCACAGCCTCGTAGTCGTACATAGCCTCGTAAGGACTCAAGCCATAAAGGTTCGGGACAAGAAAGGTACCCGTTATGAATACAGGGACCCTATCAGGTTGTTTCTCCAAAAAGACCGAGTCGACAAACCTCTGCAAATATGTTTGGTACCTTTTCTTTGCGTGATTGTCTTTAAAAATGAAGTCTTCAGCCAAAATCCACTTTTCCACCGCTTCTTTCTGCCTTTGGGATGCCAAGGCTTAACCCCCTTAGTTCTGTATTTAAAAGTTGCCTTTTTTATAGAATACTCAGCAAGAACTTGGCAACATGCCCTTAAAAACTATTGGAGGAGAAGAGGTTGAAGATAGTCAGGGTCTATTTGAGAAACGGGAGATGTTGCTTTGGGGTCATTGAAGGTGGAGTTATAGAACTCCAGGAAGGGGATCCATTTAAAGGGATGAGGCCTCTGAGGGTCAAAACCGAACTATCCGAGGTAAAACTTCTCCCTCCGGTCCTACCCACTAAGGTAGTTGGGGTGGGGTTGAACTACAAGGATCATGCCGAGGAGGTAGGACTAGAGGTGCCCAAAGAACCAGTGATATTCCTTAAACCCCCTTCGGCCGTCATAGGGCCTGATGAACCTATATTCCTACCCCCCGATTCTCAAAGGGTAGATTACGAGGGAGAACTTGCCCTAGTGGTGGCTAAGCCCTGTAGAGATGTGCGTTTAGAAGAAGCCCACAAATACGTACTTGGATATTGTTGTTTCAACGACGTTACAGCCCGAGACCTCCAGCTACGCGATGGCCAATGGACAAGGGCAAAAGGATTTGACACCTTTGCCCCTTTAGGACCATGGATAGTCACCGATATAGACCCATCGGACCTGAAGATAGAAACCCTGGTAAACGGCCAACTTAAACAATCGAGCCGTACCTCGAAGATGGTCTTTAGCCCCCTTGAGCTGCTGTGTTTCGTATCAAAGGTGATGACCCTTATGCCTGGAGATGTCATCGCAACAGGCACCCCTTCAGGCATAGGTCCCCTTAAGGAAGGCGACGTAGTAGAAATACGGATCGAAGGGATAGGTACCTTAAGGAACCCCGTAAAGAGCTATGGTTCCCCTTGAAGCCCTTTTTCTTTAAGCCTTTCTTGGTACTGCCTCACTTGATACATAAAGGCCTCAAGGCGCGTCAAGACGTCTCCCTGTTCTTGCCCATCATAAGAGATGTTGAGAACAGGGAAATTGCCGTTTAGCTCCTTGTATCGCTTCAAGATAGCCGTAGTAATGGTTCCAGGCATACAAGTGAAGGGCATGACGTTAACTACCCCCGAGGCCCCCTTCAAGGCGTAATCGATGGTCTTACCGATGGTTAGAATGGCCTCGCCTTCAAAGGAATCATGGACATAGGGACTTGCCAAGTTAAGGATCCACTCTGTCGGTGGTTCAAGCGGCTCTTCTATAGAACCATAGAAGGCCTCGGCAAGTTTCCTCTCGTCCTTGTGTTGGTAAAACTCCCTTATGAGGATACCCATTAGGTTTTTCCAGTGCTTTCTCTTTGAAGCCCTTCGCTTGGCCATTTTGTTTATGTAATGCACCCATTCAGTTAACGGGGCAAGCCTCGCTTCACCCCCGAGCTGCTCTATCTTCTTTATGACGTCTTCGTTCCCAAAACGGTTAAGCCGAATGTAAATCTCCCCAACTACCCCTATTTTGGGTTTGCTCCCTTTGTCCTTTAGAGGGATAGCGTCCATGCGGTTCCTGCAGGAGATGAGGTATTGAACCACCTCCTCTATGTCAGGGTCCCTTCGTAAGAGCTCACAGAACCCATTCAAACACTCCCAATAGGTCCTTTCGGCCTCACCGGGGTTCACCTCATAGGGACGGGTCTCTAGAAGCTTCTTCTGCAGTAAATCTACCCCCACTATGGCCCACCAGCCGAGCCTGGAGAACTTAGACCCCAAGATGCCAAGGTCCCTGTAAAGGGTTTCGTCCTGATTGGGTGAATAGATAGGGACGTCCTCAAAGCCCAGTTCGTCCAGGACCTTCCTATGAAAGCGATGGTATTGGCCGAATCGGCACGGACCGTTTCCCGAAGGCATGAAAAAGGCCGCTTTCTTTGGGTCAAACCCTGGGCTTTTCACAATGCGCACCATGTCACCAGTGGTCAAGACACAAGGCAGGCACTCCTTCCCCGAAGTGTATTTCCTTCCCCAGAAGAGGGTCTCTTGGTCAGATTCAGGGAAGACCTCGGCCTTCACCCCACAGGCCTCAAAGGCTGCCTTAAAGGCAAAGGCATGGTCGCACATATAAGGTATGTATATGACCCTTTCTGGGTCACCCCCTATCCTACCACGTCTTTGGAAGACCGAACCTTTGGGTTTGGCGTTCTTAAGGCTGTCCATAAAGGCCTCAAGCCTCGTTATAATCCCTGCATCTGCGCTGTGTTCATCTATCTCTAAGATCAAGGCGGGTTTGTCGCCCATTATCTCCCTAAAGAAGTGGATGATAAAGGAGTCAGGACCACAGCCGAAGTTGGATATGTAAATGGGGTATAGCCTCTTGTCCTCCCGGATGAAATGGGCACAGGCCAGGATCCTCTGGCCATAGCGCCAGTACATCTCCTTCACACCCTCCCTGTTCGCCTTTTCTTCCAAAGGCAAAAAGTCCATGGGGATTGCCAAAACGCCCATCTCCCTCAGCTTCTTGGGTATCTCAAGGCTTACCTCTGGATCACAGGTGTTGTAAGGCCTTCCCACTATCACCATGGCCCTTTCCCAACCCTTCAGCTCTTCCAAAACCTCACGCCCCTTGGCCTTGCAGGCCTTGAGGAACCTCTGGTAGAAATCCCATGCGCACCTTATGGCCCATCTAACCTCTGAAGGGCTTTTGCCCAGGGAGCATCCGAATTCTATCAGGGCCTCCTCTACTTCTTTTTCGCCCCACCCGAAGGGCACCACCGGGCTAAGCAACTCCACCCCATAGTCCTCAAAGGGAATGGCTGACCTGATCACATAGGGGAAGGATTGTACATACGGGCAGTTTTGCGAGTGCTCCATATCTGGGTGGAACTTGGGCATCCCCACGATGCTCGGGACAAAGATCCGTTTAAGCCCCTTCTGAAGGAGGTTTAACACATGGCCGTGACCCACCTTGACGGGGAAACAGGTTTCGGCCACCACGGCCTCCACCCCTTGGCGTATGAGTTCTTTGTTAGTCCTGTCCGAAAGGACCACTTTGAATCCAAGTTCTGTGAAAAAGGCCTTAAAAAAGGGCAAAAGTTCCATGAAGGCCAAACACCTTGGTATCCCTACCTGAGGGGCCTCCTCCGGAAGCCTATCTTCTCCAGGGTAGGGGGCCAAAAGCAACCTCTCCCTTTCACGGAATAGGTCAGGTATCTCTGACTTCTTACGCCGCCTCAACACATCGTACTTTTCACAACGGCTCCCGTAATATAGAGGATCCCTCTCGCCTTCAATGGTGACCTTCCTGATCAGGCACATATTGGGGCAACCTTTGCATTCGAAGGTGTTTATCTCATAGCGGCGGTTCGAGAGGTCAAAACCCTTGAAGTTGGATTTCTCCCAGGTCCTTTCCTTCATGGCCAAAAGGGCAGCCCCTATCGCTCCAGTGACCTCATGATGTGGAGGTACCGTAATGGGACGTCCCAAGACCTTCTCGAAGGCCGCCACCACCCCTTTGTTGAAGGCGGTTCCTCCTTGGAAGAAGATCTTCTGGCCGATCCTCCTGTCACCAACTACCTTGTTCAAGTAGTTCAGCACGATGGAATAGCAGAGACCAGCCACGAGGTCGTCTAACCTTGCCCCGCGCTGTTGGTGGTGTATGAGGTCTGATTCGATGAAGACAGTACAACGGTCCCCCATCTTCACCGGCGCAGGGGCCTTAAGGGCCAATTCCTGGAAATTGGATTTCACGTCAAGGCCCAGCCTTTCGGCCTGTTCCTCAAGGAAACTGCCGGTTCCGGCTGCGCAAACCTTGTTCATCTCAAAGTCCACTATCACCCCGCGGTCGATGCTTATGTATTTGGAGTCCTGTCCCCCTATCTCGAAAATGGTGTCTACCTCTGGGTCTATGTGGATGGCAGCTGTCGCCTGTGCGGTGATCTCGTTCCTCACCACATCAGCCCCCACGAAGTCCCCTGTGAGGTAGCGCCCTGAACCAGTGGTCCCCACCCCTTTTATCTCCACGAGGTGGCCTATCTCTTCGCCTATCTCCTTTAAACCTTGGCGCACCGCTTCCAAGGGCCTTCCCGCTGTCATGAGGTAACGCTTCGCGAGGACCCTCCCTTGTTCGTCTATCACCACCAAGTTGGTGGATATGGACCCCACATCTATACCGAGGTAGGCTGGGATCTTCTTGCCCACTTCGGGTTTTGAGACCCAAACATGGGCCTTTGGTTTAAGGTGCGATTCGCTTAGGCTTAGGGGTTCCCAGGAGCTGTACTCCTGTTTATAAGAGCTGAGGAAGGTCTCAAGGGGTTTAAGACCTCCAAGACCCCTCATCGCCCCTTCTTCAAGGGCCAAAAGCACTGCGCCTATTGCCCCCATTGAGGCAAAATGGGTAGGTACAAGGAACTCGTGGTCCTCAAGCTCAAGGACCTCCTTTAGGGCCTTTCGCATGCCTAAATTGGCCGCTACCCCTCCTTGGAAGACCACCACAGGCCTGAGTTCTGCCCCCCTTGCTATGTTGCTCTTAAAGTTACGTGCAAGGGCATAACAGAGCCCGGCTACTATGTCGTAGTCCGGAGTAGCTATCTGTTGTAAGTGGATCATGTCACTTTTGGCAAAAACGCTACAACGACCTGCGATACGAGGCGGGTTCTTGGACTTCAGTGCAAGGAGCGAAAACTCCTCGATGGTCAACCCGAGACGGCTCGCCTGTTGGTCCAAGAAGCTGCCGGTTCCTGCGGCACACAGGGTGTTCATACCAAAGTCCTTTATCCTGAGTTTGCCCCCTTCTTGTTCTAATAAAATGAACTTAGAGTCCTGACCCCCGATGTCTATAATGGTGCGTGCCTCCGGATAAAACCGTTCCACGGCCTTGGTTTGGGCTATTACCTCGTTGTAAAAGGGTGCTTCAAGGATCTCAGCCAAAAGCTTGCTGCCTTTCCCAGTGAAGGCAAGGCCGGAGATCTCCTCAAGGGGTATTCGGCTCAAGATCTCCTCAAGTCTCCCCTTTACGACCTCAAGGGGCCTTCCCTTTATCCTGTCGTAATGTTCTTCGAGCACCTCAAGGGCTTCGTCCATCACCACGGTGTTGGCACTAACGGAACCGATATCCACACCTATGAAGAACCGACCCATCCTTTTTCCTCCCCTGATGTAAGGCCTTGTATAATACCCTATTATAATAGAGCAGCTATCCCTTTAAACCAAGGAGGAAGCCATGGCAAGAGATCCAGGGATAGGATATAAGGTCATAGCGGAAGTCATTTCCGTTAGGGGAAACTGTAGCGCTGGCCATCATGTGGGAGAAAAGTTCGAAATAAGTTGTCACAACCCTGGGGGGCTTTGCGGTTTCTTCTATCATGCCATCTTCCCCACCCTTGCGACCTTGCAATTTGGGGGATCGATGCCTTGGTGGGAGGGAGACGAAGTGGTCGTGCAATGTCCCGACCCCGAAAACCTTGTAGAAGTGCGGCTTCGGCGACAAAGGCCTGAGGCCCCTTAGCGGTTCTGCTTGCGAAAAAAAGCCCCAAGTGGTATTTCGATTGCCATAGACCCAAGGGGAGGAGGGTTCTTATGGACCTAAGGGAAGAAATCTTAAAGATGGCCAAGGCAGCAAAGGCTGTAGCACCAAAGCTTGCCACCCTTTCTTCGGCCGTGAAGGACCAAGCACTCCTTAAGATGGCTGAGGGGCTGTTGAAGGCCGCTACTTACCTGATGGAGGAGAACAAAAAGGACTTGGAATACGCCCAAAGGAAAGGGCTGTCGCGTGCCATGATTGACCGCTTGACGCTCACAGAGAAGGTAATCGAAGGGATGGCTCAGAGCTTGAGGGAGATAGCTGCACAGCCCGATCCCGTAGGGGAAGTGGTGAAGATGTGGAGGAGGCCGAACGGGCTTTGGGTGGGCAAGATGAGGATCCCCTTAGGGGTCATTGGGGTCATCTATGAATCAAGGCCCAACGTGACCTCGGATGCAGCAGGCCTCTGTCTTAAGGCAGGCAATGCCGTTATATTGCGTGGGGGCTCAGAGGCCATAAATTCAAACCTCGCCATAGCCAAAGTCATACAAGAAGCCCTTGAGGCCTCAGGGATACCGAAGGAGGCCGTCCAAGTAGTCCCCTTCACCGACAGGGAAGCGGTAAGGGAGATGTTGAAACTGGAAGACTACATCGACCTCATAATCCCTCGCGGTGGTGAAGAGTTGATAAGGTTTGTCACGGAGAATTCGAGGATACCCGTCATAAAGCATTACAAGGGCGTATGCCATATATTCGTGGATGCCTCAGCAGACCTGAAGATGGCTCTTGAAGTATGCTTCAACGCCAAGGTGCAGAGGCCAGGTGTCTGTAACGCCATGGAGACCCTTTTGGTCCACAAGGACATAGCCCCTGTCTTCTTACCCGTTATGGGGGAGAAGTTCCGTGAGGCAGGGGTCGAACTCAGGGGTTGTCCGAGGACAAGGGAGATCCTCCCATGGGCGAAGGAGGCCACAGAGGAGGATTGGTATGCCGAGTACCTTGACCTTATCTTGGCAGTAAGGGTTGTAGACAGCATAGATGAGGCCATCGATCACATCCTACGTTACGGTTCTAAACACACCGACGCCATCATCACCTCTGATTACCGTAACGCCCAGAGGTTCATAAGGGAGGTAGATTCCTCTACGGTCTTGGTGAACGCCTCTACTCGCTTCAGTGACGGTTATCAGTTCGGCCTTGGGGCCGAAATAGGAATAAGTACCACTAAACTCCATGCTTTCGGTCCTATGGGGGCAGAGGACCTGACCACCACCAAATACATCGTTTACGGCGATGGGCAGATCAGGACTTGAGATAGGCGTCTTCGGAGGGACCTTTGACCCTATTCACATCGGACACCTCAGGGCAGTCGAAGAGGTGAGGGAAGCCCTAGGGTTGAAAAAGGTCCTATTTGTCCTCTCGGCCCGTCCGCCCCACAAAGGCGGATTAGCCCACGCCCCTGCAGAGGACCGTTGGCATATGCTCCTAAAAGCCCTTGAAGGCAACCCCTATTTTGAGGCAAGCGACGTAGAACTCAACAGGGAGGGGTTTTCCTACACCGTGGACACTATAAGGGAACTCCTGCTTGTTTACGGCAAGCGACTTTGCTTCATCATTGGAGAAGACGCCTTCAGGGCCATTAAGACGTGGAAGGAATGGGACGTGTTATTGGGGCTGTGCCCTTTTGTGGTGATGAAAAGGACCGATGAAGACCTCCAGGGGTTCCTAAAGGAACTGGGCTTTGAACCCAATGGTCCGTCTCTCTACCTTTCCCAAAAAGGCGTCCCTTTGTTCTTGATCCCAGTTACCTCCATTAAGGTCTCTGCCACCCAGATAAGGGAATTAGTAAAGACAGGTAAATCCATAAAATACCTCGTTCCCGCACCTGTAGAAGAACACATCCTCAAAAGGGGTCTCTACAGGTCACCTTGAAGGTTATGACATACGAAGATCCGGAAACCCACAGTCCTTTCACCCCCTTGGAAGACGTAAAAGTCCTTATAGAGCTTACAACTCTCAAAGGCTTCCCGTAAGGCTTGTGGTAGTTCCTTGCCCTCCTTGAGGACTACGATGGCATTTTCCCCCTTTTCCCCTTCAAGGCCTCCCCATAGGTCGAATTGGCTACTAGGGACTTTCGAGGGGTTGAAGGCATAGGTCCTGGGGAAGGCCTTGGCGTAAAAGGCAAGCTCTGAGGCTATCTTCCTGTCTGGAGAAAGCAAAAAGGGCTCCTTCTCAAAGGAGGTCATAAGGGACATGACCTCTGCCCCAAGCTCTTTCCACCCGGTGACCTTGGAGGTGGGATTTACCCCTTTTGGAAGGAGGGGTTTGAAGGCCTCAAGGCTGTAAGAGAGGGCCAAAAAGAGGGCACCGACCCCTAAGGCTGTTCGGTAAAGGATCTCCCTCACCTTTGGGCGAAGTCCCAGGTCCTCAAGGGCCGCCTGTGCCATTATGAGTCCGCTCAAGTAAGCTGGGGCTGGCCAATTCGCGTAACACGGACCCTTTAGGCTCAAAAGTAGGCATATTCCAAAGGGGAAAAGATAGGGGAAAAGGAGAAAACCGTATCGTTCATCACCCAAAAGGGCCTTTTTCAGGCCAAAGGCTGACCCGAGCTGTACCAACAAAAAGGTCAAGGGTGTAAGGAGTAGGGCCTGTCCTCCCAGGAACTCCCAAAGATGCCGCAGGTCTTCTCCTTTTTTGGAGACTAAGGAGGCTGTGTGTTTAAAGGCGATAAGACCGTGCCTCCACTCCCATAGGAGATGGGGGAAAAAGAAGATGAAGGCTATTAGGAGGAACAGGTAAGGTTCTTTCCGCTTAAGCCAAGGTCTCTGGGATTTATAGCTAAAGAGGTAAAGGAAAAAGGACAAAGGGAGAAGGGCCATGGTGTATTTGCTAAGGAGCCCAAGTCCTAAGGTCACCCCTCCGAGATACCAGTAAGGTCGGTTACCCTGTAAGGCCCTGAAGAGGAAAAGGAGCGTAAGTCCCCAAAAGGCCATAAGAGGCGGGTCGATGGTCATGAGAAATCCCCCTAAAGGTGTCCAGAGAGTGAAAAGCCCTAGCAAAAAGGCCCTAATGGCGGATTTTGGGCCGAGGAGGCCCTGTGAGAGTCTGTAAAGGGCAAAGGCCGTTATGGTCCAAAGCAAGGGTGCCCCAAGCCTCACAAAGAAGGGGGTGTCTCCCCCTAAGGAAGTGGTCGCCCAAATTATCAGGGCTACAAGAGGGGGTTTGCTGTAATAACCCCAGGCCAGCCTTTTCGACCAGGTCCAATAATAGGCCTCGTCAGGTGAAAGGTCATAAGGGGTTACATATAAATATAGGACTAGCCATAAGGACACTCCCCCAAGGAGTGCCCAGAAGGTCCATTCCTTTCCCTTGAGGCCGATTTTTTCCTTTTGGTCCCTCTCCTTCAAAAAAACGCCTCGAGATCTCCCGTACCTCTTTTTAGTAACCCCAAGGGGTCCTTGACCACGATCCTCTTGGGTTCAACTGAAATTAGGCCCTCTTCGCTTAGACGTTTCAAGGCGCGGGACAAGGTCTCCGGGACCGTACCCAAAAGCCCTGCCAGTTGGGTCTTAGAGAACTCAAGGTGTAAGTCCTTTTTCCCCTCCCTCTGATAGGCGTAAAAGAGGAAGCTAGCAAGACGTGCTGTTACCTCCTTCAGCGACAGGTCCTCAACCAGAGACACCATCTCCTTAAGCCTACGGGCCATTACAGCAAGCATCCTCAGAGCGATTTCAGGCCTCTCCCTGACGAGCTTTAAAAAACTTTCCTTGGGGAAATAAAGGACTTCGCTTTGTCTCAAAGACAAAGCATGGGCAGGGAACTTCCCCCCCTCGAACACGGCTGCTTCACCGAAAGGCTCTCCAGGACCAAGGATATGTAAGATCTGCTTTTTGCCTTCGCTTGAAAGCTTAAAGACCTCAACTAAACCCCGAAGGACCACAAAGAATCCATGCCCTTCCTCCCCTTCATAGAAGATGACCTCTTTGGGCCTGAAGGATTTAAAGAGAAAAGTTTCGGAAAGGGCCTCAAGGTCCTCATCGCTCAGGCCTGAAAAAAGCGGGATCTGTCGCAGTTTTTCCTTTGATACCCGAAACACACACCATCCCTATCAAAAAGCCATTTTCAAGACAAGGGGGCTTTTGACCTAAGTCAAGGTTTCCAAAATAGGGTATGGGTTATAGTTAGGAAAAAACAAAAGGAGGTATGAAAGATGTTATGCCTTCAATGCGAAGAGACGGCGAAGGGACAAGGGTGTGTTAAATTAGGGGTCTGTGGGAAACCCCCAGAAGTGGCTTACCTTCAGGACCTCCTGGTATACGTCCTGGGCGGATTGGCCCTTTGTCTCCAGGAGGCCAGGGAAACGGGGATTGACTTGAATCAGATAAACGCCTTTTTGTGCGAGGCCCTTTTCTCCACTAAGACCAACGTGAATTTCGACAAGGAACGTATGAGGGAATACCTCAAGAGAACCATAGATTATAGGGATGAGTTGAAGTGGAGGCTTTCAGAGAAATCGAGGACTGTGCCCTCGCATGAGGCTGTAGACTTTGTACCGGCTCAAGATGAAGGTACGCTCCTTGAACAGGCAAAGAGGGTTAGTCCGGAAACGAGGAAAGAGGTTTTGGATCCTGAGGTCTTCTATCTCAGCTACACGTTACTTGTCGCGCTTAAGGGTATAGCGGCTTATGCCTATCATGCCCAGAGGCTCGGCAAGGAGGACCAGGCCATTTATGACTTCCTTTACAAAGGACTTGCCGCTTATCTTGAGCCCCAAAAGGTGGATGTGGCCTCCTGGTTGGGACTTCTTCTTGAGGCGGGCAAGGTCAATCTGAGGACTATGGAGCTTCTGGACGAAGCAAATACGTCTGCTTATGGTCATCCGAAGCCTACGGTGGTCCCCTTGGGGCATAAGGCTGGCAAGGCCGTTTTGATCTCTGGGCACGACCTAAGGGATCTCGAACTACTTTTGCGTCAGACAGCAGACAAGGGCGTTTACGTTTACACCCACGGTGAGATGCTTCCTGCCCATGGTTACCCCAAACTCAAGGAGTTCGGCCACTTATACGGCCATTACGGTACCTCTTGGGCGAACCAACAGAAGGAGTTCCCCCTTTTCCCTGGTCCTATCCTTATGACTACTAACTGCCTTGTGCCGCCTAAGGAGGACTACAAAGGAAGGCTGTTCACCTGCGGTCCTGTGGGCTACCCTGGCGTGAAACACGTAAGAGGCGAGGACTTCTCGGAGGTCATAAAGACGGCCTTTGAGCTACCCGGGTTTGATACCGAGGAGGAAAAGGGACAGGTCATGGTGGGTTTTGCAAGAAACGCGGTGATGGAGTTAGCAGACAAGGTCCTAGATGCGGTGCGCGAGGGCAAAATCAGGCACTTTTTCCTTGTAGGCGGATGTGATGGCAGGAAGAAAGAAAGGGACTATTACCGAGAGTTCGTCCTCAGGGCCCCAAAAGACACAGTGGTATTGACCCTTGCGTGCGGGAAGTTCCGCTTCTTTGCCGAGGACCTAGGCACGATAGAGGGTATTCCCCGTATCCTTGATATGGGTCAATGCAACGACGCCTACTCTGCCATAAAGGTGGCCCAGGCCTTAGCAGATGCCCTGGGTGTAGAGGTAAACCAACTCCCCTTGACGCTTGTCGTCTCCTGGTATGAGCAAAAGGCCCTGGCCATACTGCTCACCCTCCTTTACCTCGGTATAAAGGGGATAATGATCGGCCCAAGCCTTCCTGCCTTCTTAACGCCTAAGGTCCTTGAACTTCTCAGGAGGGATTACGACATAAGGACCGTGACAGACCCTCTAAAGGACCTAGCCCAGGCACTCTCCAGGGAAAGTTAACGTGTGGCCTTTACGAAGCCTATGGAGAGTTGCGGAGGCAGAGGGCATCTTTCAATGTGTCAGGAGATGATGTAGGATGAAAGATAGCAAGAGGCAATGGAAAAGGATAAACCCATCTGTACCTGTTGTACGGGGGCTGTTCAAGAAGACTTAAAGATGCTCCAGATAAAAGGCGTATTGGTTGGAGTTATAGGCCTTGAAGAGGCCTTTCTTAACGTAATGCAAAGGGGCATAAAGGACGAGGAGGAAGTAAAAGAAGCCCTCTTAGAGGAAGTATCCAAGAGGAATTACGTGCCTCAAAACTACGAGGTGGATTACAAAGAGGCCCTCTTTAGAGCCTATTGCTCTTTTTTGTCTGAAAAGGAGCGGGAAAAGACATAGGAGATGGTAGAACTAACCCCCTATGACCTTGAGCGCTACAGTAGGCAGATCCTCTGGCCTTCTTTCGGGGAGGAAGGGCAAAGGAAGTTAAAAGGGGCTCACGTGGTTGTGGCAGGCGTGGGAGGGTTGGGATCCACGGCTTCCATGTTGCTTGCGGCAGCTGGTGTGGGGAGGATCACCATAATAGACTGCGACAAGGTCGAGCTGTCAAACCTCAACCGCCAGCTCCTGCACTGGGACGAGGACATCGGGAGGATGAAGGTAGAATCTGCCTTGAGGAAATTACAGAGGCTAAACCCTACGGTCCAATTCAAGGCTTTTGAGGAAAGGATAACAGAGGAGAACGTTTTTGAACTTTTAAATGGGGCTCAGCTTGTGGTCGATGCCATGGACAACATGGCTACGCGTTTTGTACTCAACAAGGCCTGTATAGAGCTTGGCATACCTTTCGTACACGGGGGGATCTATGGTTTTATGGGTCAGGTGACCACTGTCTTGCCCGGACAAGGTCCTTGTTTACGGTGTGTTTTCCCAAAAGACATAGAAGGCCCAAGACCCTTCCCTGTCTTTGGATTTACGCCTGTGGTAGTGTCTAGCCTTGAAGTTGCAGAAGCCATAAAGGTACTTGCTGGGATAGGGGAACCGCTTATAGGTAGGTTGTTGCTGATAAATGCCGAGACCATGGAGTTTACGGTGGTAAAGGTAGAAAGGAACCCCCTTTGTCCAGTGTGTGGAGGTAAGGCGTGAAACTGAAGGGAGAGGTATTGGCAGTGTGTCTCAGCCCCGAAAAGGGGACGAAGAAGAGGCCTGTTGAGGTGGGTTCCTTTGAAGTAGATTACGGGCTTATAGGAGATGGCCATGCCGAAAAAGGGGGGTCGAGACAAGTGAGCCTCCTTTCCGAAGAGAGTATCCTCTACATGAGAAGCCTTGGGCTTGAGGTGGGTCCAGGGGACTTTGCCGAAAACCTCACTATCAGGGGTATAAGGTTATCGGACCTCAAACCGGGGACAAGGCTCAGGGTAGGTGAGGTCATTCTGGAGGTGACCCAGATAGGCAAGGAATGCCACTCGAGGTGTGCCATCTACCGGCAGGTGGGTGATTGTATAATGCCGCGTGAGGGCGTCTTTGCCAGGGTCATAAGGGGTGGGCAAGTTAGGGCAGGAGACGAAGTAGAGGTCCTTTCCGGATGAATTACCTTTACGAGCTAGTAAAAGGCTCTACGAGGCTATGGGTGGAGATGAGCCCATACCTCCTTTTAGGGATGTTAATGGGGGGTATAATCCATGCCTTTTTACGCGAGGGGTTCATTACCAAGCATCTAGGTAACCCTTCCTTTTCTTCGGTGTGGAAGGCCACCTTGTTTGGAATACCTTTGCCCCTTTGTTCATGTGGGGTGATTCCAGTTGCTGCCACCTTGCACCAACAAGGGGCCTCCAAAGGGGCGGTCCTTGCCTTCATGACCTCGACCCCGACTACAGGTGTCGATTCCATTTTGGCTACTTATTCCCTACTCGGTCCTCTCTTTGCCATCTTCAGACCCCTTGCCTCCATGCTGTCTGGGCTTGCCGTGGGCCTTTTATCTTTTCTATTTCCGGAGGAAAGGGACAAGGGGGCCAAATGCCACCTTTCCCAAAGGCCTTATGCCAATAGGTTTTTAGAGACTTTCCGTTACGGTTTTGTAGAGCTTCCAAAGGACATAGGGAAATGGCTGGTTTTGGGAGTCCTTGTAGGCGGTGCCTTAGGTGCCTTTGTTCCCCAAGGGGCCTTTGAACCCCTCAGGGAACGTCAATTACTGGAGTTCTTAGCGATATTAGGCGTATCGGTTCCCCTTTACGTATGCGCTACAGGGTCTATCCCCATCGCCTTCGCCTTGATGGCAAAGGGGATGTCCCCAGGGGCTGCCCTGGTGTTTCTCATAGCCGGCCCTGCCACAAACGCTGTGACCGTAGGCTTTGTGTACTCGCGCCTCGGCAAGAAGGCGGTTTCCACTTATTTGCTCTCGGTCATAGGTTCGGCCTTCCTCTTGGGTTGGGTTATGAATCTGTTATGGGGATGGGCAGAGGGGGTTCCGGAGTTCTTCAAACCGGGTGGCGAGTTCTTACCTCCTTGGTTAAAAGGGATCACAGGGGCTTTGCTCGTTCTCGTTATAGGAGGGGCTTTTTTGAGGGAACGTCTGTCCAAGGCAAGTAGAGGGGAGGTAGAGGTTATGAGATACACATTTCGAGTACCTACTATGAGCTGCGAGGGTTGTAAGGCCCGTATAGAGGAGACCTTGAAGCAGTTAGAAGGGGTAGAACGCGTGGTAGTGGACCTGAAGGAGAAAAAGGTGGGGGTTGAAGGCCAAGTCCCTAAAGAAGCCCTTGAGGAAGCCTTACGTAAGGCAGGTTACCCGCCAACTCCAGAATCGCCCTGATGTGATATAAGGGGCCTGTTTCCAAAAGGCGTCTTTTTAAGGCTTGGGGTTTGTGGTAGATTGTCTTTGCCTTCCATGGGTTTTGAGGTGCTAAAAGGAGTACAGGGGGAAGAACTCACCCCCGCAATGAGGCAGTACCTAGAGCTTAAGGCCCGCTTTCCCGATTGTATCCTCTTTTTCCAGATGGGTGATTTCTACGAAATGTTCTTCGAAGACGCTATTACGGCCTCCCGTGTCTTGGACATAGCCTTGACCACCCGCGAAAAGGGCAAGGAAAACCCCATCCCCATGTGCGGGGTACCTATGAAGGCGGCTGCTTCTTACATATCCAAACTTCTGGACCATGGGTATAAGGTAGCTATATGCGAACAGGTAGAGGATCCTCGACAGGCAAAGGGAATTGTGAAAAGGGAGGTAGTGAGGGTTATAACCCCGGGGATGGTGGTAGAAGAGGAGAACCTGCCAGAAGGTAACAACTACCTTGCTTCCCTTTACCCCCAAGGCGGCAAATACGGACTTGTGTTCTTCGACCTTTCCACAGGTGAGTTCCGTGGGACCCTTATAGAAGAGGAAGGGCTTCTTCTGGCGGAGTTGAAGAGAAACTCGCCAAGGGAGATCTTACTGCCAGAAGGCGAGGAGTTACTAAGGGGGTGGTTGTCAAAGGAGCTCGAGCGGGTCCTTATAGAATTTCTGCCAGAAGGGGATTTTTCAGAACTCGAGGACCCTTTCCTACCTGAGGCTATACCTTCAGGGCTTAAACGTGCGGCTTCTGCGGTCCTAAGGTATGTCCAAACCACACAAGGGGGCGAGCCTTTACACATAAGGCCTTTTGAGTCCTATGAGCTCAGGGAATTTCTGGTGATAGATGAGACTACGCAGAGGAATCTAGAGCTAGTGCAATCCCAAAGAGGAGCCCCGACCCTCCTTTCGGTCCTGGACTTTACGGTGACATCCATAGGCAAGAGGAAGTTAAGGCATTGGCTCCTTTATCCGCTTTTGGACCTCGGGGCGATAAGGGAGAGGCAAGAGGCCGTTGAGGAGTTGAAGGAAAGCCCTTGGGAACGATCCAAGTTGAGGGAAGCGCTCAAGGGCTTAGTGGACCTCGAAAGGCTTTGTTCGCGATTGGCCTTAAACAGGACAACCCCAAGGGATCTTGGCTTGCTTAGGGAAGCCCTCAGCAAGATACCCGAAATCGCCCGGCTATTGGAGGGGTTTTCCTCACCCCTTTTGGTAAGGACGAGGTCTTCCCTAAAAGTCCCTCAGGAGCTCCTTGAGCTTCTACAGAAGGCCCTTGTGGACGATCCGCCCCAATCCCTATCAGAGGGAGGGATAATAAGGGAAGGGTATAACCAAGAGCTTGATGAACTGCGGAACCTGAGCCGCAATGCCAAAAGGTGGATAGCCGAACTGGAAGAAAGGGAAAGACAAAGGACTGGCATTCAAAACCTTCGCGTGGGGTATAACCAGGTCTTCGGTTACTACATAGAGGTGACCAGGTCAAACCTCCATCTTGTGCCCAAGGACTACGTAAGGAAACAGACCTTAGTAGGTGCTGAGCGCTTCGTTACAGCCGAACTGAAGGAATACGAGGAGAAAGTCTTGAGCGCTGAAGAAAGGATCAGGGGGCTTGAGCGTGAGCTTTTTTCCGAGATACGGGAACGTGCTTTGGGCTACCTCAGGCAACTACAACTCATCGCCCAGGGGATAGGGGTGATTGACGCACTTCAATCCCTGGCAGAAGCGGCTTCAAGGAACCATTACGTTAGGCCCGAAGTGCACGAAGGCGATGAGATCGTGATAATCGAGGGAAGGCATCCTGTGATCGAAAGGTCCATCTCTGAGCCTTTTGTACCGAATGACGCAAGGCTTGACCTCAGGGATAACCAGGTCCTAATAATCACCGGGCCGAACATGGCGGGGAAATCCACATATATCCGACAAGTAGCCTTGATCGTCTTGATGGCCCACATGGGGTCTTTTGTCCCCGCTAAAGAGGCCAAAATTGCCTTGACCGATAGGATCTTCTCACGGATAGGGGCTTCGGACGACATCGCCCGAGGACAAAGCACCTTCATGGTGGAGATGAAGGAGACGGCCACTATCTTAAGGGAGGCCACGTGCCGTAGCCTTGTGGTCCTTGATGAAATAGGACGAGGCACAAGTACTTACGATGGCATTTCGATAGCCTGGGCGGTTGTGGAACATCTACACAACGTCAACCGCTCAAAGACCTTGTTTGCCACCCATTACCACGAGCTTGTGGAGTTGGAATCGTTATTGCCCAGGGTCAAGAACTACCATATTGCCGTCAAGGAATATCGGGGCGAGGTCGTCTTCCTTAGGGAACTGAGGCCAGGGGGGATGAGCAAGAGCTATGGGATCCAGGTGGCCAAACTGGCCGGTTTGCCGGAGGTTGTCCTCCAAAGGGCAAAGGAAGTCCTCAAGGAACTCGAAAGGAGGGCCCAGGAAGGGACACTGATGGGCAAAAAGGACCTCCAGCTTTCCCTTTTCCACCAGCCTCGCTCGAAGGTCCTGGAGGAGTTAAGGTCTATAGATCCCAATTATCTAACGCCTCTTGAGGCCCTGAAACTCCTTTTCAGATGGAAACAGCTTGAGGGATGAGGGGACCGCTCAGGAGGATGGTACAAGAGCAGCTCCTATCCAGAGGGATCAAGGATTGGAGGGTAATAAAAGCTATGTCTAAGGTACCGAGGCATCTGTTTGTGCCCGAGGCCTTGGCCGATAAAGCATATCTCGATTTGGCCTTGCCCATAGGATATGGTCAAACCATATCCCAGCCCTATACTGTAGCCTTGATGCTTGAGGCCTTAGAGCTCGAGGAGGGGAATAAGGTCCTCGAAATAGGGACGGGTTCAGGCTATATGACTGCCCTTTTGGCCGAACTTTGTCAGAGGGTCTTTTCTGTAGAAAGGATCCCCGAGTTGGCACAAAGGGCTAGGAGGCTTTTGGATGCCCTTGGATATGAGAAAGTCCTGATAAAGGTAGGGGATGGGAGCGTGGGGTGGCCTGAAGAGGCCCCTTTTGATAAGATCGTGGTTAGCGCTTCAGCCCCTCAAGTTCCTTCGCCTCTGCTGAGCCAGCTCAAAGAAGGCGGCAAGATGGTGATACCTGTGATCGTAAATGGACAGGAGAGGCTTTTCCGTATAACCGCCTTAAGCAATGGGTACAAGCGCGAAGACCTCGGACCTTGTAGGTTTGTCAAACTCATAGGGAAGGAAGGATGGAAAGACGACAAATAGGGGTTATAGGGGCTGGAAGTTGTTCGGAGGAGATCTACGAACTTGCCTTAAGGGTGGGGAGGGAAATAGCCCGATTGGGGCACATTTTGGTCTGCGGAGGGCTTGGTGGTGTGATGGAGGCCGCCTGTAGGGGGGCAAAGGAAGCCGGTGGGTTGACAGTGGGGATACTGCCAGGGCCTTCCAAGGATGCAGCTAATAGGTGGGTGGATGTGGTCATTGCCACCGATATGGGTCACGCGAGAAACGTCATAATCGTCCACAGTTCCGATGGCCTCATTGCCATATCAGGAGGACCGGGGACCCTTTCGGAGATCGCCATCGCCTTGAAGACCTCAAAGCCCGTCGTGTCCCTTAAGAGCTTCGCTTTGGACGGTCTCCTTCCTCAGGCCCAAGGTCCGGAAGAGGCAGTGCAGATGCTTCTAAAGATGTTGGAGGGCAGATGACCTTTTATCTGGTCTTTTTGCTCCTTGCCCTATTAGCCTGTGCCCCAAGGGTTATAAAGGTTGAACCAAGAGGGGTATATCATACGGTTAAACCGGGTGAGACCCTTTGGCGCATATGTAAGGCTTATGGGGTCAACTTGGAAGAGGTAGCCAGGCTAAACGGTCTCCATGATCCAACCAAGGTCCATGTGGGCCAGAGGATCTTTATACCAGGGGCCAAAGAGGTGTTAGAGGTAGCCCTCCCTCCGTCTCGTGTCCTTGAAGAGGAGCCTCAGTTCCTTTGGCCTGTTTTGGGCATGATAAGTCGCGGTTTTTCAGAGGGGGAAGCAAGACATTGCGGGGTCGACATTTTGGCCCCCCTTGGGACCCCCATAAGGGCTGCTATGAAGGGGAAGGTGGTCTTCAGCGGCGTCCTCAGAGGGTATGGCAATGTGGTGGTCCTTGAGCATTCTGGGGGGTTTTACACAGTTTACGCCCATAACTTAGTAAACCTTGTGAGGGAGGGGCAGTGGGTAGAAAGGGGCGAAGTGATCGCCCGGGTGGGAAGGACGGGGAACGCTACGACTCCTCATTTACACTTCGAGATCCGGAATGGGGCGAAGGCCATAGATCCGATGAAGATGCTAGGTACGATGACCGCTTATTGAAGCTTTACCTGGAACAGGTCAGGCGCTACCCCCTCCTGACCCCTGAGGAGGAAAAGGAATTGGCCGAAAGGGCCTCCCGAGGCGACCAACAGGCCCGGCGGAGGATTATAGAGGCAAACCTCCGACTTGTCCTGACCATAGCAAAAAGATATGTAGGGCAGGGGCTTCCTCTACTGGACCTTATAGAGGAAGGTAACATTGGCCTCATAAAGGCGGTGGAAAAGTTCGATCCCCACAAGGGTTGTCGTTTTTCCACTTATGCCACCTTGTGGATCCGCCAGGCCATAGAGAGGGCGATTGTGAGCCAGAGCAAGTCCGTACGGGTACCTACACATGTCTCCAGTGAACTGAGGAGGGTCCTCAGGGCTATAAGGCACTTGGGGCAGGACTTACAGAGGGAACCCACCCCTGAAGAGGTAGCAGCCGAAGTAGGGATGAGCCGCGAAGAGGTGGAACGTTTGATGCAAGCCGTCTTAAGGGTTAGCTCAATAGAAGCCCCTTTAGCAGAAGATGAGGGGGAAACTTTTTCCATAAAGGACGTACTGAGATCAGAGACGAGGAGTCCTTTTTCCCTTACCGAATACATGGAACTCGTAAAACTATTGGATTCTTGGCTTAAGCTACTTACACCCCAACAGCGTAGGGTCATAGAGCTACGTTTTGGGCTCCTGGATGGAGAACCAAAGACACTTGAAGCCATCGGTAGGGCCTATGGTATAACCCGGGAGCGTATAAGGCAGATAGAAGCCGAGGCCATCGAGAGGCTGAGGACCCTCATACGCTCAAAGGATATCTTGCTTTTCGAAGAGATAAGGCCGAAACTGAAGAGGGGTAAAAGGGCCAAGAACAGATGAGGATCCACCTGTCCATACCTTACTTCCTCCTAAAGGAACGCATTGAGGAGGTCCTATCACATGGGATAAGTCCAGAGGTGTACTTTGATGCTGAGACCCTCGAAGGGCTAGACCTTAAGGAGCTGAAACCCCTTTGTAGGGCCCTTTTTAAAAAAGGGCTAACCTGTACGGTCCATGCCCCCTATTCAGACCTCTCACCAGGGGCTATTGACCCAGAGGTAAGGCGTTTGACCCTTAGGCGTTTTTACAAACTCCTGGAAACGGCGGTGTGGTTTTCCCCCCTTAACGTGGTCTTCCATCCTGGTTATATGCCCATGGTCCATAAAGAGTACCTTGAAGAATGGGTGAAAAGGGCCCAGGAGACCTGGTACTTAGTGGGAAGGAGGGCAGAGCAACTCGGCCTAGTGATTTCCCTTGAGAACGTATTCGAGGAAGGCCCTGAGGTCTTAAAGGGGCTTTTTGAGGGCATCGGTCTTCCCTTTGGTTTTTGTTTCGACTTAGGGCACTGGTTTACCTTTGCAAATTCCGATTTGGGAAATTGGATGGAGGCCTTCTCCGATAGGCTTCTTGAGGTGCACTTACATGACAACCACGGCTCAAAAGACGAACATCTCCCTCCAGGAGAAGGGAGGATTGACTTCCTGGGACTTTTACCCCTTTTACCCGGAAAGGACGCCCTGATCTTCACTGTGGAGGTCTATGAGGAGGCAAAGGCGCTTAAGGCCTTGGAGGCCGCTAAATCCTTATTGGAGGGCTTCAAGTGCAAGCAGGAGAATTAGTTAAGGATGGGACCTGCTTTGTTTGCGGTCAAGAGAATCCACGAGGCTTTAGGCTTTCGGTCAGACGATGGGATAAAGGGGCGGAGTTTGAGTTCGTGGCAGAAGGAACCTTCAGGGGGTGGAATAAGTACCTCCATGGAGGGGTCATCAGCCTCCTGTTTGATGAACTCTTGGGCTGGACCTCGCGGTTTTTAGGTTACAAGGCCCTAACCGCCAGGCTCGAGGTAAGGTATAGGAAGCCTGTACCTATTGGTACGCCCTTGCTTTTCAAAGGGGAACTCGAGGGGCAGAGAAAGGGGCTCTTGTTCATAAAGACCATGGCCCTTCTGCCTGATGGTACCGTTGCTGCCGAAGGAAAAGGGACGATGATGATAGTGGGAAAGGAGTCCCCTTCTCCTTAATCCTCTAAAAGAAAGACGACCTCCAACTCGACCCTGTATTCAGCGATCTTATCGCCATCGACCACCACCTCGAGCTCTTTAACCCTAAGGCCGGTGATCCCCCTTAGGGTTTTTATAGCCCTCTTGAACCCTACCTGTATGGCGTCCTCAAAGCCCTTAGGGGAGCTCGCGATGATATGCGTCACCCTAGCCACCTTGCCTTCTGGCATTCTTTGCCTCCTTCCTTTTTGCTTGACACTATAGCCTTAGTTTCCGCCTTTTCAACCCTTAGATACACGGCAAAAAGGACGTTCACTTGAAGGGGTGGGTTCCACTGTTTAATTTCTAAAAAGGTGTCCTATGATTAGTCTGCAGTTTGCCATCCGTTCTCTCTATCCTTTTGTCTTGTAAAAAGGGGGATGTCATGCGCCATGTGGTATTGGTGTGTGTGGCCATCTTTCCCTTACTTGTCTGTTCTGGGATCGTTTACACAATTCTCTCCCTTTACATGGCCGATCTTGGATTCAAGAAGAGCCAGATAGGTCTCCTTTATACAGTAGGGGCTTTGGCTGGTGCTATAGCTTCGCCTTTGTTTGGGAGGTTGGCCGACCGCATAGGAAGGAAACCCGTGCTTTTGGGGGCCATGTCTGCCTTTGTGTTGGTTTTTAGTGGCTTTGCCTTCGTGGCCAAAGCGGAGCACATGTTCTTAGTGATGTTGCTTGAAGGGACCGCTTGGGGTGCAATGGGGACGTCTGCAAACGCCTTGGTGGCGGACCTTGTGCCGCAGGAAAAAAGAGGAGCGGCCCTTGGGGTTTATAACACCGCTTGGAATTTGGGGTGGATCATAGGTCCGGTGACCGGCGGCATGCTTTCCGATGTCTTCGGTTTCAGGAAGACCTTCTTGCTGGCTGCAGCCTTTATCGTCTGCGGGGTCCTACTGGGCCTGGGGCTTCTGCCTTCAGAAAAAGGGCTTTCGACATCTGAGCAAGCTGATGAGCCATTCTGATGGGTTCGGGCAACCTTGCCCCCCTTGTGCTTTCCAAGGTCCACCTAATGGATCCCCAAAGGTCTATCCTATGGCCAGGTGAAACGCATATAGGTTTCACACTCTCCTTTGTCCTCAAAAGCACACCGATGGTCTTCCCTTCAAAGACTAGTGGGGAATAAGCCCCCCTTTTTCTCCCAGGAGGGTTTGCCTTTCCTATGAGGACCTCCTTAGCGCAACCTATTGTCCTGATCCCAAGCATCACCCCCAAATGGCTCGCCAAACCTATCCCACGAGGGTGGGCTATCCCCTGTCCGTCGACAAGGAGCAGCTCGGGCCGCTTAACTGTCGCATAGTAGGCCTCCACCAGAACAGATACCTCCCTGAAGGAGAGGAAGCCGGGCACATAGGGAAAGGATACAAGCTCAACAGCCCTTCCCATGTCTATTAATTGGAGATCTGGCCACCGCATTACCACGACCACACCGATGGCCCACGGACCCACATAGGCCACATCGGCCCCGCCGATGAAACCCAACGGTCCGCTGAAGGGTTCAAGCCTCACCTTTGAGGCCAATTGTCGTTGAAGGGCCTTTAGCTTATCAACGTAGCTCGAGGGCAGATCCACGGGTGACCTTCAGCAGGAAGGGATCCTCCAAAGGGGACCGAAAGCTAGGATCAAGGGCCTTGATGACCTCGAAATACCCCAGGGCCGCTTGGAAAGATGGGGATTCGCCATATACGGAACGATACCCCTGGACGAATTCCCTTACCCCATCCCTTGTGCTACTTTCCCAAAAAGGACAGGCCAAAAAGGCCCCTTCCATATATCGACCGCAAACCCTAAGAAGCCCCGAAGGATCCTTGGGCAATAAGACGAAGACCTTAGGCCCCTTTCCCTCGCCTTGGGCGAGGACAGAACAGATGTCCTTTTCCTCGCCCACCAAAAGCAAACCCTTGGCCTTTTCCTTTTTATCCTTGTCATCGGGCCCAAGACGTAAAACCTCAAGCCCTTGGGCCTTTGCTGCCTTGGAAACCACTTCCTTCAAACGTTCTCCTCCAGGGCCAATTAGCGCTAACTCGGTAAGTCCTTCCCTTTTGGCTAGTTCAAGGAGACCCTTTATCCCTTTCTCAAAGCCGTAAACGCCGAAAAGGAGGGTACCTGATGTATCCTCAGGTGACCTTTCGAACTTAAGCCGCATCTTCCACGGTACCCTTTCTCCGAAAACCCCACCTGCCAAAAAGGCCCCTTTCAAGAAATCTAGCCCCCTTTTCCCATCTGGAAACATACGCACCCTCAACACCTGTGACTTCACCTCTGTCCTTACGTCGTTCCAGGCCTTTTGCCATTGGTTGAGCACCCCTTTTTCTTTGGCCTTGTCCCTTAGGGTTTCCAAAGCGAAGAAGGCCTTTGCCGGTTGTCCCTCTTTTAAGTGCAATCGGGCAAGGGTAATCCTTGCCAAGACCCCAAAGGGATGATTTGAAAAGGCCTTCTCTACTTCCATGAGCTGTTCCCTACTACATTCCTCTATGAGAGAGAAAGCCTCTTGCCGCGCTTCCGATACCCCTTCCTTTTGGAGCAGCTCGTAGTTCTTGAGGGCCTTAACGGGGTTGATACGGCCCAGAGACTTGGCGAGGATCTTTAAGACTTCCTTTTTTTCCTCCGAGGACAAGGGCGTTTTCAAGAGGCCTTCGGCAAGGGGAGGGATCTTATGGGTTTCGCCTGCTTTTTCAAAGGACCTGATGGCCTGGAGGGTTATGGACTTATCCCTACCCGATTCAGGAAAGGACCCCAGTAGCTCCTGGAAGTAAAGAGAGGATTTCTCATATCGCTTCAGGCTGAAATAGGAAAAGGCCAAGAGCTTTAGGGCCTCCTTTTTAAGAGGGCCTTGAGGGAAGCGATCGATCAAAGGTTCAAGCATCGAAACGACTTCTGTCGCTTTACCTTCTCCATATGCCTTGTTTGAAGCAAAAAGGACTTCCTTTAACTGTTGTTCGGAAAGCGGAGGGTAAAAGACCCTTTTTTCGGGCATACAGGAAAGGACCAGTGCCAGAAGGGGTAAAAACAGTTCAAGGGGCCTCTTCAAGGACATAGATATCGGGAAGCTCCCTGTAGCGCTCGTTGTAGTCTATACCGTAACCCACTACAAACCCTTTGTCTACCACAAAGCCCACGTAATGTAAGGGGACGTCCACCTTTCGCCTCTGCCTTTTGTCCAAAAGGGCACAGACCTTGACGCTTTTAGGACCGCGGGCCAAAAGCTCCTCTATCAGGAACTTCAAACTAAGGCCCGTATCCACTATGTCTTCCACGATGAGGACATCCTTGTCCCTCGGATCACATTCAAGCCCCTTGGTCATCTTTATATCACCTGAGGTTTCAGTCCTGTGACCGTAACTAGAAAGCCTGACGAAATCCACCTGTACAGGGATGGACAAAACCCTTACCAAGTCAGCCAAAAATACGAAAGCCCCTTTCAAAACCCCGATCATTAAGAGGGACTTATCCCTGTAGTCGCGCGATATTTCTTCCCCAAGGCGCCTTACAGCCTCCTGTATCTCCTCGCGGGAAAAGAGGAGCCTGATGCCTTCAGCCATCTCCGTCTAGAGGCCGGGTTCTAACACTATGATCTCTGGACCTTCCCCTTTGAAGTCCTCTGGTCCAAGGGAGATAACACTTGACCCCACCCTCTGTACGCGTTCCTTATCCTTTAAGAAATCCTCAACAGGGGAGATGGGGAAACCACACTTAGGGGTTTTGAAATGCATGGGTATGGCCTTCTTAGGCCTTATCTGTGAAAGGACCTGTGTGGCCTCTTTCGCATCTATGGTGTAATACCCACCTACAGGAATAAGCAAGAGATCAACTTCCCCTATTTCCCTCAGGTGATCGTCCGAAAGTACATGTCCTAGGTCACCCAGATGGCATATCCTTATGCCATCCACTGTGAAACAGAAGACCGTGTTTTTACCCCTTTCCTTTCCCCCTGATGGGTCGTGAAAGGTAGCTATGCCCTTGAAGGTCCTGCCACGTACCTCGTGGACCCCAGCCCCTTTTAGGACGACCGGTGAGCCCTTAATGTCTGAAACCCAATTGTGATCTTCGTGATCGTGGCTGACGGTCACGACATCCGCTTCTTCTTTAATGGCCCCATAAGCTATTCCCCCTCCGTAAGCCCCGGGTTTATAGGGATCAGTGATGACCCTAAAACCATCGCTTCCCTTTATCAAAAAGGCCGCATGCCCCAACCACTTTACCTCCATGCCGCCCCTCCTTTCCCTTTTTCGCCTAACAAAAATAACATACCGTGATAGAATGGAAAAGGTTCTTGGAGGTTTATAAGGAAAGGAGGAGGTCAGATGGTCTTTTCAAAGAAGTTCTTCTTGTCTTTGTCCTTCATAGGGTGTTTGATACTGGGGTATAAAACGGCCTGCTGGCCTTTCCGTTTTGCGGTGGAGTATAACGCCCATTCTGCACCCTTTTGGGTTGCCCTTGAAAAGGGTTGGTTTCAAGAGGCTGCGATAGAGGTCGAATCCTATGAGGCCTTTCTGACCGGTACGGCCCTTGCAGCTGCCTTACAGAGGAAGAAGATCGAAGTGGCCTATATGTGCCTTGCCCCTGCACTTTTGGCCTTTTGTAACGCCAATGTGCCCCTCAGGTGTCTTACGCTAACCCATAGGTACGGCTATGGACTTGTGGTCGATCCTTCAAAGGTGAAGGCCGTAGAGGATCTCTCCAAGGTTAAGGTTGGCTGTCTGAGGGAGGGGACGACAGTGGACCTTTTTATGAAAGGGGTTTACGAACGCTACGGAGGCCTTCAGGGACACAGAAAGGAAGAGGTTTTACGGATGAACCCCTTTTTGACGGTCTTGGCCCTTTCACGAGGACAGATCGGGGCTGCTTTTTTGCCCGAGCACTGGGTAAGTCTGGCCGAACAGATGGGTTTCAAGGTATTGCTTTCCGCAAGCGACGTATTTCCTAAAATGCCCGGGAGCGTCCTGGTGGTGACCGAGGGGCTTCCTGCGGCTTCGGCCTTAAAGCTTAAAGAAATCACTGAGCGCGCTACCAGGTGGCTTAGGGATCACCCTGAAGAGGGGGCAAGGATCCTTTCGCGTCATTTTGCCATGAACCTCCCGGTGGATATAGGAGGGGAAATGCCTTTACCTAAACCAAACGAAGGGGTTTTCCTCCGGGCCTTTTCGAGGATGGCCTTCGATTCCACCCTTACAGAAGAAGACGTCAAATGGACCTTGGAATTGCTCTTGCGTTATGGCTACGTTTCTAAATCCATAGACCCCAAAGAGGTCCTTTGGAGGCCATGAGGAGGTTAAAGGCCCCTAACGCCTTTATACCGGTAATTGTGGCCTTTTCCGCCTGGGAGGTTGCCTCAAGGGTAGGCCTAAAGGAGGCAATCCTTTTGCCTCCGCCTTCAGACCTCCTTTGGACCTTTTTATGGCTTCTGAAAGGGAAGGAGTTCCTGTGGGCGTTGGTTAAAAGCTCCCTGAGGGTTTTGATCGGGCTTTCACTTGGGGCTTCAGTGGGCTTTGCCTTCGGCGTGCTTATGGGGCTAAAGGAGACATTGGACCGGTGGCTTTCCCCCATCTTTTCCCTCCTTTACCCCATACCCTCTTTGGGGTGGCTTCCCCTTTTACTTATATGGTTAGGACCAGGGGAGGGGCTCTCTGTGGCTTTGATCTTCATCTGTTCCATGTTCCCGGTCCTTTACAACACCTTGACAGGTATAAGGGGTGTGCCTAGAGAGCTCCTTTACGCTTCCAAAGTCCTAGGGGCATCCCCCTTGAGGACGCTAAAGGAGGTGCTCCTTCCCTTGGCCCTGCCCCAGATCTTGACGGGCTTGAGACTTGAAGCCGGTATGGCTTGGAGAGTGCTACTTGCAGCTGAGATGATAGCCATACCCACCGGGATTGGAGCCCTCATGTGGAAGGCCGAAAGCTTGATGAGGGTGGACGTCATATTGGTGTGCTTAGGGGTGTTGAGCTTTCTGTGTTTTGCCTTCGAGAGGTCCTTCCTTTGGCTTGAACGGAGGTTTACCAGGTGGAGGTAAGGGTCGAGGGCCTTGAGAACTTCGCCCTAAAAGGGGTCGATTTAACGGTGGGGGAAGGAGAGGTAGTTGCCCTTGTAGGTCCTACAGGGGCAGGGAAGACCACCCTCCTTAACGCCATAGCCGGCCTTGTACCCTATAAGGGGAAGGTGAAGATAGGCCAAAATCCAATTGACCACTTGCCGCCTGAAAGACGTCAAGTGGGTTACCTTTTCCAAGGCTTGGCCCTGTTTCCACACATGACCGTTTGGGAAAACGTCGCTTTTGGCCTTAAGGCAAAAGGGCTAAAGGGGCAGGCCCTTGAGCAGAGGGTAGAGGAGGTGTTGGAACTCCTCAGGATCTCCCATTTGAGGGGCAGATACCCAAAAGACCTAAGCGGTGGTGAGGCCCAAAGGGTGGCCTTGGGCAGGACCTTGGCACCGTGGCCAAGGGTGCTCCTTCTAGATGAGCCCTTTTCTAAGCTTGACCTTCGGACCTCAAAATACCTGAGGACGGAATTCAAGAGGCTACAGCGTTCCCTCAAAATAACCACCATATTTGTGACACATAATGTTACCGAGGCCTTCGAGATGGGGGACCGCGTGGCCTTGATGGCCGAAGGCAAGATACAACAAGTAGGTATACCCGAAGAGCTCATGTTCAAGCCCTCCAACGACCTAGTTTCCCGCTATTTCGGAGGGCCAAACGTCTTCGAATGCCGTTCCTTTACGCCTCTGGACTCCGGTCTTGCACAGGTGGACGTAGGGGGGTTATTGCTCTTGGTCCCCTATACAGGGAAGAAGATAACGAGGATTTCCTTTCTACCATGGAATGTGCACCTCTCAAAAGACCCTCCTCCCGGACCTAACGTCAATCGGCTTATGGGAGCCGTGGAAAAGGTAGAACACGACCCTCCTTTCGTAAGGGTAGAACTAACCGTAGGCCCAAAGAGGATCTTGGTGGAAATGGAAGAGGAAACTTATAACCACTTAGGCCTTAGGCCAAAAGACCACGCATACGTGGTTTTACCTCTCCGCGCCATTCGCACCTTAGAAAGCGAACTTTAATAGAATTTGCCACTATAAAAAGACAACGCCATGGCTTTCATCTTTAAGGCCATTGACAAATTTAATTTTATAAAACAGAATTAAGTCACCACTATGTGGAGGGCTTAGATGTTGAGGTTAAAGGTGAACGGTAAGGTATATAAAGTGGATGTTTCTCCTGATACGCCCCTTTTGTGGGTTTTAAGGGATCATTTGAAACTTACGGGTACCAAGTATGCATGTGGGGTAGGGGAATGTGGTGCTTGTACGGTTCACGTGGACGGGGCGGCGCAGAGGTCTTGTGTGCTTCCTGTGGGGGAAGTTGAAGGTAAGGAAGTGGTGACGATAGAAGGGCTTCCTGCGGACCATCCTGTAAAAAGGGCTTGGTTGATAGAGCAAGTTCCCCAATGTGGGTATTGTCAGCCGGGGATAATCATGCAGGTGGCATACCTTTTGTCCAAGAGGCCTTTGCCAAACCATGAAGAGGTCATACGGCAACTCGATGACGTGATTTGTAGGTGTGGGACCTATCCGCGGATAAAGAAGGCGGTAAGGCTAGCCATTGAACTCATGAAGAAGGAGGTTAAAGGATGAATGAGCTCAAGATGTCAAGGCGCGAATTTTTGAAAACAGCCGGTCTGGTCATCGCAGCCTCCATTACCCCTTTGGGTGTGAAAGTGGTAAATGCCTCTACTGACAAGGAGGCCCTCAGGGCCTTTAAACCCACTGTTTGGTACGAGGTCCTTCCAGATGACAGCGTCTTCATTTACTTCGGCAATTCAGAGATGGGGCAAGGTTCCATGACGGCCTTGGCCATGATAATAGCGGATGAGCTTGAAGTAGACTGGAAGCGAGTGGTTGTCAAACAAGTAGGGGCTGACGATGCCTTTAAAAATCCCCTGCTTGGTGCGCAGGTTACAGTTGCAAGTGCGAGCGTAAGGGGGTTTTTCGAACCCTTGAGGAAGGCTGGTGCTGTAGGAAGGGTCCTCTTTGTGAAGGCAGCTGCCCAGTTGTGGAAAGTCCCTGAGCAGGAGTGTGTGGCCCAATTGGGTACGGTTAGGCACACACGGTCAAACAAGAAGATAAGTTACGGGAAGTTAGTAGGGGTGGCTTCTCAATTACCGGTCCCGGCAGAGGTCCCCCTCAAGGCAGAGAGGGAATTCAGGTACATCGGCAAGCCCATGAAACGTCTTGATATACCTCAAAAGATAGAGGGTAAAGCAATTTTTGGCATGGACGTAGAAGTACCCGGCATGCTTTACGCCGTGGTTGCGCATCCGCCTTCATATAATGCAAAACCTCTCTCTTACGATGAACAGGCCGCTTTGGCCGTCAAGGGCGTAAGGAAGGTGGTCCGTATACCACAAGGGATCGCTGTGGTTGCGGATTCTTTCTTTTCTGCTTACAAGGGGAGGGAAGCTTTAAAGGTTAAATGGGACAGGGGATCTCATCCATACATGGATAGCCAATATATCGAAAAGTACTTCTTAGAGTGTTTGGATAAACCTGGGGCCGTAGCCAAACATGTAGGGGATGTGCAAAAGGCCCTTTCAGCAGCCGACAAGGTCTACGAGGCTGTTTACTACGTGCCACATGTGGCCCACGTCACAATGGAACCTATGAACTGCACGGTTTATGTCCAAAAGGACAGGTGCGACATATGGGTTCCCACACAAGCCCAGACGCTGACAAGGCTTGTGGCTTCGAGGATCACGGGTTTGCCTCCAGAAAAGGTCCACGTTCATACCACCTTTTTGGGGTGTGGCCTTGGGAGGCGTTCACAGGCCGATTTTGTGATGGAGGCATGTGAGATTGCAAAACAAGTGGACGGCCCTGTAAAGCTCGTGTGGACACGTGAGGATGACATTAAATGCGACCGTTTCAGGGCGGCGACATGCCAAAGGATCAAGGCAGGGCTTGATAAGGAAGGGAAGGTCATTGCTTGGCATCACAAAGTGGTCTGTACTTCCATTTTGAAGTTTTACAACCCCGCGTGGATAAAGGACGGTGTCGATTACTTCTGCCTATGGGGGATCGTCGACTCTCCTCCCCCGCCGGTTTATTCCACTACCGCTTATGAATTTCCGAACTTTTACGTTGAGCAATACCTTTCAGAACTACCCATCCCTGCTGCCCCGTGGAGATCCGTTCAAAATGCCCCGAATGCCTTTGTGGTGGAATGCTTTATAGATGAACTGGCTCGTTTTGTGGGTAAGGACCCTTTGGAGTTTCGCATGCATCTATTGAGGAATAAGCCCCGCGCAGTTAAGGTATTGGAAACGGTTGCGGAGATGTCCGGGTGGGGTAAACCTCTAGGGAGAGGCAGGGGTCGTGGCATAGCCTTCCATACGTGTTTCGGCACTTATGTGGCGCAGGTGGCTGAGGTGACCGTAGATGAAAGTTCGGGCAACATAAGGGTGGACAAGGTCTTTTGTGCTGTCGACTGTGGTATATGTGTAAACCCAGATACGGTAGTGGCCCAGATGGAAGGTGCCATCACATTAGGGGTTAGCACTGCGCTTAAGGAAGAAGTCCTTTTTGAATCAGGAGGCGTTAAGTCATCCAACTTCGATGATTACAAGGTCATAAGGATGAGTGAGGTTCCTGAAATAGAGGTGAAGATAATAGAGAGCGGTAAAGAAAACATAGGGGGCATTGGCGAACCCGGGGTTACACCTACTGCCCCAGCCATTGCCAATGCGGTTTTCGATGCCATAGGCAAGAGGATCAGACGGCTGCCTTTGACACCAAAAGTTCTCCTTGAGGGCTCTTAAAAGGGGTTGAAGCAAAGGCATCGTTTGCCCTATTCCTTGGGTTGTGCTAAATAGACAGCGACCCGCAAGTCCTTAAGGAGGTTGCCCTATGGAGTGTAAGCTGGAAAACAACCTGAAGGCCTGTACGTGTACTTATGAACCATGCCCTAGGAAAGGAAAGTGTTGTGAGTGCCTTAGTTATCACTGGTCCAAACGCCAATTGCCCGGGTGTCTTTTCCCACCAGAGGTGGAAAAGACCTACGATCGTTCCCTTAAGAGGTTTATAGAAAGCTGGAGTAGTCGTCTTTGAGCTTTCATCGCTTGAGGTTCCTCTCATAAATGATCCTAAGCCCTTTAAGGGTGAGGAACTCATCCACTACGTCTATGGCCTTGGTCTCCGGGGCGATGAGGGGTGCGTAGCCGCCGGTGGCGATCACCAAGGGCCGACTTTGCCTCTCCTGTGCCATTCTCCTAACCAGGGCCTCGACAAGTCCTACGTATCCGTAAAAGACCCCAGATTGGATGCTCCAGACGGTGTTCCTACCTATTACCCCTTTGGGTTTAGAGAACTCTACGCGTGGTAATTTCGACGTCCTCTGGAATAGGGCTTCTAGGGATACCCCTATCCCTGGGGCTATGGCTCCTCCAAGGTATTCGCCCTTGGCGGTGACGTAGTCAAAGGTCGTAGCTGTACCGAAGTCGACGACTATGAGCTCCCTTCGGTACTGTTCGTAAGCAGCTACTGCGTTCACTATACGGTCTGCTCCAACTTCATGGGGGTTTTCATAAAGGATGGGCATACCTGTTTTCACCCCAGGGCCCACTATAAGGGGTTTTACCCCAAACAACTTCCTTGAAGCCTCCTCGAAGATGGGCGTAAGAGGGGGCACAACGCTTGAGATAGAAACCCCTTCCACCTCCTTTGACCTTATGGCCTCAAGTAAGAGGAGTTCTTTAAGCAACACGGACACTTCATCCACGGTCCTTTCCACTAAAGTCGCTATCCTCCAATGACAGACTAATTCTTCTCCATCGAAGATGCCTATAACGGTATTGGTGTTCCCTATGTCTATCACCAGGAGTTTGCCCACTTTTTTACCCTCACATCCCCAGCGAAGACCTTCTTTGGGCCTTGGAGGGTCCTTAAGATGAGGGCTCCTTCCTCATCAAGGCCCTCAACCACCCCTTCTATGACATGTCCAAACTCCTCTACCAAAACCTCAGAACCTTCCATGTGAAAATAAGCCTTATAGCGGTCAAGGAGCTCCTTTTCTTTCCCAAGGCCCAGATCAAGGTAAAGGGGTTCAAAGGCCTCAAGCACCTTTTTTACCAATTCGTTGCGTGAGACCTCATGCCCCAATTCCTCAGCGAGAGATGTGGCAATTTCTTGAAGCTCGGCTGGCAGGTCCATCCTCTTGACGTTTACGTTTATACCTATTCCCAACACCACAAAGGAGGTCATTTCTGCCTCCCCGTAGGCCTCGGCCAATATCCCGCAGATCTTCTTCCCCTTCACCAAGACGTCATTTGGCCACTTAAGAAAGGGGTTTAACCCGTAACTGTGCTTCAACACCTCGGCTACTGCCAGAGAGGCTAATAGCCCCAATAAAGGTACCTTTCGAGGTGGAAGTTTAGGCCTGAGTATCAGGGACATATAGATGTTCCTATGGGGAGGGGAGAACCACACCCTACCCAGGCGTCCTTTTCCATGGGTCTGTGCTTCGGCTAAAAACACTTCCCCCTCTTCAGCCCCTTTTAAGGCTTCCTCAAAGGCCCAAGTGTTCGTGGAGTTCACTTCCTGGGCGATGTGGACTTTTTTGCCAAAGAACGTACAACTAAGTCCCTCTCTTATGGCCAACTCGTTTAAGGCTTCTGGTTCCCTTAGTAAGGCATATCCCATTTTGGGCTTTGAGGCTATGGTATATCCTTTTTCCTTGAGCTTTTTTACCATTTTCCATATGGAAGCCCTAGTTAGGCCGAGTTTTTCCCCTAATCTCTCCCCTGAGACGAATCCTTTTTCTTCCCTTAGGGCCTTCAAGAGTTTCTCCAACCTAGGGCCTTTATTGGAACTTGTCATAACGCAAAAACCTCGCCGAAAAGCTACCTCTTCCCTGGGTGAGGGACCTTAAATCCGTCGAATACCCGAAAAGGCGCGTGAGGGGGACAAGCGCGCGGATTATGGCTATCTTCCCTTTAGTGGTTATGCCCTCTATTTGCCCCTTACGTGCTTGAAGGTCCCCTATGACCTCTCCCATGAACTCAAGGGGGACTACGACGTTAAGTTCCATTATGGGTTCAAGAAGGATGGGTTTGGCCTTCTCGGAGGCCTCTTGGATGGCTTGGGAAAGCGCCGCCTTAAGCACCAGCGGGGCCCATTCGTCCTTGCTGTAAGAGACTTCCTTCAGAAGGACTTTCACGTCCGTCAAGGGATAGCCGAGGACCCCTATGGTAGTGGCCTCCCTTACCCCTTCCTCTATGGACTTTAGGTGTTCCTCAGGTAATCCTTCGGGTAGTAAGGGGATGAATTCCACTCCCTTGCCCCTTTCGTTTGGGATCAGCTCTAATGTGACCTCTGCAAACCTTTGGGCCCCTTCTATAAGACGGGAGAATTGGACCTTGACTTCTGCCCCTTGGGATATGGTCTCGCGGTAGACCACTTGAGGTTTGCCCACGTTGACCTCAAGGCCATACTCGTCCTTGAGTCTCCTGATTATGACGTCCAGGTGTAGTTCGCCCATCCCAGATATTACGGTCTGACCGGTTTCCTCGTCATACTTGACCTTGAAGGTAGGGTCTTCCTCCATGATCTTCTCCAAGGCCATGGATAGCTTATCCTGGTCTTGGCTTGTTTTCGGTTCGACAGCCACTGAAATGACGGGTTCATAGCCCTGTATGGGTTCAAGTAAGATGGGATGGGATTCGTCACAGAGCGTGTGCCCTGTAAGGGTGTCCTTTAGACCAGCTACGGCTACGATTTCCCCAGCCCTGGCCACCTCAAGTCTCTTTTTGTAATTGGCATGCATTTCAAAGATACGGGCAATGCGTTCCTTTTTGCCCAAAGTGGCGTTGTAGACTTCCTGGCCTTCGTGCATTACACCGGAATAAACCCGCAGATAGGTAAGCTTTCTCCCTTGGTCCATCATCACCTTGAAGGCCAGGGCACACAAGGGCGCTGCCTCATCGCTTGGCCTTTCCTCCTCTTTTTGGGTCCTTGGGTTTAAGCCTTTGATAGGTGGTATGTCCAAAGGTGAAGGCAAATAGTCCACTATGGCGTCAAGCAGGGGCTGGATGCCCTTGTTCTTAAGGGCCGACCCACATAAAGTAGGCTGTAATTTGAGGGCAATGGTGGCCTTCCTTATGGCTTCCTTTAACTCCCTTTCGGTTATAGGCTGTCCGTCAAGGTATTTTTCCAGCAACAGTTCATCGGTCTCGGCCACCTGTTCGAGCATCTTTTCTCTGAAGCGTTCAGCTAAGGGCATGAGTTCTTGGGGTATTTCGGTTTCCACAGGTCTTTCCCCTAATTCGTCCTCCCAAAAGATCCCTTTCATCTTTATGAGGTCGATGACGCCCACAAATTCGGCCTCTGTCCCCCAAGGGATCTGTACGATCAAAGGATTAGCCCCCAACTTTTCCCTCATCTGGTTCACGGTCTCAAAGAAATCGGCCCCTACACGGTCCATCTTGTTTACAAAGGCAATCCTAGGTACACGGTAACGCGATGCTTGGTGCCATACGGTCTCAGATTGGGGTTCGACCCCTTCCACAGCGGAAAATATAACGATGGCCCCGTCCAAGACCCTCAAGGCGCGTTCCACTTCGATGGTGAAGTCCACATGACCAGGGGTGTCGATGATTTGTATTATGTGGTCGCGCCAATAACAGGTTGTTACAGCTGAAGTAATGGTAATGCCCCTCTCCTGCTCCTGGGGCATCCAATCCATAGTAGCTGTCCCTTCGTCCACTTCCCCCATGCGGTGGATTTTGCCTGTATAGTAGAGGACCCGCTCGGTAACAGTGGTCTTACCAGCGTCAATATGCGCCATGAACCCTATGTTTCGGGTCTTTTTGAGACGCTTTTCTCCAGCCATGTCGAGGGAAATTTTATAACTGCCCCAGAGGCCTAGTAAAGCCAGGCCCTCCGGGCTGCCTTGCCCTTGGGGAAAGGGCAAACATATAATAGTGTTGTAATGCAAAAGGTCCTCAGCGCTCGCTTTCTCTCCCTTTGGGATGACCTGATAAACGAAGCTCCTATAGGAATTTTCCTTTCCACTGAAGACGGTTCTATAAGGTACGTGAACAACACGATGGCCCGTATCTTCGGCTACAAAGACCGCCAAGCCATGCTCTCAGAAGTAACCCATATGTCCCAATTGTTATCTGAAGGGGGATTCCTTTCGCTTCTTGAGGAACTCAAGGATCGCGGGGAGGTCCTTTCCAAAGAGTTGCGCTCCAAAAGGGTCAGTGGCGATCCCCTTTGGATCTGTTTACATGCCCGAAGGGTTTCAGATGAAAACCCCTTTATAGAGGGGTTCATAGCCGACATAACCGACAAAAAAGATGCGAACTTGAAGCTTCAAAAAAACGAGTTACAGCTTCGGATGTTGATAGAACAAGCAGGGGATGCCTTCTTTGTGCATGACTACGAAGGACAAATCCTTGAGGTAAACCGCAGGGCTTGTGAGACCTTAGGTTACAGTAGGGAAGAACTCCTGCGCATGAACATAAGCGATATCGACATAGAGGTAAGGTCCAAAAGGCATAAAGACCGCTTTTGGCATAAGTTGAGGCCAGGCGAATACATCACCTTTGAAGGGGTCCATAGGAGGAAGGATGGTTCCACCTTCCCTGTAGAGGTGACCCTGGGAAGGGTTGATTTTGAGGGGCAGAGCCTCTTGTTGTCCATAACTAGGGACATAACGGCTAGGAAAGAGGCTGAGGAGAAATTGCGTCAGGCCTATGCAGAGATAAAGGCCTTAAAGGAACGTTTGGAGAACGAAAACATATACCTGAGGCAGGAGATCGAAGCGCGTTTTGGAAGGCTTGAGTTCATCGGCCAAAGCGAGGCGATAAGGCGGGTTTTACAACTGGCTGAGAAAGTGGCCAAAGAAGACACCTGTGTCCTGATAATTGGCGAAACTGGTACAGGGAAAGAGCTCCTTGCACGTCTCATACACAACATGAGCCCGAGAAGGGACAGACCTATGGTCACGGTGAACTGTGCGGCCTTGCCTCCGACCCTAATAGAGGCAGAGCTTTTCGGCGTGGAAAAAGGGGCATATACAGGGGCTGTGAGGTCGAGGGTCGGTCGATTCGAGGCCGCTGACGGTTCTACCCTCTTTTTGGACGAGGTATCCGAACTCCCCTTGGAGCTTCAAGCGAAGCTCTTACGGGTATTGGAGTACAAGCAATTTGAAAGGGTAGGGAGTTCAAAAACGGTTACAGTAGACGTCAGGGTCATAGCTGCTACAAACCAAGACCTTTTGCAATTGGTAAGGGAGAAGCGGTTCCGTCAAGACCTCTATTACCGCCTGAGCGTCTTTCCCATCTACATACCCCCTTTGAGGGACAGAAGGGAGGATATCCCCCTGCTTGTGGAGTACTTCGTCAAAAGGATAGGCCAAGGTATGGGCAAAAGGGACGTTCGCGTTCCTGAGCAGACCCTAAAGAAGCTCATGGAGTATCACTGGCCTGGGAACGTAAGGGAACTCCGAAACGTCATCGAAAGGGCTATGATCATCTCCGATGGCCCTTACCTTGTGATCGAGGACCTTGAACCGCAAAAGCCGCCTTTGCCTCCAGAGCCCCTTTCTCAAAGCCTAGAGGAGGTGGAAAGGGCACATATCTTGAAGGTTTTGGAGAGCACCAATTGGCGCGTAAGCGGCAAGGGAGGAGCTGCCGAGATCTTAGGGCTGAAGGAATCTACCCTACGGGCCAGGATGAAGAAATTGGGGATAAAGAGGCCACCCGAACGTTCCTTCAGGAGGACCTCTTTATCCCCATGAGGGCTTAGAGGGTCCCGTACTTATAGGTGAAATCAGGTGCGTCGTTGAGTTCTTCCTCGTCTATGATGGCTACAAGCCTGACAATGGAGCCATCTCCCCTGTACCACCTTATGGGGAAACCTATGATCTTACATCTCTTACCGACCACCTTATCTATGTCGCCTCCTACGTTTTCCCAACCTACGATTCCTGCACGCAGGATGATGTTATGGCAAGGTTCCCATTCAGGGAAATCCTCCAAGACGTCCCTTCCTGTCAGCCGTTTGTATTCCTCACATATGTCGGGACGTAAAGGGCCAGGCCCATGGGGACCTATGGCGGTGTGTAAGGGGTGGTCAAGGGCTTGGTTGTCTATCCCGACGGCCTTCACCTTATGATCCACGAACCATTCTCCTGCCTCCCGGCCGAGTCCAGGGGAGTAACAGAAATACATGGTCGTGTCGCCCCAATAATGGTGCCATCCCGTATGTATGATCACGATATCGCCTGGCTTGATGGGCAATTTACGGTTGGCTTCCTCCAAGTCCTTGGCTGTTATGAGCTCCCATTTTCCCTTTGGTATGTCCCAAACCACTGCGTCCCCGTAGCAAGAATCGAGGGGTATTTCGTGGATATACCTCCCACCCTCAAATACATGTGCTGGGGCGTCCATATGGGTGGTACAGTGCATGACTGTGGTTATCTTCTGGGAGAGGACCCCTGATTTAGCGAAATAGTGCATCCTCTCTATCTTCACGTCTTCAAAATAGGGCCAAAGGGGACATCCAGCCCCAAAGGGGTGGCTTAAGTCTACAAGGACTTCCCTGCCCATCTGCTCACCTCCTAAGTTTTTTTCACCAGGTAGTGACCCCACCGTCTACATAGATGACCTGTCCGGTGATGAAATCCGAGGCCCTTGAGGCCAAAAAGACCGTCAGGCCGACTATGTCATCCGGCATAGCCCATCTTCCAAGGGGTATGCGCGCCTTCATAGTTTGGGCGAAGTTTGGATCCGAAAGTGCAGGGCGTGTCAGCTCTGTTTCCACGATGGTGGGCGCTATGGCGTTGACAAGGACGTTGTACTTTGCCCACTCGCAAGCCAGGGTCCTTGTCAGGGTGTCCACTGCTCCCTTACTTGCACAATAAGCGGTATAGTTGGCAGGAAGCCCGTACCTCCCCCTTACCGAGGACATATTGATTATCTTTCCCTTCCTCTGGTCTATCATGACACGCCCCACCTTTTGGCAACATATGAAAAGCCCCACTACGTTTACCTCTATGACCTGACGCCATTCATCGATAGGGAAAGACTCCGCAGGTTTACGTATGGCAATCCCGTGGGAATTCACCAAGATGTCGATTTTCCCGAATTCCTTAAGGACCTTTTCCACCATGGCCTCTACAGACCTTTCGTCCACCACGTCTACGCTCACGGCCAATCCCTTACGGCCCATGGCCTTGATCTGCTCGACTACGGGTTCGAGTTTTTCCATCCTTCGAGCGGCTACCACCACATGGGCCCCGGCTTCCGCAAGTCCTAGCGCTTGAGCCTGCCCGAGGCCACCAGAACCTCCGACCACTATGGCCACTTCCCCTGTCAAGTCAAAAAGCCCGCCCATCCTCTTACCTCCTCTTGGCTAAAAGTTCACCTTGTCCTTACCTTTCAAGCCCAAGGTCTTACGCACTTCCTCAGGCGAGGCGATATCCCTACCCAACTCCCTTGCAAGCCTTACCACCTTCTCCACCAATTCGGCGTTGCTCTTAGCCAGTACCCCGCTGCTTATGTAGATGTTGTCCTCAAAACCTACCCTCACATGTCCCCCCATCACTATAGCAAGGGCAGCGAGGTGGAATTCTGCAGGGTACCCAACCCCTATGACAGACCAGCGATAGTTATCAGGGCCGATGAGCTTGTCAGCCCTTTGTTTTAAAAAGATGACGTTTTCAGGATCAGCACCTATACCCCCCAGGACGCCAGTCACGAACTGCATCCATATGGGTTTCCTCAACAACCCCTTCCTTATTAGGAAGTTCATGTTGTAGAGGTGTCCTACATCGTAGACCTCACACTCAGGTACAGTGCCGTTTTCGTACATGGTCTTACAGTACTTTTCCATGTCGCCGAAGGTGTTCCTGAAGATGAAGTCCTTTGTACTTTCGGCAAACTCCTTCTCCCAGGGGTACTTCCATTCCTCGTCTTTGAACCTATCGGCTATGGGATGGATGGAGAAGTTGATGGAACCCATGTTAAAGGTAGCGAGCTCAGGCTTCAGGAGTGGGACAACCCTTAACCTCTCCTCCGGGGTCATGTACATGGTACCACCAGTGGTTATGCATATTATGGCGTCGGTCCTTTCCTTGATCTTTACCGCAATTTCCCTGTAGACTTCAGGGTCTGTAGTAGGCCTTCCCGTTTTGGGATCCCGTGCATGTATGTGGACTATGGCCGCCCCTGCCTCTGCCGCTCTTCTGGCTTCTTCGGCTATCTCTTCTGGGGTTATTGGTAAATAAGGGGTCTGAGTCGGTAGGGTGATGTTCCCTGTTAAAGCGGCGCTAATTATGAGCTTTTCCATCTTCACCTCCTTGGCCTTTTTGCGAAAGATGCCATCTCACCAAGTGTTCTAAGAGTTCTTCCCTCTTCTGCTTTGCCTTTTGCTCGGTCCATGTGTAGAAGCCCTTCTGGGACTTAAAGCCTAGCTCGCCTTTTTCCACCTTCTCCCTTAAAAGGGGTGAGGCTTCCTTTGAAGCATCGAGATACTTGAAGATGTAATCGTGTATGGACAATACCAGGTCCAGCCCAACCATATCAGCGTTCTCCAAAGGACCCAGGACGGGGAGCCTCAAGCCAAAGCTCAACTTTATGGCCTCGTCCACCGTCTCGGGATCGGCTATACCCTTTTCCACCAAAGAGACTGCCTCGCGCCAAAGGGCATGCTGGAGCCTATTGGCTATGAATCCAGGTACATCCCTTAAGCACTTTATGGGCCTTTTGCCTACGGCCAAAAGCACCTCGTAAGCGAAGTCGAAGACCTCCTCCGAAGTGTGCTCTGTCTTTACAACCTCCACAAGGGGTACAAGGAAGGGAGGATTCCAAAAGTGGGTCCCAAGGACCCTCTCCTTCCTTCGGCACCTTTGAGCTATCTCAGTGATGCTAATGACCGAAGTGTTGGAGGCCAAGGCGGTCTGAGGCCTACACAAACGGTCAAGTTCGAAGAAGAGATCCTGTTTTAACTTGAGGTCCTCATAGACGGATTCAACCACTAAGTCAGCCTCCTTCAGGGGATCAAGGGCCGTGGAGGGTTCAATCCTCCTGAGGACCTCTTCGCGCCTTCCCCTGAAGAGCCCTTTTTCGGCCAAAAAGGCGAGGTTTTCCTCTATAAGCCGAAGGGCCTTCTTCAACCTCTCCATGTCCACGTCCACCATCACCACCCCTGAGCCAGCACAGGCAAAGACCTGTGCTATCCCATGGCCCATCTGCCCAGCCCCTACAACCCCTATTTTCAGCTTTGAGGGATCCACCACGGGATTTCCCTTAGCAAGCGCTATGCCTTTAATTCGGCATCGGGAGGATGACCTAGGGCCTTTAAGGTCCTTCAGAGTTCTCGTAAATTTCCAAGCCCCTTTCGCAAAATGCTACGAACTGTGAAAGGTCCTTTCCAAGGTGGCCTTTTCATAGTATCAATGGCATAAAGGTTGTTAACTTTTCCGTTAAAGGGGAAATGGTCAAGAAGGTCAGGACCACGTGTAAAGGCTGTCACGGAGGGTGTAGGGTCCTTGTGACCGTGGTAAACGGGAAGGCCTCTCATATAGAGGGGGAGAAGGACTCTCTAACCTTTGGGACCATGTGTCCCAAAGGCATCGCTAGCATCCTTGAGACCGTAAACCCCAATAGGTTGACCAAACCCTTAAAAAGGGTCGGTGAAAGGGGAAGTGGCAAGTGGGTTGAAATCCCTTGGCAAGAAGCCCTTGACCTTATTGCGGACAAGATAAGGGAAGCTCAAAGGCGTTACGGTCCCAGTTCTGTCCTTGTGGGCCAGGGTACAGGCAGGGGGTATAACCGTTATACCTTACGTTTTGCCCGGTCCATCGGTACGCCCAATGTGCTTTTCCCTGCCCATTTCTGTTTTGCACCGAGGATGGCCGCCTTTGGCCTAACAGTGGGAGGGAGGCTTTTCTGTGACTACCATGGATGGGGTGGGGTTCATCCAAAGACCATCGTCCATTGGGGAAAACAACTAGAATACAGCAATGCCGATGGCGAAATGGGCGTTTGGTTCCTGAGGGCCTTGGAGAAGGCCCAAAACTTCATCCTTGTCGACCCAAGGGCTACTGCTTTGGCTCATAGAGCGACCCTTTGGGTCCCCATAAGGCCAGGTACAGATGCAGCCTTGGCCCTGGGGGTCCTGAGGGTCATAATAGAAGAAAAGCTCTACGACAGGGAGTTTGTGGAAAAATGGACTTATGGTTTTGAGGCCTTGGCGGAAAGGGTCAGGCAATATGACCTAAAGTGGGTCAGCCACATCACCTGGGTGCCGGAAGAGAAGATCAAGGCCATGGCGAGGGCTATAGCATGTGAGGGTCCCGCCTGCATCCAAATAGGTCAAGCCCTTGAGGCGAGCAATAATTCCATCCAGACCCTAAGGGCCATAATTTGCATCTTGGCCATAACGGGCAACATCGAGAGGCCCGGCAGTATGGTCCAGTGGGTGCCTTCACCGGCAGGTCCTATGGAAGACTTCGCCCTGGAGGTGCCTGCGCCGGAGGAGCTGCCCATAGGGGCCAACGAACATAAACTCCTGGCGATGCCCCCCTTTGCCATGTGTCATTGGGACTCAGTCTGTAAAGACCTCCTCTATGGCGAAAAGAAGGTAAAAGTGATGCACCTTGTGGGGACCAATCCAGTACTGGCTTACGCAAACGCCAAGGAGGTATTCCAGGCCCTTTCAGAGGTGGAGTTCATCTCGGTTGTGGACCTTTACATGGGGCCTTCGGCGCGTTTTGCAGACTTGGTCTTACCGGCTGCCCACTGGCTTGAGACCGACGACATATACGACATGCATCCTAGGTTCTTCGTTTCAGCAATAGTCAAGGCTGTAGAACCTCCGGGTGAGGCCTGGCCAGACAACAGGATATTCCTCGAATTGGGTAAGCGGCTTGCCCCCATCTATTGGCCCTTTGAGGACGTAGAGGAAATGCTTGATTACCAACTGAGGAAAGCCGGAATCAGATGGGAGGAGTTCAAAGAAGTAGGCGTATTGGCCACAACAGGGGAGGTACATTACAACAAGCACGAAAGGGGATATTGGCGCAAAGGAGGGGGATTCCCCACGCCAACAGGGAAGGTGGAGCTTTATTCTACGACTTTGGAAAAGTTAGGCTATGATCCATTGCCCCATTATAAGGAACCCAACGAAAGCCCCCTTGATGGCTCCCTGAGCGGAGTCTACCCCTTGATCTTAACTACAGGTGGGCGTGTCCCGTATTACTTCCATTCGCAGTACAGGGAAAACCCATGGCTTAGGGAGCTCCAACCTTATCCCGTCGTTCAGATCCACCCCGAAACAGCTTCCAAGTACGGCATAAAAGAGGGCGATTGGGTGTGGATTGAGACCCCAAGGGGTAGGATAAAGCAAAAGGCCAAGCTCTTCTCAGGAATGGATCCGAGGATCGTTGTGGTTCAGAGTTCCTGGTACTATCCAGAGGACCCATCTGTCCAGAGCCTTTTCATAAGCAACGCCAATGTACTTACTAGCAATGACCCCCCCTTATGACCCATGTATAGGGTCTACTACCTTCAGGGCTTTGTTATGTCGCATCTCCAAGGCAGAGGTTGAGGATGAGGCTTAAGCTCCAGGTAGATCCAAGGAAATGTATAGGATGTCGCGCGTGTACAGTTGCCTGCAAGATGGAACACCAATTCCCCCCTTATCCCACTTCCCCTCCCCAGGCCGAACCCAAGGGACCGTCCTTCATAAGGGTATTTGAAGGAGGCCCCTTTATTGTAGATGGAAAGGTGGGGCAGTCCTTTAGAGTTGTGGTGTGTAGGCAATGTACGCACCCTCTTTGTAAGGAGGCATGTCCGCTTGGGGCCATATTCCAAACCCAAGAAGGCGTCCTTGAAGTGGACAGGGATATCTGTACAGGGTGCGGTCTATGTAAAGAGGCTTGTCCCATAGGGGCCCCCGAGTTCTTGCCAGACGGGACAGTGGCCATGTGTGACCTATGCCTCCATAGGGTCCGCGATGGGAAAGAGCCCATATGCGTTGCAGTCTGCCCTTCCCGGTGCCTTCAAGTCTTGGAGATCCCCTGGGTAGGATAGAGGGCCTTAACCCTTTACGTAAAAAGAGGCATTTTCGCCAGCAATTCGTCCGCTGTTGACGGCAAAGCCCATGGTGTTGCCGGGCAATAAGAACATGTAGCTATCCCCATAGATGGAACAGGCATCGGTGCCAGCAGCGTAAAGCCCAGGGATGGATCCCCACTGTTCGTTGAGGACCTCACACCGGTGGTTGATCTTTATCCCCCCTAATGTGCCGTATGCACTCGGATAGACCTTCGCTGCAAAGAACCTCGGTCCCTTAAGGGGGAAGAGGTATTTAGGGCTTTTACCAAGCTCTTTGTCCACTCCCCTCTCGCAAAAGGCATTGTAAGCCTCAAAGGTCCTTAGGAGCCCTTTTACATCCATTCCGGTGAGGCTTGCTAGTTCCTGGAGGTTATTGGCCATGAAGAGGTCTTTTACACCCTTGGATACGGCGGATTTAAACTCATCCTCAAAAGAGGCGGCATCTTTCACGGGAAAGACCATGGAAAAGACCTCAAGGCCTTTCTTCAAACGTTCCAATATGTGGTCATCCAGTACGGCGAAGGCACAGCGTTCCTTTTGCCTTGCTACGGCATTGCCTGTAAAGGTGGTGTTGGGGAGTATCTCCTCGTTTATGAAACGTTCCCCGAGAAGGTTCAGCATGAGGACAAAGGGTTGGCGGAAGACCTCTCTTAGGGTAGGGAACTCATCTAGCCCAGGAGTGCCGTATATCAGCTCCAAGTTCATTTCCGAACGCGCGGCGCCAACATCCCATGCCATCCTTATCCCATCTCCGTTAAGCCCTGGTATCCTAAAGGAGAAGAGGTCGACCCCCCACTGGAAACCGGTGAAGCGCTTTATCCATTCGGGGTTGTCGCCGAATCCTCCTGTGGCGATGACTACGGCTTTCGCTTTGACATAAAGTTCCTCGCCAGCCCTATCTTCAGCAAGGACCCCCTCTATCCCCTCTTCAGATCCTAAGAGCTTTTTAGCTGGGCACTGCAACAAGAACGTGACCCCCAAGGCTTGTGCCCGTTTGGTCATGAGCTTAGTCATGGTGGCAGCACAACCGGGGCCGGGTCTCCCTCCGCCTTCAGGCTTCACTATGTGCCAAGTGAAGTGGGCCCCAGGGAAATAGGCCGCTACATCGTAAAACTCCACCCCCATTGCCTCAAGCCAGGATATGGTCTCAGGGGACTTGTCGATATAAGACTTCACGAGCTTCGCATCGGTTCGCCAATGGGTGTAATCCATGAAAAGCCGAAAGGCTTCTTCCTTAGTCAAGGCTATCTGCTTTTCCTTTTGTATCCTACTTTCTACAGCGAAAAGGCCCATTCCCATGTTTGCCGTTCCGCCTGTAGTGGCCCCTTTTTCAAGTACCACTACTTGGCTGCCTCGCTCAGCAGCCGATATGGCTGCTGCCAGACCCGCAGGTCCTGCCCCTATAACTGCGATCTCTGTTTCAAGGTGTCTCATCTCGTCCCTCCTATTTTGAACCGTGGCCTTTTGTCGTGGACCATAAAATAAAGCCTATCCCACCTTACATCCTCCCATTTCACCAAAAGCCTTAAACGGCCTTCCTCGACCAGCTTTCTTGCTGCCTCTTCGAGAGGATTGAAGTCAAAGACGGAAAGCAGTTCCTTGCTCTCTTCAAGAAAGGCCTCCCAGTCACAGTAAATGGCCCCCGTTGGACATATCATCTCGCAGAAGGTGCAACCAAGCCACATATCGCATTCGGTACCCTTTGAGCCAAACCTCCGTGGTTGTTGAGAGAAGTCAATATAACCCATGGGGCAGTTCTCCATGCACAGCCTGCACTGGGGATACCTACACTTCTCTGGATCATAACTTATACGCCCATGGGGGTTATGGCCATACCTGTAAAACTCGGCTAATACCCAAAGTTGCGGTGTGTATAGGTAAGGGGGCAAGGGTGGTATTAAATCGGAATGGCCATTGGCTATCCTTCGGCTTTTGTAGACCATTTCCCTTCCGAACTCCCGCGCTTCCCTTAGGTCCAATTCGTCTGGGTGCCCTTCTGTATAATACGGCGAAGGCGCTATTTGGAAATGGACGCTGCCGAACCATCCCTTGAAGCCTATTACCGTAAAGCCCTTGCCCTTTAGCCTCCTTGTGACCACGGGGAAGTAATGCTCGGGCATGACCCCGTGGGTGCAAAAACAAAAGGCGTGTCGTCCCCTTTGCCCTGGAAGTCTCAGGATGAACTCCCTTACGTTTGGGGGCTCTGCTCCACACCAAACCGGGCTCCCAATCCCAACCAATTGGTACCCATCAAGGGAGGTTCCAGAAGCCTCCTTTATGGATAAGAGGTCACATTCGGCCCCTGTATCCCTTATGCCTTCCACTATGGATTCTGCTATCTTCTTGGTGTTCCCCGTTTGGGAGAAATATATGACACAGACCTTCATTTGAGTCCTCCTTGGGCGAAATCGGCCCAAAACCTTGGTGGCCTTATGCGGAGACGCAGATCGCACTGTAAGCACCTCATGGCTTCGCAGGCGGCCTCTTTTGCAGAACGGGCCTTCCCCTTCAAGCGCTCGAGCTTATAGAAACCGGCCAGGGGCTCAATGCGGACTTCTACCTCCTTTGGGGGCTCATCTTCTAAGCCTTGCCCACCTAGGAACCTATCCACTGCGTCTGCTGCCCTTCTTCCGGAGGCCATGGCCTCGGCTACCGTCCTGGTACCAGTTAGGACGTCCCCTGCGGCAAAGACCCCTCTGCGCGAGGTCATCAAGGTGAAAGGGTCGACCCAGAGGGTAGCGTCTCTGGTTAGCTTTAATCCAAACCCTTCAGGGACAGAAGGCCTCTGCCCCACTGCATATATCACCGTGTCTAAAGAAAGTTCTCCAAAGACCCCCTCTTCAAGTTCCACATTCAGCCCGCCTTTTCGGTCCAACTCAAAGGCTTTGACCCTTCCATAGCGGAGGCTTTTACCCCTTGGTCCTTCCTTTAGTTCCGTCACATGGGCAGAGTCGATAAACCTTACCCCTTCGCCCTCGGCTTCCTCGATTTCCCTCCTGCCAGCTGGCATCTGGTCTTTCCGTTCGAGACATATCACCCAGACCTCAGAGGCCCCAAGCCTTATGGCGCTTCTGGCGCAATCCAGGGCAACCGCACCTCCCCCTATGACAGCGACCCTTTTTCCGATCTCAGGGACAAGGCCCTGGTTGACCATCTTCATAAAGTCAACACCTGTGTAAATCCCGGAACGGCTTCCCATGTCTTGGAAGGGAGAGACCCCTTTTTGGGCCCCAATGGCCACTATTACCGCATTGTACTCCCCAAGGAGGGGATCGAGGTCCTCAATGGGGCTTGAGGTCTTGAGCACCACTCCACAGGCCAAAAGCTCCTGTAGTTCCTTCTGTAGGACCTCTTCAGGGAGCCTGTACCTAGGTATCCCATACCTCAACATCCCCCCAGGTTCGGGCATGGCTTCAAAGACTGTCACCTGATGGCCCATTTGCCTCAAATAATAGGCTGCTACCAGACCTGCGGGTCCTGATCCTATTACGGCTATTTTCCCCGTCCCTTCAGAAGTAGGCTTACCCCTTCTGAGACCAAAAGGGGATAATTCCTCCAACACAAACCTCTTAAGTTCCCTTATAGCCATAGGGGCGTTCACAAGGCCCCTTCGGCATACTTCCTCGCATGGCGCTTGGCATACGTAAGTCAAGGTCAAAGGCATGGGAGTTCGCCTTTCCAAGAGGGAACGAGCCAGGAGGCCTTCGCCCTTTTTTACGGCCCTGAGAAAAGAGGGTATGTCTATTTCCAAAGGACAGGTCGTGGCACAGGGCAAAAGGGCTGCCCTTTTGCCCTTCCCCTTCAACAAACCTTCTTTGTCCCTAAAGGCACCTGTAGGGCAGACTTCAACGCAGCTGCCGCAAAACATACACCCTTCTTCCCCTAGGGGCTTACCTGAACGTGTCCCGACAAAAGACCAGCCGTCCTTTTCCTTAACCTCTAGGATCCCTATTCCCCTTAGGTCCTTACAGGCCCGTATACACCTTTTGCAAAGGACACACCTAGAGGGATCGAGGACAAAGAGGGGGTTGGTTTCATCCAAAGGAAGGGCTTTGACGCCCTCCATGGGAAGATCCCCAACCCCCAAGTACTGTTTTAACGACTGAAGTTCGCACCTCATGTACTTGGGACAAGAAGTACAGTCCGGCGGATGCCCTCGCAAAATCTTCTTCAGGTTTTCCCGTCGCAACTCCCTTAAGAGCGGGGAATCGGTTTTCACGTTGACCTCTTCTTGCACCTCAAAGGTACAGGCCTCCACGGGCTTGTCCAGGCCTTGTACTTCGATTAGACAAAGGCCGCATTCCCCAAGGGGCGGTAGGTCAGGATGGTGACAGAGGTGGGGGATGTAAATACCGTTCTGGAGGGCCACCTCTATGAGCAAGCTGCCCCTCGGTACCTCAAAGACCTGGTCGTCTATGGTAACCCTTACCAAGTCCTCCAAACTCAAGCCTCCGGTTTTAGGACTTTGCCCCAGGTTTCGTACTTGGCCTTTTCCGCTTTGACCCTTTCAAGGTTGCTGTAATACTGTCTTTGTAAGTCCTTTATCAGTTCGACGTGCGTCGCTACCCCCTTAGGGGAAAACCGCGGGTTTTGTACGGTTTCCTCATCCCAGTGGACCGAGAGCTTACCCTCCTCCAAGGAGACTTGCCCCCTTGTCCAACATATGGGACAGAATATCTCCGGATGCGCACTAGGGACCTTGAAGACGTTTCCGTGGCAGACAGGGCATGAGACTTCAGTTTCCTCCCCCATGTACTTTACCTCCTCTATGGGAAGCCTCATTGCCCTGGCCACGTTCCTTCCGAGCTCCCTTGCCCTTTCGAGGTAATGGGGGTGCAAGAGCACTGACCCAGGACGGCCGCAGAAGTTCACCTGCATTTGGTCTACCAGTTTCCAACAGTGCTGTATGAAGATGTTGGCAGAAGTCACCCCAAGAGGTGTCCATTCTGGCTCTCCACCTCCTACAGCTATTAGACCTGCTACTTTCCTCTTTTCCAATATCTCAGGATGCCCGAAGACAAAGGGCAACATCCTTTCGTGGATGCACTCGAAGTAACCATTGGCCCGAAGGTGGTAGACGGGGACCGCCAAGATAAAGGCCGCATCTGTCATAAGTACCTTTTCTAGAATCCAGGGCACATCATCATCGGTTATGGCACACTTGGGTTCCTTCCCCTGGGCCATAAGGAGGGTGCATGTCTCGCACCCCTTACATGGTTTAACCCTAAGCTCCATGGCCCTTATGATTTCTCCTTTCACTCCGAGTTCCTCTGCCCCCATGAGGGCCTCTTTTAGAAGGATCTCACAGTTCCCACCGATCCTTCCGCAGGAAAGGCCTATGATCCTGTCCATCTATGACCTCCTCCGTGAGGTTTTACTTGCCTTCTATCATACGGATCATTTCCTCGTAGACCTTCTTGCCAGGCAGCCCCTTTTTCTCACAGTCCTTTATCCATTGTTCGACGATGGGCTTCTGCACCAGCTTCTGCCATGCGGTGATCTCAGCAGGCGAAAGCTCAACGAAAGTGTGCCCACGTGTCTTGCAGTGCTCTATGGCAGCCTGAAGGTATTGGGTTTCCTCTATCTCGTAAAGCTTACGAGTGTATTCCCTTTGGGTCTGCACGAAGACCTCTTGTACGTCCTTGGGGAGGCTTTCCCAGGCCTTTTCGTTCATGATTATCCCCAAGGCCCCCATGTTCACTCCGCCAGGACCGAAGAGGGTGTGCGTGTTCACCAGGTCAAGGAGCTGGAAGACCTTGAGGACCGCAAAATGGTTGAGGCAACCGTCCACAACCCCCCGCTCAAGGGCGTAATACCAATCCTGAATGGGGACCTCCACCGGGATTGCCCCTAAGGCCTTAAGGAGGGAGGCATATTTACCGGTCACAGCGATCTTTTGCCCCTTGAGGTCCGCGGGGGTCCTTACCTGTTTTTTCCTCATATGGATATGGTTTGGTGGCATCATGGAGAGGGCAAAGGGCAACACCCCTCTCCATTCGGCCTTTACCTCTGGGATCCTTTGGATCAGCGTCTCGTAGATCTCATTGGCCTTTTCCCTCGAAGGCCACTTCAAGAAGGGAAGGGTTATAACGCTATTGAGGACAAAGCCATCGCGCTCGTCCACTATATAAGTGGCTATGTCTGCCACCCCACTTTGTATCCCCCTGAAGACCTCTTGTTCTGTAAGCAGTGCACCACCTGTGACGACCTTGAATTGGACCTTACCCTTGGTCTCTTTCTTGACTACCTCAAACCAGTGAAGGGCAGATTGCACAATGGGGGCAACAGGCGGGTTCGAACTGCTGAAGACAAGCTCGATGACCTCCCCTTTCTTCTCCAGGGCCATAACCCCCTTGATGGGGAAGGCCAACCAGGTTAAGGACATGGAAAACAAAATCGCCAAAAACCTCTTCATCTTACACCTCCTTTTCTTTTTTCAAATCCTCCTAAGGGGCAAGTAAAGGTGGGAAGGGAACTTGCCCCCTGTGTGAACCCTGTGTATCCCCTTGTTTCTCAGCTTAGGCCCCGGGACGTTGGGCAAGTGGAAGGGGACGGGGTTGTAACCGCAGATAGTCAACCGAAGCCTCTCACCTTTTCGCCACTTCATGCCTGTGGGCCAGAGGGGTATCCTACATGAGACGATCTCGCCTTCCTTTAGCGGGAGTTCTCGCCTATGGGCGTGAACCGGCAGTCCCTCAACTGAAGGGCCCTCTTCCAGTTCCCTATGTGATACCCTCAACCTCCCATGGGGGCCAAAGTAAGGGAAGATGCCAGCCTTATGCCTAAGGGGATTGCCTTGGGCATCGCACTTTTCAAGCAGCACAAACAAATCCATGTCGTCAGCCCCTTTTGACTCCACGTAAAGGCATAGTTCTATGTAACCTATTACCTCTACGTCTTCCTCGAAGGCCATCTCGAAAACGGCCTTCCCTTGGCCGTCGTCCGCCTTGTATTCCAAAAAGGCCTCTGAAGGGGGTAAACGCCTTGAAAGGCCCTTTGTCCCCGCGTCAAGGTAAAACCTTTCACGGTCTGCTCTCACAGGCCAGGAGCTCTCCTCGACGCCGGTACGGTCTACCCCCCCAGGGTCAAGGATTGAGAGCCTCACTTTTGGCGTTTCCTCCCATCCGTTTT